>Ga0134126_10009861_pt1 | contig 12037 bp, 12 predicted proteins | sample KB31752_FD_96881 | JGI IMG/M metagenome (GOLD analysis project Ga0134126, IMG submission 96881) | Terrestrial soil microbial communities with excess Nitrogen fertilizer from Kellogg Biological Station, Michigan, USA - KB3-175-2 | ecosystem: Environmental > Terrestrial > Soil > Unclassified ...
GCCGGCGGGCGCCGGAGAAGCACGTCTTCACCTCCAACCTGCTGGTGCGGCGCGACGTGTTCGAGGCCGAGCGCTTCGACGAGAGCTTCACCGGCTGGGGCTGGGAGGACGTCGAGTGGGGCATGCGCGTCTCGCGCCGTCATCCGATCGCCCACATCGACAATCCCGCCACCCACCTTGGCCTCGCGCCCGCCGCAGCGATGGCGGCCAAGTTCGAGCAGTCGGCCGCCAACTTCGCCCGCGTGGTCGCCGCGCACGGCGACATCGTGCGGACCTATCCGAGCTACCGCGCCGCCAAGGCGCTGAAGCGGGCGCCGCTGCGTCCGCTCTGGCGGCCGCTGTTGAAGGCGTTCGCGCTGGTGGACGTCCTGCCTGCGGCGCCGCGCGCCTTCGCGCTGCGGCTCTACCGGGCGGCGCTCTACGCGGAGGCAGTCTGATGGCTGAGATCTATCACGCCGACGCTTCGTGGCGCGGCAAGCTACGACGCCGGACAGTGCGGTTTTCGGCCCGGCGTCCGGCCAAGGCGCCCGACCGGCCGATGATCTCGTTCGCGTTCGACGACGTCCCCGCCTCGGCCGCGCAGGCCGGCGCGGCGATCCTCGAGCGGCGCGGCCTGAAAGGGACCTACTTCGTCGCCGCGGCGCTGGCCGGGACCGACGCGGTGACCGGCCCGATGGCGACGCCCGACGACGTGCGCCGCCTGGCCGAGGCCGGCCACGAGATCGGCTGCCATACGTATTCGCATCTCGACTGCGGTCAGGCTACCGCGTGCGATGCGGTGGAGGATGTCGCCCGCAACGCCCAGACGCTGGCCGCCTGGGGCCTGCCGCGGCCCGCCACCTTTGCCTACCCGTTCGGCGACGTCGCGCCGGCGACAAAGCGCGCACTCGCGCCACGCTTTTCCCTGATGCGGGCGCTGCATCGCGGTCTCATCACGGCCGGAACCGACCTCAACCAGGGCCCCGCAGTCGGCGTCGAAGGTCCGGGCGGCGAGGCGCTGGCCATGGCCTGGATGAAGCGCGCGGCGGGCCGCAACGCCTGGCTGATCCTCGAAACGCACGATGTTACCGACGATCCTTCGCCGCACGGCTGCACGCCGGCCGCGCTGGAGCGGCTGGTGGAAGCGGCGCTAGCGCACGGCTTCGAGCCGGTGACGGTGGCCGAGGGCGCGGCGCGCCTCGGCTGAGGGCGCCGCCGCTGGCCGCCGCTTCGCCGGATCAGGCAACGCGAGCTTCACCGCCAGCGCCACGAACAGCACCCAGCGCATGTCGTTGTACTGCACGGCGATGCTCTCGGTGAGGCTGGTCAGCGCGAACACCACGAAGAACGGCAGCGCCAGATAGGCGCCCTTGTCGCGGTAGAGCGTCACGATGTTGGCGACCAGCGTCTGGCCGAACAGGCAGGCCCACGCCGCCAGCCCCGGCACGCCGAGCGCCAGCCACTGCTCCAGCCACGCATTGTGGGCGTGGTGGGGGCGAAAGCCCGCGTCGTGGACGATCCAGGCAAGCGGCCCCCACTGGCCGGGCGCCTCGTCCCAGATCGCCGCGTAGCCGAAGCCGAGCCACGGTCGCTGGTCGATCTGCCGCATCACCGCCGCCCAGATCTGGGTGCGGCCGGTGAGCGTGGCGTCCTTGCCCAGGATGCCGAAGATCAGGTCGGAGGCGAAGAACATCACGGCGGCGATCATCAGCAGCGCGGCGACGGCCGACCAGGTGGCCGCGACGCCGGCGGCCGGGCCGCGGCGCACCGCCCAGACCAGCCCCAGTGCGCCGCCCGCCAGCACCACCGAGATCAGCGAGGTCTTCGAGGTGCTCATCACCACCAGCAGGAAGGAAAGCAGCGCCACGCTCCACCAGAGGCCGGCGCGCCTGGGGTTGAACAGCGCGGCGGCCGCGCAGATCGCCGCGCCCATCGCCATGTTGTCGCCGAACGCGTTCTTCTCCTCCCAGAGGCCGCGCCAGGCGCCCGGGAAAATGTCGGTCATCCGCCCGATCGAGGGGACGAAGAGGCCGGTGATCAGCGAGGCGACGGCCAGGATGGCGAAGCAGGCGCCCAGCACCTCGGCGAGCCTCGCCCAGGAGTAGCGCGCCGCCAGCACCGCGCCGCCCAGCGTCGTGAAGACCAGCGCGAAGATCCGCCGCGAGGTCTGGTCCGGCGACACCGACCAGAACCAGGAGATGCACGCCACCGCGACCAGCGCGATCAGGAACGGCTGGCGGATCAGCCCCCTGGCGAGGCTGAGCGGGGTCAGGGCCATCAGGAAGACGCCGGCGGCGTAGGCCGGCAGGAAGAGGTTGCGCAACAGCTCGGAGTGGGCGGTCTCGTCGCCGCCGCCGACCAGCGGCAGCTCCCATCCCTGGCTGAAGGTCAGCATCATGAAGACCGATGCGGCGAAGGCGCCGATCTCGGTGAGGCTCCAGCGCTCGGCCCTCGCCCTCGCCCGGGCTTTCTTCGACCGCTCGCGCGGGAACGGCGCGACGACGGCCGTCCCCGGCGCCGTCACGGGATCGCACCTTTCAGGAAGCCCGGCGCGTCGATCTGCACGCGGTTGACGAAGAGCCCGGCGCAGTGCGCGCCGGCCGCTTCCAGGTCGTCGCGCAACTGGACCGGCGCGCGATGGTCGGTCTCGTCGGCCGCCACCACCAGCACCACCTGGTCCATGAACGGCGCCACCGTCAGGCCAGCCAGCGAGCGGCCGGCAGCCGGCGCGTCGACCACCACCACGTCGGCGTGCTTCTTCAGGGCGGTCCAGTAGGCAGGCGTCGGCGTCACGTGCACGCCCTGGTGCGGCTTCAGCGCCTCGCGCCGGAAGCGGGTCACCCAGAGCCCCGCGCCGCCCACCGAATGGGCGCCGACGTAGCGGGTGTCGGGCCACGGCCGGCCGTCAGGGCGGGTCAGCGGCGGCTGCACGGTGAAGAACATCGAGCCGTCCGGGCTCGCCTGCGCGGCCTGGCCGATCTCGCCGAAGCGAATCGGGTCGTCGGCGAACGCCTGCGCCTGCGACTGGCCGATCAGGTCGAGATCGATCAGCCAGACGCGCCGCCGCTCCCAGCGCGCCAGATGGAAGGCGAGCTCGCGCGCGACGGTCGAGACGCCCTCCCCGTCCCGCGCGGCGACGAACTCGATGGCGAGCGGGCGGCCGGCAGGCGGCGCGCCGAGCGACTCCCAGAGCTCGGCCATCTCGGCGCTCAAGTCCATGTGCAGACCGAATCGATCCTGGCGCGACCCAGGGTCAGGCTAGTCGAAACGAGGTCGCGCTGCACAATCGCCCCCGACGCGCCTCAAGCCGGCTGCTTGAGCGGCGCGGCGCCCAGCACCGGCAGGTCGAGCGTGCGGCCGGCCGAGGCCGGCGTCGGCAGACCCGGGCGCAGGAACATGCGCAGCAGTCCGGCGCAGAGCGCTGTGAAGGCGGCAAAGATCACGCCCAGCGCCAACACGGGCTTCTTCAGGCTCTTGCCTTCGGCGGCCGGCTGGGCGCGCTCGACGATGCGGATGTTATCGTTGGTGGCCGCGGCGATGCCCTCCGAGGCCTCGCTCTCGGCGGCCTTGGCGGCGAGGTCCTTGACGTTGTTGGCCAGTGCGTCGCGGTCGAGGCTCAGCGTCTGGTACTGCGGCTCCAGCTTGGCGAGCCGCAGGCGGCGCTCGGTGAGCCGGCTCATCTCGTCGGTCAGCGTCGCGGCGGTCTGGCGCAGGCCGTCGACCTCGGCGGCCAGCTGCAGCTTCTCGGTTTCGAAGGTCTCGTAGACCGGATTGACGCCGGTGCGCTCGGCCCCCTTGCCGGCGGTGCGGCCGGCGGCGATGCCGGCCTCCAGCTGGGCGATCTGGGCGTCCATGTCCTTCACCGGCTGGGCGTCGGCCTTGTAGCGCGACAGCAGCGACTCGCGCTGCACCTTCAGGTCGGCGAGCTTGGTCTGCGCAGTCGGGTCGGCGTCGTGGTAGAGCACCACCTCGGGCGCGAGGCCGGCGAGCTCGGCCTCGATCACGCTGAGCCGGCCGGTCTTGTCCTTCAGCGCCGTGTCGTTGGCGAGCTGCTGCTGCTCGATCTGCGCGGAGAGCTGCGACAGCGCGGTCTTGTCCGCGTCGAAGTCGCCGATCTGGTTGCTGGCGAGGAAGCTCTGGTAGGCGGCGTCCTCCTGGTCGAGGCGGGCCTGGAACGCGCGGCGCTGGTCGGTGAGCGCGCTGGTCGGCGACATCAGCACCGTGCGGCGATAGGCGAGGTACTCCTCGAGCAGCGTGTTGAGCACCTGGGCGCCGAGCTGCGGGTCGCTGCTCTGGTAGCCGAGGCGCACGATCGGCAGGCCGGGCGCGGTGTCGATCTTCAAGGCGCGGCCGATGCCCAGCGCGATCTTGGCGACGATCAGCGCGCGCTGCTCGGCGTTGCCGGCGGCGTAGGCCTTGGCGTCGGCCGGATCCAGGCGCGCGACACCCAGCCGCTGCACGACACGCAGCTTCACGACGTCGCTGCCCATGATCTCGGCCTCCGACTGCACAAGCTGGTCGTTGTCGGGCACCGCGCCGCGGCCGGCATCGCCGGAGCGCGGCTGGTAGACGTACTCCTGGCCCAGCTTCACCAACACGCTGGCATGGGTTGGAAAGACGGTCTTCAGCGTCAGCGCGAAGGCCACGCCGAGCGCGGCAAGGCCGATGAAGACGGCCAGCATCAGCCAGCGCTCGCGCCAGATCAGCGCCGGCAGATCCGACGCAGCATAGCGCGTGCGCGGCGAAGGCTCGTCCGCCTCGGGCGGCTCCGGGCGCCGCCACGCCGGTCTAGCCGGAAATACGCCTTGCGATGTCATGCTCTCGAGGGCCGCCCAGGGACCGATTCCGATCCATGCCCCCAAGCTCGCCCGGCGCGATTAAACCTTCCTTACCCATTCTCCTTAACTTTGGCGCGCATGCTGAACCGCCGCTCCGTCTGCGCAGCCGCCGTCCTGCTTGTCGGGGTTTCCGGCCCGATGGCGGCGCCCGTATCCGCAAGCGCCGCGCAGCCGTTCGTCAACATCCCCTACGCCAGCTGGAGCGACGACGATCCGTCGTACCGGCTCTATCCGGGCGACGAGCTCGACGTGGTGGTGCCGTCGGCGCCGGAGCTCAACAAGACCGTCACCGTGCAGCCGGACGGCCGCGTCATGGTCCCGCTGCTGGAGCCGCAGATGGCGGCCGGCAAGACCGCCGCCGAGCTCGAGCAGTCGCTCTCGGCGGCCTACTCCAGCCAGCTGCTGCGGCCGGGCGTCCAGGTGGTGGTCAAGGCGCAGCCCCTGAAGGTGTTCGTGGGCGGCGAGGTCGGAAAGCCGGGCGTCTACGACATGCCCGGCGACATCGATGCGCTGCGGGCCATCGTGCAGGCCGGCGGCTTCGCTTCCGGGGCCAAGCGTTCGCAGGTGGTGATCATCCGCCGTGGCCACGACGGACGGCCGATGCTGCGCACGGTGAACTTCGACCATCCGGACCACAGCGGCACCGACCTGGTGCCGCTGCGTCGGTTCGACGTGATCTACGTCCCACGCACCGGACTGGCGGAGGTTGGCGAGTTCATGACCCAGCTCCGCAACGCCCTGCCGCTGCAGTTCAGCTACGCGACGGCCGCCGGCATCAGCCCGGTCTTCTGAGCCGGCCCCCTCGCCGGCCCATTCGGGTCGGCGGCGCGCTCGATCGCGATGTGTTCAGCTTGGACGCTGGATCGCGATCTACACTTTGAATTTAGAGCAGGATTCAGCTTTCAGACGGTCCCGCCTGGAACCAGCCTGCGCTAGCCTTCCGCCAGCCATTGACGCGCCTGGCGCTGGGCCTCAGCGACGTCGGCCGGGTCCATCTCGCGGCTCAGTTCCTTGCGGTAGATCTTGGCTTCCTGCGAGCCGCGCATGGCCGCCAGATTGAACAGCATGTGCGCCGACACGAAATCGAGCGGCGCGCCGCCCTGCCCGGTCGAGTAAAGCAGGCCCAGGCGAAACAGCTCGTCGCCGCTCGAACTAGGCCCTGGCAGCGGCAAGGCGCACGTCGGCGCCGCCTCCACAACCCCCAGCATGGTCCTTCATTCCTTCCCAGGGGCCGGTCTCACGTCCCGTTCTGGAAAGCGCTCTCCTGCCCCGCGGCTTCATCAAAGCGGAGCTTGGTTGAACATATGGTTAAGCGCCGTTTGCCCAATATTGGGGTCTTGGCGGCAAGATCGGCGAGCGACGACTACTTGAAATCGGCTGCGGCGCGCCGCCTACTTTCGCGCCCGTTGCCCGAAAAGCACGTCGCGCGCGGCCTGGGCTTCGCGGCCCTGGCCCTGCAGGCCCGGCGCCACGAACTCGCGCGCCTTGCCCATCGCCCGCTGCACCGCCTCGCGCGCCTCGACGCGGGCGTACCAGGCCTTCAGGTTGGGGAACTCGTCGATGTCGAGCGCGGCGGTGGTGCGGCCGGTCATCCAGGGCCAGGCAGCCATGTCGGCGATCGTATAGTCGCCGACGATGAAGTCCTTGCCTGCCAACTGCTTGTCGAGGACGCCGTAGAGCCGGTGCGCCTCGTTGGTGTAGCGGATCGCGCCGTAGGCGACCTGGCGCTGGTCGGCGAGGATGCTCGGCGCGTAGTTGCGGAAGTGGTTGCGCTGGCCGATGGTCACCTTGTGGCCGTTCGGCGTCGGCCAATAATAGATCTCGATCGGACCGGGCATCTGCGTCCTCTGGTCGGCTGGCGAAGCCGGCCTACCTGCTGGCAAGGGGGCGGGCAACGCATAGCCAGCCGTTCAGCCGCGGTTCAGTGCTGGTCGGTGAAAATGAAACCGTGACGCGCAAGACGCCCCATAGCGTATCGACGACCAAGCGGTGGACGCTGGCGCTCGCCGCCTGCGTCGCGCTGCTGGCCGCCGGCGTGGCGGTGGCCGACCCTCATCACGGCGGTGGCGGTGGCGGCGGCGGCCCGCATGGCGGCGGCTGGGGCGCTGGCGGCGGCTCGCCCGGCCACGCGTGGGGCCATGGCGGCGGCCCGCCGCCCGGCTGGTCGCGTGGCGGACCGGGGGGCCCTGGCGGACCGGGGGGCGGTCCTGGCGGTCCGCCGCCCGGTTGGGGCGGTCCGCCCGGCGGGCCCTGGGGCCCCGGACCACCGCCCGGCTACTACCAGCCCCGCGCGAGTGCGCCCGTAACACGCTCCTGGCGGCGCGGCGGCTATCTGCCGCCGGCCGAGCAGTCCGCGGTCGTCGGCGAATACTGGCGCTATCACCTGCGCCGGCCGCCTTACGGCTACCATTGGGTGCGGATCGGCAACCAGTTCATGCTGGTCTCGAGTTCCACCGGCCTGATCTTCGACGTCGCGCCGTACTGACGGCGCCCCCGGGCCGGGGCCGTTCAGCGCTTGAAGCGGATGTCCCAGCCGCGCGCCTTCCAGCCGGCCTCGATCACGTCGATGTCGTGGACGCCGGCCGGGTTGGCCTTCGAGGGCGAGTTGCCGAGGTACGGCGCGCGCTCGATGCGCCAGATCCCGAGCAGCCGGCGCAGCTCCGGCAGCGGCTCGGCGTGGTCGTCGACGCGGATCGAGAGGTCCGGGAAGTCTTCGGTGGTCGTCATCACCATCGCCGCCGACTGGCGCCCGCGTCGGTCGCCGCCGGCCGCCTCGCCGGCTTCCAGCGCCGCGAGCATGCGCTCCGGCAGCGGCGCCGCCGGATCGGTCTTGAAGCCGGCCAGCGTCGCGGCGGCCACCCGGTCATTGGAGAGCATGTTGCCGGCGACGCTGACGAACGGCTCGCCGCAGCTGCCCGCCCACTCCACGCAGTGCTTGCCGGTCCAGGCGGCGATGCGGCCTTCGCGATCGACGCAGTGCAGCTGGCGGATCTCGCGGCCGTCGTCGCCGGCGATCGCCGCGTCGACGGCGCGCTGGGCCGGCAGCCCGCGAGCCAGCCCCTGCAGCACCGCCGGTCCGAGGTAGCGGTTGGTCAGCGACTGCGTGCCGACCGCACCGACGCCCGACTGCACGAACGGCACGAACGTGCCCGCCGCGAAGGCCTTGGTGGCGACCGCGGCGCCGAATGCGCCGGCCACAGGATCGTAGGCGACGATCGACCAGGTCATGGCTTCCTCCGACGGGCGGCGCGCCTCTCTATCCGCGGGCCGGCCCGCTTGATAGGGGGAGCCTGTCATGACCCTTCTCGTCACCGGCAGCGCTGGCCATCTCGGCGAGGCGCTGATGCGGACGCTGCGCGCGGCCGGACGCCCGGCGCGCGGCCTCGACAGGCTGCCTTCGCCGTTCACCGACCAGGTCGGCTCGATCTGCGACGCCAAGTTCGTGGCGGAGGCGATGGCGGGCGTCACCGGCGTGATCCACACGGCCACGCTGCACAAGCCGCACGTCGCCACGCACGCGCGGCAGGCCTTCGTCGACGTCAACGTCACCGGCACGCTCGCCGTGCTGGAGGCGGCCGCGCGGGCCGGCGTCGAGAGCTTCGTGATGACCAGCACCACCAGCGCGTTCGGCGCGGCGCTGACTCCGGCGCGCGGCGAGCCGGCCGCCTGGATCACCGAGGACGTGCAGCCCGTCCCGCGCAACATCTACGGTGTCACCAAGACGGCGGCCGAGAGCCTCTGCGAGCTCTTCTGCCGCGCCTACGGCCTGCCGGTGATCGTGCTCAGGACCTCGCGCTTCTTCCCGGAAGCCGACGACGATCCGGAGGTCAGCGGCGGCTTTGCGCTCGAGAACGTGCAGGCCAACGAACTGACTTACCGGCGTGTCGACATCGAGGACGTCGTTGCCGCCCACCCCGACGCGCTGGAACACGCCCCGCGCGTGGGCTTCGCCCGCTACATCATCTCGGCGACGACGCCGTTCTCGCACGGCGACCTGGCCGAGTTGCGCGCCGACGCGCCGGCGGTGCTGCGGCGGCTGTTCCCGCAGAGTGGGCCGCTCTTTGCGGCGCTGCGCTGGCGCATGTTCCAGAGCCTCGATCGCGTCTACGTCAACGAGCGCGCCCGCGCCGAGCTCGGCTGGCGCCCGAAGTACGACTTCGCCCACGTGCTGGCGTGCCTGGCCCGCGGCGAGGATTTCCGCAGCGAGCTCGCGAAGGCGGTGGGCAGCAAGGGGTATCACCGCAGCTGACGCTCCCCGTCCCTCCCACTCGTGGGGAGGGTGGTCGCGAAGCGACCGGGTGGGGATGCGTGACGCGACAACATCAGACGCGGGAGTAGCGTCAGACTCCCCCACCTGGCTTCGCTGCGCTCAGCCACCCTCCCCGTAAAGGGGAGGGATGCGCGCGACACTACTCGAGGCCGAGCTTGGCCTTCAGGATCCCGTTGACCGCGCCTGGGTTGGCCTTGCCCTGGGTCTGGCGCATCACCTGGCCGACGAACCAACCGATCGCCTGCGGCTTCGATTTCACCTGCTCCGCCTGGCCGGGGTTGGCGGCGATCAGCGCATCGATCATCGCCTCCAGCGCATCGGTGTCGCTGACCTGGCCGAGCCCACGCGCCTTGACGATGTCGGCCGGCGCGCCCTCGCCGGCCCACATGTGCTCGAACACCTCGCGGGCGATCTTCGAGGAGATCACATCCGTCTCCAGCAGCTCGACGAGGCCGGCGACATGCTCCGGCGGGATCGGGCTCTCGCCGATCTCGAGCCCGTCCTTGGCCAGGTGGCCGAGCAGCTCGTTGGCGACGAGGTTCGCCACGCGCTTGGCGTCCCTCCCCTTGGCCGCCGCCTCGAAGTAGTCGGCCCGCGCCCCCTCGGTCACCAGCACGCCGGCGTCGTAGGCTGAGAGCCCGTACTGGCTCATCAGCCGACGCCGCTTGTCGTCCGGCAACTCCGGCAGGCTGGCCTCGATCTGCTTGATCCAGGCCGGATCGAGCTCCAGCGGCAGCAGGTCGGGATCGGGGAAATAGCGGTAGTCGTCCGCTTCTTCCTTGGAGCGCATCGAGCGGGTCTCGCCCTTGCCCGGATCGAAGAGCCGTGTCTCCTGGTCGATCTTGCCGCCGTCCTCGAGGATCTCGATCTGGCGGCGCGCCTCGAACTCGATGGCCTGCTGGATGTAGCGGTAGGAGTTGACGTTCTTGATCTCGCAACGCGTGCCCAGCGGCCCGCCGGGCTTGCGCACCGAGACGTTCACGTCGGCGCGCAGGTTGCCCTTCTCCATGTCGCCGTCGCAGGTGCCGAGGTAGCGCAGGATGGTGCGGATCTTCTTCACGTAGGCGGCCGCCTCGTCCGACGAGCGCATGTCGGGGAACGAGACGATCTCCATCAGCGCGGTGCCGGCGCGGTTGAGGTCAACGTAGGTGGCGTTCGGATCGAGGTCGTGGATCGACTTGCCGGCGTCCTGCTCCAGGTGCAGCCGCTCGATCCGCACGGTGAAGCTGGAGCCGTCGTCGCGCTCGACCTCGACCACGCCCTCGCCGACGATCGGATCCTTGTACTGGCTGATCTGGTAACCCTGCGGCAGGTCCGGGTAGAAGTAGTTCTTCCGGTCGAAGCGCGACCAGGTGTTGATCTTCGCCTTCAGGCCGAGGCCAGAACGCACCGCCTGCTCGACGCAGTGGCGGTTGATCACCGGCAGCATGCCGGGCATCGCCGCATCGACCAGGCTGACCTGCTCGTTCGGCCCGGCCCCGAAGCCGACTGCCGCGCCGGAGAACAGCTTCGACTTGGAAGCGACCTGGGCGTGCACCTCCAGCCCGAGGACGATCTCCCAGGCGCCGGTGCGGCCGTCGATGAGCTTTGACTCTGCAGTGGTCATGGCCGCGATGTAGTCGATCCGAACCGCCGGCGCACCTCCCGATCCGAGCGCCGTTGACACCACCGCGCAGCCCGGCGCAACTTCACGCAGGGTTCGCGCACCCGCCGCCTGCGCCCGCAAGGGTCCGGTGAACGCGCGGGCTGCGGCTCGACCCATCTTCGATCCTCACGCCCAGACGGGCGAGCGAGGTCGGCAATGCAGGCGCTGATCGAACGGCTCGCCCGGCAGCCAGGATCGAACCCATGACCGACGCCGAAGAAGCCAAGCGGATGGCCCGCGCCCTGCGCACTGCCCTCGCCGCCCGATCGATCCAACTGACGCACAGCCAGTCGCTCGAGTCTCATCGCCCAGAGTTTCGGCCACGCCGATTGGAACACGCTGTGCGGCGCCGAATCGCCGCCGAAGCCCGCCGAGGCAGTCGCCTTCGAGCGGACCACGCCCGTCCTGCGCATCTTCGACATCCCCAAGGCCAAGGCCTTCTACGTCGACCTGCTGGGCTTCCGCATCGACTGGGAACATCGCTTCGAGCCCAGCTTCCCGCTCTACATGCAGGTCTCGCGGGGCGCCATCCGGCTGCACCTGTCCGAGCACCACGGCGACGGCACGCCTGGTTCGGCGGTCTTCATCGACATGACCGGCCTGGACGCCTTCCACGCGGAGCTGAAGGCGAAGGGCAGCCGCGCCGGCATCGAGCCTGGGCCGAACCCGCGCATGCGCGTGCTGCGTCTCTGGGACCCGTTCGGCAGCCAGTTGCGGTTCGCGGAGACCAGCGCGCGCGCCGAGGACAAGCCGCCGGCGGGCTACAGCACGCCGCCCGGTTAGGAACGGCCGGCGAAGGCGAGCAGGCCGATGCCGGCCTGGAAGCCGGCCAATGCGGCGGCGGGCGTCGCGATCCAGGCAGTCGCCGCGACCCAGCCCAGGTCGCCCGAGTGGACGAACGGGAGCCAGGCGATGAAGTAGAGGACGGTCACGCCCCACTGCAGCATCCCACCCGACGCGGCGGCGTCGGCTTCGAGATCGACCACCTTGCGTCCGAACGCCGTCAGCGGCAGTCCGACGTAGGTCCCGAAGGCGAGGACCACGAAGGCCGCCGCCGGGCCGGCCAGGAAGTAGGCCAGCATGGTCTGCTGGTCGAGATCGATCGCCGCCAGGAAACTGGCGAGGATCCAGAGCAGCGACCAGGCGATGGCCGAATAGGTGTTCAGCCTGACCACCGGCTGTTTGAAGCTCGCCCGCATGTTCTCAGTCGGACTGAGGTTCCGATTCCACTTCCTGACGCTCAATGCTTCCACCCCGGAATTTATCATACTGGGGCGCACGGCCCGGTTGCGGCGGCTGGAGCAC
>Ga0134126_10009862_pt1 | contig 12037 bp, 15 predicted proteins | sample KB31752_FD_96881 | JGI IMG/M metagenome (GOLD analysis project Ga0134126, IMG submission 96881) | Terrestrial soil microbial communities with excess Nitrogen fertilizer from Kellogg Biological Station, Michigan, USA - KB3-175-2 | ecosystem: Environmental > Terrestrial > Soil > Unclassified ...
CTGGGGCATTACCCTGAAAACGTCTGGGAACTATGACTCTCTCCTTTGTACAGCCGCACGCATCCGCGCTTCGCCGGTTCCGTCGGAGCCCAGGCGAAACGAGGTTCGATCATGGACGCAAGCGGGGACCTTTCGTGGATGCGCCGGGTTGGCGCTCCGGCGGTTATCCGCCGGATTCGGGCAGCAAGATAGGGACTTCGGAGCTTCGGGAAAAGGGCTATTCGGCCACATCCCGCCGGGATTCTGCCTCGTTTTTGATGCGGGCGATGAAAGTTTCCAGGGGCATGGCGCCCAGGTCCTTGCCGGACCGCAGTCGGACGGCGACCTTGCCTTCCTGGGCTTCCCGCTCGCCGACCACCAGCATGTAGGGGATTTTCTGGAGCTGGGCATCCCGGATCTTCTTCTGCATCCGCTCATTGGAGCTGTCGATGTCCACCCGAAGGCCCGCAGTCCCGTTTACCACGGGGGTTGCGAACAGCGTGTCCAGCACCTTCTGGGCGTAGTCGCCCACCTTGTCGGAGATGGGAATCACCCGTGCCTGGATGGGCGCCAGCCAGGTGGGAAAAGCCCCGGCATAGTGCTCGATCAGGAAGGCGGTGAAGCGCTCATGGGTGCCCAGCGGCGCCCGGTGGATGACATAGACCGGGTGGTCGGCGCCATCTTCGCCGATATATTTGAGGTCGAAGGTCTGGGTGGCCAGGAAGTCGAGCTGGTTGGTGGAGATGGTGTATTCGGTGCCGATCGCCGACCTGATCATGAAGTCGATCTTGGGGCCGTAAAAGGCGGCTTCGCCCTTGCCCTCGATGTATTTCAGGCCGGACTCCTCCATCGCCTGGCGGATGACCGCCAGGGCCTCCAGCCATTTCTGCGGCTCGTCGACAAACTTGTCCAGCTTGTTCAGATCGGGCAGTGACAGCCGCATGTAATAGTCTTTGATATCGAACAGCTCGTAATAGCGGGCGTGCAGCTTCATCACCCGGATAAACTCGTCCTTGGCCTGGTCGTAGCGGCAATAGATATGCGCGTCGTTCATGCAGAAGCCGCGCACCCGCATGAGACCCGACAGGCCGCCTGAGGCCTCATAGCGATAGTCTTGACCGTATTCGGCAATGCGCAGCGGCAATTCACGATAGGAATGTCGCGTCGCGCCATAGATCAGGTGATGGTGCGGGCAGTTCATGGGCCTGAGGCGGTAATTCTCTCCGTCAATGTCCAAGGGCGCGTACATGCCATCGCCGTAGTAGGGCAGGTGTCGTGACCGGTAGTAGAGCGCCTCCTTGGCAATGTGAGGTGTCGCCACACGCTTATAGCCATCCTTGCGCTCTTCATTCAGGGCCAGGAATTCCAGTTCCTGGCGGATGACCATGCCGTTGGGCATCCACAGCGGCAGGCCGGCGCCGATGTCGGGGGCGAAGGTGAACATCTCCAGCTCGCGGCCGAGCTTGCGATGGTCGCGTTTCTCGGCCTCCTCCAGCCGGTGGAGGTATTCCTCCAGCTCCTTCTTGTCGCGCCAGGCCGTGCCATAGATGCGCTGAAGCTGCGCATTCTTCGCATCGCCGCGCCAATAGGCGCCGGCGATCTTCATCAGCTTGAACGCATCGCCCACTTCCGAGGTGGTGCGAAAATGCGGCCCGCGGCACAGATCGTGCCAATCGCCATGCCAGTAGATCGAAACATCCTCGTTCGCGGGAATGCCCTGGATCAGCTCGGCTTTGTAATGCTCGCCGATGCCCTTGAAATGCTCGACGGCCTGGTCGCGCGGCCAGACTTCGCGGCGGGTGGGAAGACCTGCCTTGATGATCTTGCGCATCTCCTCTTCGATCTTGGGCAGATCTTCCGGCGTGAAAGGTTCGGCGCGGGCAAAGTCGTAATAGAAGCCGTCCTCGATCGCCGGGCCGATGGTCACCTGTGTGCCCGGATAAAGCGCCTGCACCGCCATGGCCAGGATATGCGCCATGTCGTGGCGGATCAGCTCCAGCGCCTCCGGATCCTTCTTGGTGATAATGCGGATCTGGGCGTCCTGTTCGATGGGGCGGAATAAATCCCATTCCTTGCCGTCTATCATGATGATGAGAGCGGCCTTGGCCAAACCGGGGCCGATGGCGGCGGCAATTTCCGAGCCCGTGACGCCGCGGGTGAAGGTCATGGCCTTGCCGTCGGGCAGGGTCATGGTCACCTGATCGGGGCTCGCGGACACGGGATTCTCCTGAAGTTTCGTGGGCTTTGGGGCCGGACCTTTGGGCCCTCCCGCCTGTCCCGTCAAGGGGATGGCCTCACCTCTCTATGACAGCAGTAGTAGGACTTGCAGATCGCCCCCTGGAGGCACATATTCATTCTTGAGAGAGGGCGTATTGGAGGTAGACATGAAATACCTTGTGACCGCTCTGGCATTTTCAGGACTGGTGGCGGCCGCCTTGCCGGCCTCGGCTGCCAACATGTGCATCGATACCCGCGACATTGTCTCCAGCAAGTCGACGGACGGCAAGACCATGGTGTTCAAGATGAAGGACGGCACCACGCTGGTGAACCACCTTCAGGGCGTTTGCCCGGATCTTCGATACATGGGCTTTGCCTGGAAGCTGCATTCGGGAGACACCAAGGTCTGCGAACGCGAAGACAGCTTTCGGGTTCTGCAGTCCATGCAGACCTGCACCCTGGGCAAATTCGATCCGGCCCAGATGGAACAGCGCGCCCAGAAGTAGTTCGGATGCGCCCGGCGAAAAAGGCCGGCCCGTATGGGCCGGCCTTTTCTTCTATGCCGCAACCGGGGCAGGAGGCAGTGGTTTAGTGGCCGGCGCCCGTCGTGGTGCGAGATGCTTCGAACAAGAACCGTGAGGCCGATAAGCGAAAGCTCCAGTGGAGCTTTCGCCGGCCGAACGCCCGCGAAGCGGGCAACGGGTTAATGCCCCCCGCCCGTCGTGGTGCGAGATGCTTCGAACAAGAACCAATTCCGCTTTTCGGCCTGGTCGATGAAATTTTCCAGGATCGAAGCGGTGGCGACATCGTCATGCTTGTCGGCGATCTCATGGGCGGCGCGCATGCGCTTGATCACATGCTTGTTGTCGCTCATCAGTTCGGCAAGCATTTCGGCCGGGCTGACGAAATCCTTGTCATTGTCCTTGATGGAGGAGAGCCGGGCGATCTCGCCGATGGAATGAACGGTCTTGGCGCCGATCTTGCGCACCCGTTCGGCCAGATCGTCGATGCTGGCGAAGATTTCCGCGGCTTGTTCGTCGAACAGCAGGTGGTAGTCGCGGAAATGCGGGCCGGAAACGTGCCAGTGGAAATTCTTGGTCTTGGTGTAGAGCGCGTAGGAATCGGCGACTAGGCCATTCAGGGCCTCGGCGATCTCCGGCACGGCATTGCCGGAAAGGTCGGTCTGGGTGGCCAGGCGCTGGCTGGCTTTGGCGGGGGCGGTTTTCTTGGCCATGGGGTCCTCTAAGGCTGGAGATGGGCTAAAATAGAATAATTCTAAACGGGCTAGATTTAACCCCGTTCCGGGCGATTTTCCAGCCCCTTCAAGCGCCCGTCGCATCCAAAGGGCCAAACAGCGCGTTACCCGTCCAGAGGGTGCATTCTGGGAGAAAGCCATGAGAAAGCTTGCATTCATCGCACTCAGTGTGGCCGGCCTGGGCCTTGCCCTGTCCGCCTGCACATCGCGCTATTACGACGACCGCTACGGCTATTACGGCCATCGTGACTATTACGGTTATGCCGATCGCGACCGCGACGGTGTGCCCAACCGCTATGACCGGGACCGCGACAATGATGGCGTTCCGAACTATGCCGATCGACGCCCCAGCAATCCCTATCGCAACTGATCGTCAGGAACGTGTAAAACGAAAAGGCCCGTTGGTGCGTTGGCGCTAGCCAACTTCCACCGGGCCTTTTTCTTCAAGGCGTATCAGCCTTCCTGGGCGCCGCTCAGATAGTCTGGCTTGCCCAGCGCCACGCCGCGATTGCGCAGGATGCCGTAGGCGGTGGTGATGTGGAAATAGACGTTGGGCAGCACGAATTTGCCCACATAGTCCGCGCCACTGAACTCAAAGGTCGTGTTGGGGAACTTCAGCACGATCTCCTTGTTCTCGGCGCCGGCGAATTTCTTCCGGTCCAGGCTCTTGAGGAAGGCGATGGTTTTGGCCACCCGGGCCCTGAGATCGGCATAGCTGGTTTCGGTGTCTTCATACTTGGGGATTTCCACGCCCGCCAGCCGCGCGCCGCAGCCCTTGGCGCCATCGGTGGCGATATAGACCTGCGCCTTGAGCGGCAGCATGTCGGGGGCGAGACGGGCCTCACCGGGATCGATGCCGCCATGGGCTTCACCCTTGGCGAGGATGCTGGAAAGGCTGCCCAGCATGTGGATCAGCGGCGGAATGGAGGCGTCGTAGATGTCGTAGGCCATGGAATTTCCCTCGGGGCGTTGCGATTGGCGGGCGGACTTCACGGGGAATTGGCCTCCGTTGCAACCCTGACGCCATCAGGGGCTTGAGCGCGGCTGCGCCAGGGCTTAGGAAGCGGGCGCCATTCAAAAAGACCATGCCATGAGTGATGAAAAGCCCGCCGAACAGACCACGCTGCCCGACCGGTTGAGCGTCAACCCTTCCAGCCCGTTCTACAATGCCGAGCTGCTGGAACGCGGCGTGGGCATCAAGTTCAATGGCGTGGAACGCAACAATGTCGAGGAATATTGCGTGAGCGAGGGCTGGGTGCGCCTGGCCGTGGGCAAGACCGTGGATCGCCATGGCAACGCCATGACGGTGAAATACAAGGGCAAGGTCGAGCCTTACCTGCGTTAGCGAGTGAATCGAGACACTAGCCCGGCAGGGCGGTCAGGATGCGTGCGCCCTGTTTCCAGACCACCGCCGCCAGGATGCACAGTTTCAGGACATCGATGGTGACATAGAGCAGGTGGTCGGAGGCCACTGCCGGCCTTTTGCCGGCGACGACCATGGCGACGCGCTTGTTCAAGGCGGGCAACAGGATCATCGACTGGATCAGGAACAGGATGTCCAACGCGCCCGCGGCGGCAACCGCAAAGGTGCTGGGGTGGGCCAACACCATGACTAGCACCAGCAGCCCGAGCAGAATCCATTCGATTGCGTTCCACCGCGCGTAGGTGGTGCGGCCGACATCCAGCGCCACCGGCAGGGTCAGGGATGGGGCGCGAAATTTGACCGGTGTCGCGATGAAGGAAACGCCGATCAAAAGCCCGGCCCACAAGCTTGGCAGCAGAAGGCAAGTGATTTCCATCAGCGGCGGTCGCATCCGCAACACCTTTTACATTGTGGCGCGGGCCGTCCGGATCACGATGCCGATCACGCTGCCCCCAAGCGTCAGCAGCACGGGCACCAGGATCACCTGCAACAGGACTTCGTAGCCCTGCATGGTGCCGGTGCGGGTGCGGAAGGGTTCAGACAGAAACTGCCAGATGGACTTCTTGGCAGTGCGCGGACCGGGAAAGATGCGGCTCATCTGGTAAGGCACGCCGAAGAAGATCACCGCATAGGCGGTCCCGATCACCACCTGAAACAAGGCATTGGAGCTGGGCCAGAATGTCACCCAGAAAACCGCCAGGAAACACAGCCAGCATACCAGCGCGATCCGGTAGATGTGCGGGTGCATGACGGCTTCGATGTCAGGCGCGATAACGGCAATAGCGGGCCGTTTTTGGGCGGGTTCGCGGCTTTGGATAGGATGTTCATGCATGACGGACCTCTCTTTCAGGGTTGCGATTCTGTCCTTTTCGCCGGCGTCCCCGGCTGAAAGAACATGCCGAGCTGGAGGCTGCGCGCGATATTCTCGGCGCGGGCGATGAACAGCGCCGCGATCGGCGGCGCGCAGAGTTCGTTGGCGGTTTCGCGAAACAGCTCGAGCCAGCGGGCAAAATGCTCCGGCCGGATCATCTTGAGGCGCATATGGGCCACCATCGGCTGGCCCTTGTAACGGCCGGTCAAAAGCATCACGGACGACCAGAAGTCACACATCTTGGCGAGATGGACATCCCATTCCTGGCCGATCACGCGCTCGAATATGGGACCGACCCGGTCGTCGGCGCGGACACGGCCGTAGAAGGCGTGTACCAGCGCATGAATGGTCTGCTCGTCGATTTCAGGATGGACGGGCTGGCGCAGCCCGATTTTCGGATCCATTGGTCACCAATCCCGGCGCATTCGCGCCATGACGGGACGCTATTGCGGTACCAAGTTTAAAGCAATATAAGAAATACATCTTTATCCGGATAAATTGCCGCATGAAACTGACTTTCTATTCGGACTACAGCCTGCGTCTTCTCATGTACGTCTCGGTGAAGCGTGAAGCGCTGGTGACGATTCAAGAGGTCGCCGATGCTTATGGCATCTCCAAGAACCATCTGATGAAGGTCGCCTTCGAGCTGGGCCGCAAGGGCTTTTTGGAAACCGTGCGCGGACGCGGCGGCGGCTTGCGCCTGGCTCGGCCGCCGGAAAAAATCGGCGTGGGCGAAGTGGTGCGGGCGATGGAAGAAGACTTCACGATGGTGGAGTGTTTCGATCCCAGCATCAATCAATGCGTGATCACCGGTCCATGTCGGCTGCGCGGAGTTCTTTCTCGCGCCCTCAAGGCTTATTTCGCAGTGCTGGATGAGTACACGCTGGCGGACCTGGCGGGTCAGAACCCATCACTTGCCCGTGTGCTGGCAGTGTCGTAAATCAAAGGCCCGGCGTTTCCGCCGGGCCTTTCTTTACCGGAAAACAGGCTGACGTTAGCGGCTGATGACTGTGCCGCTTTCGTAGACGGTCACATGCGGTTCGCGTGACCACCACTTGGGGTCCCAGCCTTCGGAGACTGCCGACAGCGCAACGCGCGCGCCGTCCACATTCTGGGCCTTGCAGGCGAAATCCACATGGCGGATGCGGCTGTCGCCTTCAGGGAACGTGATTGTCTCGGTGGAGTCCTTGGGCAGGATTCCCGAAAAGACCTCATGGGTGGTGCCGTCGCGATAGGTCACGCTGATATGGGCGCAGTCGAGCGTGTCTCCCTGTGCGACGAACTGCAGCTTTTCCACCGGGCCTTCAAAATGCTCCCAGCTCACATCGGTGTAATGATCGGCCGACACGTTGATCGAGCCGATCTGGTGGACGTCGGCCATGGCGGGGCGGGCCGCGAGCCCGACGGCCATTGCGGCGCCAAGAATAAGAATCGAGGACTTATTCGGTGAAAATAGGCGCATGGAACTCTCCAATGACTCACGAGCCCCCTCGTGTTCAGGAGATAAAATTTATTAGCCCCGCAAACAGTTCCGTTTTCAATTGAGGCAAGATAGAGGCTAGAGCCCTTTCATGAGGACGGGCAGGGCTTCCGCAAGGCCTTTGGGCGTGCCCACGTCGTGAAATTCACCATCCGCAAACCAGCAGGCAACGACGATCAGCCCATTTTGCGCGGCCTGATGAAACAACAAGCCGAGATTCGCGTTGGGCGCGGCAGCCACGATCATCTCCGAGAAGCGCGCGCCCCAGATGGCCATGCCCCAGCTGTTGGCAAGATCGGTTTCTGCCGGTTTGTCCTGGACCTCCGTGACGCGCATCTCGGCATCAAAGCGCACCGGGCCCAGCTCTTTCGGCTTGGCCGTCGGAAACACGCCCAGCACCAGGTCGGCGCCGCGCGCCTCGAAAGCGGCGCGCATGGTCTTCAAGGCATCGAGCGGGCGCACAATCGTATCGGGCAAAAGCAGGCAGCTGGCAGACCCCTTGGTCCAGGGCGCGGTCAGCGCCACCGCAGCCGCCAGACCCTCCGCCCTGGTCTGCTGGACATAGGCGATGTCCAGGCCGATGGCGCCGCCGCCGCCCAGATACTGCGCCAGCTCGGGCTTGCGCTCGGAGGTGATCACCATTGCACGCGTGATCTCGGCGGTGCGCAGCTGGCGCAGCGAAGCCTCGATCACCGGCAGGGGGCGCAAGTGTCCGCCTTCGCCTTGCACATAGGTGATGGGCAACAGCTCCTTGGGGTAGCCGAGAGGTCCCAGCCGGCTGGCCAGACCGGCCGCCGGAATGATGCCGACATAATTCATGCTCTTGCCATCGCCAGCAGCGCCTGTTCGACATTCTGGCGCATCCGGTCGGTATCGAACAACGCCGAAGATGCACGGGCTGCCGCGAGTCTGGCGCGCAGCGCGGCGAGGCGGGCAGGGTCCCTGGCCAGCGCCAGCGCCAGGGCTTCATAGTCTTCCAGCGAAGATGTGATCAGTTCGGGAAGGCCCAGGGTCTGAAGCTGGCTGGCCGCGACGCGGCCGGCAAAAGCCGTGCCCAACATGGTCACCAGGGGCACACAAGTCCATAGCGCGTCGCTGGTTGTCATGTGACCGTTATAGGGGGCCGTGTCCAGCATCAGATCCGCAAGCTGCTGGCGGGCCAGATGGCTGTCGGGATCGGTGCGAGGCGCGAAGATCAGCCGGGCGGGGTCCAAACCCGAGGCCGAGGCCGCGCCGCGAAGATTGTCGCGGAACGCATCGTTGGCATCCAGCAGCCACAGGATACTTTTCGGTACCGCCTTCAGCAGCCGCATCCATGCGGCAAAAACATCGCGCGTGATCTTCCAGCTGTTGTTGAAGCTGGCGAAAATGAAACCTGTTTCGGGTAGTCCGGCCTTGCTCCGCGATGGGGCGGGGGGGGAGGGATCATACGCGGTGGGAAAGTAGCAGCCGGGCAGGCGGACGATTTTTTCCGAGAAGAAGGGCTCGTGCCCCGCCGGCGTCACGGTCACGTCGGCAAGAACATAGTCCAGCGACGGCGCGCCATCCGTGGCCGGATAACCCAGCCAGTTCACCTGCACCGGCGCCGGGCGGTGGTTCAGGATGGCAAAATGATCGCCCTCGGTATGGCCGGTGAGGTCGACCAGAACATCCACTTCCAGGCGCCGGATCAGCGCCGCGCTTTCATCGGCGCCGCGGCCGCGCAGATCGTGAAACTGGTCGAAGGCCTTTGTCATGCGGCTGCGGATGGCGCTGCCGTCGTCCGGGCCGGTGGAAAAGCCCAGCACCTTGAAACGGCTTCGATCATGGGCCTCGATCAGCCGCGCGATCAGCAACGCCACCGGATGCTGGCAATAGTCGGCCGAGAGATAGCCGAGGCGCAGGCGCTGATGGTCATAGCGCTCGCCGCGCCACAAGGGCGCAACAGCGGGGAGGCCCAATTCGGCGATCGCATTCTGCGCACAGCGAAGCTGCAGCGCCGGATCGCCGGAAAAGCCCAGAAACAGGAATGGCGGCACGATAGCGCTACCGCGCGCCACGCCGGTCTCCACCGCGGACCGCAGCTTTTCGACTGCGTCCCAGTCGCACATCTGCATGGCGGCGACCAGCATGCCGCCCAGGGCATATGGATTGTTCCGGTCGGCGCTGCGCAACTGGCCATAGGCCACCAGCGCCTCAGGAAAGCGTTTCAGTTTCGACAAGGTGCCGGCGCGACCATTGAGGGCGGAAACACGGCCCGGTGATAGTTTCAGCGTCTTGTCGAAAGCGGCCAGCGCCTCGGGCCAGCGGCGCAGCTGGATCAGGCAATTGCCCCGATTGGCCAGCGCCTCGACGTAATCGGGACGGTGCCGCAGCGCACCATCGTAACAGGCCAGTGCGCCGTCCCAATCGCCCGCCATCTGGCGAATGGCGCCACGATTGTTGTGCGCTTCGACCAGGTCGGGCTTCAGCGAGAGGGCCTGAGCGTACAAAGCATCGGCCTCGCCGAAGCGGCCGGCGCGGTGCAAGGCCAAGGCCGCGTCATAAATCTGTTCGAATGCGCCCCTCATGCGGACCACGGAACACGAGATGGCGTGCGATGACAAGTTTGCGGCAATCGCGGCCAGGGCAAAAATATTTCGGCGTGTTCAGCAAATGTCAGTGCGGGCGGCCGTCCGCTCGGCCTTAATCGAATCCGGCTAGGGAGCGCGCCATGCAATACGAGATCTGTTTTCTGGACCGGCAGGGGCGGCTCTCCTGCCTGATGACGGGCCAATTTTCCGACCAGCATCATGCGGCGCGCTTTGCCCGCCACGCCATGGACACCGCCGTCTCGCGCGGCAAGCTGCATAGCGCAGAAATCCATGGCGAGGGCCAGCGCGATATCGTGGTGAGTCCCGATGTGCAGCAGAAGCGGCCGCGGCCGGCCAATATGGTCCGGCGGTCGCGGGCATGGGCCCACGCGCCAGCCTGATTTTTCAATGCGCCGGCCGTTCCGGCACCTGCTTGTGCACGAAATACATCAGGGTCAGCGCCACCAGCGAAATCGCCATCACGATATAGCCCAGCCAGTTGAAGTGCCTGAGCGATCCGTCGGCGCCTTCCACGATCACCGCGCCGGCAATGGCTGCCGACACTCCGCCGGCGAACTGCTGCAGCGAGGCATTGATGGCATTGAACGCGCCGCGCTTGGTCATTTCCGGAATCGCGGAAAGCAGTGCCTGGGACGGGATCATGCGCGAGAAGATGCCGACGAACAGCACGACATTGACCACGATCACGATGGCCAGCGGCTCGCGCCCCAGATTGGTCCAGATCGCCACCATGACCAATGTCAGCAGCGTGCCGAAGCAAAAGGTGTTGAACTTGCCGAAGCTGTCACTGGCCTTGCCGACAAGCGGCCCGATGAAGGCGGTGCAAAGCCCGGTGATCAGATAGATGGTGGGCAAGGTGGCGAAGGAAAGCCCGATATTGCCCACGATATAGGCCGTGCCGAAAGGCATCAGCATGTAACCGCCGGTCGGCAGCAGCATGGTGAGGATGAAAGCCAGGCGGTAACGCGGCTCCGTCACGGTATGGGCCAGATGCTGGAAAGGGCTGCGTTCCTGCCTGAGCGCCAGATGTCCCGTCACGGGCTTCATGGCGAACAGGATCACCAGTCCCACCGGCGCAGCGACGGCGATGATGGCCATGAAGGGCGCATGCCAGTCCCAATGATTGGCGAAGAAAAGACCGGCCGGCAGACCCAGCACCTGGCTGGCGGCAAAGGCGGTGCCCAGAAATCCCATCACCCGGCCGCGCATCTCCAGCGGGAAGAGGTCGGTGGCAATGGCCATCACCACCGAGCCGATCACCCCGCCAAACAAGCCGGTCACGATCCGCGCCACCAGCAGCATGGGATAATTCTGCGCCAAGGCGCAGAGCAGGGTGCCGAGCAGGAAGCCGGCATAGAAGAACAGCAGCAGGCGCTTGCGGTCGAAACGGTCGGCGAAGCCCGCGGCCGCCAGCCCCGAGATGCCGGCGCTGAACGCATAAGAGGAAACCGCCAGGCCGAATTGCTGCGGGGTGATGTGCAGGGTCGGCATCATCATCGCGCCCAGGGGCGAGATGATCATGAAATCCAGGATGATGGTGAATTGCAGGAAGGCCAGAACCGCGATGACGAATTTCTGGTAGGGCGAAAACGCCACGCGGGGGCCCGCCGCCTCTTTGACTGCCTTATCCATTGTCGCTCGCCCCGCTGGAGGGGCGGACTTTTAGCTGGAAAGGCGCGGCCGTGCCACCGCGCGCCCGGCATTTGAGGGCGGGCCACGGCGCCCGCCGGCCATGCCGGCCACGCGCCCATGCCGCTGATCCGATTGGCGATTTTCCCGTGGCGGCGGCCACATTGCCAGCCCCCTCATCCTCTGGCTCAATGACGGGTGTTGCTGGCCGCGTCGTTCGGGGATCGATGGTGATCAGGCAGGCGCATGTTCTGATTCTGGGCCTTGCCGCCGTGCTGATCGGCGGGGCGCCCGCCAGCGCCGCGCCCTGGAGCCGCGGCTTTGTGGTGGGCACCTACGAACCTGCCTTCCACTATGGCGGCCGCGCCGGTTTCGCGCGCGCCGGGCAGGTCGAGCCGGGCGCGGACTGTCCCCGCGGCAGCACGGTCCATTTCTCCAATCCGGAGCATGTGAAGGAGGCGCTGCGCCGCCAGCGCTGGCGTGATCCCGCCGACATCGAGAAGATCGGCGCGCCGCCTGGCCTGGAGCAGGTCGCTGGCCCGGCGACGACGCGCTTCAGCATCTGGGGCCGCGCCGTCTCCTATCGCGGCTGGAAGAAGGGCATCGAGAC
>Ga0134126_10009863_pt1 | contig 12036 bp, 10 predicted proteins | sample KB31752_FD_96881 | JGI IMG/M metagenome (GOLD analysis project Ga0134126, IMG submission 96881) | Terrestrial soil microbial communities with excess Nitrogen fertilizer from Kellogg Biological Station, Michigan, USA - KB3-175-2 | ecosystem: Environmental > Terrestrial > Soil > Unclassified ...
CGTGGCGGATCGTCTTCGGCTGCTTGGGCAGAAAGGTGGCGAAGCCCTGCCGCTCGAGCTGCTCGACCGCGAAGGCCTCGCGGCCGGTCAGCGCGCGCACCAGATACCAGCGCACGCCGGTGTCTGCCGGTTCGGGGTGGGGGACGGCGGCCTCAGGCGGCGGCATGGACGCTCGCGAAGTAATCGATCGTCGGGCGCAGCCCTTCGGCGAGCGGCACGTTCGGCGCCCAGCCGAGCGCCGAGGCGGCCAGCTTGATGTCGGGGCGGCGCTGCTTCGGATCGTCCGGCGGCAGCGGCCGGAAGGCGATCTCCGACTTCGACCCGGTCATCTCGAGCACCTTCTCGGCCAGCTGGCGCATCGTGAACTCAGCTGGATTGCCAAGGTTCACGGGGCCGGTGAATTCCGCCGGGCTTGCCATCAGCCGCATCAGGCCGTCGATCAGGTCGTCCACGTAGCAGAACGAACGCGTCTGCTGGCCCTCGCCGTAGATGGTGATCGGCTCGCCCCGCAGCGCCTGCATGATGAAGTTCGACACCACGCGACCGTCTGCCGGATGCATGCGCGGACCATAGGTATTGAAGATGCGCGCCACCTTGATCTCCAGGCCGTGCTGCCGGTGGTAGTCGAAGAACAGCGTCTCGGCGCAGCGCTTACCCTCATCGTAGCACGAACGCGTCCCGATCGGGTTGACGTTGCCCCAGTAGTCCTCGGTCTGAGGGTGGACGTCAGGGTCGCCGTAAACCTCGCTGGTGGAGGCCTGCAGGATCTTGCACTTGAGGCGCTTGGCCAGCCCCAGCATGTTGATCGCTCCGTGGACGGACGTCTTCGTCGTCGCCACGGGGTCGTGCTGGTAATGGATCGGCGAGGCCGGGCAGGCGAGGTTGTAGATCTCGTCGACCTCCACGTAGAGCGGGAAGGTCACGTCGTGCCGGATGAACTCGAACCTGGGATGGCTGACCAGGTGGTAGAGGTTGCGCTTCGAGCCGGTGAACAGGTTGTCGACGCAGACCACCTCGTTGCCTTGCGCCAGCAGCCGGTCGACCAGGTGGGAGCCGAGGAAACCCGCGCCGCCGGTGACCAATACACGCCGCTGGCTGTCGTAGATGCGCGCCACGCTCAGATTCCGATCCGATGGTTGTCGCTAGAAGTCCCGACGGCGTCCGTGGTCAGGCCGGTTCCACCGCGTTGGCCTGGAACCAGCGGTAGGTCTCCTGGATCCCAGTCCTCAGGTCGATCGTCGGCGTCCAGCCCATGCCTCTGAGCCGCTTGGCGCTCATCAGCTTGCGCGGCATGCCGTCCGGGATGGAGAGATCGTTGACGATCTCGCCCTTGAAGCCGACCACCTCGCAGACCAACTCGGTCAGCTGGCGGATGCTGAGATCCTCGCCGGAGCCGACGTTGATCTGGCTGTCGCCCGAATAGGTCTTCATCAGGAAGACCAGCGCGTCGGCGCAGTCGTCGACGTGCAGGAATTCGCGTTTCGGCGTGCCGGTGCCGCCCATGACCAGCCGCTTGTCGCCGCGCGCCTTCGCCTCGTGCGCCTTGCGCAGCAGGCTGGGCAGCGCGTGCGCCTCGAACAGGTCGAAGTTGTCGCCCGGCCCGTAGAGGTTGGTCGGCATCGCCGCGATGAAGTCGTCGCCGTGCTGCCGCCGGTAGGCCTGGGCGAGCTTCAGCGTCGCGATCTTGGCCACCGCGTAGGCCTCGTTGGTGGGCTCCAACGGCCCCGTCAGCAGGGCTTCCTCCGGGATCGGCTGGGGCGCGAGGCGCGGGTAGATGCAGCTCGAGCCCAGCACCATCAGCTTGGCGACGTTGTCCCGGTGCGCCGCTTCCACGACGTTGCCGGCGATCATCAGGTTCTCGTAGAGGAAGTCGGCCGGGCGGCTGTCGTTGGCGCGGATGCCGCCGACGCGCGCGGCGGCCAGGAAGATGGCGTCCGGCCGCGCCTCGTTCAGCCACCGATTGACCTGGTCCTGCCGCATCAGGTCGACCTCGCTGCGGTCGGCCGTCAGCACGCTGCAATCTTCCTGGGCCAATCTGCGGACGATGGCGGAGCCGACCATCCCGCGATGGCCCGCCACCCAAACCCGCTTGCCTTTCAACGGAAAAACCGTCTCCACCGGCATTGAGCTGGCGCTCCTCAGTTCCCCGGACGTTGGGCGCGCCCGACCCGGATCACACGCGACTTTCCGCGCTCGCGCAATCCGGCGGATCACGGTTCGGCGGCCTGCCGACACCTCGCACAGCCCGGGCTTCCGCGAAAGCGTCTTGATTAAAAAGAGCGTCGCAACGCGGCGTGGCGTGCGACCCCTGCGCAGGGGGCTCGCAGCCTAAGGCGCCCATTCCTGGCGCACTCGGAGGTTCATCTGAGGGTTGGTGCGCTCGCCCCCTGCACTGTCACTAATAGTTTGTGCTTCAAGGTGATGAGGGGCCTTGCCCACAGATCGAAACGGGCTCATGAGCAAACCGGCTGCTGAGAACAGGCTTTCGCGGCCACCCGTGATCTGTCGCATTTTGTTGCTGGCTGGGACCGATGCACGAAACGTGGCGTACAATATTGCGCGAAGGCCTGCTGCTGGCCGGCGCGCCGTTTCTAGCCACAGCCGCGCTTATATTTGTACTGAAGCCAGTTGCCGTGCGGCTCGGCCTTGTCGACCACCCCATCAGCGCCCGGAAGACCCACGCTGATCCAACCCCGCTGGTCGGCGGCGCGGCGATCACCTTGGCCGGCCTGCTCGCCGGCGCCGTGCTGTTGCGGATAACGCCGGACCTGACGGCGCTGGCCGCGGCCAGCTTGCTGCTGCTGGTGGTCGGGGAGCTCGACGACCGCTATGACATCAACTGGCGCATCCGGATCATCGCGCAGGCGGCCGCTGGCCTCGTGCTCTACGTCGGCGGGGTACGGGTCGAGTGGATCGGCAACGCGCTCGGCTTCGCCGGCCACACGCTCGGCGTGCTCTCGCTGCCGTTCACCGTGCTTGCCACCGTCGGGATCACCAATGCGATCAACTGGGCGGACGGGGTCGATGGCCTCGCCGGCTCGCTGAGCCTGGCGGCGCTCTGCATGCTGGTGGCGGCCGCCGTCTACGCCGGCAACGCGCAGCTCGCGACCGCCCTCATCCTGATGGCCGGGTGCGTGATGGGCTTCCTCGCATTCAACCTGCGCACGCCCTGGCGGCCCAAGGCGACCGTCTTCCTGGGCTGCGGGGCCGAGATCCTCGGCCTGTGGATCGCATGGGCGTCGTTCCGACTGACGCAGACGCCTGGCCACCCGGTGACGCCGGTGCTGGCGCCGTTCCTCATCGCCCCGCCGGTGATCGACTGCCTGGTGCTGATCGTGCGCCGCCTGCGCGCGCGCCGCTCGCCGTTCTCGGCCGATCGCGACCACATGCATCACCGGCTGATCGACCTGGGGATGAGCTCCACCGCGATCGTCGCGCTGCTCGTCACGATCACCTTGGCGGTGGGCTTCACCGCCGCCCTGGGCCGCCTGGCGCACGTGCCCGAACCGGTGTTTCCGGTCGTCTATTTGAGCGCCACCTGCGCCTACTTCTTCATCACCCGCCAGGCGATGCGTTCGGCCGCCCGTTCGGAGGCGCCACGCCCCCTGACCGAATCTGCGCCGGTGCGGGCGAGGGTAAAGCGCAACGAAGCTTGAGGCGCGACGGCCGCGAGGGTCGCAATGTCCCGATGCGCCGCCGGTTTCAGAGGCGCGTGCGCCATCGCGCGCAACTAACAACCCTGAGATGCGGCTTTTATACACCCTAGTTTGGGTCCAAAGCACCGCATCGGGGTCAACCGGTGATGACTTTTCGTCCGCGTCTTGCCAATCTGTGGGTGGGGGCGAGGAGTTGGTAGCATGTCAATCGAAGGTCCGCGGCATCTCGACGTCGAGATCGGGCGACGCATACGGGAAAGGCGCCGGGCGATCGGCATGTCCCAGGTCCAGCTGGCGCGCGCTGTCGGCGTAACATTCCAGCAGGTTCAGAAGTACGAGCGAGGCGCCAACCGCGTCAGTTTTTCGCGCCTCATGGACATCGTAGTCGCGCTACGCTGCCATCTGACGGACCTGACTGAGGGGCTGGATCCGACCGTGCCGACGCATTCGCCAGAGCATCTGAGACGCTGGGCGGCCGAAGAGGGCGCGCCCGAGCTGCTGGAAGCTTACGCAGCGCTCTCCAACAAGCCCCTGCGCCGCGCTCTGCTGGAGCATGCCCGCGCGCTTGCGGGCGTCACCGCAGGGGCGGAGACCTGACGGCCGGGGGGTAATGTCCGCGTTTGCCGACGTCGATCAATTCGTCAAATCGGCGAACCGCGTCACCCAAATCGGAGATTTGGCCTCGCTGCTGACCGACGTGGTCGCGGCGCTGGGCTTCGACTACGTCGCGCTGATGCACCACGTCGCGGCGCCTGAGCGGTCGCGCTGGGCCGTGCACGTGGTCGACTATCCGGACGAATGGCGGATGCAGATCCGCACGCAACGCTACCTAGCCGAGGACCCGGTGCTGACCGCCTGCCAGCGGTCGGCTGCCGCGTTCCTGTGGTCGGAGCTGCCGGGCCTGTTCTCCCTGAGCCCGCGCCAGAAGGAGATCCTCGACCATGCCTTCGCCTGCGGCCTGGGCGAGGGGTTCACGGTGCCGGTCAACGTGCCGGGCGAGTTCCTGGGATCGTGCTCGTTCGGCCTCAAGACCGGCCATGAGCCGGCTCGGGACGCGCTGCCCGCGGCGCAATACGTCGGCTGCTTCGCCTTCGAGGCGGCGCGGCGCCTGCAGGCGGCCGAGCAGGTCTGCGAGCTGCAGCACCAGGCGGCGCGCCCGCTCAGCAAGCGCCAGTACGACTGCGTGGTGCTGGTGGCGCAGGGCAAGAGCGACTGGGACATCGCCCAACTGCTCGGCATCGCCAGCAACACCGTGCACCAGCATATCGAGACGGCCAAGCGCCGCTATGGCGTCGCCTCGCGCACCCAGTTGGTGGTGCGCGCGCTGTTCGACAGCCAGATCACCTTCGCCGACATCATCCGCTGAGCTTGTCACCAGAGTTGGGACGGCGCCCATCCCCTGACTAGGGGAGTGGCCGACCCGCCGTCCGCACGTCCACCCTCGGCGGGCAACACGGTGGGAAAGCCATGCTCCAGGTTGTCTATGGAACCGCGCGCGCGGCGCGCGCAACCTTGCTGGAGGAGATGCATCGCGACCGCAAGACGGTGTTCGTCGACCGGCTCGGATGGCAGGTGCCGGTTGTCGACGGCGACCTCGAGATCGACCAGTTCGACGGCGAGGACGCGGTCTATCTGATCGCCGTCGACGAGGCCGGCCGCCATGCCGGCTCGCTGCGGCTGTTGCCGACTGCGGGACCGCACCTGCTGGCCGACGTCTTCCCGCAACTCTGCGAGCGGGCCGTGCCGCGCGGACCCGACATCTGGGAGATCACGCGCCTCTTCACCGCGCCCGGCCAGGCCGATCCGAAGCGCGTGCGGCGCGAGCTGTCGCTGGGGATGGTGGAGTTCGCCGTGATGAACGGCATCCGCCGCTACACCTGCGTGACGCACGTGCCGTACCTGTCCAGCGTGCTGGCGGTGGGCTGGGATTGCGAGCCGCTGGGCCTGCCGCAGCCGCACGGCGGGGTGATGCTGGGCGCCGTGGCGATCGACATCAACGGCGAGACCCTGGCGATGCTGCGCCAGCGCCGCGGCGTGAGCGGCACGGTGCTCGACATGGTGACGCGCGATGCAGCCTGAGGCTTCGGCCGCCGCCGCGCCCAGCCGCCGCGCGGCCAGCGCCAGCTGGTGGGTCTCGCGTCTGCGCCGCGATGGCTACTGCATTATCCGCGGGGCGATCCAGGCGGACGCCGTCCGGGCCATCGCCGGCGACCTCGCCGAGCGGTTCGAGCGCACCCCGTTCTGCCAGGGCGACTTCTACGGCGAGCGGACCAAGCGGTTCGGGGCCTTGCTCAAGCGCTCTGCGGCCGCCGAGGCGTTCGTGCGCCATCCGCTCGTGCTGGGGATCGCTGGGGCTGTGCTCGCGCCCTGGTGCGACCGATTGCAGCTCAACCTCACGCAGGCGTTGCAGATCCATCCCGGCCAGGGCGAGCAGCCGCCGCACCGCGACGAGAACATGTGGGGCGGTCCCAAGGGCAATATGGAGTACCTGGTGAACGTGATGTGGCCCTTCGGCGCGTACCGGTCGGAGAACGGGGCGACCGTGCTCCACCCGGGCAGCCACCACGGCGGCGCCGGCGATGCGGGGCCGATCTGTGCCGAGATGGACCCCGGCGATGCGCTGATCTTCCTCGGCTCGACGCTGCACGGCGGCGGCGCCAACCGCACCGACGCGCCGCGCACTGGTATGGTGGTCAGCTACTGTCTGGGCTGGCTGAAGCCCTACGAGAACCAGTGGCTGGTCTATCCGCCCCAGGTGGCGCGCGGCTTCTCGACGGAGCTGGCGCGACTGGCGGGCTATCAGCAGCACCGGCCGAACCTGGGCAACTACGAAGGCCAGTGCCCGTCGGTGCTGCTGGCCGGAGAGCCGGACGACTACCTGGGGGCGATCGACGAGCTGCTGCCGCGTCAGGCGGCCGCGTTGCGGGCGCGGGCTGGCGCGGCGTTGAATGAGAGTGGGTTTTCAGGGGGAGCAGCGGCATGAGGGGCCTTGCCGACAATCCGACGGGTCCGGCCGGGCCGAGCGATCTGCTGGAGGCCGCGGCCGGGCGTCTCGCCGAGGCCGTGTCGATCCTCGACGCGGTCGACCGCAGCGAGCTGCTGTCTGTACTGCCGAAAGGCGCGGACGCGGCGGCGAGGCACCAGTGCGCGGTCTCGCTGCTGGCCGTGCTGCGCCGCGAGCTGCAGACGCTCGCCTGCGAGCTGCAGTCGGCCAGCCAGGTGCAGACCCTGATGGGCCGCCTCTCGCGCTCGGGCCAGGCCGACTGACGCCCTCGGGTCCAGGCTGGGCGGCGAGCAGGCTGCTCAGCGAGGCCGCCGCCGGACGCGCCGGCCGGCTTGTCTGCAGGCACGACGACCCGGACCGCCAGCGCCCACGGCGCCGGCGGTTCGGCGCGCGGCTGTCCATCAACGGTTTGGCTGGGACCGCTCAGTAGCCGGTCGGCTCGCGTTCCTTCGCCTTGACGCCGCGCATCTGCGAGAGCGCCGCCGCGGCTCCCTGCATGACGAAGCCGGCGTCCGAGCCGATCGTCACGAAGTCGAACCCCGCTTCCAGCCGCCGGCGCGACCATTCCAGGCTCGAGGTATGGATGCCGATCGGCACGCCATGGCGCTTGCAGGTGGCGAGCACCGTCTCGACCGCCTTCATGTGCGTGGGCTCGTCGACGTCGCCGCGCGCCGGCAGGCCCAGCGACAGCGCCAGGTCGTTCGGCCCGATGTAGACGCCGCCGAGGTGCGGCGTGCTGACGATCGCCTCGACGTTCTCCACCGCCTGTTTGGTCTCGATCATCACGATGCAGGCGAGCTCGTTGTTGGCCTCCGCCGCATAGCCCTGGCCGCCGTAGAGCGCGGCGCGGATCGGCCCGAACGAGCGGTAGCCCAGCGGCGGGTAGAGGCAGGCGCCGACAGCGGCCTCGGCCTCGGCGCGGCTATTGACCAGCGGAACGATCACCCCCATCGCGCCGGCGTCCAGCACCTTCATGATCTGGTCGGGATGGTTGTAGGCCACCCGTACGATCGGGGTCACCGACGTCGTCGAGATGGCGGGCAGCATGGACTTCAGGTCGTTGTAGTCGATCAGGCCGTGCTGCAGGTCGCAGCACACCCAGTCGAAGCCGGCGCTGGCCATCACTTCGGCGATGTGGGTGTTGGCCAGCGACAGCCAGCCGCCCACCGTCTGCTCGCCCGCGCGCCATTTGGCGAGCGCCTCGTTCTTCCTCATCGGCCGGCTCCTCGAAGCTGCTGTGTCTGCTCTCGCGCGCGACCCTAGAGCGCGACGGCGAGCCGGGCCAGCGTCAGGCGCGCGGCAAGCATTGGACAAGCCGCGCGGGTGCGGGCATTGCGGCGCTCATGGAACTGTTCCAGCAGGGCGCCACCAAGACCTGGACGCATCCCGAGACGGTCTCGCTCGGCCGCCTGCCGATGCGCGCGACGCTGACGCCCTATCCGGACGCGGCGCAGGCGCTGGCGCGCGGCGCCTCGCCCTGGACCCGCTCGCTGAACGGCGACTGGCGCTTCACGCTGGCCGTCTCGCCCGAGGACGCGCCCGCGAGCTTCGCCGCGCCTGGCTTCGACGACGCCGGCTGGGCCGATCTTCCTGTCCCCTCGAACTGGACCATGCACGGCTTCGACCGGCCGCAGTACACCAACGTGCAGATGCCCTTCGCCGGCGGGCCGCCGAGCGTGCCGGACGCGAACCCCACCGGCCTCTACCGCCGCACGTTCGAGGTCCCGGCCGACTGGGCGGGGCGCCGCGTGGTGCTGCAGGTCGGCGGCGCGGAGAGCGTGCTTTACGCCTGGATCAACGGCGTGCCCGTCGGCATGGGCAAGGATTCGCGCCTGCCGCAGAGCTTCGACGTGACCGACCACGTTCGGTTCGGCGCCGAGAACCTCGTCGCGCTCGCGGTCGTGAAGTGGTCGGACGCGTCCTACGTCGAGGACCAGGACCAGTGGTGGATGGGCGGCGTCCACCGCGACGTGACCCTCTACTCGACCGGCCGGACCTGGATCGAGGACGTGTTCGCGCGGGCCGAGCCGGACCCGGCCTTGCGGGACGCGACGCTGCGGCTCGACGTGAAGCTCGGCTTCGCCGCCGCGCCCGAAGACGGCTGGGCGGTCGAGGCGCAGCTCTACGACGCGGCCGGCCGCGCGGTGCTGGATGCGCCGCTCACCGCGCCCGTGAAAGCCGATCCCCGGACCCACAATCCCTACCGCGGCCCCCTCGGACAGGTGACGCTGCAGGCGCGCGTCGCCGCGCCGGCGCTCTGGTCTTCCGAGGCGCCCAACCTCTACACGGTGGTCGTCAGCCTGGTCCGCGACGAGCCCGGCGCAGCGCCGCTAGAGGCCACCTCGTGTCGCGTCGGCTTCCGGCGGGTCGAGCTCGGCGATCGCGAGCTCCTGATCAACGGCCGGCCCGTGATGATCGCCGGCATGAACCGCCACGAGCACCACCCAGAGCGCGGCAAGGTGGTGGCGCGCGAGGATATGCTCGCCGACATCCGGCTGATGAAGCAGTTCGGCGTCAACGCGGTGCGCTGCTCGCACTATCCGAACGCCGAGGCCTGGTACGACCTCTGCGACGAGTACGGCCTCTATCTGATCGACGAGACCAACCTCGAGGCGCACGCCTTCCTGCACCAGCTCTGCCGCGACCCGCGCTACGCCGCGCAGTTCGTCGAGCGCGGCCTTCGCATGGTGATCCGCGACCGCAACCATCCGAGCGTCATCTGCTGGTCGCTCGGGAACGAGAGCGGCTACGGCCCCAACCATGACGCCATGGCTGGCTGGATCCGCGCCGCCGACCCCACCCGGCCGCTGCACTACGAAGGCGCCGTCTGGGGCTGGGACGGCGCGCCGCTCGGGCCGTACGCCGAGCGGCGGCCAGGCCCGGCGCCGGGCGCCGCCGCCAGCGACCTCGTCTGCCCGATGTACCCGCCGATCGCCGACATCGTGCGCTGGGCCGAGGCTGACGATCCCGGCGACCGTCGCCCGATGATCCTCTGCGAGTACTCGCACGCGATGGGCAATTCGAACGGCAGCCTCTCCGACTACTGGGACGAGTTCGAGACCCGCCACGGCCTGCAGGGCGGCTTCATCTGGGAGTGGTGCGACCACGCTCTGGTGAAGCGCGACGCCGGCGGACGTGTGACGCTCGCCTACGGTGGCGACTTCGACGATGCGCCCAACGACCTCAACTTCTGCTGCGACGGCATCGTCAGCGCCTGGCGTCAGCCGCATCCCGGCCTCTGGGAGTTCAAGAAGCTGGCGCAGCCCGTCGCAGTGACCTGGGCGGATGCGGCGGCCGGCCGGATCGCGGTGCGCAGCAAGCGCGACTTCACCGATCTGAGCGACCTGCGCCTCGACTGGGCTCTGGAGGTCGACGGCGTGGCAGTGGGCGAGGGCGGCCTCGACTGCCCGCCGATCGCGCCGGGTGCGCGCCAGGCGATCGAGCTGCAGTTGCCGCGGCCAAGCGTCTGCGAGGGCCAGGAAACCTTCCTGATGGTCCGCTTCACGCTGAAGACCGACACGCCCTGGGCGCCGGCCGGTCATGAGGTCGCCTGGGAGCAGTTGCCGGTCGACCTGCCGGTGCGGCCAGCTGAACGTCGGGGACCGGCGCAAGCGTCGACGACGCTGCGGGTCGAAGACGCGGCCGACCGCATCGTCGTCGCCGGCGACGGCTTCGAGGTCGCCTTCTCGCGCGCCGAGGGGCGGCTGGAGCGGCTGGTCTGGCGCAACCACGTCCTGCTGGAGGCCGGACCCCGGCTGCAGGTCTGGCGCGCGGCGACCGACAACGACGGTATCAAGGGCATGCCGCGCCAGGAGAAGAAGGCGCTCGGCCGCTGGCGCGCCGCGGGCCTGGACGCGCTGGTGTTGCACGCGCCGAAGGTGGAGGTCCAAGAGGGCGAGGGCGCCGTCCTCGTCACCATCGAGCAAGTCGCCGGCTGCGCGGCGGCGGACGAGGCGTTCCGGCACGTCCACAGCTACGCGATCACGCCGGACGGCCGCATCCGTGTCGCCAACCGCTTCAGCGTCGATCCGGCCCTGGACGACCTGCCGCGGCTCGGCGTCACGCTGACCGCGCCCGCCGGCTTCGAAGCGGTCGAGTGGCTCGGCGTCGGGCCCGGCGACACCTACTCCGATCGCAACCGCGCCGGCTGGGTCGGGCGGTTCGAGGGGACGGTCGCTGGCCAATACGTGCCCTATGTCGTGCCGCAGGAACACGGCAACCGCACCGGCCTGCGCTGGCTGGCGCTGCGCAGCGGCGAGGCTGGGGTCAGGCTGACGCCGGCGCGGTCCTGCGAGGGCTCGGTCAGCCACTTCACGCCGGACGACCTTTTCGCCGCCAGCCACGCCCACCAGCTGACGCCGCGCCCCGAAGTGCTGATCAACCTGGACGTCGCCCAGCGCGGCCTCGGCACCGCCAGCTGCGGCCCCGACACCCTGGAGCGCTATCGCATCGGTCCGGGCGACTACGCGCTCGACTTCGACCTCGAGGGCTTCGAACCGTAGCGGGCGGTGGCGCTCGAACCGTAGATCTCACCGCAAAGCAACCGCAAACAACGGCGCCCGGGTGCTTCGCGGGCGTCTGTTCTCTCGATTATCTGACGATGTCAAAGATCTGCCGCGCCACGCAGGCGCCGGCGAGGATCGTTGGTACTGACGGTAATGACCGCTGGCAACCCGGACGGTCGAATGGCGTCTCCTCCCCGCAAGGGGGAGGAGAGCAGTCGGTCGTCCCGCTCGCTCGTTGGGTTTCCGGCCTGGGGCTCAGGTCGACTGGGTCGTGTCCGGCAGGCCGAGGATGCGCTTGGAGACGATGTTGTACTGGATCTCCTGCGAGCCGCCGTAGATCGACATCGCCTTGCCGGAGAGCCAGCCGCGCACCGCTTCCAGCTCGTCGGGGCGGAAGTCGTCGCCTTCCCAGCCGAGGCCCTGCGAGCCCATGATCTCCAGCGTCAGCTCGGCGCGGGTCTGGGCCACGTGGGTGGCGGAGTTCTTCAGCACCGAGTTGGCGTTGGAGGGCTCGTTGTTGCCGCGCGATTCCGCCACCGCGCGGGCCAGCGTCAGGCCGTGCGCCTTGCCGTCCATCGCGTGCTGGGTGACGCGGCTGCGCAGGTCGAGGTCGGCGATGCGGCCCTTTTCGTCCTCGCCGACGTACTTCTTGGCGAGGTCCTGGATCTGCGCCTGACGGCCGCCGGCCATCGGGTTGCCGCCGCCGGTCTGGCTGGCGCGCTCGTGCTGCAGCAGGCGCTTGCCGACCGTCCAGCCGACGTTGAGCTTGCCCAAGAGCGCGTCCTTCGGGGCGACCGCGTCGGTGAAGAAGGTCTCGCAGAACGGCGAGGCGCCGGCGATCAGCGCGATCGGCCGCGTCTCGACGCCCTTC
>Ga0134126_10009868_pt1 | contig 12035 bp, 12 predicted proteins | sample KB31752_FD_96881 | JGI IMG/M metagenome (GOLD analysis project Ga0134126, IMG submission 96881) | Terrestrial soil microbial communities with excess Nitrogen fertilizer from Kellogg Biological Station, Michigan, USA - KB3-175-2 | ecosystem: Environmental > Terrestrial > Soil > Unclassified ...
GGAAGCGCCGCTTCGGCGAAGCTCGATCACGCAGGCCCCGCCGCAGGCGGAGATCGCGAGGTGAGTGATGGGGATTAGCAGAATTTGAATTGATCGATCCGCCATGCACGTGCGCAACCGCCGCCGAGTCGTTGGCGTCGCTTTTGTTGCGCGTTGAGATGCATCAGGCGGATCACCGCGACAATGTAGCGTCGCGCCTCGCCGTGGTCAATGACGAGCTCATCCCTCGCCCGTATCCTCTCCCTCGTAATAGTCGACGGATGGCTGATCCTTGATGAGTTTGAACACCCAGGCGCCATGCGGCCACGCCGACGGGTCTGGGAGACCGACGAAGGCGATCTTCTTCGAATCAGGATAGGCGCACACGTCCGTCGTGTTCTGATTGGAGAACGACAGGTAGCGCAGAGGCTCGGTGCCGGTGTTCGTGAGAGTGTTCGCATAGTCCGGACCGGGCGGAAATGCCGCATAGTCGCCGGCCCTTACCGCGACCTGCTCTTTGCCGATGCGCAGCAGACCATCGCCGGACAGGATGTAAAGGCCCTCCTCGATGCCCGTATGGTAGTGATACGGATAGGACGTCTTGCCCGGTTGCAGCTCCATCCAGTTAAAACCGATCGCTCTCGCCCTGGCCGGCGCGCCGAGCCTCTTCATCGTGACGCCGAAGCGCCCCTTGGGGCGGCTGAACCCTTCGACTTCATCCACATTGACGACCCGGACATGTCTGCGGCTGCTCATTGCACGGTCCTCCTCATATCGACGCCGATCCAGGCGAAGCGCCGGCAGGCCGCAGAATCTTCCCTGCCAGAGCATGGCCGAGGCCGATCGCGGCGAATCCGACCAGCAGATGCAGCGCCTGTACAATCCAGTGTCGGGGACCCGGAAGCAAAGTCACCTGCCCCGCTCCAAGGATCAGCACGATCAAACCCCAGACGAACACGACCGCGCCGAATCCGCGGGCTCTGTGCGCCAGCAGCGTCAGCCCCGAAAGCAGCCACATGCAAATAACGAAGATCCCGCCGAGCAACATGTGCAGCGGGATCAGTGATATCGCGTGACCACTCCAGAAGAGGCCGCCGAGCACGATGAGAGCGATGCCGAGGAGACTCAAGATCACGCGCGTCACGCGCACTGTGGCTTTCATCCGAACCTCCGTCGCCTCGTGGACGTGCATGCCGCTTCTCATACCGTTCGAGTTGCGATCGCGGGTGCGACGGCTGCCGCCCTCCGCGCCGGCAGCAGCGTCGCACCGAGTCCGATGAGCCAGAGCGCCGCGACGCCGAAGGCGCAGTAGTATAGCGGCAGGCGCGGCAGCTGGAACATCACGCTCAGCTCCGCCCCGAGGGCGAGCGCGAGCACGCACCCGGCCAGCACGCCGGCCGTCGAGATGAGCCAGTTCTCGACGAGGAAGTATCGCAGGATGTGCCGCCGGCGCGCACCGATCGCCCGACGAGTGCCGATCTGTCGCGTGCGGATCGCGACGTTGAAAGCCGCAAGTCCGAAGATGCCGATCGCAGTGACGGCGAGCACCATCCACGCGACTACTCCGAGAATGATGGAGCTCGATTTGAGGTTACTGCGCGTACTCGCTGCCGTACGAGCGAGTGTTTCCATATGCGCGATGAAGCGCGCGGGTACACGCTCTGCGAGCGAATGCTCCACCTGCACCATGACTTCCGCCTGCCGTCCCGGTTGCGTACGCACCAGGTACATGGCGGTCGGCCCCGGCGGTATACCGGGGACGAAAACCACTCTCTCGTTGTAGTCGCCATCGGCGCCGCTTCCGGGTGCCGCCTGCATGAGCGCGACGACTCCGACGATCTTGGCCGCTTTGTTGATTCCTTGGGTATAAAGCGTCTTGCCGAGCGCATCGCCCTTCGGAAAGAGCGTGTCGGCAAAGCGCTGTGTGATCGCGACCTCCGGCGCCCAGCGGCTGATCGCGCTGATCGGGTCGGGCGCCGCAGTCGTCGCGTCGGCATGCGGCGCTCGCCCTGCCGCGAAACGCAACCCGAGCGAGTCGGGACCGCGATCCGTCATCAGCATGATCCTGCTGAACGCTTTCGGCGCATCGACGCCGGGAACGGTCGAGAACGGCCAGTTATACCCGAAAGGGTTCTGCGGCACCGTCATGGTCGCGGACGCGGCGACGACGCCTGGGAGGCCGTTGAGGTAAGCCAGATCGGAGCTCACGGCGGTCGACTGGTCGTAGTGCGTGCCGAATCCCTGGCTCATCACCCAGAAGATGTTGTCGACATCGATGCCGGTCGGCCGCCGGTAGACCTCGATGCGGCCGACGACCAGATAAGCGATGTTCACGAGTACCGCGAGGACGATCGCGATCTGCACGGCGATCAGAATAGGGCCAGTGCGGTTGCGCCACAGAGCCTTGAGCAGAGCCCGAATCTCCATCACGCGGCCTTCACTGAGACTTGAGAAAGAGCGCGGGCTCGATCCGGCCGATGCGCCATGCGGGATAGACTCCCGCCAGGATGCCGCTTAGTCCCGATACGAGCCCGGCGACGAGCAGCACCGTCAGGTCCATGTGATAGAGCGACTGCACGAGCGCGAGATGCACCGGATTCTCATCGGGCGCAGGACTGTAGGAGAGGACGCGGATCGCCGTGAGGCCGAGCCAGGACAGCAGGATTCCGCACACCCCGCCCACGATGCCGACGACCACTACCTCGATGAGATGCTGCCGGACGATGTCGCGGCGGCTCGCCCCGAGCGCCCGGCGCAGACCGGTGACCGGTGCGGCGCTCAGGAATTTCGCGAGCATGAGGCCGAGCGTGTTGAGGATGCAGACCGCGAGAAAAAGCCCCGCGAGCCCGACCTGCAGACGGTTCTCCTCGCCGATCACGTCGTTCATGACGAGCCACGTGCTCACGTTCACGATCCGGTTGTTCAGCGGCCGGCGGAAACGGCCGTAGCGCTTCTGATCGCGCACGTAGTTGTCGACGAACCTCTGGAATCGCTGCCGCTGGGCTACCGTCGCCATCTCGACCCAGTACTCGAGCCAGTTGCAGTCTTGCGTGAGCAACTCGTTGAATGACCCGAACTTCGCGTCTGCCACACACCCAATGATGCCCGCGTTCGGCAGCTGCAGCGCCGTCGTCCAGCCGAACGGCATATACACATCCTCGGGAACAGCGAAGGCGTTGTTGGGCAGGTCGTAGAACTTCGGCTCCGGCATCCAGTTGTCGATCACTCCGACGACGCGGAACTGGTGTCCATCGAGTGTCACGAGCTTCCCGACGCTGTTCGCACCCGCGAAGAGCTTATCGTTGAGATGCCGGCTGAGCACGACGATAGGATCGGGACCCTCGTCCGCCGAGCGTGTCCAGCCCGACCCATAGAGAAACGGTACATCGAACATCGAAAAGAAATCCGCCGTCGTCACGCGCATCGACGCGGCGAACGGCGCAAGGCCCGGCGAACCGGGCTCGATGATGGTTCGAGACTTGAACATCCTCACGCTCCGCGTAGGGATGCTCGATTGATAGAGCGCCTTCGCGTCCCGATAGGTGACGAGAAACGGCGGATATTCGGGATGGCGCTGGAACTGCTCGCCCGGGCCGGGAGGACCGCGATTGTCGAGCGTCACCGCGAACAGCTGGTCCGATTTCCACCAGATCGGATTGCCTGCGCGCGCGTGATAGAGCGTCAACGCCACCATCGTTGCGGCGATACCGCAGGCGATGGCACCGGCCGTGAGCGCGGTGAGCACCGGGGTGCGCCACATGCTTCGCAGGGCGAGCCGCAGATCGTGAAGAAGCATGAATCGGCTCATGGATCGGCTTTCCCCCTCCGACCGCTGTGGGAACGATCGCGGCGTCGCGCGCCCAAACATCCCGTCGCGCGTGTTCGCCGGGCCTCATCGCCGCGGCGGCGGCTCCTCAGACCGTACGAGTTGCGATCGCCGGTGCGACGGATGCCGCCCTCCGCGCCGGCAGCATCGTCGCACCGAGTCCGATGAGCCAGAGCGCCGCGACGCCGAGCGCGAGGTAGTATAGAGGCAGCCGCGGGATGAAGAACATCACGCTGAGCTTCGATCCGAGCGCGATCGCGAGGATGCATCCCACCAGCACGCCTGCCGTCGAGATGAGCCAGTTCTCGACGAGGAAATACCGCAGGATCTGGCGCCGGCGCGCGCCGACCGCCCGGCGCGTGCCGATCTGTCGGGTACGCGTCGCAACGTTGAATGCCGCGAGGCCGAAGATGCCTATTGCGGTGACGGCGAGTACGAGCAAAGCCACCACTCCGAGAATGATCGAGCTCGAACGCAGATAGTTGCGCGAGTTCGACGCGGTCTGCTCCAGAGTCTCCATGTGGTCGATGTAGCGTCCGGGTACTTTGTCCGCGAGTGAGTGCTCGACTTGCGCCATGACTTCCGCGAGCCGGCCCGGCTTGGTTCGCACGATATAAAGGGCGGTTGGTCCGGCCGGGATGCCGGGCACGAACACCACATTCTCGGCGAATTCGGAGAACGGGCCCGGAACGGGCCTCGTCTGCATCCGTTCCACGATCCCGACGATCTTGGCCTGCTTGTTGATCAGACCGGTATAGAGCGTCTTGCCGAGCGCGTCGCCCTTCGGAAAGAGCTTGTGGGCGAGCCTGTTTGTGATGGCGACCTCGGGCGCCCACCGGCCGATCGCGCTCATCCCGTCGGCCGGCGCGGTGGTCGCATCCGAGTGCGGCGCGCGGCCCGCGATGAACCGCAGCCCGAGCGCATCGGGACCGCGGTCGGTCATTATCTCGACGGAGGCCCCCGACTGCGGCACTTTGAGGCCGGGAACCGTCGAGAACGGCAGGCCGATCCCTGCAAATCCTTGCGGCAGCGTCGCACTCGCCGCGGCTGCCACGACGCCGGGCAACCCGTTCAGGTAGGCGAGATCCGTGCGGAGGGTGACGGACTGATCGTAGCCGGTTCCAAATCCCTGGCTCTGAACCGAGAAGATGTTGCTCACATCCATCCCCGTCGGCGCGCGGTACGTCTCGATCCGTCCGGCCACCACGTAGGCGATGTTGACCAGCACGGCGAGCGCTATCGCGATCTGCACGGCGATCAGCAGCGGGCCGGTGCGGCTGCGCCAGAGAGCCTTCGTCAAAGCTCGAATCTCCATCGCGCCACCTCCTCACTGTGCCTTGAGAAAAAGCGCAGGCGCCAGACGCCCGATGCGCCACGCCGGATAGATCCCCGCGAGGATGCCGGTCACCACTGAGATCACGATCGCAAGGAGGAGCATCGTGACATCCATGTGCGAGAGCGACTGCGCGAGCGCGAGGTGCGCCGGGTTGTCGTCCTGCGCGGGAATATAGGTGAGCACCCGGATCGCCCAGAGCCCGAGCCAGGACAGCAGCATCCCGCAGGCGCCGCCGAGGAGGCCGAGAGCGACGACTTCGGTGAGATGCTGTCGGACGATGTCGCGACGGCTCGCCCCGAGCGCGCGCCGTAGGCCCGTGACCGGGGCGACGCTCAGGAATTTCGCAAGCATCAGGCCGAGCGTGTTGAGGATGCAAACCGCGAGAAACAGCCCGGCAAGGCCCACCTGCAGCCGGCTCTCATCCCCGACAACGTCGTTCATGGCGAGCCACGTAGGCACGTTCACGATCCGGTTGTTGAGCGGCCGCGGGAAGCGCCCAAACCCCTTCTGGTCGCGCACGTAGTTGTCGACGAACGTCTGAAAGCGCTGCGTCTGCTCCGCCTTCGGCATCTCGACCCAGTACTGGAGCCACACGCAGTCCTGCGTGAGCATATCGTTGAACGAGCCGACCTTCGCGTTCGGCGTTACGCAGTTGATGTTGCCCGCGACCGGCAACTGCAGCGCCGTGACCCAACCGAACGGCATGTAGAGGTCTTCCGGGATATCAAAGCTCCCGGTACTCAGGTCGTAGAACTTCGGTTGCGGCATCCAGTTGTCGACGACGCCGATCACGCGAAATTGCTTTCCGCTCAGCGTCACGAGCTTGCCGACGCTGTTCGCGCCGCCGAAGAGCTTGTCGTTGAGGTGCCGGCCGAGCACCACGACCGGGTCCGGTCCATCGTCGGCCGAGCGCGCCCAGCCCGTCCCGTGGAGAAACGGCACATCGAACATCGGGAAGAAATCCGCCGTCGTCACCCGCACCAGCGCGCTGAACGGTTTGAGACCCGCTCGATCGGGCTCGACGACTCGCACCGAGCGGAACATCATCACGCTGCGCGTCGGAATGTCGGACCGGTAGAGCGCCTTCGCATCACGATACGTCATCAGGAAGGGCGGATACTCGGGGTGACGCTGGAGCTGCTCTCCTTGGCGGTCCATGCCACGGTTGTCGAGCGTGACCGCGAAGAGCTGATTCTCCTTCCACCAGATCGGGTGCCCGGCACGCGCGTGATACAGCGTCACGGTGACCATCGCCGCGGCGATCCCGCAGGCGATCGCGCCGACCGTGAGCGCGGTGAGCCCCGGCGTGCGGAGCAGGCTGCGGAGGGCCAGGCGCAGGTCATGAAGCAACATGAATCGGGTCATGGATCGCCCTCCCCGGCTCAGACGACGCTCGGAGCCGCAGCCGCCAAGGGCGCCTGCGGTCCGCTGCGCCGGTGCTGCGAGATTGCTCCGTCGGTGATCTCGATGTGGCGCCGCGCGCGCCGGGCGAGCTCGGGATTGTGCGTGACCATCACGATCATGGTACCCGCGGTATTGATCTCCTCGAGCAATTCCATGATCTGACCGGACATCTCGGTATCGAGATTGCCCGTCGGCTCGTCCGCCAAAATGACGCGCGGATCGCCCGCCAGGGCGCGCGCGATCGCGACGCGTTGCTGCTGGCCCCCCGAAAGCTGCGCCGGCAAGTGCCGCATGCGCGAGGCGAGTCCCACTCTCTCGAGCGCCTGGGTGATACGCCGATGGCGCTCGGCGCGCGGCATGCGCCGATAGTTGAGCGGCACCTCCACGTTGTCATAGACGTCGAAATCCGGAATGAGGTTGAAGCTCTGAAAGACGAACCCGAGCTTCTCGTTGCGGATGCGCGAGCGCTGATCGTCGTTGAGATCGCTCACGTCCGCCCCATCGAGCAGATACCGCCCGGAGGAGGCCTCCTCGAGAAGACCGAGCACGTTCAGAAGCGTCGTCTTGCCCGAGCCGGACGGCCCGGTGATGGCCACGAACTCGCCGGGCCCGAGATGCAGACTGACATTACGCAGCGCGCGTGTCTCGACGAGGTCGGTGCGGAAAGTCTTGCCGATGTCCTGAAGCTCGATCATGCTCGCTCCTCCCCTTCAGTTCGTGAGCCGCACGAGCGGCGCATCGTCGAAATCCGCCACGCTCGATACGACGATTTGCTGGCCGGCCTTGATGCCGCTCAGAATCTCCACGGCGCTCACGCTCATCGCACCGAGCTTCACCGGCGTTCGCCGGGCCTGATCGCCCTCGACCACATAGGCGACCGAGCCGGCATCGACGAATGAGCCCCGCTCGACCTGCAATACGTTCTGCCGCTCATCGAAGATGATGCGCACGTTCACGCGCTGGTTCTGCCGCAGCCCGCGTGGGGGGGCGCCTCTGAACCGCACCCGTCCCTTCACCTCACTGTCCTCGACCTGGGGCGATACGGCCGTGACGCTTCCCTTGTAGGTGCTGCCGCCGAATGAGATCTCCGCGGGCAGATCGAGCGCGAGGTCGGAGGCATAGGACTCCGGCACGCGGAATTCGACCTCGAGCGAGGAGAGATCGACGACCGTGAGAAGGGCCGCGTTCTCGGCGACCGTTGCCTTCTGATCGACTGCGAGACTGCCGACCATGCCGCGCACCGGCGAGCGCACCGACAAATCTCCCACCTCTCGTGCGAGATTCTCGACGACGAGCTTCTGGCGATCGCGCTCGAGGCGCTTGGTCTTCAAGTCGTACTCGAGGCTTTCCGCGTTGAGCTTCGCGTTCGCGAGCGCCTGCTGATAGGCGAGCTTGGCATTCGCGAGGTCGTCGCCGGCCTTATCGAAGTTCTTTTGCGGCTCGACCCCTTCTTTCCACGACGTCTGCTCGCGGTTGTACTCGCGCTCGGCGCCGTGAATCGCCACTTGCGCAAGGTCGGCCTGCTCCTTGTCGGCAAGCTCCTGCTTCCGCAGATCGATCTCCTGGCGTCCGAGGGCGACGTTGAGACTGTCGAGGGTCGCGCGCTCCTGGGTGTAGTTGTTCACGAGCGCGGGGCTGTCGAGCACCGCGAGAACCTGTCCGTTCTGGACCGCATCTCCGGCCCGAACGCGAAAGGTGATCGTGCCGGTCGACACCGCGTAGAGCGTGGGACTATTGGCCGTGATGACCGTCCCTTCCGCCGCGACATCGCGAATGAACGGACCGACTGTCACCTCCGCGATGCGCAAGCGCTCGCGCGAGAAGACATGCCCGGTCGTGAGCCACGCCCTGACTGCGAATGTCGCGCCCGCGATGAGTGCGGCTGCGAGCAGCGCGCCGCCAATCAGAAGGCGTCTGCGCTTGCGCCGTTGCGGACCCGGATCGAGGGAAACGTCGGTCCCGGAGGTATCGCGGATGAAGCGGCCGCGAACGACATCGCTGGCGCGCTCCCGAAACGAAGGCGTGGAATGCGTCGGCTCCATTTCGAACTGCAGTCGAGTGCTCCCGCCCCTCGCCCCGTGGTTATTATAGTGTTATATACTACTATAACACTGCCGGTCGCAACCCGGTCATACGCCTCTGACCTCAGCGCCAAGAGCCCGTTCCAGCAGCACCCGCAAATGTTGCAGTGCAGAAGTTTGCGAGGGATCGCTTGAGGTATCTTGACCGTTAAGATGCGCGTGAGCACTCCCCCGTCGCAGTCCGTCGTTCTTTCCTTTCTTTTCCTTCTGCAGGCCGCCGGGCTCGCCGGTTGCAGCAAGCTCCATCTCGGCCACCAGGCGCCGGCCTCCACGCAGCTTCCGAGTGACCGGGAGCTCGAAAGGATCGCGTACATGTCGAAGTCGCCCGGGCCCGATGGCCGCCCGATGTTCGACCAGCTCGGCAAGGCGCGATCGTGCCGCGATCTCGAGATTGCGATGCGGTGGAACCGACCGCCCGATGTCAACGGCGGCGCTTTCAACGAAAAGATGATCTACCTCACCTCGGGCATCCCCGAGAGTCTGCCGAAGCAGTCCGAGGTGTTCATCCTCGGCGAGATCGAGCATGGGCAGTCCCTGCCCTCGGGCGCCTGGGGTTGGTCCCTGAAAATGCCGGACGGGTCCGAAGTCCAGGCGATCGAGGCGGCGGAGTACTGGCAGAAGCAGGAGCAGGCGCAGCAGGAAGGCGGTCCCGCCGCCGTCGTCAAGCCCTACGCGCGAGGGCGGAAGCTCTGCGGGCACGGTATCTATCAGGGCGTGACGGGACGGTCTTTCAATGGAACGGGCCAGGTACCCCTCGTCTCCGTTCTGTTCTCGATCGACCGGTCGCACTAGACGTCGCGGTCAGTGATCGCAAAGCGAGATGTCACCGCTCAGGCTCTTGATCCTGATGCGGCCGTCGCCGCCCGCGCGCGTGCCATCGAGGCGTCTGCCTGGCGCGTACTGGCTCGTGCGCTCCGCGTGCTGGCCGAAGCAATCGTCGATGTCGCCGCTGAAGGTGCTGACCTCGTACTGGTAGCCTGTCGCTGCGCTCGCCGCGATCCGCTGCTCGCCGCTCACCGTCTCCGACTCGATGGTGCCGCCCGGTTCGAGGTGGGCGGTCAGATCGATTTCTCCGGAGGTGGTATGGAGCCGCACCGAGCGGGTTGAGGCGAGCTGCGCATCGAGTCTGCCGCTGATGGTCGTCGCCTCGAGATCGCCGGCCATGTTCGAGGCGGTCACCTCGCCGCTCACGTTCGTGATGTGAAGCGACCCGGAGCCGCCGCTGCCTTTCAGGCGGATCTCACCGCTCACGGACTTCACTTCGTTGTTTCCCGAGCCGAGCTCCGCATCGATTCCGCCGCTCACGGAGTGCAGACGCTGGGCACCGGTAACACCGCGCGAAGTGATATCGGCGCTCACGCCCGAGGCGCTGAGCTCGCTCTCGCGAGGCACGTGCACCTCGAGCCGCACGTCGCCGCCGCCACCGCCGAACCACCCGCCGGTGCCTCGCGTGACGCGCACGCTCGTGCGGCCGCCGCTGCTGCGCACCTCGAGATTTTGCGAGTCGTTGTCGATATCGGCGCTGACGGCGACCTGTGGCTTGTCCCACCCGATGATGTCGATCCGTCCCGAGACGTTGCTCACGTCGACCTGACCGCGCGGACCGGCCGCGACTTGCTGCTGAACGGTTCTCGCCTGAGCGGTCCCGAACGCGAGCGCTGTCGCGATCACTGCAAGAGCCAAGGGAAATGTGCGCATGTTCAACTCTCTCCGCTGCCGGTGCCCGCTTCCTGGACGGCCGTCAGCACTCGCATCTCGTCTTGATAGGTGTCGATCAGTAATTCCTGCAGCAGCGCGTTGGCCGGCTCTCGCCCCAGCGCCTGCTGAATCTGCTGCATCGATTGATGGATCGTCGCAAGGCTCGCAAGCACGTGCTGGCGTGTCTGCGGCGGAAGGGTCTTCAGACGCTCATCGAGCGAGGCGAGCAGTGCAGCTCGCTCCGCGAGGTAGCGTGGATCCGTGACGAATGACGCCGGCAGCTCTTCGTGTGGCGCAGGTGCACGGCCTACACCTTCGCGCGGGCCTGTCGCAGCGGGTGTCTGACGGGCGGAGAGCTGCCGATGAGCGTCGGGATGTCCGGCCTGCAAAATGAGCCGGTCCACGAGAATACCCGCGCCGACTGCCGCCACCGCCGCGGCGATCGCCCCGAGCCACACAGCCCTGCGCCAAGACCTCCGCGAAGCGGCATCGGCGAGAGCCCGCGAGCCACTCGGCGAGCCGCCTCGCGACCGATCCGGCGCATCCGGCGCATCCGGCGCGTCCCGTGCATCCAGCGCATCCAGCGCATCGCCTGCTGCCGTCCCGCCGTCCCGCCGCGCGCCGCTCTCGCGCAGCTGCGCCTCGAGCGCCGGCCAACCGTCCCGTGGCGGCGGAATATCGCGCGGCAGCTCACTGAGGCGCGTGATCTTGGTCGAAGCAGGGTCGCTCATTGATCAATCTCCGGATGGAGCCTGGCGCGCAGAAGCGCGCGAGCCCGGTGCAGCTGCGCCTTGCAAGTGCCCTCCGCGACGCCGAGCATCTGCGACGCCTCGCCATGCGAGTAGCCGTAAATGCCGCATAGCACGAGCACATCGCGCGCACCCTCCGGCAGGGAGGCGATGGCCGTCTCGATCTCGCCGACCTCGACCGGCGTATCGAGCGTCCACTCGCCGCCCATTTCCGGCTCCTCCAATGGGGGCGTCAGCTCGATCTGCTCGGAAAGCCGCCGACGCCTGCCCAACACGACATTCACCGCAATGCGGTGCAGCCAGGTCCCGAAGCTGCTTCGCGTCTCGAACCGTCCGAGCGCACGCCACGCATTGAGGAACGCCTCCTGAGTGCAATCCTCCGCACCGGCCGGGTCGCGCGTGAGTCGCAGGCACAGCCCGTAGACTCGCCCGACGTGGTCCCGATAGAGCCGCTCGAAAGCGCGCACGTCGCCGTCCTGGGCGCGCTGCAGGAGCCCCGCCTCCCAGTCGACTCGCTCTGTGTGTGCAGCCATGCCCATCCGACCAGTTAGACTGCGCCGATCGGGCTGCGGTTTAAACCGTCCGCCGGGGGCCGCATGAGATTGCTGTACATCGACATCGATACGCTCCGGTCCGATCACCTCGGCTGCTACGGCTACCATCGCCGCACGAGCCCGAACATCGACCGGATCGCCGCCGATGCGATCCTATTCGAGAACGTGTACGCCTCGGACACCCCCTGCCTGCCGAGCCGTACGGCCCTGCTCACGGGACAGTTCGGCATCCACAACGGCGTGGTGAATCACGGCGGGACGGATGCCGATCCGGTGATCGACGGCATCGACCGCGGGTTCTTCTCTCGCCTGCACCTGGACTCTTTTCCGAACCGCCTGAAGCAGGCCGGCCTCAGGACGGTCACCGTGAGCTCCTTCGCCCATCGGCATTCCGGTTTTCACTGGCAC
>Ga0134126_10009869_pt1 | contig 12035 bp, 11 predicted proteins | sample KB31752_FD_96881 | JGI IMG/M metagenome (GOLD analysis project Ga0134126, IMG submission 96881) | Terrestrial soil microbial communities with excess Nitrogen fertilizer from Kellogg Biological Station, Michigan, USA - KB3-175-2 | ecosystem: Environmental > Terrestrial > Soil > Unclassified ...
GGCGTAAAACTGTGCGGTGCGAAGTGCTGCGGGAGAAAGTGCCATAATTGGTGATAAAGGCTCACTCGCCAAATGTGCCCGTCATGTGTTCTTTCCAGGGCTGCGCTTCTTCTTTTATGGTCGGCGCGGTTTTTTCCGCGCTGGCCTGGGGAGAGGCTACAGGATACTGGTCAAGCCGGAAGCCCTTGTCGGCCGCGATTTTTTGGACCAAGTCTTCCACCACGGACTTGATGCTGTCCTTGAACAATAACTGACTGTCAATTTGGTAGTATGATCGTTTCATGAGGCCGCGGGCCAGCCAGCCGCCGATAAACGGAATGAAGTTCAGCATTTTGACCAAGAGGTCTTCGTCCTCTTTGAGCCAGTACGAGATGAAGAAACTGCGGCCGAAGGCCGCGGCACAGATGTAGAATGAAAACTCGTCTTTGCTGACGCAGAGGTATTCGCGCTTTTCGGATATCCAGCTGCTTTGGCGATAGAATTCCCGGGAACAGGTGACGCTCGGAAATTGTCGGCTTTTGATGATTGTCTCGATAGTCTTATAAAATTCCTGGCTGGAGAGCGTCAGGTCGTCGAAGTATTGGTGCCAATGCGAGGCAACGGTTGATTGATTGCTCATGATGTGACGTGTTAGGTTAACGGTATCTTGGCGCTAATTGCCAATTAGGAAATAAAAATAATCGGCAAAATGCTTGTGCGCAATAGGTGTTTTCACGGTATTTTCATTCCCTCGCCACCCATAACTATTTCCAAAAAACAAAAAGAGAAAAAAGAAATCGGATGCTCCGGCGCGGGTACGGCCTGCAAGGAGGAACGGAATAAATGGGCTTGTGACTAAAGGCGGTGTGGGTTTATGCCGTAGTTCCTTGCAGGGCGTTGGCGTGGGTTGTGCAAGCCGGATACATTTGATGGATTTTTTCTGTTTGTTTAAAATAATTACCCTGCTGAACGTTTCGCATATCGAGTAATTCAAAAATGCATATATTTAGCATCTAAACGCCCCATTATGAATAAACTCATACGTGCCACATGCTTTTGTGTTTTATTATTCAGCTGTTCAAAGAAAAGCACCCCATCGCCGCTCAAGACTTCGCCGACAGACAAAATCAATGCTACCCTCACCGCGGGTAAAGGAACCTGGCTATTGGGCAATTCGACAATCACGTTTTACGATAAGAGTAACATGGTGTTGCAAACAAATACTATCGCCAACACTGGATACTGGATTTTTTCCGCCGCTAATTCGGGCCCGAATGGCCAAACATTTATAGAGTACATCCAGGACTTCAATCGTCCGCAAACAATTCAAGATTTTGCGTACACATTGAGTATAGAAAATGGCTTGCAGTATATTACGACTGGTAACACTTCATTGTTGAAATATCAGTTTACCGTTCTCACTAGCACCACCATGACCATAACGACTACCGACGTGCAACCATTGTCATTTATCAAGAACAACAAGACCGTCACTGCCGATCATGCAACAAATGCGATGACCATGACTAAATACAACTAATAAGATTGATAGAACCCATGTCTTAGTTGTTTACAACGCCGTCCCATTACCATTCGTCATGTGGATTGCGTTGGAGCGACGGAACGCTACGACTGTTGAAGTGCGGATGGATATAGAAGTCGCCAAAAAGCGTCCTAAAAGACACCCGGCTTTTAACAGTGATTATGATGCGCAAATCCGCAACGCCTTGTTCGGCCAGACTTTGATGAATGACCATGCACACCTTGCCGACAAATGCCTGAATTGTCTTGTCACCCGTACGGTACGCAAACGTTTCGTGGTAAAAGACCTTGTCAAAACGCATCAGGTCGATGATCAAACCTTTGTCGGTATGGAATTCAAAAAGATAATTAAGATCGTGCGCCGTGATCTTGCCTCGCAATTTTTCATTTGCACTAACCCATGCTTTAAGGTCGCGGCCTAAGAAGTGGTATATATCGGATAGCGACATGTCCATGGCTTGTAAAATTGCTAAAAAAATTAGTAAATAAGCAATCAGGTTTGTATTTTTGTGGACAAAAAATTACCGTGGCAGAAAATCTGGTCTTGATCGAACTAAGTGCATTTTCCGGTTTGGCCGGGGCATTGCTGACGCAAATGGTTGTCGCTGCCAACACCTATTTCACTGACCAACGGAAACAGTGTTTTGAATTAAAGAACCTGTATCGAAACAAAAAGGTGGAAATTGGCGAAAACTTCTGCTATGTCACCGGTGAAAAGATGGCCCTTATTAAGAAGAATATCCGGTACTGGAAAAACTGGAATGATTCCCGGCGTGAAAGCAGTATCATGTTTCTGCAAAAGGAAATGACCAGGCTGAACAGGAATATGGAAAAGCTTGACGGCGAAAACTGGAAGTATAATCTTATTCACTTATACTTTGACGTGTCTCTTACCGACGACGAGATCATTGCCTCAAATGAAAAAACGCATCGCTTGTATTTAAGAGTCCTGGATCTGACCGATAAGATTAGGCAGTCGGCCGACGGCAATAAAGAAGAATTATACGGGCATTATGCGGTGGCGGTTTTTGAAATGTGCAGCGAATATGAAGCGGTCTATGCGCACCTGAAAAATGATATGGATGCGGTAAAAAAACAATTGTTGCGGGAGTTCTAAAGCCCGGATGGTAACTCAAACGCTTTTAATCTCATCTGCGGTAGTACGAGATGAATGTGAAAATCCCTGCGATTAATATATTGAAAATAAGGAAGTTATTTCGCTGGCATGGATGAAAAAGCGTACCTTCCAATTAAATTAGGCACAGCCAGATCATGATCGTTACTTCCAGCGAGAAAATAAATAAGATTCGGGATGCTTTTATAGCAGGCAATATTCCACAGAACAAATTGTCCCGGGCGCTTGGTCTTGAAAGAAAAACTGTCCGTAAGTATTTTTATGAATTTCGCCTGATCCAAAAGCTTTATCCCGAAAAAATGACTGACTATAATTTTCGGCTACCGAAGGTCTTGCCTGAAAAGAAATTCAGCGATAAACGTATCGAACTCATTCGCCTGCTACCGGCGCTGGTTGATAAATTTACCGGCCCGAGGTTGAGACGCGACGGGCTTTGGCACGATTATAAATTGATCTGCCCGGATGGGTTGTCGGTGCAACAGTTCGACCGGTATTATCTCGCCTGGCGCCGTGAGCATGCGGTTTGTGTATATGCCCACCGTAGAGTACGTACAATAAGTGATGATGAGTTTGCCGTCCTAACGGCATGGCGAAATTCCGGAGATTTTTACCTTTGGAAACGGGCAACCGTCGTGCTGGGTTCGTACAATGGAAGGTCGGTCACCGAAATGGCGGTGCAGCTTGAAGTTATAGAGGGAACGGTCAAAAGGTATATACGTAACTTCTGTGCAGCAGGTACCGCTGGTTTGAAGATTGCACCATACACTGTAAACGCAGCGCGGTTGGCGGAGGTAAAGCGTAAACAAGTATTGCTCGTAGAAATCCTCCACCAGTCTCCGCAATTGCATGGCTTCAACCGCGCGGCATGGAAGTATGAAGACATGGCAAAAGCGTTTGTTACATTACATGGTGAACCGATGTCACGATCCGCCGCGCGTGATTTGATGGTCAAGGCCGGCTACGGATTTAACAAGTCGCGCGCGGTACTTACCAGTCCCGATACACATTTTCGCGAGAAATTAGACCACCTGAAACACGTTCTTTCTCATCTCGGCGCCAATGAAAAATTCTTTTCCGTTGATGAGTTCGGGCACTTTGGCGTCAAAATGGTCGGCGGAAGAAGCATCGTAAAGAACGGCGAGACGGTAAATATTCCGGAATTGCAAAAAAGCAAGGGTTTTCTTATCATGACAGCCGCGTTGGAATTGTCTACCAACCAGGTAACGCACTTTTATTCGAGGACCAAGGATACCCAGGAGATGATCAAACTGCTGTTGCTGTTGAGCGAAAACTACCGGGACCAGCAAAAACTGTATATCTCATGGGATGCGGTATCCTGGCATTGCTCCAAAATACTTAAACAAAAAATAGCCGATATGAACTCGGAGGCATATCGGGAGGAGCATCACACGCCGGCGATAGAGCTGGTACCGCTGCCCACCTCGTCGCAGTTTTTGAATGTAATTGAGTCCGTGTTCAGCGGGTTAGCCAAAGCAGTTATCCATAACAGTAATTATGAGTCCGTGGAGGCGTGTATGGCAGCAATTGACCGTCACTTTAAAGAGCGGAATGCTTATTTTCAATTAAATCCCAAAAAAGCAGGCAAGATGATATGGGGAGAGGAAGTCGTTCCGCCTGTATTCAGTGACTCAAACAACTGTAAATCCAACACACGGGCTTCGAAAATAAAAAAGGAAACATATTACGGTCGCGCAGACGGGACTGATCAGGCTCTTTCGGCAGGTTGATTTTTATCATTGGAGAAATCGTAAGAAGCCTGAATTTTAAAGGCGCTGTAACAAATACGCAGCAGCACAGTCCAACTCTTGCCAATGCGTATGTCATGAAACTGAAGGTTCCCTTTACAAAAAAACTTACGGGCGCTAAGCCCAAAAAATCAAAAGCCCGTGAGTGGCTTGACGCAGGCGTGTTTGCGGTCGTTGTCGCGACCCTTGTGCGAGGATTGCTGTTTTCCGCCTACGCCATTCCTTCAGGGTCAATGGAAGGGACGGAACTGACCGGAGACTATTTGTTTGTGAGCAAGTGCAGCTACGGCCCGCGCATGCCGGTAACTCCGCTGTCCATCCCGTTTGTAGAATCAAAGGTGTTTGGCATCAAAACCTATTGGGACGCGCTCAGGCTGCCTTATTGGCGTTTGCCGGGATTTACAGAGATAAAGAGGCGCGATATTGTCGTGTTTAACAAGCCCGAAGAAGGTGATGTCACCGACAGCATCCCGGTTGACCAGCGCATGACCTTAATCAAGCGCTGCCAGGCCACGCCGGGCGATGTGCTGACCATCGTCAACACACAAGTGTACGTCAACGGCAAGCCGGTCGAAAATGCGCCGATGGCGCAAACTTCGTACACAGTCGTTACCGACGGCCGGGACATTAACCCACAATCCCTGCAGGAAATGCATATCGAAGTGTTGCAGGAAACGGCTCCTGATACCTACGAAATGATTATTCCCGCCCAATTTGTCTCAACAGTAAAAAGCTTTTCAAATGTTAAGCGGGTTACAGCTACTGTCCAGCCGGCCGGCCTTTATGATCCGCAGATATTCCCGCATAATCCACGCTTCAAATGGAACCTTGATAATTTCGGGCCGCTGGTATTGCCGAAACGCGGCTGGACCGTACCCCTCAACGATTCCACCCTTGCCCTCTATCGCCGGGCCATTGAAGTGTACGAGCACAATACGGTAAATACCGTTGGCCAAGATATCCTGATTAATGGCAAAAAAGCCGACAGCTATACCTTTAAAATGAACTACTACTGGATGATGGGCGATAATCGCCATAATTCGCTTGACTGCCGGTTTTGGGGCTATGTGCCGGAAGATCACATTATCGGGAAAGCAATCATTACGGTTATGAGTATCGATTCAACGCAGGATATATTCCATAAAATACGGTGGAGCCGCATATTTAAGCCGATCAATTAATAATTATATTTCGTTGGCTTGCAGTGTATCAAATTATGGAGGTGATATTTGTAATCCAAGACATCTCGCGTAGTGATAGGTAACGGTTGACTTAATTAAGTATGATAGATCTCTCAATTCATCATTACGCAGGGTTTCTTTGCCTTTAAATTCCGCGACACTGGTCTCGAACGAAAAAAAGAAAGAGCCTAAAATTGAACTATCCTGGTTAACCTCTTGCTGTAATTCCCCAATGCTGTTTCTTCTTGCATTGGAGTAGATTACATATTCGCCGGTCAACTCGGGCGATTCGCCCCGTAAGGATGTATAGAGCGGCCTCACTTCAATCCATCGTTTTTGCTCTCCGATATAGGCGGTAAAATTGTTGAGGATTGTTGACGGAACCATTGTGGCAGATGACATTTTAATTCATAACCATGTGGCGAAGATACTAATTCGACACCAGTTGTGTAGCTTGTCACTTAAAACAGCAAGTCGGGGTTATAGTGTTGAATGTTAACGGAGTTTCAACCAAAATAGTAATTAAACCGTACAGTCTTTTTAATAGCTGTAGCTCACCTTATGCGGCGCTTCACGAATAGATAAAGAGCACAGCAAAAATATAAACATCTGGAATAAATATACCGTTAAAACACCTTTTGCAAGTTCGGAAAATTGTGTATAGGTTTAATCAAACCTTACAGCAATGAAAAAACTAATTATCGGCTTATGTCTTCTGTCGGCATTTGCACACGCCCAAGACACGGTTTCCATCGTACATACACGCTATATCACGGCCTTTGATACGAAGTTGCGCTATCCGCTTCGGGTGCATTGGACAGTGACCACGCAAGACGTATGCGGCACTCATGACCCGCGCCGGGTGGCACGAAAGGACAGTTACTTTAAGGCTGACCCACAACTGAAAGTTTATACCGATCTCCGAAAAAATTACCTGAACAACCCACAAGGCTATGAGCGCGGCCATAACATGGACGCCGCAGACAATTCCTGTGATTTGGATCAGATGAAAGAATGTCATTATTTTTCAAATATTACTCCGCAAACGAAAGAATTAAATGAGCAAGTGTGGGGTGACTTGGAAGACCACACGCGGCGTATGGTTAAAGAGCATGGCAAGGTAGAAGTTTGGTGTGGAAGCTTCGGAGTCAAGGAAATGATGGGGCCGGTGAGCGTGCCAAAATTTTGTTGGAAAATCATTCGCTATGACGGAGTCGAGGAAGCGTATATTATGCCTAACGAGCATAGTGTAAACCAACACAACTATGATTTCTATCAAACCACGGTAGCCGATGTTCGGACACAGTCGCAGCTCGCTTTGGCGGGTTTATGACCGTTAACACTCGATGTAATGAAACGAATGGTCTTGATCTTGACGTTGTTGTTTAGTGTGAACATTGCCCACGCTTCAATTGGCGCCAACCATACGATGGTTGTTCCCGATAGCGTATACATTTGCCAAAGCAGGTCAGCTTACGCATATCACTCGCATATTTGCCGAGGCCTGGCGCGGTGTTCGCACCGAATCGTTAGAGTTACCAAAGGGCAGGCAATAAAGATGGGTTATAAGGCGTGTACGATTTGTTATCGGTAGTGGTTTTGTTAACGTTAAAGGTTCGGCAAATACAAAGAACTATCGCGACATTATGATAAAGCCTGTTTTTTTCCGCCCTGCTATATTTTTATAAAAATTCCCAAAAAAATGCGGCAATTTGTTTGATATAACAAAACAAATTTTTACCTTCACTTTAGTTAATAATAATTCTGGGTATAAAGATTATGCGTTTTTTATACCAGTTACCTAAATCAAAATTTAAAATTTCGCATTCCGAACCAAACTTTGCGCTTTTTAAACCACCCGCACATTAATTTACCAGTTCGGAGGACTTGTCTTAAGCATTTTTAAATGGGCTGATTTAATTGTCCTCATAGGACACCCAGCTCCTACTTGCCGCCATTAGTGAAATTTGAGCCGGGACACCCGCTGAAGCTATCTTTTATGTTTTAAAGGATTCGAGCATTGTATTGGCTTTAATTTTCAGGCTGCTAATGTCTCTTTTTGAGAATTACTAGATACCAATTAGATAAGATCGTAAAGCAAGAATGAAAATCAACCGTGGGGTTATGGCAAGCTTAATTTGCTTGGCAACATTATTCATTTGCTGTAACAAGAAAAGAACTTACAGCGAAAACAAGAGTGATGGGCTAACTGTCCAGGCGACAGAAATACCCGCTGGCGCTTCGGAAACTGGTGTCGTAAATTATTCGGCACGTCTCATTCCTGATAATGCTCTTAGCGCAGCCAAGAACGGAGAAACGAAAACGGCGTTGTGGTATAGCATGGATAGCTGTTTTTATTTACAAGCAGGCAATAAAAAGATTTATGCAAATCTAACGCAACCGATAGCAAATGGCGTAACAGGCACTTTTGAGTATTTGCTTTCATTTGAAATCACCAGGCAAAGCGACGTCCAATACAGTTTAATATACCAGGATAAATATTTAAACCACAAAAAATACGAGTTGAAATTTTACTAAACCGTTTAATTATAGACCTAACCCCATGATCATGTTTACCAAAAGAAGAAAAATTGCCATCGTGATGCTTTTCATCTGGGGTGTTAATGTGTTAATTCCTACTGTGTCCTTTGCGCTTACATCGGGTCCTGCCCAGCCGGAAACTAAAGGATTCAAGATAGCCGGTGTAGCCGACATGGTCAATCTCGATACTGGCGGACTAAGCTATAATATTCCATTACTTGATATCGATGGATACCCGATTAACTTAAGTTATCAGTCCGGCACCGGTATGGATGATGAGGCAAGCTGGGTAGGATTGGGTTGGAATCTTAATCCGGGTGCCGTGACCAGGCAGGTCAGAGGTTTACCGGACGATTTTTCGGGCGACATAGTGGAAACGGATCATTACGTTAAACCAAAAATCACTGTCGGGGGGCGTCTTACCGCTAAGATAGAATATGACGGAATAGCAAAGGCGTCAGGATCTTTCAGCTTCGGCGTTTTTAGTGACAATTACACCGGCCTTGGCGCAGAATTAGGCGTAAACGCCGGTATATCTTTTGCCTTCCCGAACGATGGCATCCTTACAGCGGGCCTTGGTGCAGGCGTACTATCAAATACACAATCTGGGGTTGACGCATCACTTTCACCGTATGTGTCGATGGCGATAAAAGAGAATTCGGACGATAACCTGATGATTCACGCCGGGTTATCTGGTTCTTTTGGCTACAACACCCGTTCCGGCACCAAGGGCCTCACTTTGGGGATGAGTTTCGGTGCATCCAACAGTGAACAGGAAAACGGCGAAACGACGAAGTCCGGAGGCGCAGATTATAATGTCTTCGGTTCAACCATCTCATATAACACTGAACCGGTTTCCCCTTCTATGCAAATTCCGTATAGTTCAGATTACGGGTCGTTTAGCTTTGACGCCGGACTTGCCGGCTTTGGGCTTTTTACCTCTATCGGAGGTACAGGTTATAAAAATGTACGCCAGGTAAAAACTATATATAATACGAAACCCGCCTTCGGCTTTCTTTATGCTGAACGCGGTAAGGACAACCAGGACGCTGTAATGGATTTTATCAGAGAAAAGGATAACCCGGTTATACCTGAACTTCCTAACATCGCGCTGCCAATCCACACCCCCGACGTATGGTCATATACAAGCCAGGCAGGCGGCGGACAGTTCAGGCTGTTCCGCGGCGGATCCGGCGCCTTCTTCGACAACCAGTCGGCAGACGGATCAAATATCTCTACCGCAGGAGGCGACCTTGGCGCGGGAGTTTGGGCTCATGGGGGCGTAACCCATTACAATCAAAACGGAAAAACAACGACCCGGAAATGGACCGCAAACAACGCATTCCTCGCAAACGGGGATTTCCAAAAACCCAATTATACTAATCCCCAGGCTGAACATGCCTATTTTAAGCAGGTCGGGGAGAAAAATCTTGAAGACCATGAAATAGACAGTGCGCTTTCAGGAAGCGCTGCCTTACAGGTAGACATTCAAGGGGTAACAGCAGGAACAGGGCTTCGCAACGCCGGTAACTTGCATGGTGTTCCCGCCGTCCAGATTTCTGCACCTATCACGAAGACAACGCGAAGACCTAACCATACGGTCATATCCTACCTTACGGCTGCAGAGGCATCGCAGGCCGGCTTGACGAAAACTTTGCCGAATTATAGTTTCGTTGATTCAACCTCGACACTTTTAGCAACGCCGGTTATTACATCGCCCCGGCTGTACCGGATGGATACATCAGCCATAGATACTCTGTATGTACATAAACCCCATCATATATCGGAACTGTCGGTAACTGACGGGGACGGTAAAAAAATGATTTACGGCATCCCGGTATATAACGTTTATCAGGACGAATATTCCTTCGCCATTGACCCCACCACCAGGGACGGAAATAACCTGGTGCAGGTACCTGCGGGTATTTCGAGCCCGACAGGCGACACATTCGGGATTGATAACTACTATCACAAGGAGCATAAACCGTCTTATGCCACCAGTTATCTATTAACGGCAATCCTATCGCCTGACTATGTAGATAAAACCGGGGACGGAATTACGAGTGACGATCTGGGCACGGCCATAAAATTTAATTACTCAAAGCTGCCTTATTATTATAAATGGCGCACACCCTACAGCAAGGTTACGCCCAACCGTGGCCTGCTTGCGGACAAGGACGATGACAAGGGCAGTATCATTTATGGCAAAAAGGAAATATGGTATGTGCAGTCCATCGAATCTAAAACCAAGATAGCCTATTTCCTTACCCAGGACCGCAGGGACGCCCTCGGCGTCGCCGGTTGGAAGAACGGGGGCAGGGATTTGACCAATAAACAAAAGTGCCTCAAGGAAATTAGGCTATATTCAAAGGCCGATATGACCAAACCGATAAAAGTGGTCAAATTTCAATATTCATACGAACTGTGCAGGTTTATTCCCAATTCCGCCGACGCTGGCAGTTCCGACACGACACTGGCCGGAAAGTTGACGCTTAAGAGGATTTGGTTCCAGTACGGAAATTCAGATAAAGGCAAATTTCATCCCTATATATTCCAATATTATAAAAAGGCGCTGGCAGGAAACCTTAATTACGCATACCGCTCCACTGATCGCTGGGGCACTTACAAGAAATTTAACGAAAATGCAAACGGCCTTGACAACGAACTGTATCCTTACACTGATCAAACAAAAACGTCAATGGATGCTAACAGTGCAGTATGGCAACTGGGCAGAGTTGCCCTACCTACGGGGGGTATCATCACGATGTCTTATGAATCCGGCGATTACGCATATGTGCAGAATCAAAAAGCTATGGCAATGACCGGTGTAGAGTCTCTGCTGAGTGATTCCACGAAAGTTACGGATACCACCAAGGCGCTTAATAGCGCAATAACGGGAATAAGAGTAAATATTGGCACTGATACGTTGCCCCCTCACGGCACGACAAACATAACCTCGTGGTTCAAGAACACGTTTCTTGACGGTTCAGACTATATCTATACAAAACTTTGCGTCAATATGTCGACGAACAACTACAACGATCACAACCCGATACCGTATGACTACGTCCCGACTTATTGCCAGGTCAGTTCCGTCAGCGTGACGGGCGCCGGAAAAGCCAATATCCTGTTTACACCGGTTACCGCGGGCAGCGTGACGGCAAATCCTATTAGTATATCCGCCTGGCAGCGGCTAAAGAATGAGTATCCGAGGTATGCTTACCCAGGGTTTGACAACCGCATCCAGACAAATAACAACAGCATTTTAGGCGCTGTCTCAGCCATAGTCAGCGCCGCGAAAAACTTGAGTGAGCTGAGGCGAAGTTTTTATCAAAAAGCAAATTCTGACGGCTATGCCAGCAAGGTACTGATTAGAAACAGTTTTGTAAAACTGACAAAAACAACCGGCTTTAAACTTGGTGGTTCCGCCCGTGTTAAAAAGATCCAAATTTCAGATGCCTGGAACACCGCCAGCAATACTTCGGCAATTACATCGGCATACGGTCAATACTATACCTACACAACCGTCAACAACGGGAAAACAATCAGCAGTGGGGTGGCCACTTATGAGCCAGGCATTGGGAATGATGAAAACGCTTTGAAGCAGCCTGTTCCATACATCCAGAATATAAAGGGTGCCATCAATAATTATTTTGATCTCGAGCTGCCGTTTGGCGAGTCGTTATATCCGGCTCCCGGCATAGTGTACAGTAAAGTCACGGTAAACGACCTCGATAAAAGCGGCAACCTGTCAAAAAAGACGGGGTGTATTGTGAATGAATTTTATACGGCCAGGGACTTCCCGGTTAAAGTAACAGCACTTCCTGTTATTTCTTATAATCCAAGGCCGGGCAATACCTATTCACTGATGCGGTCAAACAGCGATCAGGA
>Ga0134126_10009870_pt1 | contig 12035 bp, 8 predicted proteins | sample KB31752_FD_96881 | JGI IMG/M metagenome (GOLD analysis project Ga0134126, IMG submission 96881) | Terrestrial soil microbial communities with excess Nitrogen fertilizer from Kellogg Biological Station, Michigan, USA - KB3-175-2 | ecosystem: Environmental > Terrestrial > Soil > Unclassified ...
AGGTGGTGGCGTGGGCTGCCGGCAACGGCGATCGCAGTGAAAACGCCGACTATCAGTACGGCAAGCGGCGGCTGCGGCAGATCGATGGGCGGATTCGCTTTCTCTCGAAGCGAATCGAAGCCGCGGAGGTGGTGGACCCGGAAGCTCCGAGAGCTGGGCAGCCGAGGGCATTCTTCGGAGCGACCGTACGCTATGCCGATGCGGCGGGAGCGGAGCGAGTGGTGAGCATCGTGGGCACCGACGAGGTCGATCTCGAGCGCAACCACATCAGTTGGGTGTCACCACTGGCGCGCGCGTTGATGAAGTCAGCAGCAGGCGACAGCGTGGTTCTGCGGGCGCCGGGCGGCACAGAAGAGTTGACCGTGCTGGAAGTGTGTTACCAGCACATTTCCGTGGAACCGTTCCGTGAGCCACCTGGAGCCGAGGTCTCGGGAAAGGGACGCCCTCGCTCACGCTAATCGACCTGATGAAGAAGAGAGGAAACAGCGCAGCTGGTGAAAGGTCTGTAGGATAATGCGGCTTGGTGAAAACGGAATGGCTCGACTCTCTGTAGGAGCGGTATTCATCTTTCTTGCCGTAGCCCTCGCCTCCGCGAAAGACAGCCGGCTGGGGTGCAAGACACGCACAGACCTGGTGGGCGCGTGTCGCGTCGTACACGGACGCTTGATGGCTTACAACGGCACTCCGAGCTTTCGGATCTGGATCGTGGGGACCAAGCGCCTACTGGGTGTTTTTGAAATTGAAATTGGCGACAACCCGGAACGACCACTGATGCCTGAGCGAATTGGGGACCTCACCGGATTCATGGACCACGAAGTCTATGCAGATTTCGAAGTGTGTCCGCTGACAGAGGAAAAGCCACACGCGATGCAGATGGTGTGCGTCGAATCCGCTCGGCACGTCGTCACAGCACCGTACGGCGGGGCAAGAATCAGGCATGCGAAGTCACAACCGTCCAAAGCAAACACCTCACCCTGATTACGGGCGTCACATCGCCACTACACTAGCAACCCGGTTGTAAGGGGTAGTCGTTTGGCTCACCGCTCTGCGGCAGCGCGCTGTGCCGGCGAAACACAAGGCGGGCAAGCCCGAAATTAAAGGCAAAACTCCGGCTACCGTGTTACCCTCTTCAATTTCCTGGTCCAGGGCGGCGTTGCGAGGCGCCGAGTAAAAACCGTTCGGAGGGACACATGAACATTCTGCTGTGGGTCCTGCAAGTGCTCGCCGCGGTCGTGTATGCAGCGTCGGGCGTCATGAAGGTCTTCATGTTCGACAGCATAAGCAAGGATGTCCGATCCTTTGATGCGCTGCCCCGGCAAGCCTGGATGGGCCTCGGTATTGTCGAACTGATCTGCACGGTGGGACTCATCGTCCCCGCCGCCTTTGGCTGGCACCCGGCGCTCACGGTGGTGGCGGCCACAGTTCTGGCGATTGAGAGCCTTGTGTTCATCTGGGTGCATGCCCAGCACCGCGAGATCCCGCCTATCATTTTGAGCGGCGCGCTGGGCCTCCTGGTGGCGTTCATCGCCTACGGCCGGATGGCCCTGGAGCCGATGTTGTGACCGCCGAACCCGCGACCGGGCCAGAGAGATCGAGCCCTTTTGAAGCTGAGGCGAGCAGAGTGACCACAGCTGCCTGCGATTGCAGAAACATCACACTTCTCGTGCCGGCGTAGGGCTTAGCTCCGAGTGGTTTATCGCACTTATTCCAACCAGCCGGGAACGCTTGACAGATTCGCCTATTCTTTGCTAGTCTTTAGGTGCTGCAAGCCAGCACTTCAGTCGCCGCAACCGGAAGTCCGGTTGTGGCGTTCTGATTTTTGGGCAAAGGTCGACCGTACGGTCACCGTACGGTCGAACGCTGGAAGTGTTTGAAACGGCAGCAACAGGGGGAGGGGTGGGGTGCGAAGAAAATTGCCCGATTGCCGCGGAGATTGCGCAAACAGGTTGCGGGGAGTTGGCGGCTAAAGGCTTGGAAATGCAATGAGAATCGCTAGATCTGCCAACTGGAGCGAGGCGGACGAACGCGCATGGCGGCTCGCGAGAACTACTGGAATTAGGGTTGATTTCCACCAATTCCATTGGTTGAAAACCACCATCAACCACTTCAGCATCTTTGTAAAGTAATGCAAGCTGTTAAGTCTAAAAGAGTTGTTTGAGTTACGGAATTGGCACCGGACTTGCCTTAACAAGGGCAAGGGAAGGCGAACTGCAAGTGTTTGAGCCGTTGATTTCATTGGCGGCCGAATACTGCGCAGATGCTGTAACGGTCCGGGGAGGCCGGTTGATGAAACGGGTGCAAAAGAAAGCATTTTTACGAAAAGCAATTTTGTATGTAGCCGTACTGGGGCTGGTGGTGGCCGCCAGTTCTCTGGCGGTGGCAGATGATGACGATAATGGCCGGTCCACCGGCCCGCAGCCGAACGTAGCCAGGATCAGCTTGATTCATGGCGATGTTTCCATGCAACGCAGCGACTCGGGGGATTGGGCCGCTGCTACGGTGAATACACCAAAGGTACGCGGCGACCAGGTAGCCACGGGTGAGAAGTCACGCACGGAAATCCAGCTTGATTACGCGAATGTGCTGCGGCTCTCGTCGCAAAGCCAGGCAAAAATCGCTGACCTGACGCGCACGCGAATCCAAGTCCAACTGGGGCAGGGTTATGCCTACTACACGATCTTCAAGGGCAGCGAGGCAGATGTTGAGATTGATACACCCAACGTCGCGGTAAAACCGCTGAAAAAGGGACGCTACCGCATCCAGGTGAACTCGGATGACGAGACGGAAGTGATTGTTCGCGACGGTGAAGCTGAAATCACGACCCCGCAGGGAAGCACCACGGTCAAAGACGGAAACCGGATCACCATCCGCGGAGCGGCAGAAACGGCTGAGTACAAAGTGGACGACGCTCCCAGTGGCGACGATTGGGACCACTGGAACAAGGACCGCAACCGCGAGATTCAGGACGCGCAAAGCTGGCAGCGAACCAGTCCGTATTACACCGGCGCGCAGGACCTCGATGCTAACGGACGCTGGGTGTTCATACCGGGTTATGGCCAGGTTTGGCAGCCGTATCAGAATGCAGGGTGGGCGCCTTATCAGACCGGTCGCTGGGTCTGGGAACCCTATTGGGGATGGACCTGGGTTTCATACGAACCCTGGGGATGGGCGCCTTATCACTATGGCCGCTGGTTCATCTCAGGTGGATCATGGGTATGGTGGCCGGGGCCGGCGTATGTTCGTCCAGTCTATGCTCCGGCATTTGTGACGTTCATCGGCTTCGGGCATAACGCAGGCTTCGCGTTTGGCTTTGGCTCCATTGGCTGGATTCCGGTCGGCCCATTTGATCCTTGCTACCCCTGGTGGGGACGCGGGTTCAATCGCGTGAATGTGGTGAACATCACCAACATCAATGTCATCAACGGCCGGGGATTCATTGGGCCGCTGGGCGTTCGCGGACGCCAGCCGTATATTTCCAATCTGCGTCTGGCTATGACAGATCCGCGCATGCGCTCATCAATCTCCGGAGTGCGAGCAGAAGAGTTTGGTCGTGGCACGGCGCGAGTGCAGAGTCTCGGCATACGTGAAGGCGAGTGGCGTGAATCGCGCGCCATGACAGGTAACCTGCCGGTGGTGCCGACGCGGGAAAGCCTGCACACGGGCGCTGAAGGCCATCCGGGAGTGCAGCCGCGAAACAATGAGCGATTCTTTACTCGCAGTCAGCCCCCAAGGGCGCTACCAGGGTTCCACGAACAAGCGAACCGTCTGCAGCAAACTATTCGGACAAACGCACCGAATGAGCGGATGTCTGGCGCGCGCGGTGAGGAGAACCGTGGCGATTTCCACTCGTTTGGCAGGCCAGGAGCCGGTGATTCAGGGCGCATGGGCTCTGGAAGTGCCACGGGAAGACAAGGCTCCGAGTCTTCGAGAGGAGAGCAGAGCGCAAGGCAAGACCAAAATGGAAGGCAGGAAAATCGCGGTGGCTGGAGTAAGTTTGGTCCACCGGCAGGCGGTGCGCGGGTTGACACAGAAGATCGCGGCGGGCGTGCAGACCAGCATCCGGGCGCATCGCGGGAAAATAATCAGGGCCCGCGAATGGATCGCACAAATCCCTCCAGCTCTCGACCGGGCGGAAATGAAGAACGCGGCGGCGATCGTGGTGGCTGGCAGCGCTTCCCTTCGTCTTCGTCCAGCGAGCGCAATGAAGGGCCAATGGTTGGAGGGCGGGATCGTTCCAACGATCGGGCAAACGATCGGCCTGATCGTCCCAACGATCGATCTGATCGGGCCAATGACCGGCCGAGCAAACCGCCGCTCGAACTGAATAAGCCGATCGTGACGCCACGTGCACCAGAAAGCCGTACACCTCAACCACCATCAAGAGGCCCCGACATGCGCAACGAACCTCGTGGTGGTGGCAGCTACGACAGAGGTCCTGGATATGGTCGCGGCGAGAGCGGAGGCTATGACCGAAGTCCCGGCGTTAGCCGCGGCAACAGTGGTGGCGACTACGATCGAGGCGGAAGCCGATCCGGCAGCAGCGGTGGAAGCTACGATCGTGGGGGCAGTCGGTCCGGCAGCAGCGGCGGTAGCTACGATCGCGGGGGAAGTCACTCCAGTGGTGGCGGAAGCCGCAGTGGCGGTGGAGGGGGCGAGAAAGGTGGCTCCAGATCCTCCGGTTCAGGTCACGGCAGGTAGCATTCGCAAATAGCTGATTCAGAGTGTCAGCGATTTGACGCGAAAAGGACGATGGGAAAAACCCATCGCCCTTTTTTTACTTTTATACCGATGCCCGCGGATAGGCTCCGAAGCTGTCTACTACCACACCCCTTTGTCGCTACCTGTGATTCTGAACGCTACTGCGGCAGCCGAAGCCAAGGGAGGCAGGAGACTGAGACGTAGCGTTGCGGGCACATCGCCTCTAAAAGCAGTTTCGGTAAGCTGGCGGGTATAAAGCCGCGCGCCATAAGGCATGAGCGGAACGCGCAGAAAACGTGCCTTGGTGTAAATCTTGTCGCCGCCAAGAGCGGCATCTGAGATCACTCTCGCCGGCAGGTTTAATCCGCTGCCGCGATACTGAGCCACGTAGTCGGAAACGATCCGCAAGAAGCTGGCCACGCCCGGCCAGATTCCCGCCTGTTGCGCTCCCGCGCGCAGTTCGTAGTAATTCAGTTTGCCGGAATCAACGAGAGAGGCCGCATTGAGAATGTCACACACGCGGAAGTAAAAATGGCGATACATACGCTGCAGCGTGGCGGCATAAATGCGCTCTTCCGGCGCGGGAACATAGAACTCGCATCCATTCACTTTGAGCGACACTCGACGGTCGATGAATCTCTGCGCCAGTGCGATATGTTCTCCCGTCTGTCCCAGCCGTCCGATGTGGGCCTCAATGGCTTCCCGCAGGCCTGGTAACGCAAAATTCCATTTATTGGCCAGCCGGTCGCCCCAACTGCGTGGCTCAATGTGAGCTCCAAAACGCCCTTGCAGCACCTTTACTACTTTGTGAGCGTCGCCCAACACAACCAGGTCGAGATCATTGCCGAGGTCGGGCCAGTGATCGAGCGTTTTCATCACAACCGTTGGGCAGTTTTCTTCTTCAAGCGCCTTGCAAACCTGCTCCAGCTCTTTCAGCGCATTGTGAATGCGATGCCGCTCCGCCGCCAGTAGTGAGACAGCCCATGCCTGGATGCCAGTATTCCCAAGATTACCGGCAACTCGATTGATCACCTCAAAGGAGCGCACAACCACGTGGTTCGAGTCTGCCAGATCAACGAAATCCTGCCTTTGTTCCGGTGTGAAAGACGCCAGCATGGTAATCACTTCAGCGGCGCTCGCAGGTTTCAACGTCAAACGAAAAAATGCATCAATATATTCTTTTTCTGCTTGTATGAGTTTGGCCATGAGGGACAGGACTCCAGAGAGGTGTTTACCCAGCCGTTAAGATGTGAGCTCCACCCTGCAGGTTGTAAATACAACAGCATCAACATTCACGCGCAGAGTTTCAGGGGTTTTCATGTGGCAAACTTTCTATAGCGATGTTTCCCGGCGAAGTTAAAAAATACAGCAACCGTTCGCGGTTAAGAGCGTGAGCGTAACTTCGTCGCCAGTCCGCAGCAGACTTTCACTGACTGAAAACCAAAAAGGAGAGGCAGGTTCTCCTCTCCTTTTAGGGATTTAGCGTTTTTTGATAACGCTATAAACTTCGTTAGAACAGCCTGAAATCAACTTCCAGCGTCATAGCGACAGCTACAGGCTGGCCATTGCGCTTTCCTGGTTCAAACAACCAGGTCTTGACCTTCTCCAGCGCCTTCTGGTCAAGTCCCATCCCAAGGCTGCGAACAACCTTGAGATTATGCGGACGACCATCCGGCCCGATGATGGCGGAGAGAGTTACCGTTCCCTGATACTTCGCCTTGCGGGCTTCTTCTGAGAAATCAGGCTCAGGAGTAAATTTCGCGACCAGTGGCGTTACGCCAATGTCGCCGATGGAGTAAATGCCGCCACCGAATCCGCCACCCTGACCGGGGCCGTGCCCGGGGCCGCTGCCAGAACCGATGCCGTTGCTGCTTCCTGATCCAATTCCACCGCCAGAGCCCGGCCCATTCGACGCGGGACCTGATACGCGCGCTGACATGGGATTGCCGAGATTCGGCATCGTGGGATTGTCAGGGAGTTTCACGTTCGCTGGCGCCACCACCGTTGGCTCCATTGCCAGTTTCGGCTTTGTGTTCTTGATCTCCACCGTGGGCGGGGTGAACTGCTCAGGCGCAACCTTGGGCAGGCGTCCCTTAGACTCAAAAACTTTTGCATGCTCGCCGCCGCCACCGCCACCGGCAAGAGGCTTAACGGCCTGCGCAGGTTTCATCACCGGCTGATAGTCGGTCAGAGGCGGAGCAATCAGTGTTACCTGCTCCTGCTTGACGGCAGCTTTCGGCGTTTTCCAGCTGATGATAGAAACAGCAACCAGCACCGCAATCCCAAGCGCATGCAACGTCAGAGATCCGGTGGCAGGCTTTCTCGCATTGCGGTGCGTCCAGATTTCCCTGACGGCTACCGGTCTGGAAGTCAACCGCAACGGCGGAAGCTTCTCCGGGAACATCGCTTCCTTCAGGTTTCGTATCAGAGAACCCAGCATGGTGCGATGCATCTCAGGAAGGCCCGCAATCCTGGGACCTTCACTCAAAAACTGACGATGCTGAGGAGGAGGAGGAAGTATAGCCTGATTCGCCATGGGCTCGACCCGTTTCACCTTTTCACCACGAAAATCTTGTGGTCTGGATTCATTCATAGGAGATGAGCGAATTAAGGTGCAAGTTGCTTCCGGCAGAGTCGACTAAGACAAACTTTCTGTCGCCGATAGCACTGCAACAATTTATTAGACGAAGTGACGCGCCCAAATGGACCAAAGCAACGCAAAATTATTTGTTTTGCTAAGAGAGTTGGATTCCACCGCTTCCGATTTGGTTTTGTTAAGAGTCGTAAAAGAGTCGTAAATCGATTGCGGCTCTGAGAGGCATGAACTGGGTTCACTAAAGATGATGCCAAGCCGGACTGGTTATAATGAAATATCAAAGCAACTTGCCAGCGGAGAAAAACAAATTGCAGGCGGAGAAAAAATGAGCGCGCCGCTCGAGCTCAAGAAGACTCTGAATTTACCGAAGACTGATTTTCCCATGAAGGCAGGCTTGCCTCAGAACGAGCCAAAATGGCTGGAAAAATGGGACAAGGAAGATCTCTATGGGAAGATCCGCGAGTCGCGCAGGGGAAAGCCAGTCTATGTTCTTCATGACGGTCCCCCTTATGCGAATGGAGCCATACATGAAGGCCACGCCCTCAACAAGTGTTTAAAAGATTTTGTGGTCAAGTCGAAGACCATGGCAGGCTTTGATTCTCCCTACGTACCAGGGTGGGATTGTCATGGCCTTCCGATTGAAATCAAGGTTGATGAGAAACTGGGTCGCAAAAAGCTCGAGATGAATCCGGCCGACGTACGCAAGGCCTGCCGGGAGTACGCATTAAAGTTTCTGAATCTTCAGCGCGAGCAGTTCAAGCGGCTGGGCATCCTTGGACGGTGGGATCGCCCGTACTCCACCATGGATCCAGCGTACGAATCTACTATCGTGCGGCTGCTTTTTGATTTCATGGAGAACGGCGCCGTGTACAAAGGTCTTCGACCGGTGTATTGGTGCATCCATGACAAAACCGCCCTGGCGGAAGCCGAAGTCGAATATGAGATGCATACCAGCCCCAGTGTCTGGGTCAGGTACCGGCTTACCAGTGATCCCTCAAAGATTGACGCCAGATTGGCAGGTAAGAACGTCAGCACCATCATCTGGACCACCACTCCATGGACTCTTCCAGCTTCCATGGCCGTCGCCTTCCACCCCGAGCTGGACTATGTAGCACTGGAGTATGGCAACGCAGTCTATGTCGTTGCGGATGCACTCGCAAAAGCCACAATCGAGAGTTGCAACCTTACAGGGGCCAGCGAGATAGCGCGTTTTCCTGGCAAAAAACTGGAATACGCGACGTTCGCACATCCATTTCTGGAGCGACAAATCCTGGGCGTGCTCGCCGATTACGTCACGACGGATCAGGGTACCGGGGCTGTGCATACGGCTCCCTCACACGGAGCTGATGACTTCTACACTGGACTCAAGTACAAGCTGGACCAGACCTGCAACGTGGATGGAGCTGGCCGCCTCCGCAATGGCCTACCGGAATACGACGGCCTGACGGTCTTCAAGGCAAACCAGCCCATCGTCGAGTTGCTGAAGGCACGAGGCGTGCTCATGGCGGAAGACAAGCTCGAGCACTCATATCCGCATTGCTGGCGCTGCCATAATCCGGTGATCTTCCGGGCCACCGAGCAGTGGTTTATTTCCATGGAAGCCCCGTCCGACGGCTGCAAGCTGCGGCAGCGCTCGCTGGATGAGATCAAGAAGGTCAAATGGATCCCCGCATGGGGTGAAGAACGGATCAGCAACATGATTGCCACTCGCCCTGACTGGTGCATCTCACGACAAAGAGTGTGGGGCGTGCCTATTGCCGTCTTTTTCTGCGAAGCTTGCGACAAGCTTCTGGAATCCAAAGATGTGAATAAGACAGTTGTGGATCTGTTCGCGCGTGAAGGCGCCGACTCCTGGTACACCCGGGAAGCCTCGCAGATTCTGCCGTCGGGGACAAAGTGCCAATGCGGCGGGAGCGCGTTCCGCAAGGAGAAAGACATCATCGACGTCTGGTTTGAATCCGGTTCAAGCCAAGCGGCTGTACTGGGCCATGAAGCCAACATGCCGTGGCCTGCGGATCTCTACCTGGAAGGTGGAGATCAATATCGCGGCTGGTTCCACTCTTCTCTGCTGGTAGCAGTAGGGACTCGCGGGCATTCGCCATATCGAGCCGTCGCAACCAACGGCTGGACACTGGACCCACAAGGTCGGGCCACATCCAAGTCGTTGGGCAATGGCATTGATCCAGTAAAGATCGCCGAGAACAAAGGCGGAGAGATCATCCGGCTCTGGGTGGCATCTGTGGACTTCCAGGAGGACGTCACTGTTTCCGACGAACTGATGGATCGCATCGGCGATGACTACAGGAACGTCCGCAACACCTTACGATACATAGTCAACAACCTGTTCGATTTCAACCCCGAGCAAGACGCGGTGAAATTCGCAGACATGCAGCCGCTGGATCAATATGAACTTCTTCTCTCTGCCGATTTTTGCGAGCGTGTGCGGGGCTGGTATAGCGGGTTCGAGTTTCATCGGATTTACCAGCAGTTAAATGAGTATTGCAATTCCGTGCTGAGCAACATTTATTTTGCCGCCATCAAAGATCGCCTTTACACGGCGGCTCCCAATTCGCGCGCTCGGCGTTCGGCACAGACTGCCGTTTGGATGATCGGCGATGCCCTGGTGAGGCTGATCGCTCCCATTGCATCTTTCACTTCCGATGAGGTCTGGCAATGGCTGCCAAAAACTGTTGGCAAGACGCCCAGCGTTCATATGGAGTACTTCCCTGCTCCCGAAGACCTTTGCTCCGAGAGAGATTCGCAAGCCTCCCGGGCGCTCCGGTCGGATTTTGAATCGCTGCTAACGATCCGCAATGAAGCTCTCAAAGGCATGGAGATCGCGCGCAAAGAGAAGTTGATCCGTCGCTCAGAAGAGGCGGCCGTTACCATCTCCGCCCCGCAGAACCTTTATTCTCTGCTTGAACGCTACCGGACGGATCTGAGGTTTTTGTTGATCGTCTCGGCAGTAGAGATAAAGCGGGCTGCCGCAGGGAACGAAGAAGCCGGCGTACGCGTAGATGTACAAACGGCCGCTGGCCAGAAGTGTGAGCGTTGCTGGTTTTATTCCACCGAGGTGGGCAAGAGTGAGCGGTATCCTACGGTTTGTGAACGATGTCTGGCGGTGCTGGAAGAACTTGAAGGAGGGTCGCCTGCCTAGCAACGGGCTCGATTGCGGCAGATTTCGGCTTCAAAATGCGTAAGTATCACATCCTCATCGCAACCCTGGTGGTCTTCCTTGATCGCTTGACCAAATGGGTGGTTTCTCAGAACATCACGCTGCATGACAGCGTTGACGTGGTTCCCGGGATGTTCCGTTTGACACACGTGCAAAACCAGGGAGCCGCCTTTGGTCTTTTTTCTGATTCCCCATCCGAATGGAAAGTGGCCATGCTGATTCTATTCTCTGTGGCTGCTCTGGCCGTTGTTTCCGCTTTGCTCTGGAAAAACGGTAACGCCATGAACACGACAGCCATTGCCCTTTCACTTGTATTCGGCGGTGCGTTGGGGAATCTATGGGACCGGATCGCCAGCGGCCGTGTGATTGATTTTCTCGACTTTTATATCGGATCGCATCACTGGCCGGCTTTTAACATCGCCGACAGCGCCATTGTGGTGGGGGCATTGCTGTTGCTGAGTGAAATCTTCCTGGCTCCTCAGGACGACAAGACTCCGCAAGAAGAAAAAGCCGTCAGCCAGTAACTTCAGGTATTCTCATCTGCATGACGCGACAGCTTTCCTGCCGTTCATGAAAGCTGCTGCTCACAAAGACGACTTGGCAATTCAATCAATGCGAAAATATCAGGCGTTGATCGCCATATCCGTGGTCCTGCTGGACCGCTTCACGAAGTGGCTGGTGATTCGCTACATTCCTGTCGGGGATGAGATCTCAATCATTCCGGGACTCTTTCAATTGTCGCATTGGGAGAACACCGGAGCGGCTTTCAGCATGTTTGCCGATTCCAGTTCCCCGTGGCGTACCACTGGTCTGATTGCATTTTCCGTCATCGCAGGCGTGGTAGTCTGCTTCCTCCTTTGGAAGCAGGGACCGGCGATGAACAGCACAACGTTCTCCTTGTGCCTGATCCTCGGCGGTGCTCTGGGGAATCTGTGGGACAGGGTCACCAAAGCTACAGTGACTGACTTCCTCGATCTTTATATCGGCGAGCACCACTGGCCTCCCTTCAACGTCGCCGACAGCGCGATTGTAGTGGGTGCCATTATCCTGATGGCCACGATTCTGTTTCCTTCACGACGCCAGAGAACTGCGCAATAGTTCACTCCCAACGGTTTGTGTCACTCTGCTCTGATCTGCTGGATGATCGCGGTTCTCTGTGCAGCTCTGCGTTCAACCGCGACATTGTCGTGAGTGGATATTTCGAGAGCTGCCGCGCAAAATGAACATCTCCCTGTGACCTTCGCAACATCTATTAGCACAAATCCGGGGCACAGCTTCTTCACTCGGAACGGGAGCCACTTCATCTATGTCAGTCAGAAAATTCTGCACTTTTGTCCTCTGCTTGGGATTGCTCCTCAGCATGACAGCGGCAGCGCAAACGCGCGATCCTGATCGCCGTGATCTCAGGGGCATCAGCCCCAAACATCACAAATACATTTACACCGTGCTCGGTGGAGCAGCCGCGGGAGCTGGTTTGGGGTTTGTTCTTCCCGGTCAGAAGACGCCATTGAAGCTGATGCTGATGGGCGGCGGCGCGGGCAGCACATGGTACCTGATCACTCATCG
>Ga0134126_10009871_pt1 | contig 12034 bp, 15 predicted proteins | sample KB31752_FD_96881 | JGI IMG/M metagenome (GOLD analysis project Ga0134126, IMG submission 96881) | Terrestrial soil microbial communities with excess Nitrogen fertilizer from Kellogg Biological Station, Michigan, USA - KB3-175-2 | ecosystem: Environmental > Terrestrial > Soil > Unclassified ...
ACTACGTGGAGCGCGGCCGGCCGGACGAGGAGGGGCTGGACATCCTCACCCCGCGCGAGCTGCAGGTGCTGAAGCTGATCGCCGAAGCGCACACGTCCAAGGAGATCGCCCAGGAGCTCGTGATCAGCGTGAAGACGGTCGAGCGCCACCGCCAGAACATCCTGGACAAGCTGGGCATGAGCGACCGGGTCGAGCTCACGCGCTACGCCATCCGCCGCGGGCTCATCCAAGCCTGACGAAGCTCGGGCTGAGGTCTTCCCCGGCCGGTGATGGGGTAGTCGGCCGATACCGCCGCATCCACGCGTGCTGGATGCTGCGGGTATGCAACACAAGGAGCAGCTCATGAGCACGCTGATCCGGCGCGCGCCGGAGCGAGACATCGATCTGATCGCGCTCGCACGGAGTCACGGGTACCGGGTGGACGATCTGGACGGGCGCGTCGGCACGGTCGACGGTGTCGTCGCCGGTGCCTGGAGTGACCGGCCCGATGCGATCGAGGTTCGCGTCGGCCTGTTCCGGCCTGCCGTCCTCGTCGTCGGAGTAGCCGACGTCGCCGCGGTCGATCCGGCCCGCCGCCGCGTGCTGCTCGGAACGAGCGTCGATCTCGCCGACGCCTACCTGTCGTGATCGAGCTCGCGGCCCTCGTGGCCCCGCAACGACCCCGCCCGTGCTCGCAGCCCGGGGTCTCGCCGCGCAGCCGTCAGGCTGGCCACGGTCGCGGTGGCCAGCACGGCAGCGATCACGGCGAGCGAGAGGCCGGTCGAGATCTCCGGAACGCCTGGCCGGTGCTCGTGGGCGAAGTGCAGCACGAGCTTCATCCCGATGAAGACGAGCACGGCCGCCAGCCCGGTCGAGAGGTACACGAGCCGGTCGAGCAGTCCCGATACGAGGAAGAACAGCGCTCGCAGACCGAGGAGCGCAAAGGCGTTCGCCGTGAACACGATGTAGGCCTCGCGGGTCACGCCGAAGACCGCCGGGATCGAGTCGAGCGCGAAGAGCACATCCGTTCCGCCGATGGCGATCAGCACGAGCACGAGCGGCGTCAGCACGCGCCGCCCAGCCTCGCGGGTGACGAGCCGGCCGCCGTCATAGCGGTCGGTGAGCGGCAGGGAGCGACGGGCCGCGACCACGAGCAGGTTGTCGTCGACGGACGGATCCTCGTTGCGGTGACGGAAGAGCTGGACTCCCGTGACGATGAGCAGGATGCCGAACATCAGCAGCATCACGGAGAACGCGTCCAGGAGCGCGGCGCCGATTGCGATGAAGGCCGCGCGCAGGACGAGCGCTGCCGCGATGCCGATGGTGAGCACCCGCTGCTGGTGCTCCGCGGGGACAGCGAACGTCCCCATGATGATCACGAAGACGAACAGGTTGTCGATCGAGAGGCTCTTCTCGACCGCGTACCCGGCGAAATACTGGGCTCCGAAGTCCCACCCCGCGACGATTCCGAACACCACTCCGAAGGCGACGGCGACCGAGATGTAGAAGGCCGACCAGGCGACTGCCTCGCGGAAGCCGACCGCGTGCGGCCGGCGGGCGGAGAGGCCTATGTCGACCGCGAACAGGCCGCCGATCACGGCGAGGGTGGCCGCCCATCCGGCCGCCGAGACGTCAAGCACCACGGGATCCTCCCGTCTCCGGTGCGGCACGCAACGTGGAGGGGGTGAGATGACGATGCGTTTTCACGCGCGCTGGTCGTCGCTGGTGGTCGATCCGGCGCAGGGCTAGACGCGATCCGGGGCGGTGGATGTCAGGCATCCCCGCTCGCGGAACGCAGCCGTCCGACCAACCGCCGGCCGACCTCGATCGCCGCGCCGGCGACGAGCGCCAGGGCGAGCGCGATTCCGACGCCGACAATCGGCTCGTCCTCGAACGCGGTGCCGCCGAAGTATCCGATGGCCGTCCCGTAGAAGGCCCAGATCACGGCGGCCGCGATGTCGAACATCACGAACCGGCGCCATGGCATCTCCAGCAGGCCGGCGGCGATCATCGTCACCGTGCGCCCGCCTGGGATGAAGCGCGAGCCGATGATGATCGTGCCGCCGCGCCGGTCGAGCTGGTGCTCGGCCCAATCCAGCCGCTCGCGCCGCCGTGGAGTCGCCTCGAGCCACCGGCGCATGCGTGTGTCCAGCAGCCGGCCACACAGGAAGGCGATGTTGTCGCCGAGCACGGCGCCCGCTGCCGCCGCGATTCCCACGGCGACGACGTTCAGCCGGCCGGACGCCGCCAACGCTGCCGCCGCCACCATGACGGACTCAGACGGCAGGATCGGCGCGAGGACGTCTAGTGTCGCCAGGCCGAACACGAGCACGTAGGTCCAGGACGACGCCGATGCCAGGTCGACGAGCGACTCGAACATCCGTCAGGCCGGGCGGCCCACGCCGACCACCCTCGGCTCGGCTCCCGGCGCTCTGGGCCGGAACACGAAGAGCGCGATACCGCCGGCGATCAGCAAGCACCCGAATCCGCGCCCAATCGATGCGGCCACGTTGGTGGCCCAGGCCAAGTCTCCCGCGATCCGGCCCAGCCGGAAGCTCGAGTCCACGATCCCCTCTCCTCGCCGTTGGTGCCCGCGGGCGGTGGGGGCGAAACCGTGCGGGCGGGAATGTTGGGTACGCCGCGCTGTACGCACGACGGCGCGGCGGCCACGCCAGGGTACGGTTCACCTGTCGAGCGGAAGAGGCGCGACTTGCCGGATGAACCGATCATGCGCTGGGAGTGGGAGGGCGGAGCCCCGGGTGCCATCGTGACGACACGCCCGGAGGGCCACATTCCGACCGGGCGAGCCGAGCGCCGAGGCCACGGTGGCGTGTTCGCTCGGCCGGGTGGCCCGCAGGGGTCGGAGCGCGTCGACGCAAACCGGGGCTCACGCACCCGGCGTCAGGCGGACCCGCCAAACGGGGTCTGACCCCGATTGGCGGGGTGGCGCCGACCCGCGGGTGTGCTGCCAAGAGAGGCCGGCGAAGTAACGCATTTCCTGCGGACGCCGAGGGCAGCCGGCCTAGATCGGGGCCGCCCGCACGACGGGGAGGCCCGCGGCGGCAACGCCGCGAAGGACGCTGGTGACCGCCCACCGGCGCCGTGGCCCGAGGATGACCATCTGGGCGTCGCGGGCGCGGGCTAACTCGGCGATCCTCCGGGCCGGGCGACCCTCGAGGATCTCGGTCTGTGTTTCGACGCCGGCTGCCTTCGCCTGCGCCGCCGCTTCAGCGAGCGCCTCGCGGCCCCTGCGCAGTGACCGCTCCAGGCGGCGCTCGTACGACGGCCTGCCCCAGACGCTCAGCGGTGCGCGACGGACATGAACGAGCACGACCGTCGCCCGCAGCTCGCGCGCCGCCGAGATCGCCTCGGCCGTCGCCGCCCTGCCGGCCGCCGACCCGTCGACGGCGGCGATGACCGGTCGCGACGTCGGTCCGTCGTCCTTGGGTGCCGCGGCCGGGGGCCGCTGCATGCGAACGCGTATGGCGGGCGGCCGGCGCGGCTGGATCACGATGCTCATGAAACCTCCCGTTTCGTTGCTTCCGGTCGCAGCCTCGTCGCGGCGGGTCGTCGCCGCCATCGGCGCGGCGCTCCATTCGGCGGCGGGGAGGGCCGTATGTGGTGCGATGGGTAGAGGGCCGGCCGCAGATACGGCCCGCGTCCCATGGCTCCGACCGGCTCCCGGGACGATCCTGTGGGCGCAGCGGGTGGTCACCAGCCCCGCCTTCCCCAGGGAGCCCGGGGGCGGAGCCCGCCCGCTGCACCAGAGGACGGATCGGGCGGACGCCGATCGCCGTGTCGCCGGGGCGTTCTGTCAGGCGGCCGCGTTCTCGACGTCCGCAACGGTCGGGACAACGAGCACGGGGCGGTTCGCCGAATGGATGATCGCGCTCGAAACCGAGCCGAGCAGCGCCCCGGTGACCGCGCCGAGCCCGCGTGATCCGACGACGATCATGGGCGCGTCCCGCGCCCGGGCAAGCTCGGCGACCCGGTCACGCGGATTGCCCTCGAGGATCTCGGCGTCTGCCTCGCATCCTTCCTGGCCGAGGAGCGTCTGCCCGCGGTCGATGGCGGCTCGTGCGTGCGCCATCTGCTCGGTCAGCTTCTGCTGGTAGTCCGGCTCCCCCAGCAGGCTGATCGAAGGCCGCACGTAGACGAGGACAGCCTTCGTCCCGAGCATCCGGGCCATCCTCCCGCCAACGATCACCGCCCGTTCGGCCGACTCGGAGCCGTCTGTGGCGATGACCACGGGTCTGGTGGCGTCTCCGTCTGGTGCCATACCGGTGATGGTAACCGGCGGCGAGCTTCGACGGGAGGCGCCGGCTATCTCGCGGCCCGGACCACCATCACCGGGCATCCAGACCGGAGCGCGACCGATGAGGAGACGCTGCCGAGCACTGATGCCGCCAGAGCCCCGCGCCCGCGGGAGCCGATGACGATCATGTCCGCACTGCGAGCCTCCGCCGCCTCGACGATCGCGCCGGCGGGTTCGCCGCGCATGTAGACCCACTCCGGTCTCGTACCGAGCCCCGCGTCGTCGATGGGGTGCTCATCGGCGGCCGAGGTGGGGTCGTCGACCGCTTTGACGGTTACGAGGAGCAGTTGGCTATCGAGGCGCTCGGAGACGTCCGCTGCTTTCCGAAGCGCGGCGCGTGCACCGTCGCTGTCGTCGACGGCGCAGATGACCGGACCATCGCCGACAGGTGACGCCGACTCCGGCACGATCAGCGTCGGGCATGGCCCTCGAGCGGCGAGCGCTCGTGACACGCTGCCGAGGAGGAGTGAGCCGACCGATCCCAACCCGCGTGAGCCGACGACGACAAGCTCGGCCTGGGCATCCTCGGCCGTCGCTCCGATGACCTCTGCGGCGCCTCCGATCCGCACCTCCCGTGCGATCTCTCGGCCCCCACCGAGCTCGCTGACGATCTCGTCCAGCAGGGTGACGCCCGCCTCGCGCAGCTGGTCGACCGTGACGAAGCTCGCCGGCTCGGCCACGCTGAGCTCACGCGACGCGCGCGGGAGCGGCACGGCGTAGACGAGAATCAGGCGAGCGCCGAGCCGCCCCGAGAGGCCGATCGCAACCTCCCCCGCGGTCCGTGCCGCAGGTGAGTGATCGACCCCGCAGACGATGCTCGCCGGCGACGAGCTCACGCGTCCTCGATCCTCTCCGGCCGTACGACGAGAACCGAGCAGTGTGCCTGGTGGGCGACTCGCTCGCTCACGCTTCCGAGGGCCTCCAACGCGCGGAGTCCGCGGCTGCCGACGACCACGAGGTCGGCCTCCCTCGAGGCGTCCACCAATGCGCCGACGGGATGGCCCGGGACCCGGTGGAGCTTGTCGATCTCTCGCAGTATCGGCCGGTCGACGCGAGGGCCTCCCTGCGCCGCGATCGTGCGGACCGTCGCGCCGAAACGATCGCCAAGCTCGGCGGCGATGACTGCGGAGACCAGTGCTTCCCGCGACCCGTCCATCCCGACCACGATTGAGCTGGGTGACCAGGCTGTCTCGTCCGACCCGCGCGCCACGAGCACCGAGCAGGGGGCCTGCTGCAGCATCGAGGTCGCGACGCTTCCCAGGAGCATTCCGGCGACGTGGCCGCCTCCATGGGTTCCGACGGCAAAGAGCGTTGCCGACTCGCGATCGAGCGCCGCGAGGAGCGCCGGCACGGGCCGGCCCTCGACGACCTGGGCTTCGGCAAGCGGGACGTCGCCGATGAGCTCCCACGCTGCGTCCCGCGCTGCGCAGCCGGTGCCCTCGCTCTGAGGAGTCTCGCAGGCCGTCACCGACAGGATCCTGGCGGCGTCGGACCGGAGCCACGTCGCCTGGCGAAGCGCCTCGAAGCCCGCCGGCGAACCGTCCACGCCGCACACGATCCGTTCAAAGATCATCTTCCTCGGCCCCGTCGAGTGCCGCGATCGTATCTCGGACCGCAACGGAGAGCTCAACCGATCGGTGAGGACCGTGCAGCGGGCCGCCTGCGGCGGTCACGAGCCGGAGGGCGAGCGCGACGCCGCGTGGGGTCACCGGGCGGGAGAGGTCGTCGAGCTCGCGCGCAAGGTGATGCAGTTCGTGCCGGTGCGCACGGAACCGGACGCGATTCGGGTGCAGGAGGTTCCAGCAGGCGCCCTCGGACGCGTCGGCGATCATGCGGATCGAGGTCGCAAGGCCCGCACGGGTGCGCGGATCCGTCAGTTCCCGCATGCGTCTGCGGACGTTGTCGTCGGTCGGCTGTCCGGCAGCGTGCGCGAGGATCCACGCGTCCGCGCGGTCGCGCAGAAGCTCGATCCGGATCGACTCGATCGACGCCCGAACGAGCACGCAGAGCGCCGCCGACATGATGACCGCAACGAGGGCCGGTCGTGAGACGAGGCCGAACGTGGCCGCGATCGCGGTGGCGGGAACAGGCGCGGCGTACGGGAGCGCCGGACGGAGGATCTCCCGACCTCCGCCCAGCCGAGGTGTGGCCGTGTCGTACATACATTGCAGGCTCGACGCCGACGGCGGGCCCCACCATGGGTGCGAGCCTCCATCCGGCGCTCCGGCAGTCCCCATCACGGTCAACCCGCTCGGGGCGGCGCGCGTCTCGTCGGGGGCCACCGAACCCGCTGGGAGGCGGGCAGACGCGCCGCGGGGCCGAGACGCCGTGTCGCGTTTGCCGGTCGCCGTGCAGGGGAACAGAGCCTCGCATCGCGCAGGCTGTGATAGACCGCTTCCGCCGTCTTCGGGGTCGGGCGCCCGTCTGGCCCGGGGCTGTATCTGACTTCAAGGAGAAGCCATGACTGGTGGACGAGGCGAGTCGATCTTCGACGGGGTCGGGCGGATCCTCGATGCCGTGGAGGCGCTCTACAAGGACGTGCATCGCCATCCGGAGCTGTCGATGCGCGAGGAGCGGACAGCGGCGCTCGCGGCTGACCGTCTCAACGCGGCGGGGTTCGACGTCACCACCGGTGTGGGGACGACGGGTGTCGTGGGGCTGCTGCAGAACGGGGACGGCCCGACGGTCATGCTGCGTGCCGACATGGACGCGCTCCCGGTGCAGGAGCAGACCGGCCTCGACTACGCAAGCACGACCGATGGAGTGATGCACGCGTGTGGCCATGACATGCACGTCGCCTGGCTCGCCGGGGCGGCAGCGCTGCTCGCCGGTGCTCGGGACGGCTGGCGGGGCACGCTGATGGCGGTGTTCCAGCCGGCGGAGGAGACCGCAGAGGGCGCGCAGGCGATGATCGACGACGGGCTGTTCGACCGGTTCCCGAAGCCGGACGTCGTCCTCGGCCAGCATGTGATGCCCGCACCGGCAAGCAGCATCGGCACCCGCTCGGGAGTGATCACCTCGGCCGCCGACAGCTTCGAGATCCGTATGTTCGGCCGCGGCGCGCATGGCTCGATGCCGGAGGCGAGCATCGATCCCGTCGTGATGGCGGCGGCGACGGTTCTCCGACTCCAGACGATCGTGTCTCGCGAGGTGGCGCCGGCGCAGTCCGCGGTGCTCACCGTCGGGGCGCTGCAGGCCGGCACGAAGGAGAACGTGATCCCCGACGATGCCGTCATCAAGCTGAACGTACGCACCTTTGACGAGGGTGTTCGGAGCCGCGTTCTCGAAGCGATCACGCGGATCGTCGAGGCCGAGGCCCACGCGTCGGGCTCACCGAAGCCACCTGAGATCACGCCGCTCGACCGCTACCAGCTCGTGCGCAACGACCCCGATGCCGCGGTCCGGGTGCGGACAGCCTTCCGGACGCACTTCGGCGCTGACCGCGTGGTCGACATCCCGCCGATATCGGCCAGCGAGGACTTCGGGTCGTTCGGGAGCGAGTGGCATGCCCCGTCGGTGTTCTGGACGGTCGGCGGCACCGACCCGGGAATTTACCGCCAGGCCAAGGACGCGGGGCGCCTGTCCGAGCTGCCCACCAACCACAATCCCCGCTTCGCCCCGGTCCTCCACCCGACCCTCGAGACCGGGGTGGAGACGCTGCTCGCGGCGGCGTGCGCCTGGCTGGCACCGGCGGATACGGACGACAACGCCGCCGGGAGTGGCGGGGGAAGCTGAGCCGTCGGTTCTGAGATCCTCTCGGCGTGGCCGTCCCGAATCCTCCATCCGTCCTGCATGGGTTCGACCCGACACTGCTGCTCGTGCTCAACCTGGCGGGGACGTTCGTGTTCGGGCTCAGCGGTGGGCTCGCCGGAGTGCAGAAGCGGCTCGACATGTTCGGCGTCGTCGTGCTCGCCGTGGTCGTCGGGCTCGCGGGCGGCATCACCCGTGACCTGCTGATCGGGGTGCCGCCGGAGACGGTTCGCGACTGGCGCTACCTCGCCGTGGCAGGGGGGGCCGGCTTGATCACACTCGTCGCGCATCCGGCGCTCCGAGAGCTCGAGCGGCCGATCCTCGTCCTCGACGCAGCGGGGCTCGCGCTGTTCTGCGTCACCGGTGCGAGCACCGCGCTCGACAATCGGGTTGGTGCGGTCGAGGCCGTCGTGCTGGGCGCGATCACGGGCATCGGCGGGGGCGTGTTGCGCGACGTCCTCCTGGGCGAGATACCGGTCGTCCTCCGGACGGGTCTGTACGCAATCCCCGCGCTCGTCGGCGCCGCCATCGTCGTCGCGGCCTCGAGGAGCGGCACCCATAACCTGGTGTTCCCCCTCCTCGGCGCCCTCGTCTGCTTCGTCATCCGCCTCGCCGGTCTGCACTTCGATCTGAACGTCCCGCAGGCTCCGAGCCGCGGCCTCCGTCGCTCACGATGAACGGCGGCGTACGCCCGGCGCAGCGGTGAACCCGCGAACGAGCTCTCCATCGCGGGCTACGCCGCGGAGCGCAACGCCAGCCCCACGACCACGACGCTGATGACGACGACGATCAGCCCGACGATCGCGGCGCCAAGGCCCGTAACGAACGAGAGGTGAATCATCTCTCTCGCCCCCTTTCCTGAAGCAGCGGGCGGCTCCGGCCGGGGCTTCTGAGGTGTCGGGACTGGTGTCCGCCCGCTGTGCCCACAGGATCGTGCAGCGGGCGGGTCGGCGCCATGGGCTGCGAGCCGTATCTGCGGGCGCCGGTCCACCCACACGGCGGTTGACGCATCGCGGAAGAGATCTCCAGCCGCAGGCGACTGCTCGGTGGCTCGACGCTCACAAGCCTGTGCCACCATGTGAGTGGTGCCGCCTCATCCCGCTCTCGTCCCGTTGTCGCACGATCATCATCCGCCGTCCATGGACGGAGTCCGACACGGCCTCGTGCTGGCGGGCAGGCTGCGCCGAGCTGTCTCGGAAGACGAGCGCCGCCGTGCGGCGGAGGCGTTCGTGAGCTTCATCGAAGGGGAAGGTGGTGACCACTTCCGCGAGGAGGAGGATCTCCTGTTTCCGCTGGTGGTGGCGCCGCCCGACGGTTCGCCGGAGCTGGTGGAGCGTGCCACCCTGGATCACGTCAACCTGCGGGCCGCCGCGGTTCGCCTGCGACAATCGCAAGAGCTGCCAGATGCCGAGGCCCTGCGGGCGCTCGGCGACCGCCTCGAGGCGCATATCCGGCTCGAGGAACGTGACCTGTTCCCCCTGGCGGAGCGGGTGGTGCCCGAGCCGGAGCTCGAGGCTCTGAGCTTCGCGGAGCGTACGCCTGCGGCGACCGGTGTGGAGACCACCTCGCTCGACCTTCCCGGCCACGGAACGCTGTGGTCCATGGCCAGCGCCGATCTCAACGCCAACCTTCTGGCCTGGCCGCCCGGCGGCCGGGTTGGCGAGCACCGAAACGACGAACGCGACGTCCTGCTGGTCGTCGTCGGCGGCGTTGGGACGCTGGTGATCGATGGTCGTCCGCTGCAGCTTCGCGCTCCGCAGCTCGTGCTCGTCCCCCGCGGTGTCGAACGGGGCATTACGGCCGGGCCGGAGGGGCTGCGCTACGTCTCTGCGCATCTGCGTCGCGAGGGCCTCGTCAAGCTGCGGCCCCGGGCGCACGGAAGCGGAATCCCCGGATCCGGCGCCGTGGAGCACCGGAGCGCGGAGGCCTGACATGGACATCGCGCTCAAGCGGGCGTACGAGCCGGCCGTTGAATCGGACGGCTACCGGCTGCTCGTCGACCGGCTCTGGCCGCGCGGGGTCTCGCGGGAGCGGGCCCGCCTCGACGAATGGGATCGCAATCTTGCGCCGAGCAACGAGCTACGGACGTGGTTCGGGCACGACCCCGCCCGTTTTGACGAGTTCCGCCGCCGCTACATGGTCGAGCTCGAAGGGCAGACGGAGCGTCTGCGTGACCTGCGGCGGATCGCCGGGCAAGGCCGGCTCACGCTCGTATATGCCGCGCGCGACCCCGAGCACAACGACGCCGTCGTCCTGGCGGACGTTCTCCGTCGCGTTGAGACGTCCTTCGCCGGCATCGGAAACACGAGCGACACGATGACGCCGCGGCCAACCGTCCGAGCGCTCGGCGTGAACCACGTCGCGCTCGAGGTCGACAGCGTCGATGCGGCCCTCGCATGGTGGGGGCGTTTCCTCAGCTTCGAGCTCCGCGGGCGCCGGCCGACGATGGCGTGGATCGATCTCGGGGACCAGTTCATCGCGCTCAGCGAGCCGCGGTCGCAGGCCGCCGACGACTCGCGCCACTTCGGGCTCGTCGTCGACGACAAGGAGGCGCTGCGGGCGGCGCTCCGGGCAGCGGACGTCGACGTGCCTTTCCAGGGATCCCTGCGGTTCCGCGACCCGTGGGGCAACAACATCGAGGTCGTCGACTATCGCGACGTCCAGTTCACGAAGTCTCGAACCGTCCTGGACGCGATGGGTCTCGGCGGCCTCCGCAAGAGCGCCGATGCTCTCGACGAGCTGCGAAAGAAAGGACTCACCTAGCCCGGCGCGGCCTCCATCGAGGCGGACACGTCTCCCGCGGGGTGCATATCGCGGTACGCCGCTACTTGTGGCGATCGACCAGGTCACCAGCGCCACGACGCCCGGGAAGAATCCATACCCGAATACGCTGCCGTCGGCGGTGCCGTCGAGGGTGGTAAGAAACGTGATCGAGAACGACACGGCGCCGATGAGGGCGACGACCCCGGTCCAGCGTGCGAACGCCCCGGTGCGCATCTCGCAAGTCCGCCTGCCCCGAGCAACGCAGCAAAACCGATCGGCGCGACGAGGAACGGCCCCACATCGCCAGTGGCGACGGCTCTGCTGACGTCGGCGTGGGCTTGGGCGCCTTCCGCGCTTGCACTTGAGAAGGTGACCGTCGCGATAATGAAGCTGGTCATGCCGATCAGGCCACCAGCGTAGGCAATCTTCATCTTCGTATCGTGAGCCGAGGTCGTCCACTCGTGGTTGGGGGCGGTGTAGTGGGGGGTCTCGGCACCGTTCGAGAACCAGGCGACGAGCAAGAACACCGCGAATGCGATTCCGGATAACGCGACCAGCCGTTGCCGCGGTGAGGGAAGCGCGTCAACTGAGCCGCGTAAGTTCGCGTGTAGATCCGTCAAGGGACACTCCTTCGGATCGTGGACCGGTGGACTTGATCGACCGAGCAGGGCCACTGCCGCTCGGCGGCCCTGCTCGGTCATTAACGTCGGCTAGCTGGTTGCGACTGCGGGCGCTCCCTGCCAGCGGGGAGAGTCCTCGTGGGTGTCGCCCTTGAGGATGGGCGCGTCGGTCTTGAAGCCCCAGATGAGCGGGTAGAGGCCGAGGGAGAGCTCCCAGATGAACTCGGGAATGGTGGTGAGGCTTTGAACCGTCCCCTGCACCTCGATGGCGCCGAACATGGCAAGGACGCCGGTGATGCAGATCAGCGGCCCGGCGATGAGTCCGAGCAGGGCCATGCGCTTGGGCACGAGGCCGGAGCGGTACATCAGGTACCCGAGCAAGAGGCCGTTGCCGATGCCGACCACGAATCCCGGGCCGAGCAGGAACGTCCAGTCCTTGATGGCGGCGAGCGTGTAGGCGATCTGGCCGAGCGCAGCGTCGCTTCCCGACGGCGGGCTCTGGCGCAGGCCAACCACTCCCAGCACGGCGATGATGCCGACCAGGATGAAGCTGCGCCGTGCCCGTACGGCTGCTGTACTCCGCGCGGTCGCACCACGAGCTGATCTA
>Ga0134126_10009872_pt1 | contig 12034 bp, 12 predicted proteins | sample KB31752_FD_96881 | JGI IMG/M metagenome (GOLD analysis project Ga0134126, IMG submission 96881) | Terrestrial soil microbial communities with excess Nitrogen fertilizer from Kellogg Biological Station, Michigan, USA - KB3-175-2 | ecosystem: Environmental > Terrestrial > Soil > Unclassified ...
GTAATGGATTTGCCACGCACAGTGAGCGCCCTTTCTAACTGCTTCGTCCCTCTGGTCCGCCATACGCCAGAGGGTACCAGAAAAGATTGTCCCCGTAGCAAGCTACGGGGAATCACAAGTTGAGGTCGATCTCGAAACGTATGCCGTTGATGGCGAGATCGAAGTTATTCGGGTTCTGGATGCGAAGTTGGATGTCGAAACGCTGCTCGAAGACGGTCACGGTCTTTGGCGCAATGTCGGCAATGCCGAACTTCGGCGTCTCGAAGTCCCGCGGTATCGTGGAACAGGCCGTACCGGCGAGAGTGAGAAGCACCGCCCACGTCGCACGGACGGGTTTCTTGCGGTACGGGCAAGTCCGCATATGCGACCCCCTTCGATGACGGCGGAGGAAAGAGTTCTGCTGCATTCCCCCGCCCCGAATTCGATGCGCCTATTTCATCACCATCGCCAGGAGATTCTTTGCCGGCTCGCCGCCGGCCTTGCCGACAAAGTCACTCATGATCTGCAAGAACTTCGGCACCATCTCGTTGCCCATTCCGAGGCGAGAAAACGCCGCTTCCAATCCCGCTTTGTCTTTGACCGGACCGGTCACGGCCCCGAGGTCCTTCGCGCTTTGCATGAGGGAGTCGGATCCGGGAATCAATTTGCTCAATGAGGAGAAATCGCTACTGGGTAACTTCTCCTTGGCCAACGACAGCACGGAGCCGGTTCCGCCGGTGGCCTGGTTTGTGGTCAAGCCCAGTTGCTGGCTGAGCAAGCCCATGAGCGCGTTCGTGCCTCCCATAGACTGCAATTCCGCGCATCCGGACCACAGGAATGCCGTGAGCATAAGCGCGACAATCGACCCTCTCCGATACGACATGGTGACCCCCTTCTTGGCTCTGATTGTGATGCGGTGACGGTACACAATTTCTTTCTTCCACTCGATCGATTCACGAATTTGCGGTCAGATCTTGCTCTGTGCATCCTCAACCTCGTAGGATTTCATGATGCGACTAGTTCCCGGATAGCTCATACTCACAGCTCAACCGAACTCCAAACAAGCTCGAAAGAATAATGTCCATGAAGGCATTTTCCTATCACATGTCTCACCGCGACACGACTTTGAAAGTATCACCGGCAATGATGAGTCCCTCGATGCCGTCGGCAAGCTTGACCTTGAAGCCATCATAATCCTGACCGTGGTAGACACCGGTGGCTTTTGCTGTCTCACCGGCCTTCAGAGTCGTGATGACCTTGCCTGGTTCTAGGCTGATACTTGCAGATGCAGGTGAAGACGGTGATTGAGCTATGCTATGAACTTCCGTCGGCTTTTCAATCACGAGAATCGTCTCGCGATTGTCGCATCCAACGGGGATTGCAGCGCTCAGGATCAGGAGAACAGTTACAGCGAGGCACTTATGGAACCGTATTTCGATGGTGTTCAACCTCATACTTTCTCGCACAGGCTCCTTAATAAATGATGCCGCCGACCACCCAATGCCGGTCGTCCGGGATGTCGATCAACAACCTTGTGAGATTCATGCGGGCCAACTGGGAACCGATTTCATCTTCTGTGAAGGCCGCAAGCAGGGAATTGTAGAAATCACGGCGCAAAATGTCCGGCTCATTCGCGGCGTACTGGTCAACGATAGCCTGTGCCGCTTCCGGCGATTTCGGGCGCAGCAGATCCATCACCAACACCGGCGCGCCAGGCTTCACGAGCTGACGAAGCTTCTGCCAAAACTGTAACGGGTTCGGCAGATGATGCAGGAGGCTATTGGAAATTGCGGCATCAACGATTCTTGCACCTGCGACCTCTTCGTACCGTTCACATCGCAGCATAATGCGATCAGCCAAGTCCGCCTCCTTGACCGCTTGCTCGCCTAATTGAATCATTGGCGCCGAGGCATCGACCCCGATGACCTGGCAAGCAGGATAATGCTTGGCGAATCGAATCGGAATGTCGGCTGGGCCGCAGCCGAGATCCAATACCTTCCCCTGCGAAAACTCCGGGAAATATTCCTTGAACCGATCGACGAATCCCCGATTCTCCTCGGCAAAATCAGCACGCGCATAGGCCTCCGCCTGCTTCGGATCGTCCATGAGTTCCGGTTCAGGTATACGGTCCATCTGACCACCTATAAGAAGGCTAAGGTTGAGGTGAAGAAGGTTGAGTCCGCATCGAAGATTTCACTCTCGGTCTTAGCCTCAACCTAAACCTTCACTTACTACGACTTCGTCTCCCGGCCGCACAACTCCACCACGCAGCACTTTTGCATAGACGCGACTCCAACCTGGGTTTAGCTTCTGCGAAATGCGCGAGAAGTCCTCGTCCCGAAACCATCGCTTATTGTGGACGCAGGGCGTTGTATAGCTCGTGACCTCGAGTTGGATCTCAGGACCGATCGTCAATCGAATACCAGGTCTCATGCGCTCCCACTCCAATTCAGACAAGGTCAGGTTTTCACCGGACGATCCGGCCCACCATGGAACTTCAGATTGCGCTGGCGATCGCCCTCTAATCCCCATTCATTTATCTTTGCTTCCCAAACGGGGAGCTTCGGCACACCTCCGTCGGAGACATTGATCTGATGGACATGTGGGTAAGGTGGCCTGGTGGACATCATCAGTCCGTTCCGTCGCAGGATTCCAGCCTGAGCCATTTCATCGCCACCCAACCTTCATCTTCACAGCGTTCGGAGCAGACCATTCCGAGACTGGAAAACCGCTCGACGATCTCAGGTTCCTGCTCGACCAGAATGCCGGAGACCATGATTCTCGCCCCTTCCGACGCTGAGCCTACCAAGTCGCCGGCGAGATCCAAGATCGTTTGCCGGTCGAAATTGGCCAGCACAAGATCGGCTGTCTTCACTCTCTCTGGTGGCAGATCGCCTAATGTACCACACACAATATTGATCCGATCCTTCAACCCATTCTGATCGATATACTCCTTCGCGCAGTCCACCGCGACAGAGTCAATCTCAACACCAATGGCCGATGCAGCGCCGAGCTTGACCGCTGCCATGGCCAGGATGGCGCTGCCCGCGCCCACATCCAACACCTGCTCTCCGCCATGAATGTCCTTCTGCAACCATCCGAGCAACATCCGAGTGGTCGCATGGTGGCCGGTGCCGAATGCCTGCTTGGGATCGAGGACGATCTCGACATCCTTCGGCCCTAGCACGACCGGTTCCCAACTCGGACGAATGACCAGTCGACCGATGTAAAGCGGCTTCACCGAGCGAGTCCATGTCTCGTTCCAATCCTGAGCCGGCACCTGTCGTATCGAGATCGGAATGTCCCCGATCGACGGTGCGAGGTCTGCAAGGACCAGGCGAACCGAAGCGAGCCGATCTTCATTCCATTGGTCATCCAGCCAATAGAGATGGACGACTTCCTCATCCTCCCAAGCGCCCTGGATGTTAGGATCATCGAGTCGACTCAGCAACTCGCCTGCGTCGAAACGCTTTTGGATGCAGACGTCAATCCAGTCGTGAGCCATTGTCTTTTCGAAATTGCTGGAATGTGACAGACTCGTTTTCCAACGTGAACCGACGAGATTCGCCTCTGAAACTCAGATCGGCATTTGACGTTCCTGTGCGTTCCCAGTAAGGTCGCCTGTCATGGTACATTCGCGTATCGCTCTGTTCGAGACGATAGTTCGGCGGGCAGATCGTCTTATTGCCCAGGGAATCAAGACCAGCGCAACATTCACACGATGGCGGTTGGCTATTTTCCTCATCGGCCTTGTCAGCACGATTACCCTCTATAAGTTCGATTGGTATCAGAGCGGCAATCTGGCTCTTGGAGCATTCCTTGCCATTTTCGTCACCGTGGCCGCGTATCATAACAGGGTAGAAACTCGGATTCACCGGCTCCGCCAATGGAAGAAGATCAAGCTGGCTCATCTGGCTCGGATGACGTTGGATTGGGCCGCAATTGCTCCGAGACCCGGTGAAGCTCCGAAATCTCATCCGTACGCTACTGACTTGGATCTCTTCGGCGCACACTCCCTGACACATCTCCTCGACACCACCGTGTCGGACCATGGCCGCGAGCGTTTGCAGAACTGGCTGCTGGAGCAACCCCCTACCCCTTCACATTGGCACACACGCCAGTCTTTGGTGAAAGAACTGGCATCTCGCTCCTTGTTTCGTGACCGTCTAGCACTCGTGGCCAAACTGACGGGAGACCAAGAAATCAACGGCAGGCGGTTGGCTGCTGTGCTTGAACATCCTATCGGCTTGCCTCATTTGGATACCATCCTTGTCGTCCAGATCGTCCTTGCTCTTGCCACGATTGGCCTTGCCTCGGCTGCAATGCTCGGCCTACTTCCCGGTTATTGGATGTTTTCGTTCGCAGCCTATGTGTTGGTCTACTTCATGACAGATCAAGGGGAAGAGTTGCTGGAGCATGCCGTCGGCCTTCATCATGAAACTGAGCGGCTTGCCACGGTCCTCGGTTACATTGAGCGGCATGCAAGACGGCGGGACACGGCGCTCGCTTCGGCCTGGACGAACCTGATCCGTGCCGCCAGTCCCACGCTGCACCTCAACCGCGCTGCGCGCGCGCTCCATGCGATCAGCATCAAGGCACATCCCCTCGTCCATCTGGCCGTCAACGCATTGTGCCCATGGGATCTGTGGTTCACTCGCCGACTGACTCACATCCAGCACGAGATCAAAAACGCCCTCCCTCTGTGGCTGGACTGCTTGGCAGAAGTCGAAGCGGCATCGGCTCTGGCTACCTTTGCCTATCTCCATCCCAATTACATATGGCCGACTCCCCTCGTCGCAGCCGGCGAACGGAACGGCACCCCTCCTGCTCTCCACGCTGATCAACTCGGCCACCCATTACTGCCGGTTAAGACCCGTGTTGCCAACGACGTTCATCTGAAGGGACTCGGTTCGATTCACCTGATTACCGGCTCGAACATGTCCGGCAAGAGTACCTTCCTGCGAACGATCGGTATCAACCTCTGTCTGGCGCAAGCCGGAGGTCCTGTTTGTGCCTGCTCGTTTGAATGGACGTGGAGCAGGCTGGCCTGCTGCATTCGCGTCGACGATTCGCTCGATGCCGGTCTGTCGTTCTTCTATGCCGAGGTCAAACGGCTTAAGACGATCCTTGATGCCACCAACGACATAACCGCACCACCCGTGCTGTTCCTGATCGACGAGATCTTCAAAGGCACCAACAACCGGGAGCGGCTCATCGGCAGCCGGGCCTACATTACCGAACTGTCGCAAGGAAACGGCTTCGGCCTCGTGAGCACGCATGATCTGGAGTTGGCGGAGCTGGAGCCCGCCGTGCCGAGACTCATCAATGCGCATTTTCAGGAAACCGTGTCAGCCGGCGCACTCGAGTTTGATTATCGGCTCCGACCAGGTCCTTGCCCCACGACGAACGCGCTGAGGATTATGGAGTTGGAAGGCCTCCCTATTTCCCCAGTACCGAATATCAGGCAGAATGACCCTCACGGATGACCACCTCGGCCGGTTCTGAAACTCAACCGCTGTCATATCCCCTTCGGGGTCTCTTGATCGCCCAATTCTGCGGCGCCTTCAACGATAATGCGTGGAAACTGATGGTCGCTTTGCTCGCCATTCGGCAAGCCACAGCAGGTATGGCATCGGGTCCCGCATTGGAGACAGTCGCCCAGACGCAAACTGCGGTGGCATTTGTCATTTTCACGCTGCCGTTGGTGTTCCTCTCTCTTGTCGGAGGCACATTGGCCGACCGCGTGAGTAAGCGGACGGTCATCATCTCGATCAAAGTCATTGAGGTCTTCCTTATGGCCGCCGGCACGGCTGCGCTCTGGCTGAATCCAGTCGGAGGCGTCCTGCCTTTGGTCGTTTTATGCGGCATGGGTGTGCACAGCGCCCTGTTTAGCCCTTCGAAGTACGGAATACTTCCCGAATTGATCCCGCATGAACGACTCGCCGTTGGCAACGGTCTGTTGGAGATGTGGACCTTTGCGGCCATTCTGACCGGCACCGCTGCCGGAGGTTTTCTATTACAGATGTCCGGAGACCACACCTGGCTGGCCCCGCTCGTATTGACCGGACTGTCGGTCATCGGCCTCGCGACCGCCTTTCACATCCCACAGGTGTCGTCAGCCCGCGCGGTCGGAGGTGTGGGAGCTACCCTCCAGGGCGCATGGGCCGCGATTCAATCCGAACGGATGTTGCGCATGGCCATTCCCATGGACATCATGTTCTGGACGATTGCGAGCCTGTTCGGACAGAACGTACTCGTCTATGCCAAAGCCGTCTTGCATCTGTCTGATGCCATGTCGGGCCTTCCACTCACCGTCCTGTCGGTGGGCATCGGAATCGGCGCAATGTTGGTTGGGCGAATCTCCCGGAACCGGGTCGAGTACGGACTGATTCCGGTCGGCGCCATCGGCGTGTTTCTCACCTTGCTGTCGCTCGGCATCCTGGCCCCACCGTTGACAGGAACGTTCCTCATGATGGGCGTGCTGGGAATTGCCAGTTCATTCATCTTTGTTCCGTTGAACGCCATCCTCCAATGGAAATCCCCGTCCGATCGGAGGGGCGCCGTCATTTCGTTCTCCAACACATGCGTCTTCACCGGCATCTTGTTGGGATCACTCGCAGGTGGTTCCATGGCCAACGCCGGCCTCTCGACAACCGGCATTTTCTTGGCCGCGGCCGCAATGACCCTGGGCGGCATAGGATGGGCGCTTTGGTTTTTGCCTGACACGTTTCTTCGCTTCGTGTTGGTTGTCCTCACCAATACCCTTTATCGGCTTCGCATCGTCGGCCAGTCTCATGTTCCGCCCTCCGGTGGAGCGCTCCTCGTCCCCAATCACGTCTCCTTTATCGACGGCTTTCTCCTAATCGCCAGCTTGGATCGACCCGTGCGCTTTGTCGTTGATTCGCAATATACCGAGCAACCGATCTTCAAACCTTTCATGAAGACGCTCGGAGTCATCCCCATTTCCTCTCATGGAGGCTTGCGGGTCATTTTGAAAGCGCTCCGTGATGCCGGTGCGGCCGTCGACAAGGGAGAACTCGTTTGCATCTTCCCTGAAGGCCAGATTACTCGTACCGGAACGTTGTTGCCGTTCCGACGAGGGTTCGAACGGGTTGTGAAAGGACGGACAGCTCCTATCATCCCGGTTCATCTAGACCGTGTGTGGGGCAGCATCTTCAGCTTCAATCACGGCCGCTTTCTGTGGAAATTTCCGGAACAACTTCCGTATCCCGTCACCGTCTCGTTCGGCGAACCGCTACCGCCGGGTACGCCGACACACGAACTGCACGGGAAGATTCAAGAACTCGGTGAAGTAGCCTGGCAGCTCAGGAAACCGAGTCGCCAACCACTCCATCGCCAATTTATCCGGTCGATGCGGCGCTATCCTTTCCGCCTAGCCATGGCCGACCAGAATCGTCCCCGCGTCTCATCCTTGCAAGCTCTCATCGGATCAATCGTCCTCGCGCGAATGCTTCGGTCGTACTGGAAGGACCAACAACGAGTGGGCGTCTTGTTGCCACCTACAGTCGCCACAGCCCTGGTGAATGTCGCCGCCCCCCTCTGCGGAAAGACCATCGTGAACTTGAACTACACGGTGGGGAAATCTGGGCTAGAGGCTGCCGTAGAACAGGCGGGCCTACGCACAATCGTGACGAGTCGTGTCTTCATTGAAAAAGCCAAACTCGAACTGCCGGATGGACCGTCGGTAGTTTGGCTGGAAGACGTAGCCGCGGCGATCAGCAAGGGCCAGAAAGTACTGGCTGCCCTGTTGGCTCTGCTCGCTCCATGCCGCTTCATCGAACGCGCCTGCGGGCAAATGACCTCTCTCACGCCCGACAGTCTGGCCACGATCATTTTCAGCAGCGGCAGCACCGGAGAACCTAAAGGCGTCATGCTCTCGCACTTCAACATCGACGCCAACAGCCAAGGTGCGACGCAGGTGCTCCATCTCTATCAAGACGAACGCGTCCTCGGCATCCTGCCGTTCTTCCACTCATTCGGCTACATGGTGTTCTGGTTTGTGATGTCCAATAACGGCGCCATGATCTTTCATCCTTCACCGCTCGATGTGACAGCGATCGGCGAACTCGTCCGGCAGTACCGCATCACGTTTCTGGTCACCACGCCGACGTTCATGCAACTCTATTCTCGTCGCTGTACGCCGGAACAATTCAGTTCGGTGCGGGTGATCCTCACCGGCGCGGAAAAACTGTCGGCTCGACTCACAGAGGCCATCGAAGATAAATTTGGAATCGGACCGATCGAAGGCTATGGAGTCACGGAGTGTTCACCGGTCATTGCCGTCAACTGTCCGGACTTCCGCGCAGCCGGCTACTACCAACCGGCCTCACGCCGAGGCACCGTCGGTCAGCCGCTTCCCGGTGTGTCGGTGCAGATTGTCGATCCTGATAGTTACATGCCACTCTCAGCCGGCACAGCGGGAATATTGCTCGTGAAGGGACCAAATGTGATGAATGGCTATCTTGGGCGAGAAGATCTGACCGTTCAGGTCATGCGGAATGGCTGGTACATTACCGGTGACATCGCCTCTCTGGATGAAGATGGATTTTTGACGATTACCGACCGGTTGTCACGTTTCTCAAAAATCGGCGGTGAGATGGTCCCCCACGGAAAAGTCGAAGAAGTCTTGCACCAGGCGGCCGAAGCCGACACGCTAGTCTTTGCCGTGACCGGTCTCCCCGACGAGAAAAAAGGAGAACGTCTCGCAGTCCTCCATACGCTTGAGGAATCCCGCATTCCTCCCATCCTGGAAAAGATTTCGGCGAGCGGCCTGCCCAATTTATTTATCCCGGGGAAGCACCAGTTCATCAAAGTCGACGCATTACCGGTCCTGGGGACCGGCAAGCTCGATCTACGAGGCGTCAAGCGCATTGCGATGGAGCACCTCTCATCACAGGAGACGTCTGAGGTGAGGAATAAGGAAGCGAATCAGCAAGCGAGTGACGAATGACGTCCACTAAATCGCTCATCGATTGCCATGTCCATCTTGCGGCCTTGCCAGACGGGGACAATGGTTGCTTTATCTCACCGAAACTCCTTCGAAGCCCGCTCTTTCGTTTTCTCCTGTGGAAACACGACCTCTCACCGGTCCATCCGCGCGAAACCAACCAGAAATACCTCGAACATCTGCTGATGGAGCTACGCGCCTCACGACATGTTTCGAAAGCGGTGCTGCTCGGGATGGACGGATTTTACGATCAGGCAGGGTTGCTGAATCGGCAGCATACGGACTTTCTCGTCAGCAACGATTACGTCTTCAAGGCGGTCCGAGCTTATCCAGATATATTTCTTGCCGGTCCGTCGATCAATCCGCAGCGTGAGGATGCCATTGACGAAGTTCACCGCTGCGCCGATGCCGGCGCCGTCTTGATCAAAGTCTTGCCGAACGCCCAGCACTTCAACCCTGCCGACGAGAAATATAGACCGTTCTATCGGACACTGGCGCAACGGAGATTACCCTTCTTGAGCCATGTCGGCTACGAATTCAGTCTGATCGGCAAAGACCAATCACTCGGAGATCCCTGTCGGCTCCGCCTGGCCTTGGAGGAAGGAGTGACCGTCATTGCCGCTCATGCCTGCAGTTATGGCCTCATGCTGTACGAAAAATTCCTTCCGACTCTGCGAGAATTGTGCACGCGTTATCCGCACTTCTATGCCGATATTTCCGCCCTCACTCAACCCCATCGGTTGAAAATGCTGTTGCATCTCAGACGCCACCCAGAGCTTCACTCCCGCCTCCTCTTTGGAACAGACTACCCATTGTCGGTTTTCCACTTGGCGGCCTGGGGCAGGGTTGGATTCCATGCGCTTGCTCGAATGATCCGCACGAAGAACCGTTTTGACCGCCAGGTAGAGGTCTGTAAAGGACTCAATCTTGGTTTTCGCTCCCTTGGAGATCTGCTTCGGCTCAGGGGATCGTACAGATGATCGGTGAAAGGTCGTGACGTGATGAATATGAGTAAATTGAGGTTTACCCTTACCATAAAGAAAAGGGCCGCCCTTCAGAGAAGAGCGGCCCTTTGATATTGCAAAAGACGGTCAGCTCAGCTATGGACTGACTGAGATCCGATCCTTGATCAGGTCGAAAGTTTCTTTTGGAACCACGTTTTTCGCCACCAATTCACCCTTCACACGATAGGGGCGATTGCTCACGATGCGATCCGCCTCCTCTTGCTTCAGTCCGAGGAAGAGGATCATGTCGTTCGCTGAGACCTTATTGATGTTCATCGCCGCCGAAGCAGCTGCCGGAGGAGCCGTCGCGGTTCCGGCTGGAGCCTGGCTTGGGGTCAGTGTGGCGCTTTGAGGCGACGTCCCGGCATTGGAGCGATCCTTGAGCTCCTTTTGGTAGCGGGCGACCAACGATTTCAACGTGTCGTTATGGCGTTTTACGTCTTGATATTCCTGCCGCACGTTCTTATTTTGTGCCGATAATGCTTTGACTTTGTCCTCGAGTTCCTTGGTTCGTCCTTCGATCGCGCCCCGCTCGGCATCACGTCCGTGCTCAATACGCTGGAGTTCATCACGAGCCGCTTGTGCTTCATTACCGAACTTCGCGTTGACTTCCTTGAGGGTTCGGACCTGTTGCTCCATAGCGCTCTTCTGTTGGCGGGTCTTATCCAGTTCCACCTTGACGTTGTCTGCTTCTGCCAACGCCTCTTGGTATTTCTTGTTGGATACGCACCCCGTGGTCAACACCGCCCCAACCAACACTATCGCCGTCCACTCGCGTCTCATGCAATCCTCCCTCCATCATATCCTACGGTTTGCCTGTGTATCATGTGGAACATCATTTCCACTCGGCTACGACTGTGGTGTTTCCGTTTCTGTTCCTTGTGTGTAAGCCAACATCCGGACGTTGTCAACCTATTTGCTTTTGTAGGACTCGATGCCGTTCTGACGCGACGACCCCTGACAACCCATCTGGGCTTGACGGATCGCCGCCGCTCTGTGATCATCGCTCACATTCTATCAAAAATGGCCGTGAAGGTTGAAACCTCTCCCTCACTATATCTTTTAAATCCTAACATGGTATACGCAGTATACGCATGAATGAATGGGGTCCCTCGCTCGCAGTGATACTGGGAATCGTCGAAGGACTCACTGAGTTCCTGCCCGTCTCGTCCACGGGACACCTTATCCTGGTCGGCCATGCCCTCGGCTTCACCGGCGACGTCGCCGCCAATGCGGAAATCTCCATCCAGCTGGGTGCGATACTTGCCGTCATCGTCTTTGAACGGGAGAAAATCCGGCGGCTCCTGTCCGGCGCCTGGCAGGAACAGAAGGCCCTGCGCACCGCCTCGGCAAACCAGCCTCGCGCCGTATGGTCAGACCGCGTTAAGGCCTCCATGCGCAGTCATCCCAACTTATGGTTCTTGCTGGGACTCGGGATCGCTTTCCTGCCAGCGGCCATACTCGGCCTGTTGGCTCATGGATGGATCAAATCGTATTTATTCACTCCCCAAACAGTAGCGGTGACATCGATCCTCGGAGGTATCATCATCCTCATCGTTGAAGCCACGAAACGAACCAGCCATGCGATGAGTCTGGATCAGGTGTCGGCGGTTCACGCCTTCTGGATTGGACTGGCACAATGCGCCTCTCTGATTCCGGGCATGTCCCGATCCGGTTCAACCATCATCGGAGGCCTGCTCGCCGGGCTGGATCGAAAAGTGGCTACGGAATATTCATTTTTTCTCGCCCTTCCGACCATCATCGCGGCAACGGTTTACGAAACATGGAAAGCGCGAGGGACGTTTACCGACCAGGATTTTTTGGCGCTCGGCCTTGGCATGCTCATCTCGTTCCTGGTGGCTTGGGCCGTTATTGCCGCCTTTTTGACCTATGTCCAACGTCACACCTTGCGCGTCTTTGCGTACTATCGTATTATTCTTGGGATCTTGGTCATATTGGTCGTCCGATGAAAGGAGTCGGTCATGTCTTCGGATACAATTCATGTCTATGATACGTGGGTCAACGGGAAGAGCGGTCGCATTCATTTCGATGTGATGACGACGGATGAAGCCACCGCCCTCAA
>Ga0134126_10009873_pt1 | contig 12034 bp, 12 predicted proteins | sample KB31752_FD_96881 | JGI IMG/M metagenome (GOLD analysis project Ga0134126, IMG submission 96881) | Terrestrial soil microbial communities with excess Nitrogen fertilizer from Kellogg Biological Station, Michigan, USA - KB3-175-2 | ecosystem: Environmental > Terrestrial > Soil > Unclassified ...
CGAAATCCGAAATCCGAAAGAAATCTCAAAAGACAAAATCCAAAACGCAAAATAAGGCAGCGACAGATTTTGAATTTGGGTATTTTGGTTTGAGATTTCTTTCGGATTTCGAGTTTCGGATTTTGAATTATGCGCGGACGTTTCACGGCGCTGGCTATCGGGCTGATCCTCATCGTCGGCCTGCTCGCTCTGGTGGGTTGGCTGCGCTCCGCGCCTCCGGCGTTTGACGGCAAAGTGCTGCGCTGGGGCGGCGATGCCAGCGGCGGCGCACCCTACATCATCGAGCGCGAATCCACTCAATCGCCTACCGGCTTCGAGGGGGAATTGGCCGACTATCTCGCCGGCCGGCTCGGCGTCACCGCTCGCTTCGAGCAAAAAAATTGGGACATGCTTCCGCAAGACCTGGCACGCGGCGACATCGACGTGGTGCTGAATGGCTACGAGTGGTCGGCGGAACGCGAACACAAGATGGCCTCGACCATCCCTTATTTCGTCTATCGCTTGCAACTCATCGTCGCTGCCGATTCGCCTCTGCGCGACTGGGACGATCTGCGTCGCGCTCGCTCCGGCAAGCGTCTCAAGGTCGGCGTCCTCCGCGATTCGGCGGCACATCGCTATCTGGAGAAAGCCTACCGCGCCGACGAAGTAGAGGTCATCGCTCTGTCAATCGAAGGCAGCACGGGTCTCATGGGCATGGTGCGCAACGGCAAGCTCGATGCCACGGTGCAGGATCTTGTGGCCGCCGTGTACTACGTCCAGCAGAACCACGACTTCGGCGACTTGCGGCTGGCGGGAGCGCCGATCGAGCCGGGTTATTTCGTTCTTTACGTTCGGGCCAATGATACGGAACTGCGTCAACAGCTTAATGACGGGATTCGCGCCGCGCTGAAGGACGGCACACTAAAGCGCATTTACGACAAATATGGTCTGTGGAATAAGGATCAAGAGGGGCTGGCGGAGCTTGCCGAACACTGGCCGCCGCCGCTGCCGGAGCCGGAGTCGGATTTTTCAGGCTATGCCGGGCTGTTGCTGCGCGCGGCCTGCGTGACAATTTTGCTGGCGTGCCTGGCGATGCCGTTGGCGATGCTGGTCGGCTTACTCGTCGCGGTAGGGCGATTGTACGGCCCGCGTTGGCTGAATGGGCTGTTGACGGTGTATGTCGAACTGCTGCGCGGTACGCCGGTGTTGATGCAGTTGTTCGTGATCTATTATCTGCTGCCGGAAATCGGCGTGAAGATTGATGCATTCTGGGCGGGCGTGATGGGGTTGGCGATCAATTACTCGGCCTACGAAGCGGAGAATTATCGAGCCGGTCTGCTGGCGATTCCGCGCGGCCAAATGGAGGCGGCCCTATCGCTGGGCATGAGTATGCCCACGGCTCTCTGGCGCATCATTGTCCCGCAGGCGGTTCGCCTCGTTATTCCGCCGGTGACGAACGATTTCATCGCGCTATTCAAGGATACGTCGGTATGCAGCGTCATCGCCGTGGTGGAACTGACGAGCCGCTATCAGACGTTGATGGTCAATCATCCGCGCTACATGCTGCGATTGGGATTGGTGACGGCGCTGCTGTATTTGCTGATGAGTTATCCGCTGTCGCTGGTGGCGCGGCGATTGGAACGCAGGCGAAAGTAGGTTCTGGCTGATCGAGGCGTACATCTATACTCATCGCAAGGACTTCGCTCATTCGGACTTTACGGCCTACCACGCCACGCTGCTCGAAGTTCTTCAGAGGCTCTTCGGCATTCGGCTCTCACGTAACGGCCTCACGTTTAACCAAGGAGTGTTGTGGATGCTCTTCCAAAGCACTGTGGAATCCTTGCTCCAGATCACCGGTCCTTGGGACAGGTTTCTTGAGACGAGCTTGATTTCCAAGAAGTTGGAGGAGAGATGGGATTCGATGATTCCAAGGAGCCTGACAGCATCAACTACTACGACGACATGTGATTAGGAAACCGCCGATCCAGGGAGGTCTGCGATGAAAGCGACTGCAATCATGCTCGTTTTGTTCGTCGGGTTCGCGGTTACCGAACCCGTTCGTGGTGCCCATCTCAATCCTGGCCTCAAGGCGGTTGCGGATTCGTCCACCGACATTGCGGTCGCGGAAGTCCTCGATTCCAAACCACGCAGGGCAATCGAAGGAGCGCGGGATACGGCCCAGCTCAAAGTCATCCGCACCCTCAAGGGACCACTGCAACCGGGCGACGAAATCGGCGTCTACTACCACCTACTCTGGGTTGACGCTGAGAAAGGAGATTTGGAGAAGCCAAAATTCGAGAAAGGCAAACGCTACACCGTTTTTCTTGTCAAGAGCGGCGGCTACACCCTGACCGATCAATGGCTCGCTGTGTGCCCCGAACATCCCCATTTGGACGGGGACGTGACGCACGCTCTGAACGAGGTGGGCGATCTGTGGAGCGACTACTGGCGAAGACAACACAAAGGTCCCCTCGTCTCCCGTCTTAGAATCGAGATCCTTCCCGACGCCAAAGTGCGTCGAACCAAGAAGGAGCTAACTCTTTCGGTGAAGATCGTCAACCATTCAGCGCGGGAAATCACGACTCGTCTGGCCCATGAATGGCATGGCGGCGAGTGGCCCTCGACGGACCTATACGCCTCGGCGACACATGTGCAAGCCAAACAAGCTAAGCCGCTCGTGCCGATTTTCTTGAAGGGCGAGCAACAGGGCGAGGCCAAACTTACCCGGATCGCCCCAGGAAAGTCCGTCACAGTTGAGTTGCGGATGGATTGGCCGGGAACCGGTTCCGTGAAGGCCGCGCCTCTGTTGTCGCCATCCGAAAGCGAATCGAACATCCGAGTGCTGATGGTTTTCGATACGGGGCGCAACGCCCGTGAATACGCCGCCAGCGCGGTGAAATATGTGAGAATCGTTGACGAATGACACCGGCATTGGCACCAATCGACCGAACTTCCCTGCCAGGGCCGCCGCAAGAGCTTGATGGTATGGCTCCGGCAGGTGAGCGAGGTCGTTCGGTCAGGGGGGGCATCGGCTGCTATCTCGCTCAACCTGTCGCGGGCGGCTCGTGCATTGAGGTCGGTAAGCTGCCGGTGCCGATATGATAACCGAACAGCGATGATGCCGATGCAGCGAGGAATTATGGTCAGGCAGCGTATGCGCATTGTTCTACTTGCCGGATCGCTCATCGGGATGGCTCTGCCCGCGAGTCTGCTGGCGGCGGACTTGCAAGCTGGCGTCGCAGTGGTGGACATCACGCCGCTCAAAGGCTATCGTATGGCCGGCTACTTCCGCGAACGTCCCAATCCCGCCCGCGAATACGCCGGCATCGACGATCAACTCGATCGCGCGATCCAGGAGATTTTCGCCGCGTTGAAGACGAAGGGAAAGACCATCCCACTGGTGCCGCCGTATCCGAAGAAATAGGGAAATATCTCTGGTTAGCCCCTTCGCTTCGCCGAGCCTACGACAAAGGAGATCAGCCATGTGCCGATATGCGACGCTTCTGTCTCTCCTCGTCCTCCTCGTTCTCTTCGGAGAGCAAGCCATCCACGGGGAGCCGCCGGCAAGCAATCCACCGCGCACCGACCGCTACGGCGATCCGTTGCCGCCCGGGGTTATCGCTCGTTTGGGCACGATTCGTCTGCGTCATTTCGGCCGGGCTTTCGATGTGGCCTTTTCGCCCGATGGAAAAGTCCTCGCCTCGGTCGGCGAAGATCGCCGCATCCGCTTGTGGAATGCCGCGACGGGCCGGCCGCTGCGCGAACTTCCAGGCCACCCCGGATGGGTGCGAAGCATCGCCTTTTCACCGACCGGAAAACTTCTGGCCTCGGTCGGCAGCGACAACACGGTGCGTTTGTGGAACGTAGCGACGGGGCGACAGATCGGTGAGCCTATCTGGGCACACCCCCTCTTTGCGGCCTTTTCGCCGGACGGCAAATACCTTGTTTTCACGAGACCCGGCGCGCCGACGGGGAAGATGGAGCCTACGGACCCAATCTGTATCTGGGACATCGCAGCGGGCAAAGTCATCCGCACCTGGACCGTGACGGCCTCACCTTATTCGGGCACATTCTCGCCCGATGGCCGGACATTGGCCCTCGCCACGAACGAGTGGATAGCAAGAACAGGCGCGAAGCTGGGCGAGAAAAACATCGGAAAAAACAGATCTTTCATCAGCCTGTGGGAGACGGCGACCGGAAAAGAGCTTTGGCATACGCCGGGACGCCCACAGCCGCTATTCTCGATCGCCTTTTCTCCCGATGGCAAAACTCTGGTATCGGGTGGCGTCCAGTCTGATCCCGAAAAGGGGGAAGGGCATGGCGAGATCAAATTGTGGGATGCGTCCACCGGCAAGGAACTTCGAGATCTGCCCGGACCGGCGAGTCGCGTCAGTTACGTTCGCTTCTCGCCAGACGGCAAATATCTCTTATCCATGTGCGGCTCTGGGCCAACCATTTTCTGGGATGTGAAGGCGGCCAATGGCCCGCGGCGTGTGTGGGAGGTTCCTGATAACGGTTGGAACGCCGCATTCTCGCCGGACAGCCGCCGGTTGGCCTGGTGTACGCGGCAAGCGATTCGTCTGATCGACCTTCCGTCGCCAAAAGAACAAGACTACCTCGGGGGACATACCGGCTCCTGGCCGATTGCTAGCCCCTCCATTCCATTTGTCGCCTTCGCCCCGGACGGCAAGACGGTCGTATCCGCCGGCGACCGCGTGCGCATCTGGGATGCGGATACCGGCAAAGAACTGCGGGCCTCCGCCGAACTTCTCACGCATTGCAAGGCTGCCGCGCTTTCTCCCGACGGCAAAACGCTGATTACGGGCAGCCGCGGCAGCACGACGCTGTGGGATTTGGCGACTCTGCGAGCGCGGCGCACTTTCGCCACGCCGCGCGATTATGTCCTGGCGATGGCCCTTTCGCCGGACGGCAAGACCCTGGCGACCACCCTGGAGCATACCATCGCTCCGGGCGAGGAAACGGCGCGCGTACGGGCCGGGGCGCGAAGTCGTGAGATGATGGTTCGACTTTGGGACGTGGGAACCGGCAAAGAGAAGTCGCCGATCGGCAAAGGGACACATGCTCCGCAATTGGCTTTTTCGCCGGATGGAAGCCGGCTCGCTTGTGTGACCATGTACCTGAACGGGATCATCCGTATCTGGGACATAAAGACAGGGAATGTGAGCCTGGACGTGAAGTCCAAGTCGAACTGGGGTCCGGGACAGGCGCTGCTCTGTTTCTCTCCCGATGGCAAATTGTTGGCTTCGGCGGAGGAGGACCACACCATTCGCTTGTGGGACGCGCATTCGGGCAATGAAGTTCGTGTTCTCCGCGGCGATCAAGAATATGTTCGCACGCTGGTCTTTTCTCCCGACGGCAAGACGTTGCTATCCGGCGGAACTGGGGATACGCTGCGGCTATGGGATGTGGCGACGGGTAAACTGCGTCACGAGTTGGCCGGCCATCAGGCCGCCGTGGTGGCGGCGGCGTTTTCGCCCGACGGCAAACGCATTGCCTCTACCAGCGAGGATACGACTATCTTGATCTGGGATGTGCCCGGATTGGACAAGCTGGTCCGACCGCCCCCGTCGCCGCTGACCGAAGAAGAGCTGCAATGTCTGTGGATCGATTTGGCCGCGCAGGAGTCCACCGTGAGACAGCGCACCTTCCGCCGCCTCATGACCGCGCCCAAGACGGCCATCGCCTTCTTGAAGCAGCGCCTGAAACCAGATCTGCCGCGCGACGATCAGCTGGCTCGTCTGCTGGACGATCTCGATAGCGAGACCTTCGCGGTGCGCGAGAACGCCTCGCGGGAACTGGCTCAAAGGGGCAAGAGCATCGGACCCCATTTGTGGAGAGCGCTGGCCAAGGAGCTTTCGCCGGAGAAACGCCGCCGCGTGAAGGCACTCGTGGAGGCGCTTCCGCCCTCGCTGCGCCCGCAACGGCCGTTTCGCGGCATCGCGGAGGAGGAGCGCCGTCTGCTCAACGTGGTCGTCGTGCTGGACCGGATGGGCACAGCCGAGGCGCTGGACTTGCTGAAGTATCTCGCCCATGACCCCGAACTGACCGCGATCCTGCACGATCCCTCCGTCTGGCTTGGCGAGACACGCGAGGCAAAGGCCGTGCTGGCGCGGCGGGCAAACCCCTCTTTCAAGCACAAATAATGGAGTCTTCGTCATGCGGCGAACTTTCCTTGCTCTATTCTGCATCTGTTTTGTGGCGATGGCACCGGCGATGCGTCTGCCGGCGGCGGAATTGCAAGTGGGGGTCGCGGTGGTGGACATCACACCGCCAGCAGGCTATCGCATGGCCGGCTACTTCCGCGAACGTCCCAACACAGGTACACACGATGCGTTGCAAGCCAAGGCGCTCGTTTTCCGTCAGGGTGACGAGCAAGCGGCGCTGGTGTTTTGCGATCTGATCGGCATGGCGCGCGAGGTGTCGAGTCGCGCACGCGAACTGGCGGCGAAGAAGACCGGCATCCCCGCGGCGAACATCGTCATCGCGGCGACGCACTCGCACACCGGGCCGCTGTACATGGGGGCGCTGCGCCAGTATTTCCACGATCAAACCATCGCGGCCAAGGGCGAAGATGCGCACGAGAAAATCGATTACCCCGCCTTCCTCGCCGAGAAACTGGCCGACGCCATCCACAAAGCACACAAGGCCGTTCATCCGGCCGATCTCGCCGCTGGAATTACTCGGCAAGAGGGACTGTCGTTCAACCGGCGCTTTCACATGAAGGATGGCACGGTGCAGTTCAATCCGGGCAAGCTCAACCCGAACATCGTGCGCGTGGCCGGTCCCATCGATCCCGACGTTGGACTACTGCGCCTCCGCGCTGACGACAAGGATCTCGCGCTCTTGACCGTGTTCGCCCTGCATCTCGACACGGTCGGCGGCACGGAATACTCGGCGGATTATCCCTTCTATCTGGAACGCAAGCTCCGTGGAGCGCTGGGTACGGAGGGCGTTTCGCTGTTCGGAACGGGAACGTGCGGCGACATCAATCACATTAATGTCTCTAATAAAGACCCGCAAAAGGGCCAACTTGAAGCGGCCCGAATCGGCACAGCACTGGGCGAAACCGTGCAGGCGGCGCTGCCGAAACTGAAACGAGTACGATCGCCGCGCCTCGGCGTTCGCCGGACCATCGTGAAAGCGCCACTGCAAAAGTACAGCGCCGAGGCCATCGCCCAGGCACGGAAGGACATGGCGAAAATCGGCACGCGCGAGATGCCTTTTCTCAAGCAAGTCGAGACGTACAAGATCGTTTCGCTGCAAGCGCTGCCGGGCGATACCTTACCGATGGAAGTGCAGGTTTTCCGCCTGAGCGATGAGGTGGCCATCGTCGGTTTGCCGGGTGAAATCTTCGTCGAATTGGGCCTGGCGATCAAGAAAGCATCGCCGTTTCCGGTGACGCTGGTCGTCGAATTGTGCAATGACGCGCCCGGTTATGTACCGACCATCAAGGCGTTCAAGGAAGGCAGCTACGAGACGGTCAACTCGCGCGTCCAACCGGGCGGCGGCGAGAAATTGGTGGAGGCGGCCACGCGGCTGCTCAAGGAGTTGGCGGAGACACGCCGCCCGTAGCTCGACTTGGGCACCTTTGAAGGTGTCGGATGGATCTATGGACGGGTAGTTCTCAAGGATGCGTGTTGTTTATTGCAAGAGTTCCATATAGGCGATGTATAGAACACCAAATTCTGCCTTGTCGTCTCGAATGTACAAATCGATTCGGTGCAGGCGGCGGTCGCCATTGGAGTCCAACAAGAGATATTCGATTTTGAAGTAAGGTGTGTGGGGTTTCGGCCGGTTCACTGGGTCAAGGCGGAATTTGTCGGATATACCCGCTATGAACTCCTGAATGCGCAATTTCGCTGGAGACGACAACGGGAGGCTTTGCCAATACTCCAGTTCATGGCCTGGAACATCGAGGTCGTAGGACACGGCGAGACTCCTTGAGCCGCAATTTATCGCCGGTAAAAGGGCTTCGTCTCGCCGCTGGTATACGCTTCCTCCGCTCTATGAATACGTTCCCAATCAACCGGACGGGACGGCTGCGTTGCTAGGGACAACGCTTCGGCCAGAAGGTCACGCGAGGCTCTCTCCTCCTGCTCCAACAAGCGAAACTCCGCGAGAAGGCTTTCCGCTCGTGGATCGTTCGCTTCCGAGAGCAGTTCGATCAACGTCTGATTAAGTTTGACGTACTCTTCTGCGGCGAGCAGATGCTCGCTATAACTTCTAGCGAAGGAATGAGCCTCTATGCCCTCGGACAATCGCTCTTCCAGCGCCTGGCGCGCCTCGGCGGCACTCTCTCGTATTTCGCGCACAATGTTCAAGCACAAGAGTAACCGTCGATGAGGCCAATTACGGACAGGTTCCTTTTTCATTTCCTCGCGTACCGTCCGTAGTAGATGTCGTTCAAACGAAGGCATTGTCAATGTCGTCATAGCCGGTCCCTCCAAAATCGGCTGCTCGATACAGCCCTTCTAAGTGCTGAAGAGTACCCCGTCAGGCGGAGTCTCCCTCTTCATCCTACCACTTGTTCGGCCGGTCTCCATTCTAACCTTCCGCACTGCGGCCGATCGCGCCCATATCCTCGATTCCTTCCGGCCAACGATCGCGCGGCTCGAAGCCGAGCAATTTCTTCGCATAATCGAGATCGTACATAGAGTGCTCTCGTGGCCGGCTCGTGGCGTAGACGATGGCGAACTTGATGTCGGCAGGGGCATCGACGGCGCAGGCGAAGAAGCGGCCGGCATCGCCAGGACTGAGATACACATCCTTGGCCCAATCGAGAGCGGCCAACTCCTCGACGTGTTCGCGCGAGCGCGGCACCCAGCCGAGACGGACGGCAAGAACGCTCATACCGTGGCTCTCGGCGCACATGCGGCCGGCCGCCTCCAGAAAGACTTTCGCCGCCGCGTACCAGCCGCGCGGCGTCGGCGGATCGTCGGCCTTGATCGGCCACGGCCCATGCTGCCGCTGCCACCACACTACCTGTCCGCTGCTGGCCAATATCAACCGGCGCACCCCCGCCAGGCGCGCCGACTCCAGGACGTGATACACGCCGATGATATTGTTGGGAGCAAGTTGCGTTAGGAAATCATCGTCGTCGGGAATGGCCGCCAGATGGATCACCGTGCCGACGCCCTCGACGGCTCGCCGCACCGCTGCGGCATCGGTGAGGTCGCCGACGATGCCGTCCGCCACGCCCGGCGTCGGCACACGGTCGAAGCCGCGCACGGTTCGACCCTGAGCCTGCAATTCCGCAACCACCGCGCGACCGATTCGGCCTGCCGATCCCGTAACAAGGACTATCGGCGATGCGTTCATAGGTTCATTTCTCCCAATGGATACCAGCCGGCTGACGCCGGCCGTTCGCCAAATCGCGCATGGGGATCAGTGTATCGACTGCGTGACGGCTGTGTATGATGACAGGATGGTTTCTCTTCGAGGATGTAGGTGCCGCGAGCCGAGCGGCACAGTTTGGGTAGGTGCCGCGAGCCGAGCGGCACTTCTTCAAGTCCGGCTCGGCTCGCCGGACCTACCGCTGGTAAGTGCCGCGAGCCGAGCGGCACTCGATGTCCGGCTCGGCTCGCCGGACCTACCAGTAGGTGCCGCGAGCCGAGCGGCACAGTTTGGGTAGGTGCCGCGAGTCGAGCGGCATTCGCAGCCCCGCGAGCCGAGCCGCATTCGTAGCCCCGCTCGGCTCGCGGGGCCTACCCGTGCAAAGGAGTACCCCATGACTTCGATGGATCAGAAGCAGTTGCTCGCCGATGTGGAGGCCTTTTGCCAAGAGATTCGGCCCGTTGAGGAACTGTGCTACGTCGAGCATCGCTTCAACGATCAGGTTCTCCCGTTGGGGCGCAAATACAACATTCTCGGTATGCCCGTACCGAAGGAATACGGCGGTCGCGGCGCGGACACCGTCAGCTATTCCCGCGCGCTCGCTCGGATTGGCCGCGAGGGGACCGGCGTGCGGACGTTCTTCTCCGGCCATACCTCCATCGGCGAGTATCCGATTCTCACCTGGGGCAATGAGGAGCAGAAACGTCGCTATTTACCGGCGGCGTGTCGCGGTGAGAAGATTCTGGCCTTCGGATTGACCGAGCCGGAAGCCGGTAGCAATCCGCTGGAGATGCAGACGACCTATGAACGGCACGGCGATCATTTCATCTTAAACGGTGTGAAATATCTCATATCCAACGGCGGCATCGCCGATGCCGTGGTCAGCTTCGCCTATCCCAAGGACGGCGGCCGTATCAGTGCCTTCATCGTCGATCGCGGTCCCGGCTTCGTCAGCGAGGATCTGACGGCCAAAATGGGTATGCCGTCGGCGAACACGGCCATGTTCGAGCTGCGCGATTGCAAGGTACCGGCGAACAATCTGCTGGGCGAAGAGGGGGCCGGCTTTCGCATCGCGATGGGCACGCTGGTAAGCGGTCGTCTCAGTGTGGCGTCCGGCTGCCTGGGCGTGATCGAGGATTGTCTGACAGAGACGGTCAGCTATGCCAGGGAACGCCAGCAGCACGGCAAGCCCATCGCCAAGCATCAACTGGTGCAGGAGCATATCGCCGCCATCGAGATGGCGCGGGTGGCGTCCGATGCGCTGATTCATCAGGCTGCCGAGGCCAAGGACGCCAGCAACGCCGCTCCGAACGACGCCGAGTTGCGCGGCCGCGCCGAACTGCTGGCGGCGCAGGCCAAGCTGTTCGCCGCCAACGCCGCATGGGAGGCGGCCGATCATGCCGTGCAGGTTTACGGTGGTCGTGGTTGGTCCACGCTCTATCGCGTGGGGCGGCATTTGATGGATGTTCGCGTCTGTCGCATTTATGAGGGCACCGATGAGATTCTCAAGTTGAAGATTGCCGCAGCGGTGTTGGGTAAGGAATATGAGGCGTATAAGTAATGCAGCCGAATATCAACGCGAGGGAGGCCTGTAGTGCTGCTGAGACTCATCCTGTAAAATGATGTGGTGATCGTTTTCGGAATGAAGCATCCAAGCGGAGCATTGTATGTCAAACCAAACAATCAAAGAAGAAGCCCGTCAGTTGATCGAACGGCTACCCGAAGACGCTACCTGGGAGGATCTGCAATATCAGATTTACTTCCGCCAGGCGGTTGAAGCAGGTTTGAAGGATTCACGGGAAGGGCGCACCGTGCCGCTGGAAGAAGCACGCCGGCGGTTGGGTTAGCCGCTAACCACGGCCAGCATCTTGTGCGCGTCGGGTAAGAACAAGCAAGAATCGGCTGCATCGATCAAACGCTGGACCTGCCGCGCATCATTTAAGGGCGTGGCAAACAGTTCCTCGACCGTTTCCTCCGGCAATCCACTCAGAAGATTGATGTTGGCGTGAGCGGCCGCGCCGGCCCACTGGAGAACCGGAACGAGTTCGATGGTATGTTTGCCGCGCAGCTGATTGAGGACCGTCTGCGGCTCCTCCGCGCCGAGGAGCAAATCACCGTCCGAACCGAGCGGCGGGTTCGCTTGACTGAGCAGAACGATTCGTCCGCCGGGTTGCACGACGCGCGCAGCACAGGCCAGAGCAGCGGCGAGATCGGCGAATGAGTGGCGTGACGGATCGCCACTCACGCCGGCGATGACGAGGTCGGCGGCCTGCGGCACATGCGGTCGCCAGCAGGCGTCGAGCAGGCGTTGTCCCTCACGGCTGGCCTCCGCTGCGCCGGCTACGATATGGGCCACGCCATCACCGACCGCCGCGATCACTTGCACGAAGAACGTCGAAGCACCCAGGAGCCAGGCCGTCTCCGTCGCCTCACGCCGCGCACGCCAGGGCGTCTCATCCGGCACACCAAGATGGGCACGCTGGCTCATTTCGTGGCGTGTCTCCTGATCGCTGAGGACCGGATAAAGCGCCCCCTCGGCTCCGCTATAGCCGAGCAACGGATCGTAGCGCCGGCCGGACAGGACGACGATCTGGTCGGCATCCACCAACGTGCGATTGAGATAGAGGCGCTTGCCTTTGTGGTTGGCCGCCAGATACGCCAGCCGGCGGCGATCGACCGGATCGTGTACCTCGACCTGCAC
>Ga0134126_10009874_pt1 | contig 12034 bp, 7 predicted proteins | sample KB31752_FD_96881 | JGI IMG/M metagenome (GOLD analysis project Ga0134126, IMG submission 96881) | Terrestrial soil microbial communities with excess Nitrogen fertilizer from Kellogg Biological Station, Michigan, USA - KB3-175-2 | ecosystem: Environmental > Terrestrial > Soil > Unclassified ...
ATGGAAGAAGGTTGGGGGGACGTTGTGGTTGGCCCGCAGGCCGACGTGCAGGACCGGCTGTACGCGATGTCCGATGCCCCGCAGGAGTACGACCAACAGACCACCGCGAAGCTGGAAAAGCTGGCCGACAAGCGGAGCAAGTTGGAAACCAAGATCGAGCGACTGGAATCTGGCCCCGGCGAGTTTACCGAGTCCGAGCAGAAGGCGTATCAGGCCATCCAGACCAAGTTGGAGGCGCTGGACGACGAGGAGCAGACGTTGACCAAGGACGCCGAGGTTCACTATGCCGAGGCGGCCAAGGCCGTCGGCACAGCGTTCTTGTTGCTCGACCCGGATGGTCGGGTTCGGCGTGAGTACCGTATCCCTCGCAACCGTCGCAGTGCGTCGGGCAATGGTGTTCACGGGGGCAACGGATACGTTGGCGATGGTCAGGCCGAAGCACCCAAGCCGCCGACTTCGGACGACCTGAAAGAGCCACAGCTTGCCGTCACCTTCACCCATCAGGCGCTTGCGGTGCGCGAAGCGCTCTTGGCCGACCACGCCCGCCGCAAGCGGGTCTTGGCGCTGATCCTGCACGACAAGGTGCGGAGCGAAGCACTGGCGATCCGACACGACGCCAACGGCACGACGGTTGCCGCCGACCATGCCGAAGGGTTCACGTCGGCGGCATTGGTGAAGTTGCGGGAGAAGCGGGCGGAACTGGACCCACTGCATGACCAGCACTACGTCGAAGACGATGCCGCCTACGACGCCATCAAAGGATTGTCCGAGCGGAAACTGGACAGCTTGATCGACCTGTTGACGGTTGAATGCGTGACGGCACACCTGCAACGCAAGACCGCCTTGGTCTGGCATCTGGCCGAGGAATTGGGCGTGGAGGTGCGCCGCTACTGGCGTCCCGATGAGCGGTGGTTGTCGGGCTACCAGAAGATTCAGTTGGCGCACCTGATCGGCGAGTTACGCGGCCCGGTGTTCGCCAGAGCCGCCGAGAACAAGAAGAAGTCGGAACTGGTTTCCGAGCTTGCCAAGCTGTTTGACGATGCCGCCAACGGACGCTTGGAGGATGCCAAGCTGGCGGCGAAGCTGAACGAATGGCTGCCGTCGAACCTGCGGGAAGAGCCGCAGGCCGACGCCGAGGAGCGGGCGTCAGCGGCATAAGTCAGCGGTCGAGGATCGAAAGCAGAAGCCGGATCGGGCACTCCTGATCCGGCTTCTTCGTTGATTCGTGACGGGGCTAAGGTTCATTCCCAAGGGTGCGGCGTGCGCACCACCGGGTAGCGGACCACCCTTGAGAAGCCCTCAGCAATCGCCCGCCAATGGCCTCCACGCTGCGCAATCCGCAGCCAGACGAACTGCCACAGAGCGACTTGAATGGCGAACAAGAACGTCGCTCCGATCGGCATCAGCAGGTAGATCGCCCGGTCATGGGTCTGCCATTCGACGAATGCCACCGCCCAAACCGCGATCACGGCGATGACCTCCGCGATGCAGAACAGGACCACGACCAGGCGAGCCAGTTGAAGCACGCCGAGCCAGAACAGGAACTCCAAGCTGTCACTGATCCACCGCAGCATTTGCCATTTGTCTCCTGCCAGGGCTTTTGGTCATGTCCCTGCCCGAGCATCGCTCTGTCAGGGTATGACCCGCACTCCATTATATCGTTAGCGGGCGTCGCCTCCATCGCCTCTTTTCGATCTTCCTTTGCCTTTCGCCAATGCCCTTCGAGTCTGGCTCGACAGATTCCTGTCTGGCTGGATTCAAATCTGTCCAGCCAGACTTGACGTTCGGCTTCCGTTCGGTATAATTGGTATGGTGCATACCGATGGGTTGCACCATATTTATGACTTTAAGAAGGGATGGCAAGGTAAAAGCGAGCGGGTCGGTGATGTTGCAAGTCTCAGAAACACGATGAGTTGCGGCGACTTGCAGCGTCTTTGAGCGAATCGGTTTTGAGTCGATGGTTTTTTGGCAGTGCGACAGAAACTCGGAGGACGTATGCCAGGTAAATCCAATCGTTCAGATGGCGTGGATTCCGACCGGATCGGACGAATGGGAGGACGCCGGCACCGCGAGCCGAGCGTCAACAGCGAGCTCGCCAGGCGACTGCGCGGCTTCCGGGGGCGCACGCGAAAGCACCTGCCGGGCGGTTCCGCCGGCCGGGGAATGCGCCAGCGGGTTGTCGTCAAGGCGCACGTCAGCCGGCACAAACCCGGCAAGGCGCGGGGAAGTTTGGCGCGCCATGTGTCGTACCTGGGCCGGGAAAGTGCCAGCCTCGACGGTAAGCATGGCGTGTTCTACGACGCCACCCGCGAGGGCGTGGACGCCAGACAAGAGGCCGTCCAATGGGCACCGGACCGGCACCACTTCCGGCTGATCGTGTCCCCCGAACGCGGGGGCGACATCCCCGACATGACCAGTTACATCCGCGAAGTGATGCGCCGGGTGGAGCGGGATCTGGACACCAAACTCACCTGGATTGCCGTCAATCACCACAACACCGACAACCCCCACGCGCACATCCTGCTGCGCGGCAGGCAGGCGGACGGGGCCGATCTGGTCATCCCCCGACAATATATATCGTATGGCATTCGGGACCGAGCCTGCGAGGTGGCGACCGAGCTTTTGGGGGAACGAAGCCCGCAGGAAGTGCAGTTGGCCAAGTCCAAGGAGGTCGAAGCCGAGCGCTTTACGTCGCTGGACCGGATGATCGAACGGCATTTGGAGGGCGGCAGGATCGACGTTTCTCCGGCCAAACACATCGGCTACGGCGCAGACGATCGGCGGCTGGTGATGGGCCGGTTGCAGTTCTTGGAGCAGTTGGATTTGGCGCACAAGGGGCGCGGGACGACCTGGCACGTTGAGGAGGATTTCAAACAGGTGTTGCGCCAACTCGGCGCGCGCAATGACATCATCAGTCAGCTTTACGGCCAGTTGGGGAACGAAGCCGGACGGGTCGCGCCAATGACCGCAGGACCGGAACCGTCACCGTCCGTCGCCGGCGTAGTCATCGCCAAGGGCAGTGTTGACGAGATCGGGGAGGATCGGTTCATCGTGCTCCGCGACGGAACCGGAAAGGCGCATTACGGCCGGGTGAGAGACAGCGAGGTGTATCGGGACTTGGACATCGGTTCGGTCGCCGAGTTGGGCGCAGGAGCGCAGCGGCGGCGGCAGGTCACGGAGCAGATCGTGGCCGTGGCGAAAGCCAACGACGGAGTTTATTCGCCGACGTTGCACGAGGCGCATTTGCGCTCAGCCGAACCGGACGCGACCGACCGGGAAATCCTCTCCAACGTGCGCTCGGGCGCTTGGCGAATTGGGTTTGTCGCCGGGTTCGACGGGTCGGGCGTTCGCGCTTTGGACAACGGAGAACACGCCGTCGATGCCGATGCGTTTGCGCGGTTCAGCCAGCGCGGCGGTCAGCGCACGGACGTTCGGTTGATTGCCGAGCATACCTTGGCGGAGCAAATCGAGGCGCACGCGGTGACCTGGCTGGACCGGCAAGCCTTCGCGCAGCGACCGGACGAGCGCACCGCGGACAATCCGATCGTTCAAGAAGCGGTGCAGCAGCGGCAGGATTGGCTGGTGCGCAACGGCTACGCCGAGCGCTCAACGGGGGACGCTGGAAACGTGGAATTACACCCCGCCGCGTTGGAGCGACTTGCCGCCGAGGAATGGACCAATGTCACTGAACGACTGGCCGGCAAGTACGGCAAGCCGGTGACGGTACTTGCCCAGGGTGGCACCGTCAGCGGTGAATATCGCGGAACGGAACATCTTCACTCCGGCAAGCTCGCCGTCGTCGTTGCCGAGGAGAGCGTTTACGTCTCACCCATCAGCAAGACCCCGGACATGGGGACCGGGAGTGAAGTCATCTTGGCGCGCACTTCGGCGCGCAATGCCACAATTGAGCTGGCGACGGGACAAACGCTGGACCTCGACGCGGGACTGTCACTCGACGGGCCGGGAGGTGACCGATGAACGCCCGACGTCTCATGATCGCGTATCTGGTTATGCTCCTCGCGGGCATTTCCGGCGCCAATCAGTGGGTCGCCTACCGGCTCAATTACCATCCGGCGCTTGGTGGTCTGCACATCGGCGGGCACGTCATCTATCCGCCGTGGGCGCTGTTCGGATGGGCGCGCCGTTTCGGCCCCGACATTCCCAACACGCTCAATGAAGGTTATGCCTTCATCGGCGGCACGTTCATATTGGCGACGCTCGCGCTGGTCATCGCACGCCGGTTGCGCCGTCGAATTCCTGTCCGCGAGATCGGCAAGGATCGGTGGGCCAGCAAACGCGACATGAAACGGGCGGGCCTGCTGACCGGCCGGGGAACTGTCTTGGGGCACGCCTTCGGCAGCTACCTCACCTATGACGGCCCGGAACACCAGCTTGTCTCGGGCGCTAGCCGATCGGGCAAGGGCGTCGGTCACGTCATCCCCACACTGCTCAATTGGAACGGAAGTGTGCTGGCCTACGACGTGAAGAACGAACTTTGGGACGTGACCGCGGGCATGCGCGCAAAAAGAGGCTACTGCCTCTTCTTCAATCCGACGCGCCCCGACAGCGCCCGCTTCAATCCTCTTTTTGAAATCCGCAAGGGGGACAACGAGGTGCGCGATGCGCAGAACGTCGTCGAAATGCTGGTGAACCCAACCGGCGCGAAGATGTCCATGGACATTTGGGACCAGCAGGCCGGTCAATTCCTCGTCGCGCTGATCCTACACGTGCTATACACCGAGCCGGAACAATTCAAGAACCTGGCGACCGTCCGGGCGCGGCTACTGGATTTCAAGCGAACGGCCCAGGCGATGGTTTCCACGCCGCACCGCTTCAACCCGCAGACCGGCGCATCGGAGGTTCACCCGGAAGTCGCGCTCGTTGCCAACGAGCTGCGCCGCCAGCCGGCCAAGTTTCAGTCCAGCGTCACCGGCACGGCGGCCAGCTACCTCACGCTTTGGGGCGACAGCATCATCGCCCGCAACACCGCCACCAGCGATTTTCGGCTCAGCGATTTGGTGTGCGCCGATCGGCCCATGACGCTCTACCTCCAGCCGCCGCCGTCGGACTCGCCGCGATTGCGGCCGCTGGTTCGATTGATGATTAACCAGGCGTGCCGCGCGCTGATGGAATATCTCGACCGGGACAATTCGGGTCGTCCGAAGAATCACCGGCTGCTGTTGTCGCTGGACGAGTTCCCGACGCTCGGCCGGCTGGATTTCTTCACGATGAACCTGCGGCAGATGGCCGGCTACGGGATCAAAGCGCACCTGATTGTCCAGAGCTTCAACGACATCATCGAGCAGTACGGCACGAACAACACGATCCTCGACAACTGCCACATCCTCAGCACATTTGCCGCTGCCGATACCGTTACCTGCCAGCGCATCAGCCAGATGGTCGGCACAGTGACCGAGTATCGTGAAAGTTATTCCGAGCCGGGACGGAATCTGGGCGCGCGAACTATCAGCCACAGTGAGCATGTTCGACCCTTGCTGTCGCCGGGGGATATCCGCGAACTGCCGGTGGACGACCAGCTTCTTTTCGTCACCGGCTACAAGCCGATGCGCGTGAAAAAGGTGCGGTACTTCAATGACCCGACGTTCATAAAGCGTGTCCTGCCGGCGCCGGATCAATCCCTGTTCCTGAACGTGCCGACCAAACCGAAGATCGACTGGCTGCGCGAACGACCGAAGGGGCCGCAGTTGGCATTACCTGTTTCGCAGAAAGACAGCGGAAACGAATTCGATCCAGCCGAAGCGGAGCGAGATATCGCGGAAAGTGAACTGGACGCCTCGAAGGAGGACGTATGAAAGGCCGTCGCGTTCAGCTAACGGTGCGACTGGAACCGCAAGTGATGCAGGCCGCCAAACAGCGGTCCGGCGAGATGAAAGTGTCCCTGTCGGCGACGGTGGCCGAGGCCGCGAAGGAATCGCTTTTGTCAAGCTACCGGAGCGAGCGCGAGCAGGAAATTCTCAAAGCGGTGGATCGAAACTTTCACGCTCTGCGCCGACTCGAGCGCCAACTTCGGCTGGAGATCGCGGTGCTCAAGGAAATGATCGGCGTGGGGATGCGGTCGTTTTTCAATCACACGACTCCAATTCCAGAAGCGACAAAGAATGCCGCCTTGCGCAGCGGCAAGGAAAGGTTTCATCGCTACTTGGATCTTCTGGCGGCAAACCTGCGCAGCGGCGAATCCATCCTCAAAGATTTACCGCTGCCCGAGGCCGGGGAGCAAAACGCCCCGGCATCACCCGATACAGGAGAAGCGAGTGGCGATCGGGCAGCATCCGACCACTCCAAAGTCGGGATCGCGCCAAACGAGCATCGTGCAATGGCTGCGCGCAATGTCCCGGTTCACGCCGCGGCGCAGCCATCGTCCCGCACGGTTGCAAGCGAGCGGCAGCGGGACCGCGGATTATTTGAAGCCAATGGTGAAGACGATTGACCACTCAACTCCGAAGGGACCGATCATGGCAGCAAACACCCATTCCGTTCATCACCGGCAACAGGAAAGCCTCTATCACGCGCTCGGGCCGTTGATTGCCAATGCGCTGGCGCAGCCGGACGTGGTGGAAATCATGGCCAACCCTGACGGCAACCTTTGGGTGGATCGGGCCGGCGTGGGCCGAGAAAAGCTTGGCCGGATCGAGCAATCGGCCGCTGAAACGACAATCCGCCTGCTGGCGAGCCACATGGGCGAAACTGTCACGCCCGCGCGCCCTGCCGTTGCTGGCGTGCTGCCGCGAAGCGGCGAGAGGTTTCAGGGATTGTTGCCGCCCCTGGCGGAACGACCCGTGTTTACGATTCGCAAACGCGCGTCGATCGTCTTCACGCTTGACGATTATGTAATCAAGGAAATCCTACCCGCCGCTGGCGCCAACGTAATTCGCCGTGCCGTCGTTGAGCGAAAGAACATTCTGGTTGCTGGCGGCACCGGCTCGGGCAAAACCACGCTGGTCAATGCGATTTTGGCCGAGCCCCCGTTCAGGAGCGATCGCGTTGTTCTCATCGAAGACACCAAGGAACTTCAATGCCCTGCGGAGGACAAGGTGGAATTGCTGACGAAGAACACCGAGCCGCGGGTGTCGATGACCGACTTGCTCCGGATGACGCTGCGCCTGCGCCCGGATCGAATCATCATCGGTGAGGTTCGCGGGCCGGAGGCACTGGCCATGCTGAAAGCATGGAACACCGGTCATCCAGGCGGTGTGGCCACCATTCATGCGAATTCGGCCGCAGATGCGCTGCGGCGCATCGAAGACCTGGTGGGCGAGGCCTCACAGGTCATACCCCACCGATCAATCGCATCGGCCATCGATCTCGTGATCTATATTGAACGAGTCAGTGGAATTCCGGGCCGTGCCGTTCGCCGCATTGTGCAAGTCGACAGATTCGACGGTCAGAATTATCTAGTGAGCGACGCTTCCTAGCCGAGATCGCGACTTGCCCGAGTAATCGATGAGCAACCACGCCGGTTTCGTGTCCGAGCGCCGAGTTTTCGCCATCTTGGGCCGTCGAGAAGGCCATTTCAGCGCGATGTTCGTCGTCGGCGGCGTTCATGAATTAGCGAGGGCGAAGGTCTGGCAGTGAGTTACGCGCAAGTCTATCATACTCCGATAGAGAAAGGCGCCCCCGAAGGAGAACCCGAGATGCTGTATCAGCGATCCCTCGATATCGAGCGACGGCTGGAGACTGTGCTGGCACTTATTCGCTCCGGCGATTATTCGACACCGATGATTGCCCGCCAGTTACATGTCTCGATACCGACGGCTTCCCGATACGTGACTGCGCTCCGTGAACGAGGACATAACATCAGCGCGCAACGCCGAGGTGGTTCATGGAGATACGTCATCGCACACAAGATCGGCCGTGCGCACGGCGATGGGAAGCTTGATAGGGCGAAAGTTGCGCACGGATAACGGAAGCAGACTCCAATGGCGACACTCGAAGAAATCGCGCGTGGCTCCGCAGTACGCGGCATCTTGCCAGACGGCATTGTCACCATTAGTGATGTCCGCTGGATCGGCACCGTTGCCATCGAGGTGACTTACAAAGACAGCTCCGGCCGGCTTGGCAACGAGTTGCTTTACCGCGACCGCGAACCCACTCTTGCAATCGCCGACATCGGCAAGCCGTGGAGTTTCGATGGGGACGGAGCGCTGTTTCGTCTCCTGTCCGAAGCCTATCGCATTCAGCTTGCCTACCTGTTTGACCCGCTGCTGGCGGTCCACACATCACTGGTGGACCCACTTCCGCACCAAATCACCGCCGTCTACGGCGAAATGCTTTCCCGTCAGCCGTTGCGCTTCCTGCTGGCCGACGACCCCGGTGCCGGCAAAACGATCATGACCGGGTTGCTCATCAAGGAGCTTCTGGCACGTGGCGATCTTCAACGCTGCCTGATCGTTTGCCCGGGTAATCTGGTCGAGCAATGGCAGGACGAGCTTGACCGGCGCTTCCATCTGCCGTTCCAAATCATGACCAACGACGTGATGGAGTCGGCGCGAACTGGCAACTGGTTCACCGAAGCGCCACTTGCCATTTGCAGGCTCGACAAATTGAGCCGTGATGAGGATGTCCAAGCCAAACTCCAGCAAACCGATTGGGATCTGATCGTTTGCGACGAGGCCCATAAACTCAGCGCCACCTATTTCGGCAACGAGGTGAAGTACACGAAGCGGTATCGCCTGGGGCAGTTGCTTTCCACTCTCACGCGGCACTTCCTGCTCCTGACGGCCACACCGCACAACGGTAAAGAGGCCGACTTCCAGCTTTTCATGGCGCTGCTTGACGGCGATCGTTTCGAGGGGAAAGTCCGTGATGGCGTCCACGTGACCGACGCCGCCGACATGATGCGCCGGCTGGTGAAAGAGCAGCTTCTTAAATTTGACGGCACGCCTCTTTTCCCCGAGCGCCGCGCTTACACAGTCAACTATCCTCTTTCCGATGGCGAAGCCCAGCTCTACAAACTCGTCACCGATTACGTCCGTGAAGAATTCAATCGCGCCGAAGCGCTCGAAAACGAAGGGCGCAAGGGAACCGTCGGCTTTGCTCTGACCATCCTGCAACGGCGATTGGCCTCATCGCCCGAAGCGATCTATCAGTCGTTGCGCCGCCGCCGCGAACGTCTGGAAAAGCGACTGCGCGAAGAACAGTTGCTCAAACGCGGCGAGAAGCTCGACATCAACGTCGGCCTGCCAGACATGACGCCCGACGAGATCGACGATCTTGACGACGCGCCCGATGCAGAGGTAGAGGCAACCGAAGAGCGCGTCGTTGACCAGGCATCCGCCGCCCGAACGATCGCGGAGTTAAAGGCGGAAATCGCACAGCTTACTGATTTGGAGCGGCAAGCCTTTCGCGTGCGCCAGTCAGGCACTGACCGGAAATGGGACGAGCTTTCCCGGCTGCTGCAAAACAATTCTGAAATGTTCGATTCGGCGGGCCATCGCCGCAAACTCGTCATCTTCACCGAGCATCGTGACACGCTGAACTACCTGAACGAACGCATCGGCGCACTGCTTGGCAGGCCCGAGGCGGTGGTGATGATTCACGGCGGCGTTGGCCGCGAGGAGCGCCGAAACGCCGAGGAATCTTTCAAGCACGATAAAGAGGTCGAGATTCTCCTTGCCACTGACGCCGCCGGTGAAGGGATCAACCTTCAGCGCGCCCACCTGATGGTGAATTACGACCTGCCGTGGAATCCCAATCGCCTTGAACAGCGCTTCGGTCGCATTCACCGCATCGGCCAGACCGAAGTCTGTCACCTGTGGAACATCATCGCCAAGGACACACGCGAGGGTGAGGTGTACCACCGGCTTCTGGAAAAGCTGGACGAAGAGCGCAAGGCGCTCGGCGGACAGGTGTTCGACGTGCTGGGTCAACTTACGTTCGACGACAAGCCGCTTCGCGAATTGCTCCTTGATGCCGTCCGCTATGGCGACAAGCCCGAGGTGAAGGCCGGGCTCTTCCAGGTGGTCGATAACGCGATGGATCGCAAACATCTCCAGGAACTCGTCGAAGGGCGCGCGCTCACCCACGATTCGATGGACGTAACCCGCGTCCGCCAGATTCGTGAGGATATGGAGCGGGCCGAGGCGCGTAAGCTCCAACCGCACTTCATCGCCGCGTTCTTCATCGAAGCGTTCAAGCTCTTGGGCGGAACCATTCACGAGCGTGAGACGCGCCGTTACGAGATCAAGCACGTTCCGGCGGTCATCCGCACGCGCGACCGCGAGATCGGGCGAGGTGAATCCGTCCTACAGCGATACGAGCGGATCACCTTTGAAAAAACGCTCATCAGTGTCCCCGGCAAGCCGCTGGCCGCGTTCGTCTGTCCCGGCCATCCGCTGCTGGATGCCACGCTCGATCTTGTCATCGAGCGTCACCGCGATTTGCTCAAACGCGGCGCTATCCTGATCGACGACACCGATGAATCCGATAAACCCCGAGCGCTTCTATATCTGGAGCATTCCATTCAGGATGCCCGCACCGACCGTTCCGGCCAACGACGGGTTGTCTCCAAGCGATTGCAGTTCGTTGAAATTGACGAAGCCGGCAATGCCACCAACGCCGGCCCCGCACCCTATCTGAATTACCGTCCCATGACGGATGCGGAGATCGCCGCCCTTGCGTCCGTGCAATCACCTGATTGGATTCGCCACGACCTTGAATCCAGAGCGATGGAACATGCCGCGATCCACCTTGTGCCCCAGCACCTTGAGGAAGTCCGGCATCGCAAGGAGGAATTGCTCGACAAGACCAAAGCCGCTGTGCTGGACCGGCTTACCAAGGAAATCAACTATTGGGACCACCGTGCCGCGCAATTGAAAGAACAGGAGTTGTCTGGCCGCACCAATGCCAAGCTCAATTCCGGCTTGGCACGTCAGCGTGCCGATGATTTGACCGCGCGCCTGCAAAAGCGGCAGACCGAAATTGAACAGGAACGAAAGCTGTCCGCGCTTCCGCCCGTCGTCCTGGGCGGCGCAATGATTGTCCCCATCGGAATGCTGCGGAAAGTGCTTCCGTCTTCCGGCGCCACGCCGCCTAGTTTTGCGATAGACACCGAGTGGTCTGAGATGATCGCCATGACCGCCGTGATGAATGCCGAACGTCGCCTCGGCTTCGTTCCCCGCGACGTGAGCAGCCAGAATCTCGGTTACGATCTGGAATCCTCCATCCCCGGCACCGGTATGCTCCGCTTTCTGGAAGTGAAGGGCCGGGTCAAGGGCGCTCAAACCGTCACCGTCACCAAGAATGAGATTCTCACGGCCCTGAACAAGCCGGAGGATTTTATCCTTGCCATCGCCCTGATCGAAGCCGAGCGCGCCGATGTGCATTACGTTCGCCGACCGTTCACTGCCGAACCGGATTTCAAGGCGACCAGCGTCAACTACGACTTGGCAAAACTGCTGGCTCAGGCAAAGGAGCCAGCTTGAAAAAGACCCCGAATAAGCCAGCGGGCAAATCGAAAACAACCTCCATCGTGAAACGGGCCGCCGAACCGATCACGCCCGCGACCGGTTTTGACGACGTGCTGGCGATGATTCAGGCCGCTCGCGTCCAGACCGCCGCCGCCGTCAATACAGCGCTGATCGATCTCTATTGGTCCATCGGGCAGCACATCAGTCAGAAGGTTGCCCAGGATGGCTGGGGGCAGGGGACCGTCACCGCGCTCGCCGAATACATCCGCACCCGTCTGCCCAATGCTCGGGGGTTTTCCGCCCAAAATCTGTGGCGGATGCGCCAGTTTTTCGACACCTACCAAAGCAATCCAAAACTCTCATCACTGCTGAGAGAATTGCCGTGGACCCATAACATGCTGATTCTCTCCGCCAGTAAACGCGAAGAGGAGCGCGAGTTTTATCTCCGCATGGCACGCGGCCAGAAATGGTCGAGCCGGGAGCTTGAGCGCCAGCTTGCTGGCGCTTTGTTCGAGCGGGTTGCCCTGTCACCGACAAAACTCTCGGCACCGCTGAGAGAACTTCATCCCGACGCCGCGTCCATTTTCAAAGACAGCTACCTCGTCGAA
>Ga0134126_10009876_pt1 | contig 12031 bp, 11 predicted proteins | sample KB31752_FD_96881 | JGI IMG/M metagenome (GOLD analysis project Ga0134126, IMG submission 96881) | Terrestrial soil microbial communities with excess Nitrogen fertilizer from Kellogg Biological Station, Michigan, USA - KB3-175-2 | ecosystem: Environmental > Terrestrial > Soil > Unclassified ...
CAGAAGGGGCGCGGATTTCAACCGGCACTCGATAAGCAGAAGAAGTTTCATGGCCTGGGGCCGTACGATCCGGAGACCGGAGAAACGAAGTCCGCCGGTGCAAAGTCCTATGCCGAAGTGTTTGCGGAAACCATGGTGAAGCTGGCCGACCGCGACGACAAAGTCGTGGCTATTACGGCCGCTATGCCGAATGGAACCGCGCTGGATTTATTCCGACCGCATCACCCGAAACGCTATTTCGATGTAGGTATTGCGGAAGAGCATGCGGTTATTTTTGCGGCGGGAATGGCGACCCAGGGGCTGCATCCGTTCTGCGCGATTTACTCAACATTTTTGCAGCGCGCCTACGATCCCATCATCCACGATGTGTGCCTGCAGAATCTGCCGGTGGTGTTCTGCATGGATCGCGCCGGACTTTCCGGCGACGATGGCCCAACGCATCATGGCCTGTTCGACATCAGCTACCTGCGCGGCGTGCCGAATATTATTGTGATGGCGCCCAAGGATGAAGATGAGCTGGCGGACATGCTGCAAACTGCGCTGAACCATGAGGGGCCGTCCGCAGTTCGCTATCCGCGCGGCGCTGGTCCCGGCGCGGTCGTGAAGGAACAGCCTGTTGCGCTGCCCATAGGCAAGGCGGAAGTATTGCACGAAGGCAGCGAGGTAGCCGTTTGGGGATTGGGCTCTCTGGTTCCAATGGCGTCGGAGTTCCACAGTCAATTGGAGCGGGAAGGATATTCCGCCGCGCTGGTCAATGCGCGTTTCGTTAAGCCGCTCGATACTGAATTGTTGGAAAACTATGCCCGGCGCGTGGGCTTGATCGTCACCTTTGAAGATCACGTCTTGATGGGCGGATTCGGCAGCGCGGTGCTCGAGTATCTCTCCAGCAAAAACCTGCGTGTGCCGGTAGTACGGATCGGCTGGCCAGATGCTTTTATAGAGCACGGCAAGGTAGATCAGTTGCGCGAGAAATACGGACTGTCCGTAGCGGCTGCTCTCGAAAAGTCAAGGCCATTCTTGAAGGCGTTACCACGCAAACGCTTCGCCGTGACCGGATGAACGCTGGCTCTGGCTGAATTCTATTGGTACGGGAACCGCTGAACGGTACACTGCAAGTCGAATCCTGATCGTTGCGTCCGCTTTTTGTCGGCTTTGTTCATCGCAACCGACAACAAAGTGATCGCCGCGATCACATCTTCTGCTACGACATCGCGCCCCTCCTCAAACGCAGTCTGTCCTGCGAGAACATAGCTCTCCCGCAATTGCGCGAAAGACAGTCCTGCACTCGATTGAGCGCATCGATCCAGATCCTCACCAATAATCGCGGGACACATCTTCTGCAGATAGACAGACCTCAATTCTTTCGCCGGGTCGGCAAACTCGATCACCCGGTCGAATCTCCCCGGACGACGCAGGATGGCCGTATCCAGCACTTCGGGGTGATTGGCGGTTGCCACCACGACCATGCCGTCCTGTGTGCCGACGCCGTCCAGACAATTCAGCAGTTGCTGCAGGCTTACGTTTGGCTTTTCTTCTTTCGTTCCGAAGAAAAGCCGGTCTATGTCCTCCAAAATGACCAGCGCAGGAGTGTCGTCGGCCGCCTCACGGAAAAACTTTTGGAGGAGATTATCATCCATGTCCATCGTCATCAAATTGATGGCATGGCCGGATATTCCATGATGCGAGAGCATGGCTCGAATCACACTGGTCTTACCGTTGCCCGGAGGTCCGTGCAGAAGATAGCCACGGCGAAATGGAAGCTTGTTTTCCCGGAACCATCTTTTGCGCTGGAAAAAGGACTCGAAATCCAGTCGCAGCAGCTTTGTTACCGTCGCGTCCATCACCACGTCCTCCCAGCATGCGGGTGCAACGGTGCAGCGCTGGCCGCCAAAGTTTTGAATCGATGGAACATGACAGGCAGCGACGCATTCCTCGATCAATGCAAACAGTCCGGCCACGGAATCGCGCCGCAGTATCGTTACCTCGTGCCATTCTGGAAACCTGTCGCGCAGATGAAGAGGCACGTTGAGAAAGATGATAGGGTGTTGCAGTCCCTCGAAATGCAGCGCGACGGGGCAGTCCTGCCACTCCGTTTCCAGTAAAAAATCCGCTCCTGTCTTGCATACCGCATGATTTGATACTTTGCTGATCGTCAGGGATGGCAGAACGTTCGGCGGCAGGCTGACGTGCCGTACTTTTGCGGAATATGCGGAGCAGTCTGGCCGGTGTATGTCCAGAGGGAGAGTCATTGGCAAAACATGCTGGGCGGCGAACTTAGCCATTTCCTGACTCGCCATTCGTATCTGGAGCGCTTCCGCCAGCGGTACGCCCAATATCTCCTCGATCCATTTTTGGTGGTGGGCTATGTGCTCCGATACGACGGCGCTCACGGTCGCAAACTGAACGGTCCTCATTGGCGGTTTCCTCTGCCGTTATTTCCGCACAATGGGTACGACAGCCAGGGTCGTTTCTCGGTGGATTTGCCTGATATTTTTGCTGTGACCTGCACTGTCACACCCTCTGCGATAGAGTCTTGTCATGCGGGGCGATCAGATCACGCGCGTTCTCAGGCTGGTCCATCTGCTGCAGGGACGCGGGCGCACTCTGCAACAACTCCGCGCCGAACTCGGCGTCACCAAGCGCACCATTCAGCGCGACATTGCCGTGCTGGAGCAGGCAGGCTTTCCCGTCATCTCCGAACTGCGCAACCGCTCCGTCTATTGGCGGCTTGTCTACGATCCGGCTATCGAAGGACCGGTCGATCTGACCCAGCAGGAGCGCATGGCGCTCTACTTCAGCCGTGGGCTGCTGAAGCCGCTGGCGGGAACGCCGTTCTTCGACGCGATTGAGTCGGCGCTCGCAAAAATCGGCGCGGGCATCTCCGCTCCGGGCCATTCGCTGCTGCACAGCTTCGACAGCCAGCTCGGTATTGCCGCGTTTGGCACGAAGGACTTCACTCGTTCCCGCGAGGTTATCGCGGCGCTTAGTCGCGCCATCCAGCATCACTTCACCGTCACGCTCACGCACGCCACTCCGCAACATCGCAACGCGGTCGAGTACACGGTCGATCCATACCGCCTTCTCTATTATCTGGGCGGCTTGTATCTCATCGCACTCGACCACGCCAGGGCCGATCTTCGCACCTTCGCCGTGGAGCGCATTCGCACCGTTGTGCTCACGCGAAGCCGCTTCAGCCCGCCCTCAGCCGCATCTCTCGACGAGCTGCACTCCACGGCCTTTCAACTGATCCACGGCGAACCGCAGTTGGTGCGCATTCGGTTTTCGCCGGAGCAAGCACCTTATATCGCCGAGCGCAAATGGCACGAGTCGCAGACCCTCGAACCGCAGCCCGACGGCAGCGTGATACTCTTGCTGCGTGTCGCCAGCCTGTGGGAAGTAAAGCGCTGGCTATATGGCTGGGGCGCGGATGCAACTGTTTTGGAGCCGCTTAGACTTGATGAACAATAGCTTTTGAACCGGAATTCGATCTACGGTTCAATTCAATATAGGGGATTAGGTGACCGTGGAAAATGCAGCGAATCTGCTGGACGTAACGATCCCACTTACTCGGCAAGCAAGAGACGAATGGAAGACACTCGCACCCGGATTTCGGAGTTTTGCGCTATTCGAACCCAAGGAAGTAGCGCAAGCTCGTATTATTGCCGGACTGCTCAACCCCAGCGGAGATCATGGCCAAGGAGATGTCTTTTTGAAGTTATTTCTTCAGGCCATACGCGAAGATAACAATCTTCCGGTCAGCCTTGACAATACCCGACTTCGTCTTGAGCACAGGACCGGTTCGATTGAAGCGGATCGCCGCCGAATAGACCTTCTGATAACTTTGCCTACCGGACGATTGATCGCTTTGGAGAGTAAAGCGCATGGAGCAAGAGAGCAGCCAGAGCAAATACAAGACTATCTCCGACACATCGAAAACCTGGCTCCGCAGGAATATGTCCTTATCTATCTTCCATCATCTTCCGAAAGAAAGTCGGAAGTTGAGAATAGGTTGAGGCAATTCACTGCGGGCGTAGCACCTCGGCTGCGGTGCTATGTCTACCGTGAGTTAATCGGCGGTTGGTTGAAAGCTTGCGAGGAGGCGTGCGCCCCTGAAGCTGCAATTCTTTGTGGATTCCTGAAAGACTTTGAAATATATATCAATTCAAATGACGGGAGAAGCGCGCTAATGTCCGAGAAATTGATAGAAGATGTTTCCGCTAACATTTTCGAAAGCAAGGATCGCTTGCTCGCATCAGTAGCGATACACAACAGCCGGGATGCAGTTCGCCGAAAACTTGCAGTACGTTTTCTGAGAGCACTTCGAGAAAAACTGGAGGTTATCTCAAAGGGCGGCTGGGAAGTGAAACCTGACGAAGAAGGAGGTTATTTCAGCCTTTCATTAAGACATCCAGACCGTAAAGGGCTTTATCCCACTTTCCAGATCGGACCGGACGAAGCGCCCTGGGTTCGGAAGGATCCTCAGGCATACACTCCTTGGCACAAAACGATCGGAATAGGAGTACTAGGCGGCGGACAAAAAGCTAATGGACCCGCGAGAGGTCGCGCAGAGGACATAGAGGCCGAAATCAAGAAAGCGTTGCCACGAGGGGAAACGACCGATGATTGGGCGCTCTTCCAGCACGAGTTCGATCACATGGATTTCGAAGGAGTTGTGAGTTTGCTATATGACTGCTTTTCTTCTGATGTGCAGAGAATCGCTGAAATGATGAACCGAATCGCGTCAGTGATTGGCAGCGAAGACAGTACCTTCTCCTAGATTCTGCCTAGCTAGATCTCTGGCGGTCTTCCATTCTCTTATTGTCGCGGATGCACTGCACGATTTGGCGAATCTGCTCGCTATGAATGACAATATGGGAATGGTTTCTAAACATTTGCTGCGGCGAGCATTCAGGGCCGCGCTGTACTGTTCAGCCGGATTTTTCTTCGTCGCTTTGCCATCCTTCGGTCAGAAGACGCTGGTTGAAAAGACTGACGCGATCGTTAAAAACACGGACATCAACGTCAATATCTTCGGAACATTTCCTTCGACAGCCACGGGCAACGCCGCGGTCGACCCAGTGACCGGCACGGTTCCGCCGGGCACCACGCAGTTAAAACAGTCTGCCGACTCTGCCGCTGGGTTCAGGATTGGCGCTCGCCATGTCTTCAGCCCGATTTTCGGCTTCGAGATGAACTTCGGCTACAACCCAGCGACGCAGCACTTCACCGGTGGGACGCACACCCAGGATGGCGTGGTGTATTCTCACGCCAAGTCTTTCACCATCGACTACGTTGCAACGGTGCCGCACCTTTATCATGGGTTTCAGCCTTTTCTGCTGGCTGGCGCCGGAGTGATTTCATATAACATCTCGAGCTACATTGCGGTGCCGCCGGGTCAACCGGCGCTTCCGGTCAAGGCCATCAAGGTTCCTACCTTCGAATATGGTGCGGGTGCCGACTATCATCCGGCCATGCTCCCCAACTTCATGTCGATCCGGCTGCAGTACCGCGGACTGGTAGGTCATGCGCCGGGATATAAAAATCCGCTGCTCGCTACCAATAGCCTGATCAACATCGCCGAGCCGCAGATCGGCTTCGTCTTCAAGTTCTAATCTTGTCATTCCCAATTCTCAGCTACGTTTGTCCGCCGGCAGGGAAATCGCAGGCATGACAACTGCGCTGCAAGTGCGAAACGCCGGTCCTCGCCAGCATCATCGCTGGCTGGAGTTCATCGGTGCGTTGAAGCTCGTCTGGGGCGCATTTTTCGTAGCTGTCGGCTTTGGCTTGCTACGCATGCTGCACCACGACCTGTACCTGTTCGCGTTGCAAATGGTCGCAGCGCTGCACCTGGACCCGGACCGGCAGGCGATTGCGATGCTGCTCGACAAGGTTACCCTGCTAAACGACCATCGCCTGAAGCAGTTGAGTGCTGTGGTTTTTATTTATGCGGGACTCGATTTTGTTGAGGGCATCGGATTGATGCTGGAGAAACGTTGGGCGGAGTACTTCACACTGATCCTGACGGTGGCATTGCTGCCGCTGGAAGTGATCAAGCTGATACGCAATCCCAACCACTGGACCTTGCTGCTTTTGCTGGTGAACATTCTGATTGCAATTTACCTGGCTTGGCTGGTGTTGCCGAAGCGGCGTGCAGACGGACAGCACCGAACCACTTAACCAGATACTCCTCCCGGGTATGCTTACCCGGTGCATCAAGCCGTTGGCTGACGCCTGGCCGAAATCGAGGCTCCGGACGCGCCGGTGAACGAAACTCCGCCCTCGAACACCAATTTCCCTACTGATTCACCACTCTGATCCACCGCCCACGTAAGCCGAGATACATCTGGTGCAAGCGCCACGTGTGCCTGGAATCTGTCTTGCCAACACCATCTGTGGGGCTCAATGTCGCCGAGTGCCACATTTTCCGGAGTTTTCCACCTCTCTCCACAGAGAAAAGCTTTTGTGAACGCAATTTTTTGTTGGACAAGCTGCGGGATTACGATACAGTTGTGGACGAAAGTGGTCTAAAGTGGTTGAGTGAAACAGAATCAAAGGTGACTCTAGAGCAAAGTGGAGCCCCGGTGGTTGTTTTCTCAATTTTCGAAGAAAGACGGAAGAGGCGCATGGCATGTTTCGCGGCAACCATCCAACCCGGGTCGATGAAAAGGGACGGCTGAAGGTGCCTGCGGAATTCAAGCGCGAGATTGAGGAAAGATACGGGACGAAGTTCTACATCACCAGCGAGAACGGAAAAACGGCCAAGGTGTACCCGATGGAGGAGTGGGAAAAGATTGAACAGAAGTTGATGAATATGCCCAATTCCAACCCGTCGAAGAAAAGGCTGCTGACAGCAACTAGCTTTTACGGCCAGAACGCGGAAATGGATTCCCAAGGCCGGCTACTCCTCCCCCAGATTTTGCGGGAAAAAGCGCAAGTGATCGGAGACGTCGCAGTGTTCGGAATGCTGACGTTTCTTGAAGTGACGAACATGGATGCCATTCGCCAGGAGATGGATGCGAACCCGCTGACGGATGCGGATGCGGATGTCTTAGGGTCTTACGGTCTATAGCAATGGAAGACAAAGCCCCCCAGGGGGCGCACGGTCGGAGCAAGCGACATGTGCCGGTTCTTTTAGAAGAAGCAATTGAGTTTTTACGAATCCTACCGGGCGGCACCTACATGGATGCAACGCTCGGCCTGGGCGGGCACAGTGAAGCAATTGCCCGCCGGCTGGGTCCGGAAGGTCACCTGATCGCATTCGATCGCGATCCGGAGGCCATCGAGAGCGCAGCGGTACGGTTTGTGACATTGCGGGCGGAGCTGAAGGACCAGATGCCCCGCATCACGATCCACGCCACGGCTTTCGCGGAGGCGGCGAGCTGGGCGGAACCACAAAGCATCGACGGAATTTTGGCCGACTTTGGGGTCAGCTCGCTGCAATTGGACACAGCGCAGAGAGGATTCAGTTTTCAGGCAGACGCACCGTTGGACATGCGGATGGACCCGCGCAGCGGAATGACTGCCGAACAAGTGGTAAATCAGGTGAGCGAAGAGGACCTCGCAAATCTGATTTACAAATTCGGAGAAGAGAGGAGGTCGCGGAGAATCGCCAGAGCAATTGTCAGGGCGCGGCCGGTAACAACCACGGCACAACTGGCCAGAGTGGTTACAAGCAGCGCCCCGGCAATAAAAAGCGATCGGATTCATCCAGCGACTCGAGTTTTCCAAGCCCTCCGAATTTATGTGAACGAGGAACTAGATCAAATCACCGCCTTGCTGCAAGCAGCGCCGCAATTGTTGCGGCCGGCAGGGAGGATGGTGGCGATCAGTTTCCACTCTCTCGAAGACCGCATTGTGAAAGATGCGTTTCGAGAAGGCAAGGCAAGCGGGATCTGGACTGTGCTGACGCCGAAACCAGTGACCGCGAGCGAAGAAGAGATTCGCAATAATCCGCGATCGCGCAGCGCCAAATTACGGGCGGCGGAGCGGGCAACTCATCCGGCGAAAAACAGAAGGCCGGTAAAGGAGCAGGAAAAATTTTTGCGGCGAAGCTGGAGTAGCGGCTAAGCCGAGCAAGTTCGGGCCGGGTTCGTCCCCACCCCTCTTTCAGGCGAAAGAACAGCATGCAAGTGAACGTCACCCATCCCTCCCAGCTCAACGAGCCTGGCCCGAGAAGTGAGGGAAGCCTGAGACGGCAGGACGAGAGAAGCAGCAACAAACAAGATCAAGGCCAGTGCAACGGCACAGGGCTAGTGAGAGCAGCGAAGGGTGCAGAGGCGGAGATTGCAGGCCCAACGTTCAACCTTAACCAATCATTCGAGGAGGAAGACCATGTCGCATATTTATGATTTTTTTGACAATCATATGGAGGTATGGGGCGCGGTAGTATTCGGTTTGCTTGCGATCGGCGCTTGCGTGGCCATGGCAGCCGCACTGAACGGAGCCATGTAAACGAGCCCGCTTCCGGGGGGAACGGGCTTATTATTCACAGCAACACAGACGGAACCATTCAGTAAAGGAAATGTCATGGCAGCAGCGGGCGTCGTAATCGACAGACTTCGGGAGAAGGGTCAGTGGAATGCCGAGGCAGTGATGGAACACAATCGCTGGCTATTCGCGGCACAACAGCGCGCTCGTCGCGGACCCACTCCCGAAGTATTTTTCGACAAGCGCCTGGATAATTCGCGCCTGGTCAAGGCGGAAGATCCCGTCCGCAAGCGCGAGATGCGCAGCTTTACGGTCGCCGCGGTGTTCTTCTTCGCACTGCTGATGGTGTACAGCTGGCAACATTTCAGCTCCATTGAGTACGGCTATCATATAGAGACCGAGAAGGCGCAATTGCTGCACCTGCAGGAAGAAAGCCATCAACTTGGATTAACGGAAGCGCAATTGACGCGGTCAGAACGGATCGATCGCCTGGCGCACCAGATCGGCATGCAATCGCCGCAACCGGGACAGGTTGTTTCGGCGCCGGTGATGATGGATGCGGACCCCAACTCGCCTGTACTTGCGTCGGTAACGGTTCCAGTGTTGCCTTCGAACCGGTAAACTAGTACGCAACGGCTACGCGGTTTGTGAGTGGCCGAAAGGCCCATCCCACATGCAGGATCCAACCACGGCATGAGCCGGAAACCCAAACAAGCGCTTTCTGCTCCCATCCCAAGGTTACGATTTGTAACCTTGATTGGGATTTTGATTGTCTGGGTCGTCATTATCGCGGCACGGCTAGTGTGGTTGCAGGTTTTCCGCCATGCCGAATACGCCAGTCGAGAATACCGCCAGCAGGACCACACCTTCCAGATTGCTCCCCGACGCGGAATGCTGTACGACCGTGACCTGCAACCCCTCGCCATGACGGTGCTGGTGGATTCCATCTACGCCGTACCTGGTGAAGTTGTAGACAAAAATTCGACTGCGCAGCAATTGGCACGTATCGTCCACGTCTATCCCTCGGATCGATATACCTCAGCCAGAGATATTGATGGACGCCTGCATCGTTCGCGAGATTTTGCCTGGGTGGCGCGCAAAGTGGATGCGGATGTTGCCGCGCGGGTTCGCGCTTTGAATCTGAAGGGGATCTATTTCCAGAAAGAATTCAAACGCTACTATCCGGATAACGATCTGGCGGCACAGGTACTCGGGTATGTGAGCCTGGATGATAACGGCCTGGCCGGCATTGAACATCGCTTCGACGCCCCGTTGCATGGGACTGCCGGACAGATGCTGACCGCCGTCGATGCGCATCGGCACAGCTATGGCAGTGTTGAGAAAGAGCCGACTCCAGGCGAAAATATGGTGCTCACACTGGATGCGAAAATCCAGTTTATGGCCCAGCAGGCTCTGGATCACGCCATGACGCGGACGAAGGCGCTGAACGGAACGGTGGTCGTGCAGGACCCCCACACAGGACAGATACTGGCGCTGGCAATTAGCCCGACTTTCAATCCGAACGATATTCACGATATTCGACCGGCGATGCTGTTGAACCACGCGGTGAGCGATGTGTACGAGCCTGGGTCGACTTTCAAGCTGGTTCCTTTCTCGGCGGCGTTGCAGGAAAAACTGGTCACGCCCGATTCAATCATTCCAACGTTTGGCGGGCAGATAAATGTTGCCGGACGGATTGTGCATGACGATCGCGATGCCATCATTTATGAGAACCATCACGGAAACGCGCTTTCGGTTCGGCAGGCATTGGCGGAATCCAGCCAGGTGGTGGCCATTCAGCTTGCGGAACGTCTGGGCAAGGACCGTTTTTATCACTACATTCACGACTATGGATTTGGGCAGAAGTCCGGCATCGAACTTCCAGGTGAAACGCGCGGCCTGCTGAAACCTCCGAATCGCTGGCAACCGACGACCATCGGTTCCATCCCGATGGGCCAGGAAATTGGCGTGACGCCGATCCAGCTGGTCACGATGGCATCGACGATTGCAAACGGCGGCGTATATTTACCGCCGCATATTGTGCTGGAAGAAACCTCCGCTCAGAAAGGAAGTCCGCGACTGGTGCCGGCGGCATTTCATCCGGAAGACAAACTTCCCGACACTCTGCCTCCGGGCGCACATCGCGTGATCAGCACCATGGCGGCGGCGGAAATGCGCAGCATGATGGAAAGCGTGGTGATGTTTGGAACTGGGAATACCGCGCAATTAAACGGCTACAGTGCAGCGGGCAAGACAGGGACGGCACAGAAAATCGACGTGCGCACTCGAACCTATTCCAAGACGAAATACATTGCGTCGTTTGTAGGGTTCGCGCCGGTCAACAATCCAGCTATCACGATCGCAGTGATCGTCGATTCGCCAACCGTGGGTTCGCATTTCGGCCATGCAGTGAGCGCCCCGGTCTTTCAGGAACTAGCGCAGCAGATTCTGGAGTACCTTGGCGTCCCCCATGATCTGCCGATCAAGCCGTCCAGGTTGATCGCGGAACAGAAGAAGACAGCCCATCGAGATGATGAAGGAGATAGCGAGCAAGTAGGCGACCTGGACGCGATGTTTGCCGAGGTAAATCATTTGCCGAAGGACGATCCTTTGCGCGCCGCACAGGTGAAGTCTCAGGCTGCGGCCGCCGATGCAGACGAGGCACGTGCCTATCTCCAAACTGTGTCGGACGTGTCTTCGTCAACGACGCAGCCGCCAGAGTCGGAACGAGCGGAAACTGCTCCGCCGCCAGCTAATGTGCATGCGGATGAATCCTTGCCGCCGCGGAGCAGGAGCATTCCAGCGGCGCAGGCGGGGTCGACTTCTTCTGACAGCTCTTCTGCTGTCACTCTGGGATCGGGTGCATCCGTAACCATGCCGGGTTTCATCGGCAAGTCGATGCGGGATGTTGTGGTGAACGCTGCCAACCTTGGATTGAAAGTTCGCGTCTACGGCAGCGGTGTGGCCTCAGAGCAAGCTCCGGCTGCCGGCTCAAAAATTCCGGCTGGGACGACCATTGTCGTGCGGTTTCATCCCTGATTCATTCACAATCTAAGTTCTGAATCGCATCGAAGTATGCTTCAATGCAGGAGAACTGTTTTGCCGGCGCTATGATTGAATCTCCATCCATGCAGTTCGACGAAGTGCTGCGCGCAGTGCATATGCGTAGGCGCGCCGGTCCAAATCCGCCAGTGAACGATGTTGTGTATGACTCGCGTCAGGCAACAGTGGGTGTACTGTTCGTCGCCATGCAGGGTGGTACGACGGATGGGAATCGCTTTGTCGAAAATGCGCTGCAGCAAGGTGCGGTCGCATTGGTGACGGACTCGGAGCCGACCTGGCAGAAGATTCGGGCGGAGCATCCTGATCTCGGCGTTGCGCTTGTGGAGCATGGACGCCACGCTCTGGCCGAGATCAGCGCGAACTTTTTTTCACATCCTGAATGCAGGCTTCGTCTGAGCGGTGTGACCGGAACGAACGGTAAAACCACGACGACGTACCTATTGGAGTCGATGCTGCGCAACGCTGGGCGGATATCTGTTCTTGTGGGCACGATTGAGTACCACATGGGCAATGAAGTTCGACCTTCTCCGCATACGACTCC
>Ga0134126_10009877_pt1 | contig 12031 bp, 11 predicted proteins | sample KB31752_FD_96881 | JGI IMG/M metagenome (GOLD analysis project Ga0134126, IMG submission 96881) | Terrestrial soil microbial communities with excess Nitrogen fertilizer from Kellogg Biological Station, Michigan, USA - KB3-175-2 | ecosystem: Environmental > Terrestrial > Soil > Unclassified ...
CTCTAAGCAATGACTCGCTGGCTTTGGCCGCAGCACATCGGCGTGTCGAAACAGCGGAGAGCCTAAGCGCTCGTCCTCAAGAATTCATCCGAGCGATGCGCGTCCATTCACGGAAAGCCGCGCTCTGCTGGTGCAGGAAGCCGATGTCGCTGACCTCCGAATGGCGCGGCGACGCGCCACGCAGCGCTCTCTCTCGGCCACGTGGCGCTCAGGCCGAACCCCTCAACCGGGGCGGGGCGATTCGACTCGGCCAGTCGCACCCTTCAACGGGCAGTGGGTACCGGCGTCGTGGTTCGCTGGCTATTCGCCCCGGTGAGTTGCTGTTGATTGAGCTCGGCGGTGATGCGGTTCTCCTGCGCGTTGCTGCCGCGCGAATGGCTGCGCGCAGGATTGGTCTTCGTCTGGTCGCCGGTCGCGTAACTCGCGCAGCCCGTCTTGCTGTCGCAATTCGACTGGGCCGGATTGGTGCCAGGCTGATCATAGGGCGAATTAGAGGCCGCGTAGCTCACTGTGGGCACCAACAGCCCAGCGACAATGACGACGTACGATCCAATATGTGCCAATGCGTTTCGAGTCATGCTCATCTCCCTTGATTCGGTCCCTTGCGCGAACGCTTGCCGACAGGACGAGCGGAAGAGCTGCTTTTCAGCTACTTCAGGACGAGACGTGGGCACTCAGAAGCGCTTGTCAAGAACCTGACACAGGTGAGAGAGTTCTTAACCTCTCCCTCGAGACCCCACGATGCCCGCTATGCGCCGCTGCCTCGTGCTCGCCGATGGTACAAATCGCGGCTGTTAGAGGCCGAAAAAGCTCACGGTTCTGCGACTTTTGGCGGATAAGTTCGAGTCCCACCGTCTCCGCCATCTGGAATAGAGAAAATTTTCTTGCCGTCTATGAAGGCGCTCGAGCGGCCGTATTGGGTCTCTTACTGAGTACTCGTCGTCTTTGGTAATACGGCCGGCTTGGGCAGATCGGCCGACGTTCGAATGAGTGCCAAAGAACTCACGTTCCCTATATATCCTCAATGAAGCCCGTTTTGGCCGTGCTCGCTGTCTTGCTTCCAACAGCCGCCTTTGGGCAGACGACCGGGCCCACGCCTGAGCAGTTGCGAGCCCTGCAACTTCGGTTGAACGAACAGCAGCAGCAGCTCAATCAGCTCAGACTGCGTCAACCATCGACGATACCGCGGGATCAGCAGTTGCAATCGCTGCAAAATCAGTTGGATCGGCAGCGGCTCGAGCTTCAACGTCTCAAGTTAGAGCAGCAAAGTTGTCTGAGAGGCCGATGCTGAGCGCGAGCGCGGTTTAAGCGCCGAGATATTCTTGAGGCGCCGTGTGGTGCAGATAGTATCGAGGGTTGCTGGCCTCGCGCTCAATCCGAGCATTTTGCAAGGACTAAGCCATCGGCGCTGCTATCGATCGCGGTGACCGACGGACTCCATGCGTTCCGCTTGTACACAACCATTTTTATCGTGCGGAACCCCGTGCCCTCTTTCTGAATGTCGATTTTGTCCCATGCGCCGTCCGGGTGCACAACGTACATGATCAACGTGTCGGCGTTGAACTGATCCGTTCTCTCGATCTGCGATCGAAAGGTCCCATAGCCATTGACCGCGGTAAATGTCGGAAAGCCCCCCGTCGCAGGCACTTCATAAATCGCTCTCGCGCCGCCCTCTTTGACTGGCTTGGAACAATCGTCAGAGAAGGTTCCAACAAGACCGAACTTCCTCAGCATCATGTCCGGGGCGCCCGTACAGCCCGCAAGAGTGCTGGACCAAACGAAAGCCAGCACAGATAAGACGACATGGGCTGCGCTGCGGCCGTAGGTTTCACGGTCATAAGCTCCGCCCGCTCCAGATGGCCCTCGATAGGATCGCAGATCTCGCCGCGCTCTCATCACGCCAATATCCGCCGGAAGCCGCTCCCGAAGCGGCCGGTCGTCGCGTGATAAAAAATGACAAGGAGCACGGCGATGCCACACAAAACATCAAAGCATCTGCAGACTGTATTCTCACAATACTCGCTCTGCCTACTACGCCCCTCGGGCTAATCCGATTGATGGATTTCCGAGCTCACGACCCACCTTGGGGATGCAGGCTTCCGCCCACGCTCGGTCGGGATAACAGAGTGTCGATGCTGAAGGATCGAGCAACCGGCGCTATGATCGGTGTCGATGTGTCATGATTACGGTCGGCGCTGGCCGGGGTTTGAGCAGTCGCCTCCAACTGATGCTCGTCATTAAACGCCTACAGCTGGCGTCCCCGCTGAAGTTTATATCGACGCAGATCACGAAAGCGGTCGCCACGGCAGCGGCCGGACTGATCGCCGTCTTTCTCATCGGCTGCAGCACGGTGCCGCAGCACCGCGCGACGCCTGTGCCCGAGGGCGCTGACCGGATCTATGTCATCGATCGCGGCTGGCATACGGATATCGGTCTGCCGGTCGCCGAGCTCCACGGCAAGCTTGCGCTCCTCGCCGCAGATTTCCCCGGGGCGACATCGCTGACTATCGGTTTTGGCGATCGCGCGTATCTTCTTAATCGCGACACCAATTTTTTCGACATGCTGCGCGCGCTCTTGCCGGGCAAGGCCGCGCTGCTTGTCACGGGTTTACGCGTGCCGCCCGAAGCCGCCTTCGGTGCCGACAACGTCGTGACCCTGCCGATCGCCAAGCCGCAGCTCGATGCTTTGGAGGCCTTTCTCGCAAGCTATTTCGCGACCGATCGCGCGGGCCACCCGCTGCGCCTCGCCGACGGTCCATATCCGGGAAGCCTATTCTTCGCCTCGGATGCGGCCTACGACGCGCTCCATACCTGCAATACATGGACGGTCGAGAGTCTACGGGCCGGCGGCTACCCGGTATCGACCACGCTCGTCATCTTCGCCGCTCAGGTTATGGCAGAGGCGCGCAAACTCTAGTGCGGCGACGAATGACTAGCAGGGTCCGGGCGCACCGTTGCTGCAGATGACAGTCGAGCCCTGCGGTACCACGATGGTCGAGGCAGGTGCCGGTGGCGGCGGATTGCTGCTGCTGATGCAGCCGGCGAGCAAAGCGGCCGGAGCAAGCAAGGCGAACCAGCGAAGCATGAGGAATACCTTTCAATTCAATGGCTCAAGTGGCGACCGAGTGAAGGTGGATCGGCCAAATTCCCGGCTATAGAACGGGTCGTGCCGCCTTCGGTTGCCTTCACTCAAGCTCTCGGCTTTTCGGGGATGTAACGAGCATCCGGCTACCGCGTGCCGCACGGGCCATCCTGCCGACAGATACGAAATAAAGGCCCCGCAAAGCGGGTGCAGTTCACTGATGAATAGTTTTTTGAACAGGTTCGCCAGCCTACAGAACTTTCTCGCGCCGCAATTCCCGAATAGCGCGGGACCTAGAGGAGCGACTCGATCAGTTAGACAAGGCGGGGCCAAAGAACACTAGTCTTTCGCCTTCGGCTATGTCCGGTGACGCTACCGCGAGAGGCCGAACTGTTCGTCGAGCCAGTCCAGCACTCGCTGATTGAGGAGCGATCGGTTGTGCATCTCGCAATGACCGTCGGCACCTTCCTTGGCGGTGAAGTGCATGAGCGTCTTCGGGCAGCGCAACGCCTCGATGAAGGCGCCGGCTCCCGCTGCGAGCGGATCGTTCTCTGCCATGGTGATTAAGGTCGGGCACCGGATGTGTTCGGCGTGCCCTTGCATTGTGAACAGCTCGGCCACAGCGAGGTAGGCACGCAGGTTGTCCACGCTGTGCACCCAGAAACCGCGCTGGACGATTTTCCAGTTCAGTTGGCGATTGCTTCGAATAAAGGTGTCGAGGCGCTCGATGATCGATTGGTCCAGTGCGCCGAGGTCTTTCACCGCCCCTGGCGCCATGTTGAACATGCGCACGACAATTTCGCGGAAGGCGTCCGCGATGCCCCAGGTGCCAGGATCGGCAATGAGTGCCGCGATGCGCGCGTCGCCGGAAGCGCCTCGCGGCGCAAGATGTCCGCCGAGGCTCCAACCGCTAAGCGCGATGTGCTTGGGGTCGACCATGGGTTGGGTCAAGGCGAAATCGACCACCGCTTTTATCACCACATCCCAGTCCGGCCGCAACGGAACCCGGTGCTCGTAGAGCATCACTCCCTGGCCGGGGCCGTCGAACAGAAGGCTGTGATAGCCACGTCGCGACGCCGCGATCGCCGAGGCGAAGTACATGTCGGTGATAGTGGCGTCGTATCCGCTGTTGAAGATGATCAGCGGTCGTACTTCGCTTTCGAGTCCTTGCGCCGGGATAAGATAAGCGGGCAAGTCCACGGTGCCGAAAGGAATGTGCATCGGGTGTACGGGGTGAGCGCCGAGCGCAAGTCCCTCGTCCAGCGCCGCTACCTGTTTGCGGAATGCGATGAGAAGGCGCGGATCGACCGGAGCGCCGTAGATCGGGTGGTAGGAGGCGGCGTAAAAAGCGCTTGCCCGCAGGTAGAGTGCGCGTGCACTGAGGGTATGGCCTTTGGAACGCACCGTGTCGGCTTCCGACCTTATCCGGTCGCCCGCCGCATTCCATGCGTCGTAGTAGGCGGTATCGTCGCCGTCGCCAATCGCTTCCGCCACGGCCCGCACCTCGCCAAAATCGGCGCCGCCATAGGGATATAGCCGAGCGGCCAAGTGCCAAACTCCCGGTGCAGCTCGTCCTTGAAAAGGGATGCCATTATCATCGCTCCCGTTTGACGCGCCTTAACGCTGACGGGCTTCGTCCGCTTCCTTTATGGATCGCGGACCCGTCCTTCTGCTCCTGGCCATACGAGACGATATTTTTCTTCGCCTCTTAGGAAATCCGTCACCCCTGCGGCGTAGAGCGACTGACAACTAAAGCTCCGCGTAGAGCCACTGGACGACGGGCTCTGTGCCCAATTCATTTACTATCTAACGCTTGCGCGTTGCGCCAAAACGAACCCATTGCCATCTTCAGCTTTCTTCAGTCTTCATGCCGGATCGGCGCTGACCAGCGACAATTTTGTGACTTTTGGCGAGGAATTATCGGGGAACGAAAACAAGTGATGGTGCTCAACTTCTCCAGCACCGGCAGCATAGAGAAATTGAATGCGACTCTCTCGCCTGACCGTGCGGCTAACGTGCCGGCGGGACTTCAGTCGAGCCGTGATCGAAAACTTCGCGCGCCGCGGTGCAACATTGCGCGATGTGGCGGATGGTTGCCGCTTTTGCTGCTTGGCGATTGCGTCTCTTCAGGGCAGCGACGATCTTCTCGAGCTCCTTCGCGCATTCACGAGCCCGGTTCTTTTGGCGCATCGATTGCGCCCGCAGGAAATTGATGCGCGACAACAGGCTCGCGATGACGTCGTTTAAGATCTGGTTATGACCGACGAGAATGACCCGGAAGAACCGGTTCGTCGCGGCAATGTGGCCAGCGGCATCGTTGGCTTTCGCGGCTTGCTTGAACGCAACGACTTCCGCTTCGAGGCGCTTGATATCGTCATCGGTGACGATATCCGCGAAACGTCCCGTCGCTTCGCCGGTCAGCATCTCCCAGACCTCGTGGATCTCCTCGATCTCGGTCCAGCTCAGCTTCGCGATCGAAGGGCCGCGATTGGGGATGATGGTGATGAGCTGCTCGGCCTGCAGCCGCCGCAAGACGGCGCGGACCGAGGGCCGGCTGATTCCCATCTCGGTGCAGAGATAGCGCTCAGTCAGGCGCTGGCCTGGCTTCAACTCGCCGATCATGATCGCGCGGCGCAGCCGTTCCGCCGCCTGATCGAGGACGCTGACCGGCTGAATCGCCAAGTCAATGCCTTGCGGCTCGTTCCGCGAAGAGGTCCTTGAAGCGATCGTCGCCAGTACACGCATGGCCGGAATCCGATTGACATTTTGTAACACAATCTCACACACTGGCCAAGACACCGCGTCACATAATCGGCCATGAAGTCGAGGACCCGGTCCCGGGAGGGCGTTTGAAGTTCTGTTTCTTCCGCTTGATGCCCTATACCGATGTCGCGAACGCGCCGACGAAATGGCCGGTCGCAAACGCTGCGTTCGATTCGCACAAGGCAAACGCGCTCTATCGACGTTACGTCGACACGACCGGAGCGAGCGCGGCGAAAGCAAACAGGTTGGTGGCAGCCTCGGAATCCTGAGGCATGTGCAAATGGCTGGTACGGCGTGGAGGGAACGGTAAGTATGTCAGCATTGCGCGACGGCGAGGTAGCGAAGGTCGATATCGCCGGAATCGAAGTGGAAATTCTGACACGCGGCCAAGGCCGGCCGCTGCTGTTCCTGCACCCTCATATCGGCCTCGATCACGCGTCGCCTTTCATTGCGCATCTCGCCAAGACGTTTCGGGTTATTGCGCCGTCGCATCCGGGCTTCGGCCACAGTGCGCTGCCCGCTTTCATGACGAGCGTCGACGACCTCGCTTATTTCTATCTCGATCTTCTCGCGGCGCTCGATCTGCGCGAGGTGGTGGTCGCCGGCGTATCTTTCGGCGGCTGGCTCGCCGCCAGCATCGCGGTGAAAACCACCGAGCGCATATCGCGCCTCATCCTTGCCGATGCGGTCGGGCTCAAATTGGGCGGTCCGGAGACACGCGACATCGTCGATATTTTCACGACCAAGCAACACGAGGTTGAGGCGCTGGCTTATCACCAAGGTGCAGCGCCGGACAAAGACATGAAGGCGATGTCGGAAGACGAGCTGCTCGTGCTGTTCCGTAACCGCGAATCGACTGCGCGTTTCGCGTGGTCGCCCTATATGCGCGATCCGAAACTCGCGCATCGCCTCCATCGCATCGATGTGCCGACCCTGGTCCTTTGGGGCGAGAGCGATCGCATTGCCTTGCCGGACTATGGGCGCGCTTATGCCGCGCAGATTCCGGGAGCGACCTTCGATCTGATCCGCGAGGCGGGACATTTTCCGCATGTGGAGCAGCCCGAAACCTTCGCGCAAAAGATCGTCGACTTCGTGAACCGCACGGGCAACAAGTCAACCGCGCGGTAATTCCTCGAACAACAAACGGTGCCAGCCGATGCGTGTCTATCACATGACCGAGGAGCCTTATCCTGCCGCTTGGGATTTGGGGGCCGAATCGCTGCGCGTGAGCCTGCCCAGCCGGCATTGCGATCCGGTGCTCGCGGCGGATCTTTATCATCGCTATCTCGATGAATGGGTACTGTGCGATGAGCTCGGCATCAACATCTTCGTCAACGAGCATCACAGCACGGCGACCTGCCTGACTTCGTCGTGCAACATCATTCTCGGCGTGCTCGCGCGCATCACCAAGCATGTGCGGCTGTTGGGCCTCGGCATTCCGATCGCCAATCGCCCGGACCCGCTGCGCATCGCCGAAGAAGTCGCGATCATCGATGTGCTCTCGCGCGGCCGCCTGGATCTCGGCTTCATCAAGGGCGTGCCGTACGAGATCGTCCCCTCGAATGCGAGCCCGATCGGCATCAGCGACCGCTTTTGGGAGGCGCATGATCTCATCATCAAGGCGCTCAGCACGCAGGACGGGCCGTTCAGCTGGGAGGGCCGGTATTTCGATTACCGCTCGGTGAATGTCTGGCCGCGCCCTTATCAGCAGCCGCATCCGCCGGTCTGGATCAGCACCAACAGCATCGGCAGCATTCCCGAGATCGCCAAGCGCGGTTACGTCGTGGGCACGGTGATGCTGGGTTACAAGGCGAAGCAGCTCTTCGACGAATATCGCAAGGTCTGGCGTGAATCCGGCCGGCCGCTGCCCTGTCCGCTCGACCGCTTTTGCTATTGCTGCTTCGTTGCGGTGGGGTCGAGCGAGGAAGAAGGCTTGCGTCGCGGCAACGAAGTCATGGCCTATCTGCGGACGAGCGCCGTTGTCGGCGAGCAATACCGAAACCCGCCCGGCTATATGCCAGCCGCCGTACTTGCGCAGGCCTATAAGCAATCGGGCGGTACGGCCTTCCGCGATCAGCACATCTATACGAAGGAAGGGAAGCGGCTTAGCACCTTCGCCAAATCATCGGTGCAAGATGCGATGGGCGGCGGCCTGCTTTTCGCCGGTACGCCCGACCAGGTCTACGCGCATATTGTCGATTTTTATGAAGCGGTCGGCGGCTTCGGCGTGCTGCAGATGATGGCACAGGCGGGATCGATGAATCACGCCGATACGAGCGACAGTCTGCAGCTCTTCGCCAAAGAGGTAATGCCGCGGCTCGAGGAATACCACGCCACGCGCCAGATGGCCGCGGAGTGAGAATTAAAAACACGAATAGAGTCCGAGCCGGGCGGCTAACCGTCTGGCCGGGTGAAGGGAGGCTTTGAGTGAAACACATCAAATCGATCGCTATCACGATGGCGCTTGCGCTGGGCGCCTTGTCCATTCCTGCCGGCATTGTCGCAGCCGCTGAAACGAAGCTGCCGAAAGTGAGGCTCGCCATCAATCCGCTTGTCTACGCGCATCTACCGCTGATGGTCGCGGCCGATAAAGGATATTTCACCGCCGAAGGTGTCGATGCCGTCATTGGCAAATATCCCGGCTCGTCCAACACCCAGTTGCCGCTCGTGGCGCGCGGCGATCTCGATATGGCGCCAATGGTCGCGGGCCCGGCGCTCTTCAATCAGCAAAGCCAAGGCTTCAACGTGAAGGTCGTCGCTTTCGAGTACACCTCGAAGCGCGGCTGGAATGAATCGGTATGGCTGCTCGTGCGCAAGGACGTTTGGGATTCGGGCGCCGTCCGCTCGATCGAGGATTTGAAAGGCCATAGCGTCGATGGCGGTCCCGTCGGAACCCCGGTCAATGTGTTGTTGCGCCAGGTTTTGGCCAAAGCGCATCTTTCCTTGACCGACGTCAAATTCAGCGAGCGGCTCGTCGCGCCGCCGGATTGGCTCGCCGCGCTTCGCAACAAGGCGGTGGATGGGCTGACTGCGGTCGAGCCGATCGCGAGCGAAATCGTGCGACAAGGCTATGGCGTCAAGCTGGTCTCGCCTATGGATGTGGCGGCCTGGTCGCCGACGGCGACGATGGTTGCCAATCCCGAGTTTCTGCAAAAGAATCACGACACCGTCGTCCATTTCCTGAAAGCGGTGCTGCGCGCAGATCAGGACATCGTGCGCGGCGGCCCGCATTGGACGCCCGAGATCACCGGCATTCTGGCGCATTGGTCGAAGATGACGAAGGATCAGATCACCACCATCCCGTCGCCGTCTTATTACGGCGACTATGGGAAGATCGACCCGAAGCTGCTCGACGAGCAACAGAAATTCTGGGTCGATCTCGGCCAGGTCAAACAGCCTGTCGATATCGCCACGCTGATCGATGCTTCGGCGATCGATGAGGCCCGCAAGGACGTGCAAATCAAGTGAGCGTCGGCGTGGTCGGACGCGAAGGAACGACATCGCTGCATACGGTTGCGACGGCGTCCGATATGGCGGGCGGCATCTATGTCCGCGATCTGGTGAAGACGTTCGGCAGCGGCGCCGATGCCGTCGAGGCTTTGGCCATCGCCGATCTCACGGTGCGCGAGGGTGAGTTTCTTTGCATTGTCGGGCCGAGTGGCTGCGGCAAGACGACCTTTCTGCGCATTCTCGGCGGACTCGAGGCGCCGACGAGCGGAGCGCTCGATGTCAGGATCGAGCACAGCACTCGGCCGCTGCAATCAATGGTCTTTCAAGAGCAGGGCATCTTTCCGTGGCTGACCGTGTTGCAGAATGCCGCCTATGGGCTCACCGTGCGCAACGTCCCGCGCGGCCAGCGCGAGGCCATCGCCGCCGGCTATTTGCGCAAGCTTGGTCTCGCTGGATTCGAAGCGGCGTATCCGCGGCAGCTTTCGGGCGGCATGCGGCAACGGGTCAATCTCGCTCGTGCCTTTGCCAACGATCCCGCGGTGCTCTTGATGGACGAACCGCTCGGCAGCCTCGATGAGCAAACCAAAATGCTGGTGCAGGAGGATTTGCTGCATCTCTGGGAGGGCACCCGCAAGACGGTCATCTTCATCACGCATAGCCTCGATGAGGCCGTCGTCTTAGGCGATCGCGTCGCCGTCATGAGCCATCGCCCCGGCCGTATCAAGGCGATCTATCCGATCGACTTGCCGCGTCCACGCAACGCGCTCGAGCTGCGCAACAATCCGTCCTTTCTCGCGATCCGCGGACGTGTCTGGGATACGCTGCGCGAAGAAGTTCTTTCCGCCAATCTCGGCAGTCGCGAGAGCCTCGGATGACTCAATCGCAAGAGACCGGCGGCCTATCGGCACGCTCAGCCGTTACGGCACCCACGCCCGCGGCTACCGGCCGTGCGCCGCGGCTCGTATCGCCGCGCGAGCGCGCCGTCGCCGTCGCGAGCCCGATCGTCCTTCTCATCGCCTGGGAAATCGCCGCGCGGACAAACCTGATCGATGCGCGAATTCTTCCGGCGCCGTCGCTCGTTGCAGCGACGATCTACGACATGACGGTGCATGGCGATTTGCTCACCGATACGCGCGACACGATCCTGCGCTTTCTCGCGGGAATTTTCGCCGGCGTGCTTCCGGGCGTTTTCCTGGGGCTGACGATGGGGCTTTTTCGCTGGATCGGCGTCGTGCTCAATCCGATCGTCGGCGTCTTTTATAATATTCCGCGCATCGCGCTGTTCCCGCTGGTTCTCATCATCGTCGGCCTCAACGAGACGTCGAACATCCTGATGATCGCGCTCGGGCCTTTCTTTACGATGCTGATTACGGCGATGGGCGCGGTGATGACCGTCGATCCGGTCTATCGCGACGTGGCCAAGAATTTCAACACCGGGCCGCGGCACCTTTATCTGATGGTGACCTTGCCGGCGATCGCACCGGCGCTGATGAGCGGCCTTCGCATATCGGTCGGGCTGGGGCTTCTCGGCACCATCGCCGTCGAATTCCTGGTGGCGGATTCGGGGTTGGGGCATGTCATCTGGAATTCCTGGACCGTGCTCTCGCTGACCCAATCGATGGCCGGGCTCGTGGTGGCGGCGTTGGTCGGCTACGTGATGTTCACGATGGTCTCGCTGCTCGAGCGGCTGCTCGTGCCCTGGAACCGACCGCGAAGCTTTGCGTGAGCGGGCCGGTCGGCTAGCTACGGCTCCGCATCCCGATCAAGGGGTGAGAGCAGCGCTAGCGGATCTATGTGTTCGACGCGGCCAGAGTAGGCGCCTGCGCAATGCTCTATGGTGAAAGGGCCTCAAGCCAATCGTCATGAATGTCCACCGCAAGGCGATCGGCGCTGTCGGTGCCGAACACTTCGCGCACCTCGAACTCGACCGTGTAAAGCGGCGGATAGATGCCGTGATGGTCGACTGGGTTATCGATCCGGCCGTGGATGCCAATCACGACCCCGATCTTGCCGCGAACGTAGGCTGGCGTTCGCGGATTCCCGTCGAGGTTCGCGGATTTCACCCGCACGCGATCGCCGACCCGAAACGCGGAAGAGGTCTCAGTCACTCCGCCGCTCCCTTCTGTCGGAGGGCATCGCGTTCGGTGGGGCTCAATGCCTCGGCGGTGCCAATCAGGCTCTCGCGCGTGACCAACGTCGCGAGTTCATCCTCGCTCCAGCTTTCCGTTCCAGCAGGGCGTCGCGGCAGCACGATCCATCGTATGTCCGATGTGCTGTCATGCACGCGAACGGCAATATTTGTGGGAACGTGCAGATCGAACATCTGCCCAAGCGTGCCGCGTGGATCCCGCACGATCTTCTGGCGGTACTCCTCGCTCTTGTACCACCAGGGTGTGTCGCCCAGGAGATCGTAGGGGTAGCAAGAGCACAGGGTGCAGACGACCACGTTGTGGACCGCCTCCGTGTTCTCCGCGACGCCCATCTTGCCTAATCGGCCCGGCGGGATGTCCAACTCGCGAACGGCCTCTCGCCCTTTGCTCAGCAGCGCTTGCTTAAAAGTCGGATCGACCCAGGCGCGAGCGACAATCCTGGCGCCATTGCGCATGCTCGGCTCGCCGGCTTGGGCGCGCTGCCGGTCCAACTCATCGGGCTTCAGCGCCCCCGCGGCCACAAGCGCATGCGTGAACGCCTGGAGAAGCCGCTCATAGCGGGTCATATCCTCCTCGAGGTGAGCGA
>Ga0134126_10009878_pt1 | contig 12030 bp, 9 predicted proteins | sample KB31752_FD_96881 | JGI IMG/M metagenome (GOLD analysis project Ga0134126, IMG submission 96881) | Terrestrial soil microbial communities with excess Nitrogen fertilizer from Kellogg Biological Station, Michigan, USA - KB3-175-2 | ecosystem: Environmental > Terrestrial > Soil > Unclassified ...
GGATGCCTTCGGTGTAATGCCACATGCGGTCGGGGTGGATCAGCGACGCGCCGTCCGCCGCCACCGCCTGCTGCAGCAGGCCGTCGACGTGCTGCGGGACGCCCGTCAGCATGAAGGCCGGAGGCGGACCGAGCCGTTGCTGCGGCCAGTGCTTGCGGACGAGTTCGTGGTTGCCGCCGATTCCGCCCGACGCGATCACCACGGCGTCGGCATGAAACTCGAATTCACCGATCGCCGTGCGCGAGCTCGCGACACCGCGTGCCGCCGTCGATGGCTCGAGCACGTCTGCCTGCACGCCGCAAACCGCACCGCCGCGCCGCACCAGCGCGGTCACACGATGCCGGAATGCCAGCTCGATACGCCCGGCGCGCGCGTGTTCGTGTACGCGCCGCTCGAACGGAGCGACGACTCCCGGGCCGGTGCCCCAGGTGACGTGGAAACGCGGAACGCTGTTGCCGGGTCCCCCTGCCCCGGCGCAACCCCGCTCGGCCCAGCCGACGATCGGAAACCATCGCATGCCGAGCGCATGCAGCCAGCAGCGCATTTCCCCGGAGGCGAAGTCGACGTAGGCCCTCGCCCAGCGGCGTGGCCAGTCGTCACCGGCGCGGTCGAAGCCAGCCGTCGTCTCCCAGTCGCGCAGCGCGAGCTCGTGCGAGTCCCGGATGCCGAGGCGGCGCTGCTCGGGCGAATCGACGAAGAAGAGGCCGCCGAGCGACCAGAACGCCTGCGCGCCGAGGCCCTGCTCCCCTTCCTGGTCGACGAGCACGACGCGTCGCCCCGCGTCGGCGGCTTCCACGGCAGCGACGAGACCCGCGAGCCCCGCTCCCACCACGATCACGTCGGTAACTGGCGTCGGCATCGGTCGATGCCAGCATCGCACGTTCCGGCAGCGAATGCATGTCGCGCGATGTCTGCACGCTCGCGCGATGTAACATTCGCGTGCCCTTTCGAGTGGTTCCAACCGATTGTGCTGACGAACGAAGACATCCGGGCGATTCCGCTGTTCTCGACGCTGGCCGCGAGCGAACTCGAGCGCATCGCGCAGACGTCGGCCGATCTGCGGTTGGGTCCCGGAGAGTGGGCCGTGCCGGAGGGTGGCGAGCGCGCGCTGTTCGCGGTTCTGTCCGGAAGGATCGAGGTCGTGAAGGTCTTCGACGGCGTCGAACGCAGGCTCGGTTGGCGGCTGCCGGGCGCGATCTTCGGTGAGGTGCCGCTCGCGCTGGGGTCGCCGTTTCCGGGGGGCTACCGGGCAACTGAGCCGTCGCGCGTCGTCCGAGTCGATCCGGGCGACTACTACGCGATCGCATCCGCGTCACCGGAGGTGGCGGTCAAGGTCGGTGCTCTCGCGCGCGAGCGGCTCGGCGGGCTTCAGGGAATCGCCGCGGAAGCGCCAAAGGCGCACATCGTGCTCTTGGGTGATCAGTGGGACGGCGCGTGCAGCGATATGCGACGATTTCTCGCGCGCAACCAGATCAGCTACGAATGGGTCACTCCCGACTCGCCGAAGCGCGCCACGCTGTGGCCCGGAGCGATGCCTGCTGCAGCCGAATGTCCCGTCCTGCGCCTCGTCGACGGCACCGTCCTCAGCCGACCGAAACCGCGGGATCTCGCTGAGCGTCTCGGCCTCCAGACCCGGCCCGGTCTGCCCGAATACGACACCGTCATCATCGGAGGCGGCCCGGCCGGACTCGCGGCAGCCGTTTATGGTGCGTCGGAAGGGTTACGGACGCTGGTGATCGAGCGCGAGGCGCCCGGCGGCCAGGCGGGAACGTCATCGCGGATCGAAAACTATCTCGGATTTCCGAATGGAGTCTCCGGCGAGGAGCTCGCGGTCCGCGCGCTCCAACAGGCGAAACGATTGGGGGCGGAAACGGTCGTTACGCGTTCGGTCGAGCGGATCGATCCGAAGACCCGGGGGATCCTGCTCGATGGCAACGACGTCGTCCGCGCCAGAACGGTCATTCTCGCGACGGGGGTCACGTGGCGTCGTCTCGAAATCGACGGGGTCGATCGGCTGATCGGCAAGGGTGTCTATTACGGAGCGGCGCGCAGCGAGGCGAGCACCACGCATGGTGCAGACATCCATCTCATCGGTGCGGGGAACTCGGCAGGCCAGGCCGCTCTGTTCTTTGCAAACCATGCGCGAACCGTGACGCTGCTCGTCCGCGGCTCCTCACTGGAAAAGGGCATGTCCCACTACCTGATCCATCAGCTTCGCGCACGATCGAACGTCTTCGTTCGTCTGGATTCCGAAGTCGCCGCGGTTCACGGCGACGCGCATCTGGGCGAGATTTCGATTCGTGACAGGGGCACCGGATCGGTGGCGCGGCACGAATGCGGCGGCCTGTTCGTCTTCATCGGAGCCGACGCCGATACCGGCTGGCTGCCCCCGGAGATCGCGCGCGACGCACGCGGATACGTCCTCACCGGCGACAAGGTTTCGAGTGCGGGGCGCTGGTCTCACGACCGCGACCCCTATCTGCTCGAGACCAGCGTCCCTGGCATCTTCGCGTGCGGCGACGTGCGCTTCAGCCCGGTCAAGCGCGTCGCCGCTGCCGTCGGTGACGGGAGCATGGCGATAGCATTGGTGCATCAATATCTGCAGAATGATCGACGCGCGTCACGATCGAGCGATGCCTGACGATGGCAATCGCCGACGAATTCGAGCGCGCGTTTCGCCTGCACCAGCAGGGGAGGCTGCGCGAGGCGTGGCTGCGCTACGAGGCGGTGCTCGCCGCCGAGCCGCGTCACGCGGGTGCCCTCCACTACTCGGGCGTCGTGCTCTATCAGTCGGACAAGCTGCCCGAGGCGGCCGAGCGTATCCGCGCGTCGATCGCCGTCGATGCGGGCTCGGCCGACGCGTGGTCGAACCTCGCACTGGTCCTCGGCGCCGCGGGGCGCGGCGAAGCCGCGGTCAATGCGCTCGTCGAGGCGGCAAGGCTCGCACCGCGATCGTCGGCCGTTCACGCCAATCTCGCCGCCGCGCGCCTTGCCATCGGCGATGCACCCGCGGCCGAAGCGGCCGCGCGCGCGGTGCTTGCGCTCGATCCTCGCTCCGCCGCCGGTTGGCACAACCTCGCACTTGCGCTGAAGGATCAGCGCCGCGCACTCGAGGCCCTCGAGGCGTCGGCGCGGGCGGTCGCGATCGCGCCCGACGAGCCCGCCTATTCGGGAGTGAAGGCGCAGCTCGAGATCGCCGCAGGTCTTCTGGACAAGGCGCATGTGACGCTCGACGCAGCGCTCGCTCGCCGGCCGCAGTCGGCTGACCTGCGCTTCGAACTCGCCGGCCTCCTCGAGCGGGAAGGCGATGCGACGGGGGCGATGCGTGCGTGGGGCGACGTGCTGAAGATCGAGCCGCGGCAGGGAGCGGCGCTGTCGCAGCTCGTGTTTCTGCGCCAGCGCGTCGGCGACTGGCACGACCTCGCGGCGCTGCGCAAGCGATTCGAGGATGGCGTCGCCAGCAATGTACCGCTCCTGTCGCCGTTCGTACTGCTGTCGCAACCGTCGACACGGGCCACGCAGCGGCGCTGTGCGGACCAATGGCTCGCGTCGGTCGTCGGAGCGCCGACGGCGCAAGCCGCGCCGTCCCCGACGCGCTTCGACGTCGCCGGGCCGCGGTTGCGCCTCGGCTACCTGTCGGCCGATTTTCATACGCACGCAACCGCGTTCCTCGCCGCGGGGCTCTTCGAGCACCACGACCGCAATCGGTTCGATGTCATCGCCTATTCGACCGGACCGAACGACCGCAGCGCGATGCGCGCGCGCCTCGTGCGCGGGTTCGATCGCTTCGTCGACGCCGCCGGGTTCGCGCCAGACCGCCTCGCCGCGACGATCCGCGGTGACGCGATCGACATTCTCGTCGACCTCAAGGGACACACCGAGGGTGCGCCGCCCGCAGTGCTGGCACTCCGCCCGGCGCCGATCCAGGTCCACTACCTCGGCTATCCCGGAACCCTCGGCGGCAGCCTCGTCGACTACCTCATCGGTGATTCGATCGTTACGCCGGCCGAGCACTCGTCCGACTACGCGGAGACCCTCGTGCTGTTGCCGGGCAGCTATCAGGTCAACGATCGCGAGCGCCCGATAGGACCCACCCCTACGCGGACCGACGTCGCGCTTCCCGGCGAGGCCCGCGTCTTCTGCTGCTTCAACAACAGCTATAAGATAAATCCGGAAGTCTTTGATGCATGGATGGAAATCATGCGCGAGACGACCGGATCGGTGCTCTGGCTACTCGCCCGCCCCGGCGACACCCTGCTCGTCGCCAACCTGCGCCGCGAGGCCGAAGCGCGCGGCGTCGCCGGCGAGCGGCTTCATTTCGCCGCGCCGCGCCCCAATGCCGAATACCTCGCGCTCTATCGGGTTGCCGACCTCTTCCTCGACACGTGGCCCTACAACGCCCACACGACGGCGAGCGATGCCTTGTGGTCGGGCTGTCCGGTCGTCACGTTTACCGGGGAGACCTTCGCAGGGCGCGTCGCGACGAGCCTTCTCGCCGCGGTCGGCTTGCCCGAGCTCGTTGCGGACGGACCGCGTGGCTACGTTGCGAAGGCGGTCGCGCTTGCGCGCGACTCCGCCGAGCTTGCGCGGTTGCGCAGCTACCTAGACGGTTCCGGCCGGCAGAGCCGCCTCTTCGACACGGCGGCGACGACGCGCGCGCTCGAAGTCGCGTACGTCGAGATGGCCGCGCAGTATCGGCGCGGGCGGCGCGAGTTGATCCGCGTATAGCGGGGGGCGCTCACACGAATTGCAGCGCTTCGTCGATGCGCGTCACCGCCGTCACCGCGATGCCGTCGATCGGGTGGCGCGGCTGGTTCGCCCGGGGGATCAGCGCGTGCACGAAGCCGAGTTTCGCGGCTTCGCGCAGCCGCTCCTGGCCGCGCTGGACCGGGCGGATCTCGCCCGCGAGTCCAACCTCGCCGAACACGAGAGATTTATTCGGCAGTATCTTGTTTCTTAAGGATGAATAGATCGACAGCATGACGGCGAGGTCGGCCGCCGGCTCGGCGATCCGCACGCCCCCCACCGCGTTGACGAAGACGTCGTAGCCGCTCGTGTCGACGCCGCCGTGGCGGTGCAGCACCGCGAGGAGCAGTGCGAGGCGCTGCGCATCGAGCCCCACGGCGAGGCGCCGCGGCATTCCGCCGGGGGCGGCGTCGACGAGCGCCTGCACTTCGACCAGCAGCGGACGCGATCCTTCGAGCGTCGCCATCACAACCGACCCCGGCACCCCTTCGGCGTGCTGCGACAGGAACAGTGCCGACGGATTGGCGACGCCGCGCAGACCCCGCTCGGTCATCGCGAAGACGCCGAGCTCGTTGGCGGCGCCGAAGCGATTCTTCATCGCGCGCACGAGGCGAAAGCTCGAATGCGCGTCGCCCTCGAAGTAGAGCACGGTGTCGACGATGTGCTCGAGCACGCGCGGGCCGGCGATCGCCCCTTCCTTGGTGACGTGGCCGACGAAGATCACGACGATGCCGCGCTGCTTGGCGAGCCGGGTGAGCTGCGCCGCGCACTCGCGCACCTGCGCGACGCTCCCCGGCGCCGACGCGAGCGCCTCGGTGTAGAGCGTCTGGATGGAGTCGATGACGACGATCTCTGGTGCTGCGGCGCCGATCGCCGCGATGATCGCCTCGAGCTGCACCTCGGCGAGGAGCTCGATCGGCGCGTCGACGAGGCCGAGCCGTGCGGCCCGCAGCGCGATCTGCTCGGCCGATTCCTCGCCGGTCACGTAGAGCGTCCGGTGCCGCGCACCGAGCGCCGCTCCGGCCTGCAGAAGCAGCGTCGACTTGCCGATGCCCGGGTCGCCGCCGAGGAGGATCACTCCGCCCGGCACGAGCCCATCGCCCAATACCCGGTCGAATTCGTCGATGCCGGTGGCGATGCGCGAGACGGCTCGTGGCGTCACCTTGGCGAGCGGGGTCACCACCGAGCGCGTTCCGGCGACGTTCTCGAAGCGAGTCGGCGCCGGTGCCGCGACGCTCTCGACCAGCGTGTTCCAGGCGCCGCAATGCGGACACTGGCCCTGCCACTTGGGCGCCTGCCCGCCGCACTCGGTGCAACTGAAGAGCGTTTTCGTTTTCGCCATCGTCGATGTCGCGACGTTGCGGCCTGAGCGGTTCGGCAGCTCGCGAGGTGCCCGGCGCCGATCGTCCGGCTCAGTCGAGCTCGGACGGATGAGCGACGGCGGTCCCGAGCTTGCCGACGACCACGCCGGCTGCTGCGTTCGCGATGCGCATCGCGTCGGCGAGCGGCGCGCCGGCTGCGAGCAGCGCGCCGAGGGTGGCGATGACGGTGTCGCCCGCGCCTGAGACATCGAAGACCTCGCGCGCCTGCGCGGGGATGCTGAGCGCGCCCGCGTCGGAGAAGAGGCTCATGCCCTCCTCCGACCGCGTCACCAGAAGCGCACCGATGCCGAGATCACGCCGCAGCCCCTGCGCGCGTCGAGCGAGGTCGGCCTCGTCGCGCCAGCGACCGGCGACCTGCGCGAGCTCGGCGCGGTTGGGCGTCACCAGTGTCGCGCCGCGGTATTCGCCCCAGTCGTCGCCCTTCGGATCGACCAGCACGGGCTTTCCTGCGGCACGCGCACGCTCGATCATCGTCGCGATGTGGGCGAGCCCTCCCTTGCCGTAATCGGACAGCACGACCGCTCCGGCCGGTCCGAGCAGCGCATCGAAATCTGCGAGTTTGGCGGCAAGGAGCTCGCGCGGCGGCGGACGCTCGAAGTCGATTCGCAGGAGCTGTTGCTGGCGCCCGACGACACGAAGCTTGACGGTGGTGGTCAGCGCCGCGTCGCGCAGAAACGATGCGGTCACGTTCTCTGCGGCGAGCATGCGCAGCAGCGCATCGGCGGGCTCGTCGTCGCCGGTCGCGCTGATGAGATCGGCGGACGCGCCGAGTGCCGTGACGTTGCGCGCGACGTTGGCAGCACCGCCGGGTCGCTCCTCGGCGCGTGCGATCCTGACGACCGGCACCGGTGCCTCGGGCGAGATGCGCTCGACGTCGCCGAACCAGTAGCGGTCGAGCATCACGTCGCCGACGACGAGCACGCGCGCGCTCGCCACCCGACTGCGCCAGCGCGCAAACCCGGCTTTCATGTCATCGCCGCCCGATCGCGTGGTAGTGGAACCCCGCTGCGCGTACCGCAGAAGGGTCGTAGAGATTGCGCCCGTCGAAAATCACGGGCTCTTTCAGCAGGCGGCGCAGCACGGAGAAATCGGGGCTGCGGAACTCCTTCCACTCGGTGACGACGACGAGCGCGTCGGCGCCGGCGCAGGCGTCGAGCGGATTGGCAGCGTAATCGAGCCCTGGAAGCGCACCGAAGGCGCGCCGCGCTTCGCCGATCGCGACCGGGTCCCACGCGCACACCGAAGCTCCTCGCTGCAGCAGCGACGCGATGATCGTGCGGGAGGGTGCCTCGCGCACATCGTCGGTATCGGGCTTGAACGCGAGCCCCCAAACCGCGAAGCGGCGGCCGGTGAGGTCGGCGCCGAACGTCGCGACGATCTTCCCGACCAGCACCTCCTTCTGCACCTCGTTCGCCTCCTCGACCGCGGAGAGGATGCGCAGCGGCATGCCGTGGCGCTCGGCCGTGTGACGGAGTGCCTTCACGTCTTTCGGGAAGCAGCTCCCTCCATATCCGGCGCCCGGGTAGAGGAAGTGCCAGCCGATGCGCGGATCGGAGCCGATGCCCTGGCGCACCGCCTCGATATCGGCACCGAGGCGGTCGGCGAGGTTGGCGAGCTCGTTCATAAACGAGATGCGCGTCGCGAGCATTGCGTTCGCCGCATACTTGGTGAGCTCGGCCGAGCGCACATCCATCACGAGGAGCCGCTCGTGGCTGCGCTGGAACGGTGCGTAGATCATGCGTAGCGTCGCGATTGCGCGCTCGTCGTCGGCCCCGACGACGACGCGATCCGGACGCATGAAATCGTCGATCGCCGCACCCTCCTTCAGGAATTCTGGATTCGACGCGACGGCGAACGGCACGTCGACGCCGCGTGCAGTGAGCTCGGCGGCGATCGTCTCGCGCACGCGGTCGGCGGTGCCGACGGGCACCGTCGACTTGTCGACGACGAGCGTCCATTCGACCATGCGCCGCCCGATGTTGCGCGCCGCCTGGAGCACGTACTGCATGTCGGCGCTGCCGTCTTCGTCGGGTGGTGTACCGACGGCAATGAACTGGACGGCGGCGTGTCCGACGGCGGCATCGACGTCGGTGGTGAACGCGAGGCGCCCGGCGGCGACGTTGCGGCGGATCATCGGCTCGAGGCCAGGCTCGTGGATCGGCACGCCGCCGCTTCGCAGCATGTCGATCTTGCGCGTGTCGACGTCGAGGCAGAGCACGTCGTTGCCGACCTCTGCGAGGCAGGTCCCGGTGACGAGACCGACGTAGCCGGTTCCGATCATCGTGATCTTCATCGCGGCGCTCCGAGCGACGCTTCGATCGCCGCAAGCGCCGCGAGCGGGTCGGGCGCGCCGGTAATCGGGCGGCCGATCACCAGGTAGTCGGCGCCGCGCGCGATCGCGTCGGCGGGCGTCACGACGCGCGCCTGGTCCGCCGCTTCGGCGCCGGCGGGGCGGATACCCGGCGTCACCAGCGCGAAAGACTCGCCGAGCGCCGCGCGAAGCTCGGGCGCCTCCTGCGCCGAACACACGACGCCGTCGAGGCCGCAGTCGCGCGCGAGGCGGGCGAGCCGCAGCGCCTGGCGCGCCGGCGTGTCCGTGACGCCGGTCTCGGCGAGGGCCTTCGCGTCGAGGCTCGTCAGCACCGTCACCGCGACGAGGAGCGGCCGGGGAAAGCCTTCGGCAGCGGCAGCGGCAGCGACGGCTTCGCGGGCGGCGATGAGCATCGCCCTGCCGCCGGCCGCGTGAACGTCGAGCATCCATACACCGAGGCGCGCCGCCGCGGCGCAGGCGCCGGCGACGGTGTTCGGAATGTCGTGGAACTTGAGGTCGAGGAAGAGGCGGAAGCCACGTCCGACGAGCTCGCGCACGACTTGCGGGCCCGCAGCAACGATGAGCTCCTTGCCGATCTTGACCGCGCAGCGGCGCGGGTCGAGCCTCGTGGCGAGAGAGAGCGCGGACTCCGCGTCGGCAAAGTCCAGCGCGACGATCACCCGCGGGGCGGCGGGTTCAGGCGTAACCATCGGGCATCTCCGTGCGGCGTGGCGAATAGCTCTCCCACTTCTGGCAGCCGGGGCAGCGCCAGTAGTACTGGCGCGCCCGGAAGCCGCAATGCTCGCACTTGTAGAAGCCGAGCCGCTTGATGTGCTGCGCAACGAGCCCTTTGACGAGCTCGAGATCGCGGCGCCGTTCGGCTGGCGCCGACAGGAGCTGGGCTTCGAGGAGACGGTCGAGTCCGATCAGCGTCGGATTCTTCGCGAGCTCGTCGGTGACGAGTGCCGCGGCCGCGGTTGCGCCCTCGTGCTCGATGACCAGCGCGAACAGCGCATTGAGGACGTCGAGCGATGGGTATTGCTGCTGATAGCTGCGCAGCAGCCTGATCCCCGACGGCAGGTCGCGCGACGCGCGGAACGCCTCGGCGAAGCGGTCGGCGGCAAGCGCGAGGAACGCCGGGTTCTGCGACTCGATTCGCTGCCACGCCGCGATTGCGCCCGGCAGGTCGCCTTCCTGGCGCGCGAGGTCGCCGGCGATCAGATTCGCCCGCGTGCAGCCGCGGTGGGCGACGAGCGCACGCTCGACCTCGGCCAGCACGGTCGCGCGGTCGGGCCTGACGAGTGCCGTCTGCGCGAGCTCGCAGTGGTACTGCGCGATTTCGCGGTAGTACGGCTGCTTCGCCAGCATCTCCATCCGCTGCGTCGCGGCGATCGCTTTCGGCCAGTCCTTCTCGGTCTCGTAGATCGAGATCAGGTGCGAAAGTGCCGAGTGCTCGAACGGCGTGCCGTCGAGCTTCGTGAACAGCGTCTCGGCGCGGTCGAGGAGTCCGGCGCGATGGAAGTCCTGCGCGAGCTCGTAGTTCGCCATCGTGCGCTTGTCGGCGGGCAGCGATGGCCGGTCGAGCAGGTTCTGATGCATGCGGATCGCGCGGTCGGTCTCACCCTGGCGGCGGAACAGCGAACCCAGCGCGAAGTGCAGGTCGATCGTCTGCGGATCGACCTTGACCACCTCGATGAACGACTCGATCGCCTTGTCGGGCTGCTCGTTCAGGAGGAAGTTGAGCCCGCGGAAATACGACAGCGGCAGCGCGCGCGACTCGTGCAGGAGGTGTTTGATGTCGATGCGCGCGGCGATCCAGCCGAGCGCGAAGAACAGCGCCGGAACCGGCAGCAGCCACCAGAGCTGGAAGTCCATCGTCCGGAAGTTCGCTGCGCGATCGCGCGCCGCCTACTCGCCCGGTAACCTGGACGCGAACTCGGACGCGGAGACCGTCGCTGCCGCCGGAGGCTGCTGCGGCGCGCTGCGCATCGCGCCGGCGTGCTCGCGCCGCAGGCGCGCGAGCTGGCGCTTCAGGCGCGCGACTTTGATTGCCGCCGAAAGGAGCCCGAGCGCGACGCCGGCGGCAAACGCGATCAGGATCACGAACACGAGCGGCGCCTGCCAGCTGTAGAACGACAGCAGCGTCACCGTCACCGGCTGCGAGTTCTGCAGCGAGACGAACAGCAGCGCGATGAAGACGATCGCGGTGACGATCCAGCGCAAAACGCCCATGGAGTACGCCGCTCAGCTCCGGTCGGCGTCGAAGTCGACGCGCTCGCGCAGCTCCTTCCCCGCCTTGAAGTGCGGGACGAACTTCTCGGGTACCTGCACCTTCTCGCCCGACTTCGGGTTGCGCCCGGTACGCGGTGGCCGGTGGTTGAGGCCGAAGCTTCCGAACCCGCGGATCTCGATGCGCGCACCCTTCGCGAGGCTCTCGGCCATCGCATCGAGCACCATCTTCACCGCAAGCTCGGCGTCCTTCGCGACCAATTGCGGAAACTGCGCGGCCAGACGGTCGATCAGCTCCGATTTGGTCATGGCCTGCCTTCCGTGGTCAGCCGTTGTTCTTGTTGTCGAGCTTCGCCTTGAGGAGCGCGCCGAGGTTGGTCGTACCGGTGTTGGCGCCCGCGCTCTCGGCACTCATCCGCTGCATCGCCTCGGTTTCGTCGGCATTGTCCTTCGCCTTGATCGACAGGTTGATCGCGCGGTTCTTGCGATCGATGTTGATGATCATCGCCGTGACCGCGTCGCCTTCCTTCAGCCGCGTGCGGATGTCCTCGACGCGGTCGCGCGAGACTTCGGACGCGCGCAGGTATCCCTCGATCTCCGCGGCGAGCGTGATTACCGCGCCCTTGGGGTCGAGACTCTTCACGCTCCCGGCGACGATGCTGCCCTTGTCGTGGGTGGCGACGAAGTTGGTGAACGGATCGCCCTCGAGCTGCTTGATGCCGAGCGAGATGCGCTCGCGCTCGACGTCGATCGCGAGCACCATCGCCTCGACTTCCTGACCCTTCTTGTAGTCGCGCACCGCCTGCTCGCCAGCAATCGCCCACGACAGGTCGGAGAGGTGCACGAGGCCGTCGATCCCGCCGGGAAGCCCGACGAAAACGCCGAAGTCGGTGATCGACTTGATCTGCCCGGAGACCTTGTCGCCCTTCTTGTAGTTCATCGCGAACTCGTCCCAGGGATTGGCCATGCACTGCTTCATCCCGAGCGAGATGCGCCGGCGGTCCTCGTCGATCTCGAGAATCATCACCTCGACCTCGTCGCCGAGCTGCACGACCTTGGTCGGGTGGATGTTCTTGTTGGTCCAGTCCATTTCGGACACGTGGACGAGACCCTCGATCCCCGACTCGATCTCGACGAACGCGCCGTAGTCGGTGATGTTGGTGACCTTGCCGAACAGGCGCGTTCCGGGCGGATAGCGCCGCGCGAGCCCGACCCACGGATCGTCGCCGAGCTGCTTCAGGCCAAGCGACACGCGGTTCTTCTCCTGGTCGAACTTCAGCACCTTGGCAGTCACCTCGTCGCCGACGGCGAGCACCTCGGACGGATGCTTGACGCGCCGCCAGGCGAGGTCGGTGATGTGCA
>Ga0134126_10009879_pt1 | contig 12030 bp, 10 predicted proteins | sample KB31752_FD_96881 | JGI IMG/M metagenome (GOLD analysis project Ga0134126, IMG submission 96881) | Terrestrial soil microbial communities with excess Nitrogen fertilizer from Kellogg Biological Station, Michigan, USA - KB3-175-2 | ecosystem: Environmental > Terrestrial > Soil > Unclassified ...
AGACCTTCATATGGACTTCGATGGAGGTGTTGAAGGCGCGGCTGACCTTGGCCTCGATGTGCACGACATTGCCCAGTTTGATAGGGTTTTCGAAGGAGATATTGTCCACGGAGGCGGTGACTACGGGGGCGTTGCAGTGTTTGCCGGCAGACAGGGCGGCGGCGATATCCATCCAGTACATGAGGCGGCCGCCCATGAGGTTGCCGAATACGTTGGTGTCATTGGGCAGGACCAGCTCGGTCATGACGATAAGGGATTCTTTTGCCGTCTTTGTGTTATTTTGCATAGGGCAAATATAGACAGAAATGAAAGACTAGCGCTAGACCGTGATGCTCCCGCATTTTTTCAGAAAGGCGTCGTCGGCATCCGCGCCCAGACCGGGCTCATCGGATATCTCCAGGAAATAGCCGTTGTAGCGTACGCCACCGGTGACGGGATCGGCGGTATGTCCCAGCATGCAGGTATCCATATCATGAAAGATGATATTGTCGTGCGCGAGGGCAAAATGCATAAAGGCGGTGAGGGCGACGCGGCTTTCCAGCATTCCGCCCATCATGCAGGGGATATGGTGTTCGGCGCAAACCGCATCGATGGCAGTGGCCTCGAGGATCCCGCCCGATTTTGCAAATTTTATATTTACATAATCGCATGCGTCGGCGGCGATGAGCCTGAGGGCGTCGTGGTGGTCGAAGACGCTTTCGTCGGCCATGATCTTTACCGGGGAGCTTTGCCGGAGCCCGGGCAGCCGATGGTCGTTGAACCGGCGCATGGGTTGTTCGCAGAACTGGACATTTGAGTCACCCATCAGTCGCAGGGCGTCGTGAGCGGAATCGAAATCCCAACCCTGGTTGGCGTCGATGCGAAGGATGATCTCATCGCCCACGGCCGCTCGGATAAGGCGAACGCGTTCGACGTCTTCTTTGGGGTTCTTCCCCAGCTTGATCTTGATCATACGCACGCCGTCGGTCTTGAATTTAATAGCCTTTTCGGCCATTTTGCCGGGGGTATCGATCCCGATGGTCAGATCCGTCTCGACGGCTCTTTTTTTGCCTCCCAGGAATCGATAAAGGGGCTGATCGGCGGCCTTTGCGGCCAGGTCGTGGAGCGCCATATCGAAAGCGCTTTTGATCGTCGCATTGAAGGCCGTGAAGTCGTGTAGCTCGCGCATCCGGGTTTGGATATCCAGGGCCTCTTTGCCTTTCCACAGCCGCGCGAAATCCTGAGCCATCTCGAAACAGGTGGCCTGTGTTTCCCCGACGATCATAGGGAATGCCGAGCATTCGCCGACACCGTAATAGCCGGCATCCGTGTGTAGCCGGATCAGGATGTTTTGCGCATAGTGCATAGTCCCCGTAGCGATTGTAAAAGGGTGCATGGGGATGGAGAACTTGTAGATATCTGTATGGAGGATGGTCATCGGCGATGGGTTGACGGGTTTGACGGACCTGCGCGCGCAAAGATAAGGGGAAGTAATGGTAGGGATTGCGTCGAGGTGGTTAAATTCCAAGAAGGCCGATTATTCGAAAATAGATAAATTTGCCGGCAAATTATTGTTTGACTATATGGATATCGCCCCACCGTCTGTCTCTTTCGATAACACTGCCAACGCGTTCGAATACAAATCCGATAAAGAACTCAGGAAAGCGGCCTTTCTTTTTTCCAGCATGGGTTATTCGGCCCTGGTGAAGATCGGGACCATGGTGACGCCGTGGCTGATCCGAAGCGGGATGCCGGTAAAAGGGTTGATAAGGAGGACGATCTTCACGCAGTTTGTGGGAGGGGAGACGCTGGAGGAGACGGCTGCCGTCGCGCGGAAATTGGGAGGATACCATGTGCAGGTGATCCTGGATTATGGGGTGGAAGGTGGCGAAGAAGGTGAAAAGGGTTTCGATCATGCCTGCGGGGAATTCATCCGGGTCATCGAGCATGCGGCCACCGAGCCCAATATTCCCTTCATGAGCGTGAAGGTGACGGGTTTTGCGCGGATGGGTCTGCTGGAGCAGATAGATGCCGCTATGGCGGTAAGGACGGGAGCCGGAGGGAAAGAAGGCGACCGGGGTGAAGGCGAAGGGACGCTGATGAAGCGTTATGCCCGGGCGTTGGAAGGGTTGTCGGCGGAAACGCGTGAAGAGTGGCAGGCCGTCAGCCGCCGGATGCAGCGGATATGCCGGGCGGCGGCCGAGCGGGGGATAGGTGTTCTGGTCGATGCGGAAGAGACATGGATACAGCATCCCGTGGATGTGTTGACGATAAACATGATGGATCAGTTCAACAAGGGGCGTGTGGTCGTCTATAATACGATACAATTGTACCGTACGGACAGGCTGGGTTTTTTGAAAGATTCTTATGAGGCGGCTGTGCAGCGCGATTTTGTGTTGGGCGCCAAACTGGTGCGCGGTGCATACATGGAAAAAGAGCGGAAGCGCGCCGGTGAGATGGGATATGCGTCGCCGATACAACCGGATAAGGAAGCTACCGACAGGGATTACAATGCGGGGGTGGCTTTTTGTATCGGCGCGTTGGATCGCATCGCGATGATCGTGGCTTCGCACAACGAAAATAGTAATCTTCTGGCGGTGCAACTGCTGCAGGAAAAGGGTTTGCCGCTGGACCATCCGCACGTTCATTTCTCTCAGCTGTACGGAATGAGCGACAATATCACGTTCAACCTGGCGAAGGCGGGGTGCGCGGTGAGCAAGTATTTACCTTTCGGACCTATAAAAGACGTGATCCCTTACCTGATGCGGCGTGCGCAGGAGAATAGCAGTATGTCCGGGCAGACGGGCAGGGAGCTTGGACTTATACGGAAAGAGCTGAAGAGGAGAGGAGCATAATATTTAGGGGCTGAATGCAAAAAATCCTTAGTTTTACGCCCTGTTTATTCGAACGGGAAGGAATGAGGGTCGTTAGCTCAGTTGGTTAGAGTACTACCTTGACATGGTAGGGGTCACCGGTTCGAATCCTGTACGACCCACTGGCATTTGCCGCGTAATACATTGATTGTAAATGTATTACGCGGCATGTTTTTTTATATATTTACCCTAAGGGTCACAAAAGTTTAGCAAAAATCATAAGCTATTTAATATCAAATAAATAAAAATGTTGAAATAATTATATATATTGTCCAATTCATGGCCATTTTGTGGACATTGAAAACGACTAAATGGGGGTTACAAGTCTCATATATTAGTGGAAAATAAAATATTTCTTAACACATGTAGGAATCTTGAGCGGCGCTTATAGGCAATAAAGGGTACAATTGAAGATATTATTAATCTTTAAAATGTATGCTTTATGCAGATCCACCAGAATCTCTCGATTCTTTTTTATTTAAAGAGGCGAAAAGCAAATCAAACCGGGTTGACCTCCGTCCACGTCCTAGTAACAATTGATGGCCTGCACGCGGCTTTTTCCCTAGGCTGCAAAATTTTGCCTTCTCAGTGGAATAATACATATCAAAAAGTGACGGCGGACAATCCCAACGCCAAATCGATTAATAAGAAAATTGGTCAGACTAAGGCAGATCTTGAAAGGCATTTTGACCTGATCCATGCACAACAGAAGATTGCAACCCCTAAACTGGTATTGGATTCCTATAAATCACCGTTGAGGGGCGAAAAATTGCGTCAAGACAGGATTGAGAATCTTACCCTAAGCGATCGCTTAGACGCATTAATTGCTGAATTTATTGATTATGGCAATAGACATGAAATCGTTCATGAAATGGCCCCCCATCCGAACCCGTTGAGGATCGAAATTCTTGCTACCGAGAAAATAAGGATTTGCCGAAAAATAGAAGAGTTCAGGAAGGTCACTCGGAAAATCTTCTGCGATAGCAATAGAGAGAAAACACTTGTGCTGGCTTTAAATGAGTATTTGCTTGACTTGCTATTGCAGTGTTCAACGGGAAGTCGATCCTTTCATACGCTCGAAAAACTCGTTTGCCGCAAGAGGAAATATTTGGAATATATAACCTACGAATATAACGATGCGGATCTCAGTTTACAGGAGCTTGATCATTCATTTCTTAAAAATCTGTATCATTTTTTAATGTCCAAAGGAGATATTGCTCACAATACTGCTACAAAGTATCTCCAAATTATCAAAGGAATTATTAACAGAGCCGTAAGCTTAAAATGGATCGATGCAAATCCATTTTTCTTGTACAGATGCACGTATCATGATGTGCACCACGATTGGCTCGATATGAGGCAGTTTGAATCGCTGCTGAATCATGAATTCAAGGATGAAAAGTTAAATATAGTAAGGGATGTCTTTGTATTCGCAAGTTTCACCGGCTTCGCGTATAAAGAACTATATACTCTAAAACAAAGCGACATTGCATACGGAGAAAACGGAAAGTTGTGGGTCCTGAAAAAACGACAAAAAACGGGTGGGGACGAGTCTGTTCCTTTGCTGCCTATTCCCATTCGATTATTAGATAAATATAGAAACCACTCTGCTTGCCGGGTTAGTCGCAAATTGCTTCCTGTGCCAACTGTTCAGGAATTCAACAGGTGCTTGAAATTGATTGCAGTCGAGCTTGATATAAAGATCAATTTAAGAACCCACAAGGCGAGGTTCTTCTTTGCCAATGAGGTCGCTTATAATAACGGTGTACCATTAAAAACGGTAAGCCGTCTGTTGGGGCAAAAAAGCGTAAAGACAACAGAGACCTATGTCAAAGCTAATAAAAGGAATATCTCTGAAAATATGGATATGGTTGAGCAGAAATTGTTTGATGCGGGCGGGAATTTAAAGAAGGGCGCTGTTAAAAATGGCTCTGGCGCAAGAGTAATTAATCTTTGGGCGTCGGATTAAGCTGCTTCCACTACAAGTTGATTTTGCTACCTTGCCGTATGACTATGATCGCTTGCACTTTGAATCATGGGTATCCAATCATCCACTCGGATATCCTGGTATCGGCGGATGAACGGCCCGAAACCTTCTATGTACCCGGACTGACCGGCAATGTTATGGAGGTACTTCCCGATAATCGCGAGGGTTATCCGTTCGCCTTGAAGAGGAAGGTGACTTGCATCCACGACAGGGTTTGCTTCGCCTTTGCGGGCAATCTTTGGGAGGGAGAGCGGTTATTGGAAGATCTGCGGTTGTATTGTAAGATCCTCGACAATGTGACAAGGGACAAAGTGATAGAGTATCTGCGGGCCTATGATACCGAAGGCTTTGATAACAGCTTCCAATTTTGTGTAGTCATCGTCGAAGCGACGCCCATGGGCAACGACGCCACGGTGCTATACAACAACCGGTGTGTGGTGAAAGATGTGGGCGTATTTGGCCAACTCTGTTTGCTGGGTTCCGGGGCCGATGATTTTTTACATGCCACCGAAGAGGTTCGCTGGGACCAGAGTACCATACCGCAAACTCCCCAGGAAGCCGTCCAATTGAATATGGCCTTGATCGCTAGCATTCTCTCCAACGAACGGGTGGATCAGCGGACCTTGAATAAACATTGGGGCGCGGGGATCGAGACCCTCTACTTTGACGGCGAAAAATTCGTTACGCTCGGTCAGGTAAGCTTCGTGTTCAACCAATGGTTCAAAGGGGGCCAAGATGACAAAGGCCATCCCGTTCCGGTCAAAGTGACTACATACAAGTACATAGATGATTATCTGTTCATCGTTGACGTGGTGGCAGCCAGATCGATGCAGAGAGAGAAGGAGGATTGGATCGTTTTCGACCTAGAGGAGCATAACGTCGGATTGTTTGTGATGGCTGGGATTGAGGACAGAAAACCTGTCGACTGGCCAAAGTTTCACCGGGAGCTTTCTTTCTCCAGTACGTTTGTGGGAATGGGCTACATCATCATCGATGGCGATAAGGGCTATGGGCCCGGTGGTTTTCACGGGCGCAATGAACTGATTGTCGAGTACCAGCATGGAAACAGTCTTCGAATCGAGATACACCGCAGCGTATATGAACGGATTGGCTCCATTTTCGGATAGCCGTGACAGGACGATCGAACCAAAGTCATCGGACCGCTTCTTCTTTGATATTCCACCCACCTATGATGTATTTAAGGGATTACTGAAAATGTAGAATCCCCCTTATTTAAAATACTAATGCATCCTAGCCTATTTTCTAAGATAGCCAAATTGGCTGTAGTACTTTCCTGTAAAGGATTTTAGGCTACCTGACCTGTATTGGGACAATTTTTAACAGACACCGTAAACTATTTATATACAATAATTTACGGCTGTATAACAAGAATGCTATTTTTATTATTAACTTTACCCCGAAAATCAACCAAATGCATCAGGAACCTACGCAACTATCTACATCTGACCAGTCAGATACTAGGGACCAATTTGCCCCTGTTATTATCGACGCCTCCGAAGTTGACAACGCCGTTTTAAAGCGACTGATTAGCGAGATATCTGTGGAAAAGGGAAATACATTACACGCTTACAATCGGACGCATAACAGACACAATCGGGGGAGATGACGGTACATGAAGCCTGAAATTGACACCATTCTTTTAAAAGTTGCCAGTCGGTGCAATATCAATTGTAGCTATTGCTATGTCTTCAACATGGGGGATGACAATTGGTCCCGACTTCAAAAAAAAATATCAACTGAGACCATCGATGCTTTCTCTGCGTCATTAAAGCGTCTAGCAATATATCAAGATTCCATTTTCAGCATCGTCTTACATGGAGGCGAACCTTTGCTGTTGGGTCCCCAAGGGCTCGAATACCTGTTACGCAGTCTGCGAAAGGCCGTTTCTCCTGATTACCCCATCGGCATACAAACCAACGGTATATTACTCACCCCGGAAATTCTTGATATCTGTTCGGCTTACCGGGCCACGGTGGCCGTCAGCCTGGATGGACCACAAGAAACACATGACCGTTACCGGTTAGATAAATCCGGGAAGGGGACTTTTGATAGGGTCCTTCGCGGCATAACGCTGCTCCAGGCACATCCAGACCACCATTTTTTGAATACCGGTTTGTTAGCCGTCATCGATCCTACCACAAACCCTGCTGAGGTGTATTCTTTTTTCAAAGGAATACACACGCCCAGCGTAGACTTTATCTATAGAGACGGGAACCATGACCGGTTGCCGGATGGGAAAAAATCCTTTTCCTCTGTTGAATATGGCGAGTGGATGGTGGGGTTGCTCGACGCCTATCTTTTTGACCCCGATCCGCTGCCCATAAGAGTGCTGGATGATATGATGAAAGTCATATTGGGGGGATTGGTAAGCAAGGAAGGGGTGGGCGTGACCGATTTCGGCATCCTGGTGGTAGATACGGACGGCACTATCATGAAAAATGATACCCTTAAAAGCAGTTTTAACGGGGCGGATAGATTTTCCTGCTTGGCGAATATCAGGGATAAATGTCTCGTGGAATTTATCCAATCTCCGGATTATCTCGCGTACAAAACCCTGCAGAGGCCGACGTCCCATACCTGTATGCGCTGCCCAGACCTTCATTTGTGTGGGGGAGGAATGGTCCTTCACCGCTGGAGCCAAAAAGAAGGGTTTGATAATCCATCTGTTTACTGTGCCGATCAGCGGCACCTGATTGACAAAATGAGACATTCTATTCTAAAATTGGTAACGCATGATGGTCAGCACTAATTGTATCAAACTGACTGGGGCGCAAATTGGCAATGTGCCATTCCCTCATTTCAGCGCATCTTCGGTGCTGACCGACAGGTTGGAAACCCGGCTGTATACCTGGCTGCAACAATATGATCAATGGTCGTTAACAGAAATGGATTTCTATACCCAGTTTGAATTCAGCCTTTTTGATGTGACCATTCCGGATGAACTAGCCCCTCTTTTATCGAAGGGGACTATCTGGACGATATCAACATTTTTCCAAGAGAATTTTAACACAGGGCCGATCGACTTGGTGGGTGCAACAGTACATAAACTATCGGATGGTCACCGCATTGGCATACACAATGATTACATCGGCCCGGAAGAAACACACCGACTTATTATTCAATTAAACCCGCACTGGGAAGACTCAAAAGGGGGCTTTCTCTTGCTTTTTGGTTCAGAGGATAGCCAGGATGTTTCCAAAGTAGTCAAGCCTATCAACAACACGGCTTTCGGTTTTTCCATTTCCACCCAATCCTACCATGCTGTATCTACAGTCCGTGATTTCTCTCGATATACGCTTGTGTACACATTGAAAGAGCAGTGTTGATGTCTTTAACGCAAACCATACTCGAGTTTTTACGGGCGCCCTATCCCCTCTGGGAAAATCATCTCACTAGGTTGCTGGTAGAAACCAGCCGACCGAAAGAAGAATTCCCGAAAGATGGTCCTGCAAGTCAGTGGTTGATAATAGCCGACCAGGAAGCAGGTTCGACCTACCTGACGGTCCCTTCCCCGACAGATCTTGCATTTTATGAGGAGAATGGACTCGTGCCACAATCCGCCGTTGACTTATTGGACGGCGAGGCAGCCGAAAAGATCCGGGATGCCTTGAAGGTGCTGGCTTGGGAAGAACCGACAGAAAGGTGTATCATCCAACTGGTCCGGTCTATCCATGTAGTAAAATCCCCGGACGACGAAATTGACGTCAGTTACAGTCACCCGGAATGGTTGTCTACCATCTTCGTATCTGTTTGCGGGGACAATAGCTTACTGAGCCGATTGAGGGTAGCCGAATCCATTTTACACGAAGCGATGCACCTTAAACTATCGTTGATCGAACGCATAGTACCTATTACGAAACCCTTTACGGGAAATCGCTACTTTTCACCCTGGCGGGAGGAAGGCAGACCCGCCCAGGGAATTGTCCACGGGTTGTTTGTATTTCGCGCCATACTGGAGTTCTTCCGGCTGATAAAAGGTCGCGTGGATCAAACGGAAGGGCTCGAACACCTGTTCTGGCGGGAACAGCAGATCCTCAGCGAGTTGGAGTCATTGAAGAATTTTGAGACTTGCCCAGATCTCACGCCAGCGGGGACAACGTTGGTAGCTAGTCTCATAAACCTTGAATATTGAATCTCTTGATGTAATCGATGGCCACTGCCGAAAATTCAGCGTCGGTTTTTTGCGCGTTTCGTAGGAACCGTTTGGCTTGATTGACCTGCTGCCTGGTATGGGCTGCTTGTTTGTCTAGAATGATCATGGCCAGATCAATATATGTCAACAACTTTTTTCTTTTCTCCGCTAGCGATTCCCTGTCTAGGCCGCAAATTTCAATAGTTCGCTGACCAAAGCGTGACAACCCTCGAGGATATTCTCTGTCAAACACTATATGACCCCTTGGATCAATTGCTCCTGCTGGGTTGATAAGAAATGGGGTTTCCTGATTGATGTTGTGATTGTATTTTCTTACTCTCGCTTGCTCATCGACCAACGGAAAAAGGTTGCCCTTATATCTTGTCGAGTTGCAGGCGCTACATACGAAAAATAGATTTTGCCAATCATACCCCAACCAAAAATACCCTGGTTTAGTTAACTTATCTTTTCTTGCAGATTTAATACCGTTTTTGGGTCGGTAATGCTCAACAGCCCCATTCTGGTCTACCTGGCTTTTTTCACAAAAACAGCATTTGTCATGTTGTGCACTACGTAGCACGCCTTTTACCGATCTATCGCCGTAGATAGTATTTTTTATGTCGAATTTGCCGCGTCCACTTTTGTATATCGCAGGATTAAGATCGTACGCGGCGATATTGAGCTGGTTTTCGGCAGCCCCTCTCGTAGTTAGTATTGTGGGGACTGCCGTTGGCTTAGTTACACGTATCATACTTTGATCAGCTTTCGGCTTTCGCGAAGTTTTCTTGCCACTTCAGAAATTAGTCGACGGTCATCTAGTTCGTCTGTCCGACCTGGTGCATACCTAGATAGCTGGTCCGAGATTTCGGCGAGTTGCGTCTTTTCCGCTGGGCTTAACGACATTTTTTTTGCGAGTTCTTTTCTGGATTTTAGAAGTTGGTTGTATTTTTTTCCGCGTACGGAAGTTAGGCCAAACAATTCACTGGTCAGAATCTGATCTACCCGCCAACCTTCTACGTCTTCGGGTTCGCTGATGATTTTGACGCCATCGGCTGATTCTCTCAGCACGGCATAGTTGGCTCCGAGGGCTGCTTGAACCATCAATGGGCTATGGGCGGTGGCAATGAATTGCACATTCGGGAAGTGGTCGGATAGGCTATCCATAATACTGGTTTGCCACAGGGGATGTAGGTGCAGGTCGATTTCGTCTATGAGGACAATGGCCGGTTGCTCCAGAGGGTTTCTCTCAAAACGGTTGAAGAGTCGCCAGGCAAGATCGATCGTGAGGGACATGACAGTTTTATAGCCAAGGCTATAGTTTTCAAACGGAATTTTTTTGCCGTGCTTGTTGGATAAAAGAATTTTCGGCGGTGCCATTTTGCGGCCGATAAGTTTTGGCTCAATGATTTCAATATCACTTATTCGGTCTATATCCGGCAGAAGCGCTACCAGCATTTTTTTTACTGTTTGGAGAAAGGCAGTATACTTAACGCGCTCTACCTCGGAACCCAGTTCAGCATAACGAAGGGTATGGAGAATTTCCTGAGCGTCAAACAGAGTGGTTTTTTCGGCCAAAAAAGAAGGAATCGTGTCTTCGAGAGCACTGTCAGTTAGGTTCTGCTTTCCTAACACCCTCGATGCGCTATAGGCATAGATCAATATGCTATTATTGTAAAATGTTCTTTTAGAAGTTGTGGTAATAGTGGGCGTTACCTTAGAAAGGTCACCCGCTTTATTCGTTATCATCGAGAACGACGAAGTGCACGTTTGTGGACGTTCGTGGGGTACCCTGATCTTGAGGGTTTTTTTTGCGATAAAACTGGCAGTAAGCTGGGAAGTTACACGGAGGCTTTTTTGTCGCCTGAGCATATTGAGGAGGGTGTCATTTTCTTCATTGTTGATTAAAGGCTCAATTTCGTCAAGCCCCAAATTCTGACCAGGCGCACCTGGTTCAGGAAATTGCGGCTTCATCCAGGCTATACACTGTAAAATCGTAGATTTCCCCACGCCGTTGTCACCCAAGAGCAATGTCCATTGAGGCAAAATATTGAATTTATTCACGAGATCAATTGAAGCTCTACCGAAGGTCCGAAAATCCGTAAGCTCCAGGGATTTGAAATATACAGGCGCATCGTTCATTTTCAGTGGATTGAGGCTAGAAAGATTGTTCGCTTATAAATATATGTAGTTTTTTGGATCGGACAAATCTATTGGGACGCTGTGACTGGGGGAGTTTGATAGGTCTCTAGGTGTTTTGCAGCCTATCGAACCTGACGTGTCAGGTTTACGCAGTGCCGGTCTAAAAAATACATATGAATATTCCTATTCATGAACATCTGCCATGAACATAATTAGGCAAAAAAGCCTTCTTTAATCATCCGTATCTGAGTAATAATCAATTCGCTGTGCAGCCAAATTTAAAACCTTGAACGCTCAGCACCGTGTACTTGTTAAATGCCAAGGGTGTAACATGTTACCTGAATGCTTGATCGCATCCAAATAGCCAAGAAAACCGGACGTATGGCCTTTAGATAGACCTATGGTGAGAAATAATCGTCGTGAAATAAAAAGCCTTTGTAATCAGCTGCTTCCTGCCAGACGATCCATAGCTTCGAGTTTTGCGCATGAAAGTTATCGTGTGTATTGGTCAATTCTGTCGTTGTTCGACGATGTTGGTGTACAATCCAGAAGGGTACGACCCCTTTGGTCTCGATCATATGCCCGAACTTCTCCCCGTCAATCAATAAAAATTCCTGGTTGTCGTGGGTATCTTTTCCGTGAGTGTAGAATAATGCGGTCAACTCTTTTGACTTATCATGAAAATGGACCTTATCCGTGTTCTCAATAGCCAGCCCTTCCCGCAAAAGCTTGGAGGGAATTTTGTAATATGTTTCTCCGTCCTGCAAGGTATTCTCGGTGATCCGGGTCACCGTTTTGTGAATGGGAATGGCCGCACCTCCCGACCGGAAATCGACAGTAGACTCTTCCTCCCCTATCCAGTTCAATAATACAACATCCTTGACCGATGAGTACGTGCC
>Ga0134126_10009880_pt1 | contig 12026 bp, 12 predicted proteins | sample KB31752_FD_96881 | JGI IMG/M metagenome (GOLD analysis project Ga0134126, IMG submission 96881) | Terrestrial soil microbial communities with excess Nitrogen fertilizer from Kellogg Biological Station, Michigan, USA - KB3-175-2 | ecosystem: Environmental > Terrestrial > Soil > Unclassified ...
ACCTGGTCAGTGATCAGCATGCGATATTTCTAATAATTCTTGATTCCTATGGTTTGACCAGGTCGCTACCGCTCCCTGTACTGACCCGATCCAAGGTCCATCCCGACTTTTGAGGCAAAGCCGCGCACAGAGAAGAAGAACTAGCTAAATGCATATCGCTGTAATCGGTACCGGTTATGTTGGTCTCGTTACCGGAGCATGCTTTGCGGAGTTTGGTGTCGACGTTACCTGCGTCGACGTAGATGAAGAAAAGATCTCGCAGCTCCTCAAAGGAGTCATGCCGATCTACGAACCAGGCCTTGAGCATCTCGTCCACAAAAACACCCACGCCGGCCGCCTCAGATTCACTACCGACGTCAAACAAGCAGTCGAACAAGCCCTAGTCATCTTTCTCGCTGTCGGCACGCCGCCGAAACCCGATGGCTCTCCGGACATGAGCTTCGTTGAGCAGGCGGCACTGTCAATCGCTGACTACATGAACGGCTACAAGGTCGTCGTCACTAAGTCGACCGTCCCGATCGGCACCGGCGAACACATCCGCACTCTGATTACTGAGCGCAAGAAAACGAAGGCCAATTTTGGCGTCGTCTCGAATCCGGAGTTTTTAAGAGAAGGCGCCGCGATTAACGACTTCATGCGCCCGGATCGCGTGGTTATCGGCAGTCGCGACGAAGAGGCGATCGCGATCATGAAAGATCTTTATCGCCCGTTGTACCTGATCGAAGCGCCGTTTGTGATTACTTCACTCGAAGCTGCTGAGCTCACGAAGTATGCGGCGAATGCTTTTCTCGCGATGAAGGTGTCGTTCATCAACGAGATCGCGAATCTCTGCGACAACATTGGTTGCGACGTGCACGACGTGGCCCGTGCGATCGGCATGGATAAACGCATCGGCAGCAAGTTTCTGCATCCGGGCCCGGGCTTCGGCGGTTCCTGTTTCCCGAAAGACACGCGCGCGCTCGCTTCAGTCGCGCGACAGTACGATTCCGCCTCGCGGATCGTGGACGCCGTCATCGAAGTGAACAATCAGCAAGGCCAGTTGATGATGAGGAAGATCAAAAAGCTCGTCGGTTCGCTGCAGGGCAAGACGATCGCCGTGCTTGGTCTCGCTTTCAAACCGGAAACTGACGACATGCGCGAGGCTCCTGCAGTCGGGATCATTCGCAAACTGCTCGAGGAGGGCGCGAAGATCCGCGCGTACGATCCGGTCGCAAAGCAGGAAGCGATGAAGGTGTTGCCCGAGATCGATTATGCGGACGACGAGTACACGACGGTGAAAGGCGCAGATGCGCTCGTCTTCGTTACCGAGTGGAACCAGTTTCGTGCGCTCGACATGATTCGCATTCGCGACTTGATGACGACGCCGAAGATCGCCGACTTGCGAAACATTTACGAGCCGGAAGACATGCGAGAGTTTGGTTTTGAATACGTTGGAGTGGGCAGGTAAACGGTCAGGCACATGTCATTGACGGGAACGGCACTGGTAACTGGCGGAGCGGGTTTTATTGGTTCACACATTGCTGCGGCCCTCATGGCGAGCGGTGCGCGCGTGCGAGTGCTCGACGATTTGTCGACCGGTCATCGTGAGAACCTCGAAGAGATCGGCGGCGATCTCGATTTCATCCAGGGCAGCGTGGCTGATGAGGCGCTGCTGCATAAGGTACTCGATGGCGTCGAAGTAGTTTTTCACGAAGCCGCGATTCCTTCCGTCCCGCGTTCGGTCGAAGCGCCGAAGCAAACTCACGTCGCGTCAGTGGATGGTACGTTTTCCTTGCTCCTCGCGGCTCGAGATCAGCACGTGAAGCGTGTGGTCTATGCCGCTTCAAGTTCGGCGTATGGCGATCAGCCGACCCTGCCGAAGTCAGAGCAGATGCTGCCCGATCCGTTGTCGCCTTATGCTGTCGCGAAACTCGTCGGCGAGTATTACTGCCAGGTTTTCACGCGCGTTTACGGATTGGAAACGGTCTCGCTGCGTTACTTCAACGTGTTTGGACCGCGACAGGATCCGGGTTCGCAGTATTCGGGAGTCGTCTCGCGTTTCATCAGCTCGCTGCTGTCGGGTGAGCGGCCAGTGATTTACGGAGATGGCGAACAGTCGCGCGATTTTACTTACATCGACAACGTTGTCACTGCGAACCTGAGTGCCGCGACGTCGGAAGGCGCGTCGGGGAGGGTCATCAACGTCGCCAACGGACAGCGCATTACGTTGAATGAACTGCTGGCCGAGTTGAAAGATCTGACTGGGAAGCAGGACGTGACGGCGGAGTATTTGGAGCCGCGCGTTGGTGATGTGAAGCACAGTCTCGCGGACATTACGCTGGCGCGGCAGTTTCTCGGGTACGAATCGAAAGTCGGACTGCGTGAGGGATTGCAGCGGACGATCGACTGGTGGAAATCGAGTCGTTTTAGCCGCAGATGAACGCGGATTAACGCGGATCTTCGAACAGATTTTTCAAAGTGTTTGTGTAAGGCGGCCTCGCCACACCCTTGTCCGTGATGATTGCCGTGATGAATTGATGCGGCGTCACGTCGAACGCCGGGTTATGAACTTTCACGCCGTCCGGTGCGAGTTGGTGATCGCGGATGTGAGTCACCTCCATCGGATCCCTTTCCTCAATCGGAATCTCATCACCTGAAGCAAGTGACATATCGAGTGTACTCAGCGGCGCCGCAACATAGAACGGTACGCCGTGTTCGCGCGCGAGCACAGCCACCATGTAAGTGCCGATCTTGTTCGCCGTGTCGCCATTTGCAGCAATGCGATCGGCTCCGACGACGACTGCATCGACTTTGCCGCTCTTCATCACGTGACCAGCCATGTTGTCGGTGATCACTGTGACGGGGATGTCGTCCTTTGCGAGCTCCCACGCAGTCAGCCTGAGGCCCTGGAGAAACGGGCGCGTCTCATCAGCAATTACTGCCACCTTTTTACCCGCATCGCGCGCGCCGCGAATGACACCGAGTGCTGTGCCGTAGTCACCGGCTGTAGCTAGTGCGCCTGCGTTGCAGTGCGTGAGCACTGTGGCGCCGTCGGGAATCAGTGGTCCACCGTGATGCCCGATCGCGCGATTGGCGGCGATATCCTCTTCGAAAATTGCAAGTGCTTCCGCAACCAGCGCTTTCTTGACTTCTTCGACGTCGTTCAGATTTTTGTTTCGTTGAAAAGACGCGCGCATGCGCTCGATGGCCCAGAAGAGATTCACAGCGGTGGGACGAGTCTTGCTCATCACGTCGCAAATGTAGAGCAGGTCGTCTTCGAGGTCGGCGACTGAAGTTCCTACTGACTGGCTCGCACCGAGCGCGATTCCCATTGCGGCCGCGACTCCGATGGCCGGTGCGCCGCGAATCACCATCTTGCGAATGGCTTCCGCGACTTCGTCGTAGGAACGGAGCATCAGGTAAGTTTCTTCGGAGGGCAGCAGGCGCTGGTCCAGCATGCGGACGCCGTCTTTTGTCCATTCCACTGTTTTGATCATCGCGAGGCATCTTACTTGAAAAAAGTGTTGGCCACAAAAAGGCACAAAAATCACAAATGATTTAATATGGGCGGTCTGTGCGTGCGCATCGCGATTACCGTTTAGCTGCTCTCGGTGTAGCGGTTGTTGTGTGTGCGCTGCTGGCAGGCTGCACTTCCCGGGGAACTCCAAATCACGGTGCAACGCGTGAGATTACGGATGACGCGGGAAGACGTGTGAGTTTGCCTGCGAGAGTTGATCGAGTGGTCTCGCTCGCGCCGAACCTTACCGAAATCATGTTTGCTGTTGGTGCGGGCAATCGGTTGGTCGGGCGCACGAGTTATTGTGACTATCCGCCCGAAGCAAAGGCGGTCGCGGAAGTCGGCGACACGTTGCATCCCAGTCTCGAACGGATCATCGCGTTGAAGCCGCAAGTCGTTCTGGTCTCGACTGCGTCGCAGCTCGAAGTGTTCACCAATCAACTCCAGAGCCAGAACATCGCGGTCTACGTGACTGACCCGCACGATCTCGAAGGTGTGTTTCGATCGATCGAACAGATCGGTGAGATCGTCGGCAACAAGGATCAGGCAAACTCACTCGTGCAGAAGCTGCGCGAGCGGACCAACACGGTCGCGCAGGCAGTTCAGCAAAAGACACCGGTACGAGTCTTTTATCAAGTGTCGGCTGAGCCGCTTTTCACAGCGGGGCACGATTCTTTTGTCACCGATCTGATGCGCCGGGCTGGAGGAGCGTCAGTCACAGCCGATGTTCCGGGTGCGTGGCCCAGGTACAGCAACGAGTCGGCGCTGGCCGCGCGGCCCGAAGCCATCATTCTGCCGACCGGCGGCTCGATGGGGACCGCAAACGCACAAGTCGCCGAAGCGTTGCGCCAATCACCGGCGGTGCTGCACGGCCGTGTTTACAAGATCAACGACGATCTCCTCGCTCGACCTGGCCCACGAGCCGTCGACGGCCTCGAGGAGATGGCGCGCGCGCTGCATCCTGACGCCTTTCCAAAATGATCAGCAACACATCGGAAACGATTGCCTCGCCCGCGCGACGTAACCGAGTCACGCTCCGCAAGACTGTGCTTGCATGTGCGGTGCTGGCAGCGTTGTTGGTGCTTGCGATCGTGTTGATGTCGCTGCTTGGCAGTGAACCGTTGCCATTGCGTGCTTCGCTGTGTGCGCTTGCGTCTTTTGGAACGAGCGCGTGCGGCCTCAGCCAGGATCAGTTCGACATTCTGTTTCAGATTCGTTTGCCGCGAATCCTGTTGGCGGCCGCAGTAGGTGGTTCGCTGGCAACAGCGGGCGCGGGTTATCAAGCGCTGCTGCGAAATCCGCTAGCCGAGCCGTATCTGCTCGGTATTTCGAATGGCGCGGCAGTCGGAACGATGATCGCGCTGGTGTTCTTTGGTGCGATGGAATGGACGCGACCGATCCTCGCGTTCAGCGGAGCACTTGTTGCCACATTTGCGGTTTACCGGCTCGCACGCGGACGTGCAGGCGCAACGCCGGAGCGGTTGATTCTCGCCGGCGTGATCGTCACGACATTTCTTTCCTCTGTGATCGTGTTTGTCACCGTCATGATGGATGCGACGCGGATCCGTTCGTTCACGTTTTGGTTACTCGGCGATTTGTCGGGCGCGAGCAAGGCATTGTTGCCCGTGACAATCGTGGTCGCGATTGCGGGGACGTTGGCGTTGACGCTGAACGCGCGCTCGTTGAACTTGTTGATGCTGGGCGAGAGGGATGCTTTTGATCTCGGTGTTGAAGTGGGGCGCGTGCGCATCGTGGTTTTTCTCGTGGCGAGTTTGTTGGTGGGAAGTTCGGTGGCGGCGAGCGGATCGGTTGGCTACGTCGGCCTCGTCGTGCCACATCTCGCGAGGCTTTCATTGGGTAGTGACAACCGGATCAGTATTCCGGCGGCAGCGCTTGGCGGTGCGTTGTTTGTGATTATTGCCGATACGGTGGCACGCACGATCATCGCGCCCCGCGAGTTGCCGGTCGGCGCAATCACGGCCCTGATAGGCGCGCCGTTGTTTATCTACTTGTTGAGGCGAGTATGAATTTCTTGTGAGATCAAGTAAGTCTTGTTCACACGTCTACCATGATTTACAAGATTGCTCAGGATTAACAAGATGCTGGATGCACGTGATCTAACTGTCAGATACGACCATCGGGTTGCGGTGGCTGGTGTCTCGTTGTCGCTCAAAGAAGCTGAGATCACGGCCATCATCGGACCGAACGGCGCCGGCAAATCAACTCTCCTCCGCACACTTAATGGCCAGCTGCAACCTGCATCCGGCACAGTACTCATCGACGGCCAACCGATAAATCAACTCAGTCGGCGCAGCATCTCACGAAAGATCGCCGTCGTCGCTCAGGAAGCCGAACTTCGCTTTCCCGTTACTGTCCTCGAGTTTGTGCTAGGTGGTCGCTTTGCCTGGGCCACGCACACCGGTTGGGGCTGGGAAACGGAACGCGACCTCAACATCGCTGAATCAGTCTTGCGTGAAACTGAGCTGAGCGAACTCAGTGCGCGATTGATGAATGAACTGTCCGGCGGTGAAAGACAACGCGCTCTCATGGCCCGCGCGCTCGCAACCGAAGCACCCATCCTCCTGCTCGATGAGCCCACCGCGAATCTCGATCTTTCGCACCAGTCGACGTTGCTGAGTCTGGTCAGAAATCGCTGCGACCAGCATCAGACGGCAGCACTCGTCGTCACGCACGACATCAATCTCGCCGCGCAGTTTGCCGATAACATTCTGTTGATGAAACAAGGCAAGCCAGTGCACTACGGTAGACCAGCAGAAGTGCTCAGGCCGGAGATCTTAGAGAATGTATTTGAAATAAGAGTTCTGGTAGACGCGCATCCAGTGACGGGAGGACCACGCGTCACGCCCGTCCACGACCCGATCCGTTCTTGAGGCCGTCAGATCCCTGGCTCAGGTTGCAAGGGTTTGGAGATCAAGGACGCGAGTGCGCCACTTACAGGAACTCGCCCTTGCAACCTGAAAGCGAGACTAATCGGCGGTTTTAGTAAACAGGCCGCCCGCAAGAAAGATTACGCCAAGCAGGAGGTGAATGCCGTGGTCGGACTGGCCGAACTCGAGCGGACCAACCATCCACAGGCGTTCCGCGCCTGTGCCCAGCGCCATTCCTAAAATGCCAAGCGCGAGATAAACGACGCCGAATACAAGCGCAAAGATCTTAGCTCCGGATAAAGTCCCGGCGAAGCCGAAATATAAAGCGATGATGCCCGACACGATGTGAACCGCATTGTGTGCAGGCGTAAGGTGCGCGCCGAGTAAATGTGGAAGAACAAATCCGCAGATACCCACCAGCAGAAACACGACTCCCAAAATCTTACAAACCGTCTTTGCCATTCTTTACTCGCTCCTCTGTGGAAGGTTTGGAACCGAGCGGCGCTCCGCCCGGGCTGAGCCGGGAGACGCGCCTGTCAATGACCAGGTGTTTTCGATTTGGTGCGCCGCATGTATATCAAAGAGGGCGTCCCGTTGCAAAGATTTTTTTAGCCTCGGATTTGACGGGTAAACACAGGTCTGACGTGTTCGTCCGTCCGTGGCTGTTAACGTATACTATTGCCCAAGACTTACAAATACGAGGTGTGGGGCAATGACTTTAAGGCGAGGTTTCTTTGTCGTAGTGTTTTTGGCGCTGACTGTTTCCGCGGTTAACGCCTACACGGTTGTCATGCGTGACGGACGCCGTGTCGAAATTCCCAACGAGTTTACCGTCACAAACTCAACATTGACTTACGCCGTCAGCAACGGCTTTCAAGTGACCATCCAGCTGAACACCGTCGACATTGCGGCAACCGAACGCGCGAACGGCCAACCGACTGGAGCTTTGTTGCAGAAGGCTGATGCGGCGCCGAACGTCGTTCCAGCAGCACCGCAAAAACGCGCCGGTCGTTCGATCACGAACCAGGACCTCGAGGTCTATCGCAAAGCACGTGTCGACAGCGAACTGGCATACGAGAAAGAACGCAAGGAGCTGGGACTGCCTTCCGCCGAAGAACGCCGGCGCGAGGCCGCGGAGATTCAGGACCGCACACTGGACCAGGTGCGCAGCATGCGCGCGCAGGAAGAAGCTTACTGGCGCAGTCGCGCCGAGGCTTTGCGTGCTGAAAGCGAGGCGCAGTTCGGGTCTCAGCGCCAACGTCAGGACGACGTCTGGTTCTCATCTTCGTTCGGCGGGTTTTCGGCTTTTGACGGTTTTGGTTTTGGCGGCTTTGATGGACGCTTCAATCGGTTTGGGCGCTTTCGAACTTCACCGTTTGACGGGTTTCTGGCGACGCCGATAACACCCTTTCCAGTGTTCGACGGACATCGACGGCCCACGTTCGTTGCGCCGGGAGTGCGTGTTAACTCACGGCCGTCTCATGGCGGACGCGGATCACATAGATGACCGGCTTTCCTCAAAACTCGGGCATGGCGCTTGGATCGGGTCAGTACAGGGAGCGGTAGCGACCTGGTCCAGTGATCAGCATGCGATACTCCAACGTTGTTGACTCCTATGGTTTGACCAGGTCGCTACCGCTCCCTGTACTGACCCGATCCAACAGTGATTTCTGACTTTTAAGGCAAAGCTTAGATGACCTGGGAAACAATTATCGGACTCGAGATTCATGCTCAACTGAGCACGGAGTCAAAAATCTTCTGCGGCTGCGCAACGCGTTTTGGTGATGAGCCAAACGCGAACACGTGTCCGACTTGTCTTGGACTGCCGGGCGCACTGCCTGTTTTGAATCGACGTGCGGTGGAGCTTGGCGCGCGTGCGGCTCTCGCACTCGGGTTGCACATCAATCACCAGTCGATCTTTGCGCGGAAGAATTACTTCTATCCGGACCTGCCGAAGGGGTACCAGATCTCGCAATACGATCAACCATTCTCGGCGAACGGCGAGCTCGAGATCATGACTGCCGAGCGGGACGAAGCCGGGCATCCCGTCGAGTGGCGACCGAAAAAGATCCGGATCACGAGACTGCATCTGGAAGAGGACGCCGGCAAGAACGTGCATGAAGGACTGCCGAACGTCGATCGTTATTCCTATATCGATCTGAATCGCGCGGGTGTGCCGCTCGCTGAGATCGTTACTGAGCCTGACTTTCGCTCGTCGTGGGAAGCGTACGATTACGTCAATCATGTGCGACGCGCATTGCAGTGGGTTGGTGCGTCGGAAGCTGACATGGAGAAGGGCAACCTTCGTTGTGAAGCGAATGTGTCCGTACGGCGTGTGGGCGATGACAAGTTCGGAACCAAGGTCGAGTTGAAGAACTTGAATTCGGTTCGGTTCATGCAACGTGCGATCGAGTTTGAAGTCGCAAGACACATTCAGGTGCTCGAATCCGGTGGACATATCGCTCAGGAGACGCGGCTCTGGGATGATCGCGCGCTGGAAACGCGTGTGATGCGTTCGAAAGAGGAGGCACACGATTACCGCTATTTTCCCGAGCCGGATTTGCAGCCGCTGATCGTGTCGGCGGAGTTTGTTGAAGAAGTGCGCAGCGCGATGCCGGAATTGCCGGAGCAACGGCGGAAGCGTTTCAGTGAACAGTATGGGCTGAGTTATGCGGACGCATCGCAACTCGTTTCGGACCGGGCGCTGGCTGATTACTACGAAGAAGCGGCGGAGGCGTCAGGCAATCCGCGCGCTACGGCTAACTGGATTCGGTCCGAGTTGTTGCGAGAGCTCGAAGCGAAGGGCGTGACGGCAGCTGATTCGCCGATTCCTGCGAAGGAGCTTGCGGCGCTTGTGAAGTTGATCGACGAGGGAAAGATTAGCGGCAAGCAGGGGAAAGACGTGCTGGTCGAAATGTTCAAGAGCGGCAAGTCCGCGCAGGCGATTATTGAGGAGCAAGGGTTGGTCCAGGTGAGTGATACTGGCGAGATCGATGCACTGATTGATGGCGTGATGGCGGCGAATCCGGATGCGCTTGCGAGTTATCGAGCAGGGAAAGACGCGTTGTTTGGGTTTTTCGTCGGTCAGGTGATTAAGGCGTCGAAGGGAAAGGCGAATCCGAAGGTTGTGAATGAGCGTTTGCGCGCAAAGTTGAAGGGGTAAGTTTAGCCACGAAAAGGCACAAAGACTTTTCTGGGCTGAAGCGTCAACTCTTTTGTGCATTTTACGGGCACTAGTTTGTGCCTTTTGTGATCAAGAAGAAATGTTATGGCTATAGATCTTTCAAACAAGATAGCGATTGTTACGGGTGGGACGAAGGGTATTGGCCGTGCGATTGCCGAGTCGCTGGTGAGTGCTGGTGCTGGTGTTGCGATCACCGCACGTAACGACGACGAGATCGGTAGAACTGTCGCAGAGTTGAAGAAGCTCGGTGCCGGTACTGCCGCCGGTTATGTTTGCGATGTTCGTGATTACGAACAGGTGAAGTCCGTCGTCGCTGAAGTCGCGAAAGAGTTTGGCGGTCTCGACATCCTCATCAACAACGCCGGCGTGGGCATCTTCGCTGCAGTAGAATCGATGAGCGTCGAAGATTTCCGCGCAGTTCTCGAAACAAACGTGTTTGGAGTCTTCTACTGCTGCCACGAAGCCATTCCGCTCATGAAGCAACGCGGCGGCGGTTACATAATCAACATCTCTTCGCTCGCGGGCGCGAATCCACACCCACAAATGGCTGCCTACAACGCCTCGAAGTTTGGGTTGAATGGCTTCAGCGAAGCGTTGATGCAGGAAGTCAGGCAGGATCATATAAAGGTCAGCTACATCATGCCGGGCTCAGTAAATACTCACTTTGGCGGCGATCAGCCGAGCGCTGAACAGAGTTGGCAACTGCAACCAAACGATATCGCGCAAGTGGTGATGGATCTGCTTGAGTTTCCAGAGCGCAGCCTGCCGAGCCGCGTTGAGATTAGGCCGTCCAGGCCGCCAAAGAAATAGCATCGCATGAGAGCTGTAGTGCAAAGAGTGACGCATGCGAGCGTCACGATCGATGGAGAAGTTGTCGGCGAGATCGGAAATGGTCTCGTCGTTTTGTTGGGTGTTGCGCGTGACGACACCAAAGAAGACGCCGACTATCTCGCGCCGAAGATCATTGCACTCCGGATCTTTGATGATGCTGAAGGAAAGATGAATGTATCGCTCAAAGATATTAACGGCGGACTGCTGATTGTTTCGCAGTTCACGTTGTATGGCGACGTGCGACGCGGTCTGCGGCCCTCGTGGAGCGACGCCGCCGCTCCGGAGTTTGCAGAACCTTTGTACGATTACTTCGTGGAGAGTAGTCGAAAGCTGCTCGGGCGAGTTGAAACAGGCAGCTTTCGCAAGATGATGCAGGTCGAACTGGTTAACGATGGGCCGGTGACGATCCTGCTCGACAGTCGCAAGAATTTTTAAATCGAATCCTCTGACGCTTTCGAGTTCTCGTCGAGCTCGTAGCGATCGCGATCACGCTTTTCGATCTTCTCGATGAACTCCAGCTCCTCATTGTCCTCATAACTGACGCCCATCGCTGATGCGTTCTCCTCGACCAACGATTGGTCCGGTGTCGGATTGTCGCCAGCGACGGTTTCCGATCCGCTGTCGTTAACGTCTTCCCAATCAGCGTCGAGATCGCCGCCAGAATCACGCGGCGAGGCGGCCGTATTGTTGCGCAGTCGCTGAGCGAGTTGATCGGGATCTTTCGGGGCGCGCGAGATTTCGAGTTCCATAAACTCCTCGATCTCGGGGTCAGGTACGTAATCGGGATCGTTAGCCAAATATTCGCCTTGTTTCTTAGCCATGCAGATTCCTCCGCCTGTTCGCAGCTTTAATTTGTGGGGGTTGCGTGAATATAACCAATAACCTCTCTCTAATTCAACAAATCAATCTGCGTATTCCGCGTAATCTGTGGACAGTTTTGTGCCTCTTTGCGGCAAATGCTACACTTCAACTTGAACCGCAAACCCCGCAAATTCTGACTTTTTAAGGAAAGAGTTTGAGCATCACTATGCCATCTATCCCGTTTGATTCTTTGCAAACTTTCAGTTCCGATTCCGGTCCGGTTGGACAATTTTTTTCACTTCCACAACTTGAGAAAAACGGGGCCGGTCCGGTTTCACGACTGCCGCACAGCCTGCGCGTCGTGCTCGAATCCGTGCTGCGTAACTGCGACGGCGAGAAGATCACCGAAGAGGACGTTCGCAACATCGCGAATTGGCAACCGAACGGCAAACGTGTCGAAGAAATTCCGTTTGTCGTTGCGCGCGTGCTGCTGCAGGACTTTACTGGTGTGCCGTTGCTGGTCGATCTCGCCGCGATGCGTTCTGCTGTCGCGCGACTCGGCAAGAACACGGGCGTGATTGAGCCACTCGTGCCGGTCGATCTGGTGATCGACCACTCGGTCCAGGTCGACTTTTCCAGCACGCGCGATGCGTTTGAGAAGAACATGGAGATGGAGTTCAAACGCAATCGTTCGCGTTACCAGTTTTTAAAATGGGGCACGCAGGCTTTCGACGGGTTCCGCGTGATTCCGCCGGGCATCGGTATCTGTCACCAGGTGAACCTCGAGTATCTCGCGAAGAATGTTTGGGAGAAGAATTTTTACTTC
>Ga0134126_10009882_pt1 | contig 12025 bp, 9 predicted proteins | sample KB31752_FD_96881 | JGI IMG/M metagenome (GOLD analysis project Ga0134126, IMG submission 96881) | Terrestrial soil microbial communities with excess Nitrogen fertilizer from Kellogg Biological Station, Michigan, USA - KB3-175-2 | ecosystem: Environmental > Terrestrial > Soil > Unclassified ...
CTCGTCCAACCGGCCGTACAGCCGTTCGGCGATGGCGGACAGCGACCGGCAGCCGTCACGGACCGCCTGCTCGATCTGGACCAGCCGCGCCTCGCGGGCTTCCAGGGCGAACGTGAGCAGCGGCCCCGGCTCGGCGACCACCGGCCCGTGACCGGGCAGCACGATGTGCTCGCCCCCGCCCACCAGCGACCTGATAGTCCGCAGCGAGCTGATCATCTGGCCCACGTCGAGCATGATAGGCGCACTGCGGCCAAGGACGGTGTCCCCAGTCAGCATCGAGCCGTCGTCCGGTAGAAGGAACGACAGCGAGTCTTCGCTATGCCCCGGCGTCGGGATCACCTCGATCCGCAGGCCGGCCAGTTCCAGTGTCTGCGGGCCGTCACCGCCGATCACCTGGTCGGCCCACTCCCTGGTGGCGGCGAACACCGGCGCCCCGGTGCGCCTGGCCAGCTCAGGGACCGCCTGCGAGTGGTCGAAGTGCCCGTGGCTGAGCAGGATCGCCGTCACTTCGCCGCCCGCCTCGACGGCGAGCTTGACCAGGGCAGCCAGGTGGTCGGGGTGGTCGGGCCCCGGGTCGACGATGACCGCGCCGCGGCGGCCAGGTTCGTGCAGCACCCAGGAGTTGGTGCCGTCGAACGTCATCGGCCTCGGGTTGGGTGCGAGCAGCCAGGTGGCCCGCGCGGTGACCTGGCGCGGTACGCCGGCGGGCCCGATTTCTTCGCCTGGCCCCACCTCCGGCGAGCCTGCCTCCGGCGCGCCTGTCATCGGGCGCTCGGGCCGGGAATCGCCACGCCCAGTTCGCTCAGCAGCTGCTGGGAGTAGGTGATCATGCCGGTGCGCGTCTTCGGCTCCACACTGCACAGCTGGAATGCCGCCTCCGCCATGACCGACGTCGGCTCCGCGTCGGGGCTGTCGTAGGTCGTCAGGTGGTGGAAGACCGTGCCCGGGGTGGGGACCACGCGGCTCGGCGACAGCGCGTTGACCGCGATGTTGTCGGCGTAAAGCTCGGCGGCCAGGCCGGTGGAGAACCGCTCAAGCGCGGCCTTGCACATCCCGTAGACGGTGCCGCCCCAGCTGGCGCGCGGCCCTGGCGGCATCACGGGATGCCGGGCCGCGCCGGAGGAGATGTTCAGTATCCACCCGGCGCCCTGCTCCCGCATGCCAGGGACCACCAGCTGGGCGAGGTGGAACGGCCCGATGACCTGCACCTCGAACATCAGGTCGTAGCGCTTGGGGGTGAAGTCCATGACGGGGGTGAAGTAGGTGACCGCGGCGTTGCTGACCAGGATGTCCGGCGTGCCGAGCTCGGCCGTGGCCGCGGCGACGAGCCGTTCCCGCTCCGCTGCCTTCGAGAGGTCGGCTTGGATCGCCACCGCCGTCCCGCCAGCCGCGCGGATGTCGTCTACGGTCTCGCTGATCGAGCCCTCAAGCTGGTACGAGCCCGGCTCGGCGGTGCGGGCCGCGACCGCTACGGCGGCGCCTGCCGCGCCGAACCGGCGGGCGATCTCCGCGCCGATGCCCCGGCTTGCGCCGGTCACGATGGCGACCTTGCCGTCCAGGATGCCCATGCCTATCACTCCCACGTGCGAGGTGGACGCAGCGAAAACAACTGCACGAGCATCATTCTAGAACTAAATTCTAGACGGGCAAGGTGCTAGCGCTCGTCAAGAAAGGCGAGGACGGCTAGCACCCGGCGGTGGTCGGAGTCGGACGGCGGAAGGCCGAGCTTGCTGAAGATGTTGCTGATGTGCTTTTCCACGGCGCGCTCGGAGACGAGGAAGCGGTCGGCGATCGCGCTGTTGGAGCGGCCCTCGGCCATCAGGGCGAGGACGTCGCGCTCGCGCGGGGTGAGCGCGTCGAGGGCCGCTCCGTGCCTGGTGGCGGTGAGCAGGCCGCTGACAACCTCGGGGTCGAGGGCGGTGCCGCCCGCGGCGACCCGGTCGATCGCGTCGGCGAACTCCGCGACGTTGGCGACCCGGTCCTTGAGCAGGTAGCCGACGCCGCCAGAGCGCATGCGGAGCAGGTCGGCGGCGTACCTGGTCTCGACGTACTGGGAGAACACCAGGATGCCGACGCTGGGGTGGGTGCGGCGGATCGCGATCGCGGCGCGCAGGCCTTCGTCGGTGTGGTCGGGCGGCATGCGCACGTCGATGATCGCGACGTCAGGCTCATCGGCGGCCACGGCGGCCAGCAGCGCCGCCGCGTCGCCGACCGCGGCCACGATCTTGTGGCCGCGGTCGGTGAGGATCTCGGTCAGGCCCGCCCTGATCACGGCGGCGTCCTCGGCGATGACGATGCGCATGGCGGCCGCGGGCTCAGGCATGGGAGGGCAGTTCGACGGTGACGGTGGTGGGGCCGCCGACCGGGCTGTCGATATCGATGTGGCCGTCGACGGTGCGGACGCGCTCGGCGAGGCCGTGCAGGCCGCCGTGTGCGACCGGGTACGCGCCGCCGCGTCCGTCGTCGGTGACGCGGACCCGTAGCAGGCCAGGGACGTGCACGGCTTCGAGCGTAGCGTGCCGGGCACCGCTGTGCTTGGCCACGTTGGCGAGCAGTTCGGCGGCCGAGAAGTAAGCGATGGTCTCGATAGCGGCCGAGGGGCGTTCCGGGATGTCGGTGATCAGCTCGACCGGGAGGGCGCTGCGGTTGGCGAGCGTCGCCAGGGCGTCAGCCAGGCCGTTGTCGAGCACCGGCGGGTGGATGCCCCGCGCCAGGGTCCGCAGGTCGGCGATCGCCTCAAGCGCCCCGCGGTGCGCGTCGCCGACCAGCTGGGCGACGCGCGGCAGGTCGACCGGCGCGGCGGTATCGAGCTTCTCCATGGCCAGGCCCAGCTTCATGGCCAGGGCCACGAGCTGTGCCTGGGTGCCGTCGTGCAGGTCGCGCTCGATGCCGCGCAGCCGGGCGGCGGAGTCGTCCACGACACGCGCCCGGCTCTCTTCGAGCACCCGGATGCGCGTGGCGGGCGAGCCAGGCCCGAGCAGGCCGCGCATCAGCCAGCGGTCTGTCTCGGTGAGTCCGTGCATCGCCCACGGGGCCGCAAGCAGCAGGGTGGCACCGAGCGGAAGGAACGTGAACGAGCTGGCCAGGCTGCCGCCGAAAACGGTGCTGAGGGCAAGCGTCCACCAGACGGGGAAGGTCAGGCAGAACAGCCCGCCCAGCCAGCCAGCCGCGATGACGGCGAGGCTGACGGCGGCGAGCGGCAGCTTCAGCGCGAAGTAGGCGCGCGCCCGCCAGGCGACCGGGTCGAGGACCCGCGCGCCCATCCACTCAGCGAACTCGCTCTGCGGCGCCGGGCCGGGGACCGTGACGTCCACCGCGGCGGCCAGTTCAGCGACGCGTGCCTGCGGCAGGAGCCTGGTGGTGACCCCGGGCTTCGTCTCCCATACCCGGGCCTTACCGCCTGCCGCCTGGACTGCCTCGAAGAGGCGGACGGCGGCGGCGGCATCCTGGGTCGCCACCTTCAGCCGAAGCGCGGGCTGGAACGGCGGCGGCGTGGGGATGTCTTCGCCGAGCAGCGTGCGGGACAGGGAGCGGGCGATGGCCCCGTACCAGCGCACGACCGGCGCGGAAATCGCCCAGAAGATGCCGTTGTGCAGCAAGGGCACAAAGCAGACGAAGGCGGAGACGGCCACCGGGAAACTGACTAGGGCGTGGCCGAGCTCGGACCAGGTACGCCTCGTGAACGGCGCCTCGATCACATGCCGCAGCGGCGACACGGCCTGCTCGGTCATGATCTGATTGTCGTACGTGATGACGGTGTTGTGACCGTCGGCGGCAAGAGTTCGTGTTCTCATGCCTCGATGCTGCGGCCGCACCTGGTTCTGCCGCGATCGTGGCACCCGAGGCGATTTGGTACGGCTAGCACGACCGCGTCTCCACCCGCCCCTGCGTAGCGGGGGCGGCCGGGTGAAGCACGGGACCGTTCTGAATCATTGGATCAGGAAGCTAGCCGGAACACGGGAACAGACTCGGACTCCTCGTCTGCCCGTGCGAAGTCGATGCGCAGGCGCGTGCCCACCTGGATGTCGTCCGGGGCGGCGTCCACGACCTGGCTCCACCACCACGGGCCCTCGTCGAGTTCCGCGATGACGATGACCGCGGTGCGCGTAGCGCCGTCCTCGCCTGGCTTGGTGTGGGTGACCGCCCAGCTGACGACCGACGCGCCGCCGGCGGCGGGCTGCCAGCCCAGCTCCGCCGAGCCGCACTGCCCGCACTGCCGCGCCTGCGGCGCGGAGACGGACTGGCAGGCCGCGCACTTGCGGAGCAGGAACTTCCCTGCGGCGGCGCCGTTGAGGAAGTCCGCCGTCCGCTCGTCCCGTGCGACTGGTCCTACTGGCATGCTCTTGCCTCCTGGTGACACGGGGTTGCGGTGCTCACCGGCTCGTCCCGAGCACCAGCGTGGAGTGGTGGTCGAGGATCCCGCCGTTGCCGCTCACGAGGACGAGGTCGTGGTTGGCGACCTGCCGCTCGCCCGCCTGGCCGCGCGCCTGGATGACCGCCTCAGACAGCGGCGTCATGCCCCACAGGTAATAGCCGGACAGTTCGCCCCCGCCGGTGTTGAGCTTGAGCTTGCCCTCGGGCCCGAGCGCACCTGACGCGGCGAAGGGGCCGCCTTCGCCCTTGGGGCAGAAGCCGTAGTCCTCCAGGGTGACCAGGACGGTGAAGGTGTAGCAGTCGTAGAGCTCGACGACGCCGATGTCGGCGAGCTCGACCCCGGCCATCTTCAGGGCGGCCGGGCCAGCCTGCGCGGCGCCGGTCACGAGGCCGAAGTTCTCGTCACGCCGCTGCGAGTGCCCAGGATGGCTCTGCGCCCAGCCGAGTACGTGCACGGCTGGCTGGGCGAGGGACGCCGCCCGGTCGGCGGCGGTAACGATGACGGCGATGCCGCCGTTGGATACCAGGCAGCAGTCGAGCAGCCGGAACGGCTCGGCAATCCACCGGGACGCGAGATAGTCATCCAGCGTGATGAGGTCGCGCAGCTGAGCGAGCGGGTTCATGGCCGCCCACTGGCGCTGGGCGACCGCGATCGCGCCGAGCTGCTCGCTTGTCGTCCCATAGGCCTGCATGTGCCGCCGGGCGGCCAGCGCGTACAAGTGGTTGGGCCCGACCACGCCGGAGGCGGTCAGCAGCCCTTGCCAGCCAGCCCGGGGGCGTCCGGCCGCGCCGTAGGCGGCGCCCGCGGACCGTCCCTGGCGCAGTGGCGCGTCCGCCCAGACGCAGGCGACGACGTCGGCCATGCCCGCCTGGACGGCCATGGACGCCACCTGCACCATGGCCCCGGCCGTGGATCCGTAGGCCTGCATTTCCGACAGGAGCCGCAGGTCGGTCAGGTCCAGGTCGCGCTGCAGGTCGAGGTGCACCCCGTTCGTGGTCCCCGACGACACCAGGAGCCCGTCGATGTCGGCCAGCGGAAGGCCCGCGTCGGCCGCGGCGCGCCGGACGGCCTGAGCGGCGAAGTCGGCCGCGGTCGGCCCGTAGACCTTGCCGAGCTCCGTCAGGCCGAGCCCGGCGATGACCGGATCGCGCGGGGAAGCGCTCACGACTGGTCCTTCTTGCTGTAGGCGTTTCCCGCTTCGAGCACGCCGCGCGCGACGAGGGCCTTGACCTGCTCCTCGTCGAGGCCGAGCAGTTCAGCGGCGATCTCGAACGTCTGCTCACCGAGGAGCGGCGCCTGCACGAGCGGGGGTGCCACGGTGCGGTCGCCGTGGATCTGGACGTCTTCCATCAGGTACGGCTCCTTGCCGTGCGGGTGGATTTCCTCGCGGAACGAGCGGCGCTTTCGGTAGTAGCCCCACGTCGGCAGGTCCACCGCCCGCAGCATGGCGCCGGCCGGGACTCCGGCGGCCTGCAGCAGTTCCATCGTCTCGTGCGCCGTCCGGCCAGCCGACCACGCGCGCACGGCCTCGTCGATCCTGGCCCGCTGCGCGTCCCGGCCGCCGCGCGTGCCGAGGCTGGGGTCGGCGAGCAGGTCAGGCCGCCCGATCGCCGCGCAGAGCGCGGCCCAGTCAGCGTCGCCCCTGACGGTGATCGCGGTCCACTCGTCGTCGCCGGCCGCGGGGAACACTCCCCACGGTGCGTCATGTGCTGGCCCGGCCGTCGCGTCATGGCCGCGGCGCGCCAGGTCCGTGCTCGCGATCAGGGCGGCCATGTGGCTGAGCATCACCTCGGACTGCGCGACGCTGACGGAACCGCCCAAGCCGGTCCGCTCCCTGCGGATGAGCAGGGCAAGCGCCGCGAGCACGCCGATCCGGGCGCACACGTGGTCGGGGTAGACCGTGATGGCGTCGCTGAAGGTGCCGGGCTCGCCCGGGTAGGTCCACTGGTCGGTGAACCCGGCGGCGGCGCGCACGAGCGGCCCGTAGCCGAGGCGCTGCGCCCACGGGCCGGTGGGGCCGAAGGCCGAGCTGTCGACGACCACGATGCCGGGGTTGGCGCTCTTGAGCGAGCCGTAGTCCAGGCCGAGTGCTTCAATCACTCCCGGCTTGAAGTTCGTCAGGACGATGTCCGCGGTCGCCGCCAGCTGGCGCACCAGCTCCTTGCCTTCTGGGTCACGGAGGTTGACGCCGATCGCCCGCTTGTTGCGGTGCCCCGCCGCGAACCCCTGCGACATCAGGGTGCGCATGGCGCCGCGCGATCCGTCGGGGAAAGCGGAATTCTCGATCTTGATGACGTCCGCGCCCAAGTCGCCGAAGAGGCGCCCGGTATCGCCGCCGACCACGATCACGCCAAGGTCGAGCACCCGGATGCCCTCAAGGGGCCGCCCCTGGCCGGCGCGCTCACGCCCGGCGAGGAGCAGTGCGTGCCGGACACGCTGGCCGCTGCTGTCGGCAGTGGGGGCGGCGGCCGGGGCGCTCGCCCGGTGGCCGTCGACCTCGACCACGCCGGCCGGGACCGCGGCGGTGAGCCCCGGCGCGATTTCGGTCTCGCGCATGAAGCCGCGTGCCTTGATCTGCGCGGTCGCCAGCGCCTGGTCGAGCGTGAGCACGGCCGCCGTCGGCACGCCGTGCTCCTGGCCCTGCTCCTCTAGCTCCGCGGCCGGCTTGTCGCTGAAGAACAGCGAGATCGCCTGGAGCAGCGCGGGGGAGTTGAAGCGCGCCATGATGCCGTCGTACTTGGGGTCGGCGAACTCCGGCGGGCGCCCCATCCAGTCGAACATGCCCCGCCACTGCCTTTTGGACAGGACGCAGATGCGGACGTAGCCGTCCGCGCACGCGATGATCGGGTACCGGTGCCCTTCGTCGGGCCGGCCGCGCGGCTGCTCGCTCAGCGGGACCCCGGCCGAGGCGCTGCCCGTCATGCCGAAGGGCGGGTCGAGCACCTGCATGGCGCCGTCCAGGACCGAGAAGTCGATGCGGCTTCCCTGGCCCGTGCGCAGCCGGTCGAGGAAGACGCTGACGGTCATGACCGCCGCCTGCGCGGCGGCGACCTGGTAGGGCAGTTCCCCTGGCGGGATGAGCGGGTCCCGGCCGGGGATGCCGGAGCGGGACAGCTCGCTGGTCAGCGCGTGCAGGACCGGCGTGGTCGCCTGCCACCCGCTGTGGTCGTTGCCGCGGCCGAAGTCGCTGACCGACACGACCACCAGACCCGGGCGCCGCGCGCGCAGCCGCCCTGCGTCCAGGGCCGCCTCGGCCGCCGAGCCCGGCTCCGTGGTCTCGATGAGGATGTCCGCGTCCGCGAGCGTTTCTTGCCAGCGTGGCTGACCGCCGACAGTGTCCGGGTCGATCTCAAGTTCGCTGATGCCGTGCCGTTCGACCGCGGTGCCGACCGGCACGCCCGCGATGACCGGCCCGACGGCCTCTTCGCTGGTGACCCCGCGCAGGCGGACACGGGTTACGTGCGCGCCCAGGTCGGCGAGCAGGCGGCCGACGGCGGCCATCGGGCCGGACGACAGGTCGATGACCTGCACGCCGGACAGGGGCGGGTCGTACACGGGTCAGCTCCTGCGCACTTGGCGGAACGGGATGTTCCGGTCGACCTCGGGTTCCTTCGGCAGGCCGAGCACCCGCTCGCCGATGATGTTGCGCTGGATCTGGTCGGTGCCGCCGCCGATGGACGTGAAGAAAGCGTTGAGCGCCAGGAAGTTGACGTCGTCAGCCTCGGGGTTCTCGGCGCCGGCCAGGAGCGTCTCGGCGCCGGCGATCTCGGTCCGCAGCCCGGCCTCGGCGTGCAGGATGTTGGCCATCGCGAGCTTGCCGAGCGACATGACTGGGCTTGAGGTGCCCTGTGCGGCGTCGGCCTTCGCGCGGGCGTTGTTCAGGGCGTTGAGCTCGCGCAGCGCGAGCACCTTCGCCAGGTGGAAGCGCAGGACCGGGTCGTCGAGGCGGCCGTGCGCGCGGGCCAGGCTGATCAGGTCGTCGGCGAGCGTGTGGTTCCGGGAAGCGCGCGCGCCGTCGCCCATGACCGACCGCTCGTAGGCCAGCGCGGTCTGCAGCACCCGCCAGCCGTCGCCTTCCGCGCCGACGAGGTACTCCCCCGGGACGACCGCGTCGGTGATGAAGACCTCGTTGAAGTGGGATTCCCCGGTGATCTGGACGAGCGGCCGGACGTCGATGCCGGGCTGGTGCATGGGGACGACGAAGTAGCTCAGGCCCCGGTGCTTCGGTGCGTCCCAGTCGGTGCGGGCGATCAGGAGCGCGTAGTCGGCGGTGGCCGCGCCTGATGTCCAGACCTTCTGGCCGTTGACGACCCAGTCCTTACCGTCCCGCACGGCGGTGGTGCGGACGGCCGCGAGGTCGGAGCCGGCGCCTGGCTCGCTGTAGAACAGGCAGGTCGCGGCCCGGCCGGTCAGCACGTCCCTGATGATGTCGTGCTTGAGCTGCTCGGTGCCGAACTTCAGCGCGGTGTTGGCGGCGATGTTGTACTTGTCCTGGCGGGCACCGGCGGCCCCGGCCGCGGCGAACTCCTGCTCGATGACGGCGGCCAGTTCGCTTGGGTAGCCGCGGCCGTGCCACGCGGCTGGCCAGGTCGGCACGGCGTAGCCAGCGTCGACGACCTTGTCGAGCCACGCGGTGCGCTCCGGTGACGTGCGCCAGACGTCCCTGTTTGGCGGGAGTCCCGTCCAGTGCCGCGCGAGCCAGTCACGGACCTCGGCGCGCAGTTCCTCGGCGCTGGGCGGCGGGGTGTCGGTGGTCTCGGGGGTTCCGGCCATGGTCACGCGCCTTTCGAGACGAGGTAGCGTTCGCGGTGCGCGCGCGAGCCGCCGAACAGCTGCGCGCCGGAGCGGGCGCGGCGCAGGAACAGGTGCGCCGGGTGCTCCCAGGTGAACCCGATGCCGCCGTGCATCTGGATCGCCTGCAGCGCGGTGGTCTCGAAGGCCTCCGCGCAGGCGAACCCCGCCAGCGCGACCGCGCCGTCCGCCGCACTTGAGTCTCCCCCGACAGCCGGGTCGTGCGCCGCCGCGTACTGTGCCGCCGCGTGCCTGGCGGCCGACGTCGCGGACTCAACCTCAAGGAGCAGGTCGGCGGCGAAGTGCTTGAGCGCCTGGAAGCTGCCGATGAACCGGCCGAACTGAACCCGCGTCTTGAGGTACTCGACGGTGATGTCAAGGATGCGGCGGGCCCCGCCTGCCTGCTCCCCGGCCAGGGCGACGACCGCGAGGTCGAGCGCGTCCTGGACCGCGTCCCAGCCGGCGGTGCCCAGGCGGCGGGCCGGGGTGCCGTCGAAGGCGTAGGCGGACAGCCTGACGGTGGGGTCGAAGACGCTCTCGGCGGTCCGGGTGAACCCGGCCGCGTCCGGTGCGACTTCGAAGACCCCGATGCCGTCCGCGGTCCGCGCCGCGACCAGGATGACGTCGGCGGCCTGCCCGAAGGTCACGTAGCGGGCGGCGCCGGTCAGGGTGCCGTCGGCGGCGGCGGTCACGTCGACCCCGTCCGCTGTCCAGGTGCCCTTTGTCCCGGTCAGGGCGACGGTCGCGATGGACTGCCCGCTGGCGAGGGCGGGGAGCAGCCGCTCCCGGTCCGCTGGCGGGCCGGCCGCCTGGATAAGGCTAGCCGCCAGCACGCCGCTGGAGATGAACGGGGAGGGCAGCAGCGCGGCGCCGGTCTCCTCGGTCACCGCCTCAAGCTCCAGCGCGCCAAAGCCGCTGCCGCCGTAGCCGGGGTCGATGAGCATGCCGACGACGCCGAGTTCCGCCAGCTGCCGCCACAGGCCGCGGTCGAAGCCCTCGTCGGAGTTCATGACCTTGCGGACGTCCTGCTCGGTGCACGCGTCCTGCAGCAGGTCGCGCACCGCCTCCCGCAGGGCCGTCCGTTCGGCCGCGCTGATCGCCACGCCCGCACCGCCTTCCGAATCGGCCGAATTCGCCCTTTGGTTCTTGCCCGCGGCCTGGCAACTGAGAAACTTCTTTTCGGTGACCGCGCGGTGAGGATGGTGCTTGCTGATGGAAGCGTTCTTCGCGTCGCTGGCTGGCCTCGTCGGCCCCGAGCATGTGCTGACCGGGGACGCGGCCGCCGGGTACGCCGTTGACTGGACGGGCCGCTTCCGCGGCTCCGCGGCTGCCGTGGTGCGGCCGCGGGACACCGGTGAAGTCGCGGCGGTGCTTGCCTTGTGCTCGGCCGCAGGGGTGGCCGTCGTGCCGCAAGGCGGGAACACCGGGCTGGTCGGCGGCGGGGTGCCGCTGCACGGCGAGGTGGTGCTGAGCCTCGCCCGGCTCGACGACCTGGCGCCGGTGGACCGGGAGGCTGTGCAAGTCACGGCGGGGGCCGGCGTCACCTTGCAGCGCGTCGCCGATGCCGCTCCCGACCTGGACCTGGGCATCCAGATCGCCAGCCGGGAAAGCGCGACCGTCGGCGGAGCCGTGGCAACCAACGCGGGCGGGGTGCGGGTGCTGCGCTACGGGCCGATGCGCGCGCAACTGCGCGGCATCGAGGCCGTGCTCTCCGACGGGACCGTGGTGTCGCACCTGGCCGGGCTGACCAAAGACAACACCGGCTACGACTACCCGTCGCTGCTCGCCGGCTCCGAAGGCACCCTGGCCGTGATCACCAAAGCGCGGCTGCGCCTGGTGCCGCGCCTGCGGGACAACGTGACCGCGCTCATGGGACTCGATGACCTTCCCTCGCTCCATGCGCTGGCCCGCAAGGCGCTGGTGGCGGTGCCCGGGCTGGTGTCCGCGGAGTTCTTCACGTCGGCCGGGCTGTCCGTCTTGCAGTCGCACGCCGACCTGGCGCCGCCGCTGCCCGCGTCCAGCCCCGTTTACCTGCTGCTCGACGCCGCAGGTCCCGGCGCGCTCGACGACCTGGCGGAACTGATCGACGACCTGCCCGCCGCCGTCGGCGAGTCCGCCGCCGACCGGCGGCGGCTGTGGTCCTACCGGGAGCGCCACCCCGAGGCGGCGGGGTTCCTGGGCGTCCCGCTGAAGCTCGACGTGTCCGTGCCGGCCGCGCACTGGGTGGAGTTGGCCTCCTCGGTCGCGTCCGTGGTCGCCGACGCGGACCCGGGGGCGCGGGTCATCACCTTCGGGCACGTCGCCGACGGGAACGTGCACGTGAACATCGTCCCCGGCGCGCCGGCCGACGGGCGGCACGAGGACGCGGTGTTCTCTTTCGTCGCCTCGCTCGGCGGGTCCATCTCCGCCGAGCACGGCATCGGCGCGCTGAAGGCGCCGTGGCTGCACTTGGCGCGCAGCGAGGGTGAGCGCGCGCTTTTCGCGCGGATTCGGGGCGCGCTTGACCCGCCGGGCACGCTGAACCCGCATGTGCTGCCCCGGTGAATGTGCTTGTGCCGCAGGAGCCAGCGCGGTCTGGCTGGCGCGCTGATGTGCGCAAATACCTTAAATCCGGAAATAACCGGCGAGTTGGCGCCACTGCGCGGGCTGCGGCATGGGAGCCGGCGCGGGCGGGCTGATGCGCTGACGTTGCGCAAATACCTTAACTTCCGAGAAATCCGGCGGGCTGGCGCTGCGGCACGGGATTAACGCGTAAGTTTTTCGCCGGATGTACTAAGGGGAAATTAGGCTACTGGACTTTATTGCCCGCCCGTGGAACAATTTATCCCATGGACAGAAAGGGTGAGACGAGAGTTCCGC
>Ga0134126_10009883_pt1 | contig 12024 bp, 12 predicted proteins | sample KB31752_FD_96881 | JGI IMG/M metagenome (GOLD analysis project Ga0134126, IMG submission 96881) | Terrestrial soil microbial communities with excess Nitrogen fertilizer from Kellogg Biological Station, Michigan, USA - KB3-175-2 | ecosystem: Environmental > Terrestrial > Soil > Unclassified ...
ACCATGTCGCGGAAATTTTCGGTGTGCGGGCCCACCAGCACGGGAACGCCGAACTGAGCTGCTTCCAGGATGTTGTGTCCTCCGCGCTCCACCAGGCTGCCGCCGACAAAAGCCACGGTGGCCAGGGCGTAGAGCGCAGCCAACTCGCCAATGCTGTCCAGCAGGAAGACGCGACCGGCAATGGAGCGCGAGGGCTGCCACTCGGAGCGCCGCCAGAAGCGGATACCGAGGTCGGTGATCATGGCAGCTACGTGCTGGAAGCGCTCCGGGTGCCGCGGGGCGAGGATCATTACGGCTCGTGGATGCCGGGTAAGCACGGTTTCGAAGGCGCGCAGGAGCAGCGGTTCTTCGCCTTCCACGGTGCTGCCGGCCACAATGACGGGCGCGGCTTCCGCCAGTTCAAGAGCGGAGCGCAGCTGCTGAACAATGGCGGGCGGAGAAGGCGGGGGAACATCGAATTTCAGGTTGCCGGCCACGTGCACGCGGTCCCCGGGCGCACCAATGGCGAGAAGGCGCTCGCGGTCCTGCCCCGTTTGCGCCAGCAGCAGGTCAACATTCTGCAGCACGCGGGCTAACCAGCGGCGAACGCGCCAGTAGCCGGGGAAAGAGCGGTCGGAAATGCGCGCGTTGACCACCGCAATGCGGGCCCCGCTCTGGCGAGCCAGGCGCAGGAAATTCGGCCAGAACTCGGTTTCCGCAACGACCACCAGCACAGGGCGCAGGGCTTCGAGATAAGGGCGAATAGCAAAGCTGAAATCGAGAGGAAAATAAAAGACATTCTCCGAGCCGAAACGCTGGCGGGCCAGCATCTGGCCGGTGTTAGTGACGGTGGAGACCACGATGCGGGCGCGGGGATGACGAAGCCGCAACTGGATGACGAGTTCATTGACCGCCAGCACCTCGCCAACCGAGACGGCGTGCACCCAGAAGATGGGCGCCTTGCGGTGATGGCGAAGGGCCTCTGGGACCCTTCCCAGGCGGGAACGCAGGCCGGCGCGGTGCTTGCCCCGTCGCATCTGCAGGAGCCACACGGGCGTCCCCAGCAGGAGCCAGAGGGCCAGGCCCAGAGTGTAGAGAAAGTACATGAGTCTGGGCCATTGTAGTTTAGGCGGCCAGTGGGAGCACTGAACTGCGCGCCGGGCTCAAGCCGAGCCCAGGGCTTGGGTAAGGTCGGCGAGGAGATCGCCCACATCTTCGATACCGGCGGAGTAACGGACGAGGGCTTCCGGGATTCCCATGGCGGCGCGATCGGCGGCACTGACTTCCACGTGGCTGGTTGTAGCGGGCGGTCCGGCGATAGTTTCGACGGCGCCCAGGTTCGCGGCGCGATGGGCATAGTTCAGTTTGGGAAGAAATCGCTTCACCTGGTTATAGCCGCCGTGCAGGACGAAGCTGAGCATGCCGCCAAAGCCGCCGGGCATCTGCCTTTTCGCAATCTCGTGCTGGGGATGGGACGCCAGCCCGGGATACAAGACGCGAGCCACGGCAGCATGAGCTTCCAAAAACTGCGCGATCTCGAGGGCGCTGGCATTCTGGCGTTCGATGCGCAAGGCCAGGGTTTTCAAGCCGCGAAGCAGGAGATACGCGGCAAACGGGTCGAGGGCAGCGCCGGTGATTTCGCGGTAATGAAAAATGGCATGGACCAGCTCCTTGCGGCCGCAAACGATGCCGCCGAGGGCATCGGCGTGTCCGCCCAGATATTTGGTGGCACTGTGGATCACCAGATCGGACCCGAGCTGTAGAGGGTGCTGGTTAATGGGAGTAGCGAAGGTATTGTCGGTCACCACGGTGGCGCCCACCTCGTGGCCCTTGTGCGCCAGTCGCTCAATGTCAATTACTTTAAGGGTGGGATTGGTTGGAGTTTCGAGGTAGAGCAGCTTGCAGCCCTTGGCAATCTCCGCTTCAATGGCGGCAAAGTCTGTGGTGTCGCACAAAAAGCTAACCACATTGATCTGGGGAAGGAATTCGCGGAAGAGCTGGTTGGTTCCTCCGTAGCTATCCTTCACGCTGACAATTCGGTCGCCGGGGCGAACCAGGCTGAAGATGGTGTTGGAAATGGCGGCCATGCCACTGGCCATGCTGGTGGCGGCCTCGGCGCCTTCCAGAACGCGCACCTTTTCTTCCAGGGCGGCGACCGTAGGATTGGTATTGCGGCTATAGATGTGGCCAGGCTTTTGGCCGAGCGCGACTGCTTGCCAGTCGTCCAGATCGTCGTAGCCGAAGGACACGCTTTGCACGATGGGCACTTGGGTGGAGTGTTGCAGCAGTGGTCCCTCTTCTCCGGCCCAAACGGCTTGGGTGCCGACTCCTGCCTTGCTTAGGTCGCGGTTCATGGTTTTCTCCGGGAGCCTCCAATTAGACCACGCACTTGCAGCAGCGAGTAGCGGCACCGAATATGGAGTCAAACCGCCGCAGACTCCTTGTTTGCCGCCGCCTCGGAGACGCATAATCAGTGAATGAGAGCTCCAGTTTTCGGCCGTGTCGTGGCAGCAGCCCTGGCAGTCGCTTTTCTCTGCGGGTCAGCATTGGCCTTGGGAAAAGACTACAGAGCCCCAGAAGTGAAGGCTGCTCAGACCTATCCGGCCCACGAAGAGCACGCCAATGAGCATGTAGCGATCGCGGTGGAACCCTACGACACTGCGGAGAAGCAAAGTATTTTCCCGGTGGAATTCCGCCAGCACGATCTTATGCCGGTGCTCCTGATCGTGACCAACGACGGCGACCAGCCCATTGCGCTCACCGAGATGCAGATTCAGCTGATCACCGCGCATCGCGACAAGCTGATGCCGGCCAGTTCCGACGACATCTATCGCCGGCTGGCGCATCCCCAGGCCAACGACCGGCAGACCGTGCCCTTGCCCATTCCCCGGCGCCGCAAAGTGAAAGGCGCGGTCAGCCCGAAAACCATGGACCAGATCCAGAGCGCGCAATTCGCCGCCAAGGCAGTGGAGCCGCACACCACTCGCTCCGGATTCCTGTTCTTTGACGTGGAGGGCATCCGCAGTCTGGCCGGGGCACATGTGCTCTTCACCAACCTGCATAACGGCCAGGGAGCCGATCTGATGTTCTTCGAAATTCCGCTGGATCGGTATTTTGGAGCGGCCCCCTAGTCGGGTTTACCAATCCATTTAGTGCCCCAAGTGGTAGGGGTGCCCCTTCAGGATGGTGAAAGCACGGTAAAGCTGCTCCAGAAGCACCACACGGGCGAGTTCGTGCGGCAAAGTCATCTTCCCCAAGGAAAGCAGCAGTGAAGCCGCCTTGCGTGCTTGCTCGCTGAAGCCGTTGGCAGGACCGACGGCGAATAGGAAAGGCTGGGAGCCGTGGTTCTGCTGCTCGTCCAGAAAGCAGGCAAATTCCTCGGAGCTGAACTGCTTGCCGTGGCTGTCGAGCAGCACCAGCGTGCAGGGTGGCCGGTTGGAGGTGCGCGCGGCCAGCTTCAGCAGGGCCGGCTCACTGCCCAGCGCGAGCGGCTCGAGCTGGCTGTAGGCCGAGAGGCGTTTCAGGTATTCCGCAGTTAGCGCCTGGATGGCCGGGTCCTTGGTTTTGCCGATCCATGCCACCCTGATCTTCATAATCCAAAGCTAGCACCGGTTTCACTGCAGAGACAGCGGTACAGAGTAACATTGGCTGCTGATAAGTTGACGTTTGACGGGTGCACTCTGAAGCACCTTAATCCTGAACATTCCCAAAGTTCTTTTCTGCTATTTCCTTCACTGCGTCTGTGCCTCTGTGGTGAAAGAGCTATTTGCGGCCGGAGGCGAGGACCACGTCGGCGGTGAAGTTGACCTGCTTGCCATCGTAGTAGCGCCGGATTTCCGCTACTACTTCCCGGTTTACCTGGTCAGACTTATCTTCTGGAATGCCAGCCAGGAGCCGGCGAAACGGTGCCGTGATCTCGCGAAAGTACTCCCATGCTTCTTCCGGCGTACCCGGCCACGTCCAGGGTACGGTAATAGTGCGTTCCTCCACTGGAGCAAAGCCCGCGCTCTGCAGTAGAGCGGTCAGCGATCCCGGCTGCGCAAAGCGGAACATATTGGGAGCGCCCGGCTGAAGCATGGGTCCGGGCACATGCCGCAGGACCACCGCGATGGTGCTAACAAAGTAGGGCTGCTCGAACGGTCCCCAGGCCAGCAGAGCTATGCGGCCGCCGGGGCGCAGGACACGGTAGGCTTCCCCGAACGCACGGGCGATGTCATCGAAGAACATGACGCCGAAGCGGCTGGTGATCAGGTCGAAACCGTGGTCCGGGAATGGCAGGTTATGCGCGTCTGCCTGCTGAAATACGATGTTGTCCAGCGCCCGCTGCTGAGCGCGCCGGCGCGCCACTTCCAGCAATTCCGTGTTGATGTCAATGCCGACCACCCGGCCGCGGGGGCCGGTCTCCGAGGCCAGGCTGATGGCGGGCTCGCCCGTCCCGCACGCCAGGTCGAGCACCTCCATGCCCGGCTGGGCAGCGGCGAACTGCACAATCGCGCGGGTGACATCGCCACCCATGGCAGCCGACTGGCGCCGCCACTTTTGCGAGGCGGCCACGCGGAAAGCGGAGCCCCAGGGGGCGGTGCTGGATTCGGCATTCATGAGAACGATTTTACTCAAGCGCGCACACCTGAGCTCTGCGCCCGTCTAAATTGCCGCTTCAAAACAGACTCAACGCCCGATTTTTCCTGGCACGGGAGGGCGGCACGTGCGACAATCCCGCCAAAATCGGTCCCCTGAACATTTCTGCTTAGGAGATACACCATGCGTATGGCGGTGCTGATTCTTCTGGTGTTTGTTCTGGCGCTCCCGGCATTTCCCCAACCACAGACCTCCAGCAAAGTCCAAAGCGCAAAATCGGAAACAGCTAATACTCAAGCGCCCAGCAAAGCTCTCATGGATGCCATCTGGGCCGGTTGGAGTACAGGTAATCCCGCCAATGTGGCCAAATATTACGCCAAAGGTCCGCACGTCTTTTTCGATATCGCTCCTCTGAAGTACGACAGTTGGGCGGAGTACGAGAAGGGCGTCACCCAGGTACTCTCCGGCTTTCAGTCGCTCAAGGCGACGGTGAACAACGACGCCCAGATCCATCGGCACGGCAAGCTGGTTTGGGGCACCGCAACCGTCCATCACGCGGATGTAATGAAAGATGGCAGCAAGGGTGACGGCGATTTCCGCTGGACCGTGATCTGGGAGAAAACCGGGCGGGAGTGGCTGATTGTGCATGAGCACGTCTCCGCGCCTCTGGGTGGGGGCCACAGCCAGTAACCAGGAGCAAGCAGCCATCGAAAACGGCGCCGGCGGAATCGAATTTTAACAGGATGAAGGATTACCACTTTGCCGCGCTCGCCGCGCTGATGGGACTCTCCTTTCTGACCGGCGGGGTTGCCACCGCCCTGGCTCGGCAACGGGTCGAGGGCTGGTATCGAACTCTCACCCGCCCGGAGAAGGTGCCCGAGCCGCCAGCCTATGGCTGGGGCTGGAAGTCCGTGTATGTGTTCATGGGAGCCGCGGCCTGGCTGGTTTGGTTAACCGGGCCGCAATGGGGTGTCGCCATGGTGCGCCTGGCCCTTATCCTTTACTTCGTGATGTTGGGCCTGAATGCCTTGTGGTCAGGCCTGTTCTTCGGCTTGGCGCGCGCTCGCGCCGCGCCTGCTACTGTGGCCGCGCAGTGGCTGGTCACGCTGGCTGCTCTGATCGTGTTCTGGAACATCTGGATTCTTCCCGGCGTCCTGCTGGTTCCGGTACTGTTGTGGACGGGATATCTGGCCATCAGAAGCTTTGCATGGTGGCGTCACGGCCGGCAGTTTGTCCGCCTGCAAGCGCAGCCGGCAGCCCCACCCACCCGGCTCGCAGCTTGAAAATTCAGCACACGTGCCGTTCCACAAAGCTGGACAATTGCATCCAAAACACAGCCGGCCAGAGTTCCGGTTATCTGTCTACAATGGGGGATTTTGTGAACCGCCAGTTTTCCGCGGCTTTGCAGATGCTTGTGCTGTCACTGCTGGGCTGGACGCTACCATGCACCGCCCAAACGCGGAGCGACGCCGAGCAACAACGTTGCTTGTATGCAACGAGAGCCCAGCTTCACAACGACGCGGAGGCGCTTGGCCATGGCCTGGCATCCGCGCCACGCAATGCTATCCGACCGCACAATCTGAAGTGGGAGCTCCCAATCGCAGCCACTACAGGAATTTTTATCGCCGAGTTGGACCAGCCGGTGGCCACGCACAACCAATCGCTCAGCCGGCAAACCACTCTCAGCACGTGGTCGAATGTGGGTCTGGGAATGGAACTGGGCGCCGCCGGGCTCATGTGGGCGGACGGTTGCGTTCACCACCACACAAGCCTCCGCGAAAACGGCTTTACCGCATTAGAAGCGGCGGGAGCCGCCGCCGGAATCAACGAAATCTTCAAGATTGCCGCCAACCGGCAGTATCCTTATGCGGTAAAGAGTACCGGCGAATTCTGGGAAAATGGCAAATCCTTCCCTTCGGGGCACGCAGCCGCCAGCTGGGCTTTTGCCAGCGTCATCGCGCACCGATACCCGAACAAGCGGTGGGTGAAATGGAGCGCCTACGCTTTTGCCGCGGCTGTGAGCCTGTCGCGCTTGCCGGCCAAGAAGCATTACCCCTCCGACATTTTGGTGGGTAGCACCATCGGCTTCGTCACCGGAGCTTACATGGCGGGAAGATAGAGGTCGGGAGTCGGGGAAAACTTATCTTCCACAATCCACGCAGAATCTCCCTCCGTTTGCACTTTTAAAGGCGGCGCTGGGTCCTCATTCCTGCGAGGGCGGCGCCGGTTTATCTGGGATAGTGGCGTCCTGCTTCTGATGACAATTCTGCCGGAGGTCCACCGGAACCACCGTTTCGCGCCCATGATAATCGGCGTAGAAGGAGAGCGGCATGCGAGCGCGCTCGCTCAGGCCAACAAAACGGGCGAGGCCGTCGGCATTGGTGCCGATCTGCAAGTCCAGCCGATGAAAGCCGCCAAAGCCGTAACGGATGTGCACGGAAACCTGCGATGCGTAGACCGGCTTGCCCGCGGAATCAATCACACGAATTTCCACCGAGCACGCGCCTAAATTGCCATTGATTTCAGGAACTTTTTCACTAGCGCCGGGTTCGGCGCTTTTCTGACTACCTTCCGGACCATTCTGCTTCTGCGAAGCGCTGTTCTGGGCCGCGCACGCGCAGCCAAACACGACTACTGCCATCAGCACAACCAGGGGATTCTGCCGACGTTGCACGTTTGCCTCCTGCAACTGGCATCATAGCGCAGCAAAAGCGGTAGTTAGTAGCTGCCATTGCGAGGGCTGAGGCCGGATGGCAACGTTGGTGTAGGCGATTAACTGGTAACCGGTTCTCGGCGGTTTAATTTAGAAGCTGGGCACAGATTGCAACAGGCGCACTTCCCAGTGATCGGCGGCGGGGGTCATCAGCCCGACGTAGTGCAGGGTGACGCGCTCACTGTGCACCAGGTCGTTGCCATCGAGCACCTGGATTTCCAGATCGGCGGTGTCGTGCAGCTCGATGGCGCCCCCGTCGGGAGAATAGAAGTAGGCAGCCAGCTTATGCCCGTGGTCAATGTAGCGGGTCCGCAAGCCCGACTTTCGCTGGGCAGCAACCGCAGCCGACAGCTTCTGCTGCGCGAATCCGGTGAAATAGTGACCCAGCAGGTCGGGGCGGTTCTGGTCGGAAGCAATGGCCATGGTCTGCCAGGCGCGGCCCCAATCACGGGGAATGTTGCGGCCAGTGATCTCCTCCATCTGTCGCGGGCCGATATGCGAGATGTCGAACTGCACACTCGGTGCAGGGGCGGCAAAGCTGGTAAGGGAGAAGGCGAGGATAGCGGCCAAGGCACAGATTACGCGCAGGCGAGTATTCGACCCGCCCTGCACGAGACATGACTCTGTGCCCACACCTTCCATTGTCGGATTCATTGCTGGCCTCCGACCTTTACTTCGTTGCCCATGACCACGCCGGAAGCAACGGAAATCGTAGCTGGCCCGGAAATCTTCAGCTCCGCTTGCGCAATATCTTTCTTGACGGGCACATCCACCGTGCTCAGGCCGCCCGCGCCATTCGCGGTAAAGGTCACGACCGTGCCGTCGGAAACCGGGTTGCCGCTGCAGTCCCGCACCGGCGCGGTTTCAACCAGCACGCCTTTGGCATTCCGTTCCGCCTTGATCTGCAGGTGGCAAGGATCGGCCGCCACCTGTTGAATCACGCGCTTCTCCTCAATTCCACGCAGCGTGGCCATGAACTTGGCGTTGCCCGCTTTGCTTGCAGAGTTCATGCGAAGCCAGGCTACCCCGTCGCGGCTGCGCACCGTCTGCGAGATCGGAGGGCCACCATTGACCGCCAAGTGGAACTCCACGTTCTCCGGTTGGCGCACCAGATTGTGCCATTTGTCGAAAACGAAGGTCACACCGATTATGCCCTCGCGCTGCCCCACGGGAATTCGCGAAGGGTGGGCAAGAAAGCTCAGGCTGGCCGGAGTGGCTGCCAGCACGTAAAAGCTTCCGCTCTGGCTGGCACCTCCGCCGCGCAGAATGGCTAAATAACGCCCGGCGTCGCGTACTTCCTGCGGCTTAACCTGGATTTCCTGGCCCATTTGAACTTGCCGCTTGGTCCGGGAAGCCGGTCCTATGAGATAGAAAGTTGCGCTGCCGCTGCCCGAGGTCGGAATAGTGAACGCCGAGCCCGCGTGAACGGTGGCGGGCACTTGCAGGTCTTGGGCAGCGAGCGACAAGGCAGCTATCCAGCAAAAAGCAAGGCAGGCTGCCGGCAAAAATCTTTGCATAGGATTATTCCCCGTAGCTATGACTGCTGGCGAATATAGTGATTGACGGTGACGCGGTAGCTCTGCACCTTGCCCACCGTGTTATCGGGCATATCCACGGCGAATGGTTCGGGCGTCTGCGGCAACAGGGCTCGATCTACGTATCCGTCCGACACCCAGATCACCTTTCCGTTGCTGTCGTAATAAGTGGCCAGCACCTGGGCAATATTCACGGTTCGCCCGCTTTCGTTCAGCAGGTTCCCGCTCAGCACTTTGCTCCCCAGCACATTTTCTTGTTCGTGCTGGTCAAGCACAGCGATGACGGGGTCGGCTGAAGCCGGCACCAGCATGGCCTTGGCGTCCATGCGCACGCTCTTTATCTGGCTCAAGTTGAAGCCCGGAAAATCAATTCGGTAGGGTGAAACCTGCTTGGGCAGCAAGGTGTGCTGAATCTTGTCGAAACTGTTTTCCTGGTCCAGATCCTGTCCATTCTTGCCGACCAGGATGGCGTTCATGTCAACAAACGCGGGCACAGTATCTTCGTTCACCACCTCGCCGACAACCACCAGCGTGTTCCCGTGCTGCACGGCGTTCATGGAGACGATGCGCACTTGGGGTGAATCAACGTTCTGGCTTCCCCAGTCGTCTTGCGCGCCACGGTAGATGACGTCCCAGCGCAGGTAATTGACGGGCACAACCTGCGGAGGCACGGTGGCCTGCTTTTCCAGCGGCCATACGACCTTCCAGTTGCCGCCTTGCTGCACCACCTTGAGTTCGCGCACCTCGTAGATTGGCCCCACCGCCGTGGACCAGTGCATGTCGGCGCGGACCAGGGCCTGGTCGCCGCTCTGGTTCAGCACGCGGGTGCCCGAACCTTCCAGGCTGGAGAAGGTGCGCAGGCTGCCATAGTTGCCGTTGATATCGTGGATAAACGCTTCTTTGTCCACGTCGTTGGTGTTGGCCAGCAGGGAATAGGCCTGATTCCAATCATGGGCCTGCACATCGCCCAACAGAGAACGGACAGCAGCCTCCGGAGTGTTGCCCGTCCCTCCCACCCCCGGCAAGGCTTCGCCGGAAACAATGCCCGGCGTGCTCGCCTGGTGGACGGGAAAAACGAAGCCCAGGATTAGGCAGGCAATGGTTGCAAGTACGAGCAGGACCGCCAGCTTCATTTACTTGGCCTCCCGATAAGCCGGCTGAACTGTGGCCGGAAATTCCACGGTACCGGCCGCCCGGCGACGCTCCGGCAGAACCAGCACGAAGAAGATGGCCAGAATGCTGGTGGCCATGGGCAAGGTGCCCCACATCAACCCCTGCCAAGGCGGGGGGACGGCGTCGGAAGGAATTTCGTGCGCCGGCGGCACGCTCTCCTTCGACCAGGCGGTAATCAAGCCGCCATCAAAGGTCTCGATCTTGCGCCAGCCGGCAAATTCCAGTAGCGGATCGTAGTAGGGATCGTGCACGAAAATATATTTCAGCCCGTAGCGGTTGGCATGCGCGAGCATGGCACGCAACGAGGCCATGCCCGCTGTTCCGTAATACTTGGCGCTGGTCAACTGGCCCACGCCGTAATGTGTGAACTCCGGGAGCAGGCGGGCAGAGTTGTATTCGCCGTCGACGCTGGAGGCTACCGTGTAGGTGCCCACTTTGGAGAGTTCGTTGCCGAATCCCAGAGTCAGGTAGCGATAGTTAAAGTGACCGTCGCGGTTAAGGAACTCAACCACCGGGTTCACATCAAAGCCAGTTGCGGGCTTGTAGGGATTGGCGGTGAGCCAGCCGAGGGCCAGGCCGATGCTGGCTACAGCGGCGGCGCCCATGATAATCGCTCCCGTTCTGCGGAAGCGGTCAATCATCTCGGCGGCCAGCAGGCCGAGGAAGGGGCACGCCAGCAGCGTGGCCCAGAAGGTAAAGCGTTCGAAAGTCAGAATGTCGAAAGCGCGGCCAAGAGCCCACTGCGGGATGGGAGTCGTCCCGCCCAAGCCAAAAATGAAAGTAACCCAGAATCCGACCAGGAGCGGGCGCAACCGCCGCCGTTGCGAGCCGCGAATGAAGATGTAGGGAAAGGCCAGCAGCATGGTGCCGTAGGGCACAATGAAGTAGTTGAAACCGTTGATCCCGTTCAGCAGCAGATTGGAGCGGCTGGCGTGGGGAATGGGAATCTGCTTGATAGGATGCTGCAGAATGGCCAGCCAGTAAGGCAAAAGCACCACCCCGGTGCCCACCGCGGTCAAGCCGGTAAAAAATAGCGCCCTTCCAATCACAGCGCCAAACGATGTTTCCGGCTCGTCGTTGCGGTCCAGAACCGCCAGCCAGACGACAGGAATGGCGAACAGCACAGCGCCGAAAATAAGGGTCACGTGGTGCACTGCCGCACCCGCCAGGGCGATCATCCAGCCTTTGAGCAGGGCCTTTCCTCGGGCATGGCGGCACCATTCGTAAAAATACGGCAAGGCGTTGAACATCAGCGCCGCCGAAACTGTGGTAGAGAGCTGTCCGGCTTCGTAGAGCAGGAAGGCTAGCGCTCCCAGAAAAATGCAGCCAATCGCGGCGAAGCTGGCGGAACGGTCATCCACGAACAGCCGCGCAAAGCGGTAAATGCCCACTACCAGCAGAACCACGCCGAGCAACTGCACCACGGCGTAAGCCATGTTGAGGCCGATGAGGTGCGAGATCAGCGCCATCCACTGGTGCTCCAGGGGTGGATACGTGGTCTGGGAAAATCCAGCAAACCACTTTAGATTCCACGGGTTCCACCAGTGCTGGGCATAGTGCGAGGCAAAAAAGATGTGGAAATTGGTATCGAAAGAATTGACCTGCACTTGCATGAACAGCAGCGGACCATGAATCGCCAGGGCCAGCAAAACGATGGCATAGAGTGGAGCGCCCCGGCGTTGGGGTTCTTTATAGAAGCGCGGGGCTTCCGTGGTAAGTCCGAGTGTTGTAGCCAAGACAGCCTCCGAAACCTGAGCAGCAGGTAGGATTCCGAAAAGGGGGCATTTGGTTGACCGGAGTTGCACCTGCTTTGCAGATAAATCTTTGGCTAATAATTCCGAGTGACGAGTCGCGGGCCAGCAACTCCGGCAGAGGACCTATATTCCAACCCTGTGAACTGCTGTGCCGCAATTGAGAATTCCTGCTGCTGCAGAGTCTCAGAACCGTCTTTTTTGCCACGAATCGCATCAGAGCAGTTGGAAACCTGCTTGCCTGCCACTTGGGTGTAGGAATCTCTTTCGGTCCTGGTGAAGGTGTGAGACTTCA
>Ga0134126_10009885_pt1 | contig 12023 bp, 13 predicted proteins | sample KB31752_FD_96881 | JGI IMG/M metagenome (GOLD analysis project Ga0134126, IMG submission 96881) | Terrestrial soil microbial communities with excess Nitrogen fertilizer from Kellogg Biological Station, Michigan, USA - KB3-175-2 | ecosystem: Environmental > Terrestrial > Soil > Unclassified ...
CGATCCCGCCACGGGCGCGCCGCTCAAGGTCGCGATCTTCGCCAAATGCGGCGCCGGCGCCAATGACTGGACCCATCGCGACTACGCCACGATCGACTGCGGCGCCTGGCGCTGCGGCGACGACCGCGCCGTTTCGCAATGCCGCCACTTCGTGGGCGGACGCATCCCGGAGCTGCGCGATCTCTACGGCGATCTCGGCGCGACGCGACGTGTCACCCTCGTCGTGCTCGGACTGAACATGATCATCGGCAACCGGCCGCAGAAGATGCGCGATGCCGCCGAGCTGATCGACGCCATCCACGCCAATGGCAGCGCCTGCATCTGGGTGGGCCCGCCGCAGCCCGGCGATCTGTTCGTCGATCCCGACGTGTTCGACGGCTTCGTCGCCGATCTCCGGCGCGTCGTGACCCGCAGCGGCTGCCGCTATATTGCGAGCGACGACAAGACCGACCGCCGCAACCTCGGCCGCCACACGAAGGACGATCATTATTCACGCGACGACGCGGTCGACTGGGCCCGCAAGGTGCTGGCCGAACTCGCGCGTCCCGCCGCGCGCGACGACAAGCCGCTGCTGGCGATGTTCGCGCCCTGAGCTAACGCTCCACCAGCTCGTCCATCGCGAGCTTGTAGTTCCAAGACAGCACCGCCGACACCAGCGCCGCTGCGAGCGGGCGCGAAAGGCCCACCACCACCGCATCGAACCACATCAGCAGGTCCATGATGCCGACCGGCGTGCCGGAGAAGCCGACCAGGGCGCTCGCCGCCGCGGTCGCGACCAGAAGGAGGAAGAGGAGCGGGATCACGGCGAAGACCAGGGTCACGATCACCCGCCAGAAATGGCCGCGCGACAGAGACCACGCCGCGACCGCCCGCCCGACCGGGCTGTGCGCCGGCACGTCGATGGCGATGGCGGGAAAGAGCAGGCTCAGCCTGACGGCGACCGCGAAGAGAACGACGAGCAGCAGCGCCATCCCGCCCACGATCGCCAGGACCCGGGCCTCGGACGCGCCCAGCAGCAAAGGCAGCGGCAGCAGCGCCGCGAAGGCGCTCATCTGGAGCACGACCAGCCAGAGCGCGAAATCCATCGTCCGTGCACGGAGCAACGGCACGAGCCCGTCGCGCCGCTCGCCCAGCAGGATCTGGCGGTGCACCGGAATGGCGACCGCCGCCAGCACCATCGAATCCAGGAAGTCGACAATGAGCGTGTAGGAGAAATCGACCAGGTCGGGATGCGCCGTGCCGGCCAGCAGCGCATGGTAGGGCGCCAGCAATTTCCATGCGCCCAGCGTGAGAAGTCCCGTAACCGCCGCGGCGCTGACGAACAGGACCGGCATCGCCTTCAGCGCCCGGCCCAGCGATCCCCAGGCATGGAACACGAGCCCGAAATCGACCGCGAGATGCTCGGAGGCGAGGGACTTGGGGGTCATGAGGCGGCGCGGGCCTGCCTGGTTGTCGCGAACCTATAATTCCACGACAGGACTGCCGCACCTAGCGCCGCGCCGATCGGTTGGAGCAGCCCTGACACAACATCCATCTGCCAGTGAACGTTGTGCTTAGAGAGCGCGAAGGCAGCACCGAACATCAGGTTGAGGACGAGCACCAATACACCCGTGCCGATTACGAGAGGAAGGAATGCGAGCAGCGACGAACCGAAGAGACGCCAGAACCATCCGCGCGACTGCGACCAGGCTTGCATGAGCTGATCCCTCATGCTGGCACTCGGAAGATCGAGCGCGACGGCCGGAAATAGCAAACTGCATCTCGTTGCGGCGACGAACATCGATCCTGCCAGCATGAATACTGTCGTGACGCCAAGCAGCAGCGCAAACGACTCGACAGCCAATCCAACAATGGACACCGCAAGCGAGCAGACGTGAAAGAACATCAGCCAAAGCGCAAAGTGCAGCGTGCGACGCGAGAACAGCGAGACGCCGTCGTCTGACTTTTCATCGCGTAACACCAGCCGATGAATCGGGATTGCCATGGCCGCTAGCACGGCAAAACTGCAAAATTCGACCGGCACATTGCATACATCGTAGACCAGACGACCCAACACCGAGCTTGTACCTAAGGTCGTCGCCGCTGCGATGGACCCGAGCAATCGCGATGCCACAAGATTGACGAGCACATTGACGATTATGCCGCTGGCAAAGAGCGACGGCATTGCCTCGACGGCCTCGCCGAGGATCACCCAGGACATACCGGCAGTGTCGAACACACCCGGAAATTCTGCCCTCGCTTCGTCCTGCGCCGTCATCGACCGTCCTGCCGCTCAAGAACTTCAACCATGCCGTGTTCGCCAGCCGATGCTACAAACAACTTCCCGACCATCGCCATTTTCCCGTCTGTCATGCCCGCGTAGGCGGGCATCCAGACCACAACAGCCCCCGCCGGGTTGCTCTGGGTCCCCGCCTTCGCGGGGACGACAATCGTACTTTTGTACTTGATTTGTTCTATTTTCCGTTCTATATTCCTGCCTACGATGACGGCGGTCCTAGACATCACGGCCGACAGGCGGCTTTTGCGCGGGCGCGGGGCGCTGTCCAACGCGGTTGGGCGCTACGAGACGCAGACGCGCGTCCTGGTGGACGATGGCTGGAGCATCGGCCAGGAAAAGCGGTCTTCCGCTTTTCCGTCCGGCCGTGCGACCGATGATGGATTTGACGACGGCTGGCGCGAGGAAGACGGCGCGGCGCCGGCCCTGCGCACCGAGGTCATCCGCGACGCCACGCGCAGCATCATCGCGCGCAACAAGTCGCCCGACATCTCCTTCGACCAGTCGATCAATCCCTATCGCGGCTGCGAGCATGGCTGCATCTACTGCTTCGCGCGGCCGACCCATGCCTATCTCGGCATGTCGCCCGGCGCCGACTTCGAGTCGCGGCTGTTCGCCAAGCCCAATGCCGCCGAGTTGCTGGCCAAGGAATTGTCGGCGCCCGGCTATGTGCCCAAGGTCATCGCCATCGGCACCAACACCGATCCCTATCAGCCGATCGAGAAGAACATGCGCATCATGCGCTCGATCCTCGAAGTGATGCGCGACTTCCGCCATCCCGTCGGCATCGTGACCAAATCGCCGCTCGTCATGCGCGACATCGACATCCTGTCGGCAATGGCGAAGGAGGGCCTGGGCAAGGTCGCGCTTTCAGTCACCACGCTCGACCGCAAGCTCGCGCGTGCGATGGAGCCGCGCGCCGGCACGCCGCAGCGCCGGCTGGAGGCGATCCGCGCCCTGTCCCAGGCCGGCATCCCGACGGGCGTGATGTTCGCGCCCGCGATCCCCGCGCTCAACGACGGCGAGATGGAGGCCGTGCTCTCGGCCGCGGTCGATTGCGGCGCGACCAGCGCCGGCTATGTCCTGTTGCGCCTGCCGCTCGAGATCAAGGACCTCTTCCGCGAGTGGCTCGAGGCGCATGAGCCGAACCGGGCCAAGCACGTCATGTCGCTCATCCGCTCGATGCGCGGCGGCAAGGATTACGACGCGCAATGGAATGTGCGGATGAAGGGCACCGGGCCCTATGCCGAGATGATCGCGCGGCGCTTCCACATGGCGGTCAAGCGGCTGGGCCTCAACCGCGCGGTGCGCCCGCTGTCGCTGACAAAGTTCAGGCGCCCGGCCAGGACCGGCGACCAGCTCTCCCTGTTCGAGGCGGTTGCATAACCCACCCCCCCTCCCCGGAAAAGCGAGGTTCAAATGTTCACCGATTGAGGAGTTTCAAGGACTTAGGGCAGCATCGGCTTGCATCCGCCCGGCCATCGGCGTGCATCTAACCCTTCGAAAACGCATCGACACTGAGGGGCAATGCCATGATCGATGGGATCATAAGGGGCGCCGTCATTTTCTGGGTGGTGATCGGCGTCGTGATCGTCGCCAACGGCTTCTTCATCTGGCAGGCCCGCATGGCGCGCTGGCGGGTGATGCAGACGCTGGCCGACAAGGGCCAGCCGGTGCCGGTCGAACTGTTCCACGGTCCCATGCGGCAGGCGCCGCTCGGGCTGCTGCGCGGCGGTACCGTCCTGGTGGCGCTTGGCCTAGCGCTCGGCGTCTTCTTCTGGTCGATGACGGCGCAATCGCCCTTCAACGGTCCGATCACGGAGGCGAACTGGCTTCCGACCATCGCCCTTTTCCCGATCATGATCGGCGTGGCGCTTCTCATCATGGCGATGTTCGACCGCCGCCGCCCGCACTAGAGGAGACACGCGACGGACAGCCGGGATGGAGGAGAGCGCACTTGTGGCCGGCGCGGTGGCGCGCGACGTCGCCGCCTTCAGCGCGCTGGCGCGCCTGCACCAGTCCAGGGTGCGCGGGCTGCTGCTGCGCCTGACGCGCGGGCGCCACGCGCTCGCCGACGACCTGGCGCAGGAGACCTTCCTCGAAGCCTGGCGCGCCATCGCCAATTTCCGCGGCGAGAGTTCGTTCTCGACGTGGCTCTATCGCATCGCCTATTCGCGCTTCCTGATGCATGCGCGCCGCCGCAAGGACGAGCCGCTCGAAGACTGGCAGGGCGAAGCTCCGAGCGGCGAAGGCGCCGCGCATGCGCGCATCGACCTCGAGCGTGCCATGGCGAAGCTCTCGGCGCCGGAGCGCGCCGCGCTGACTCTGTGCTATGCGCTCGGCCTCTCCAACACGGAGGCCGCGCTGGCCCTCGACATGCCGCTCGGCACGGTGAAATCGCACGTGCTGCGCGGCCGCGAAAAGCTCAAAGCGATCCTGGGAGATCCGCCATGACCGACGAAGACCTCGACGCGCTGCTCGGTGCGCCCCTGCCCGAGCTCGATACCACCGTCTTCTCCGTCACGTTGATGGAAGCCATCGCCCGGCGCCGGGCACGGCCGGCGCGCATCCTCGCCTGGGTCATGGTGGGACTTCTGTTTGCGACCATCGCCGCCGCGGGCGTGTTCGGCGGCCTGGTCGCGAACCTGAACGTGATGACGGACCCATTGGCGATTCCGGCTGCGCTCGCGCTGCTGACGCTGCTGCTGTCCTACAGCGTGCTGCGATCGGCGCGGGAGTGAGTGCGCGTCACCGCTCTCGCGGAATTGTCGCAGCGGCCGGACAGTTTTTTCTCGACAGCGCGGCCGGCGCAAATAAGCCTGTTGCCGGTCCCGAAATCCGAGTCGGACGAATGCAGAAGATCGCCTGCGTGAATATTCCCGGCAAAGGCCGCGGCGTGGTCGCGACCGCGCCCATCGCCAAAGGCGAAGTCGTCGAGCGCTCGCCGGTTCTGCCCATCGCGCTTAGGGACTCTGAGTGCCCGGCGCTGAATGACTATTCCATGGCCTGGGGCGAGACGCTGGAGCGCTGCGAACCCGGCACCGAGTGCGCCGTCGGCCTCGGCTATCTGATGCTCTACAACCACTCGGCGACGCCGAACCTCACGATCGAACGCCATTTCGCGGACAACGAGATGAGCATGCGCGCCCTGCGCGACATTGTGCCCGGCGAGGAACTCACCTACGACTACGGCGTACCCTTGTGGTTCACGGAAGCCGCTTGACGTCGCGTGTGCATAAGTCCGCAGTGTTCGCTTTTCGGACCGAATCGTCCTGCTAGTGTGAACGCGATGCCGCACTACATTTACGAATCGCGTGTGCTGAAACTGCGTCCCGGTCCGATAGCCGGCGTGGACGAAGCCGGACGCGGTCCGTTGGCGGGGCCGGTGGTGGCCGCGGCTGTGATCCTCGACCGCAAGAAGATTCCCAGGGGCCTCAACGATTCCAAACAGCTCGGCGCCGAGACGCGCGAGGAGCTCTACCCGCGCATCATGGCAGCGGCGATCGCTGTCGGCGTCGGCGAGGCCGGTGTCGACGAGATCGACCTCATCAACATCCGCCAGGCGACACATATGGCAATGGCGCGCGCCATTCGCGCCCTGGCATTTGCGCCCGCCTTCGCGCTGGTCGACGGCAACGACGCGCCGCCGCTGCCCTGCCCGTGCGACACGATTATCGACGGCGACGCCAAGTCGGTCTCCATCGCCGCCGCCTCGATCATTGCCAAGGTGACCCGCGACCGCATGATGACGGCGCTGCACGCCGAACACCCGCATTACGGCTGGCTGACCAACAAGGGCTACGGCACGCCCGAGCATCTCGACGCGCTGACGCGTCACGGCCCCTGTCTGCACCACCGGCGCAGTTTCGCGCCCGTGCACAACATCTTGTACGGTGTGAATCCTGGGGACTCTACGCTTGGGAGTCTTCAAGAGAGCGCAATAACGCCCTGATTCAAAACGGACTCTTGACGCCGGGACTCCACCGAATCACTGTGCACCCCTTTGTTGATAACCGGTGGGGCGCATGGCGGGAATTGAACTGGATCGGGTGATCGAAGGCGACTGCGTGCAAGGCATGCGCGCACTGCCCGATGGCATAGCCGACCTCGTCTTCGCCGACCCGCCCTACAATCTCCAGCTCCGGAACGAGCTTCGCCGCCCCGACCAGTCCAAGGTCGATGCCGTCGACGACGCCTGGGACCAGTTCGGCAGCTTTGGCGACTACGATCGTTTCACCCGCGAATGGCTGACCGAGGCCCGCCGCGTGCTCAAGGACACCGGCGCGCTGTGGGTGATCGGCTCCTACCACAACATCTTCCGCGTCGGCGCGATCCTGCAGGATCTCGGCTTCTGGATCCTCAACGACGTGGTGTGGCGCAAGACCAATCCGATGCCGAATTTCCGCGGCCGGCGGTTCACCAATGCGCATGAGACGCTGATCTGGGCGACGAAGAATCCCAAGCAGCAATACACCTTCAACTACGAGGCGATGAAGGCGCTGAACGACGAGTTGCAGATGCGCTCCGACTGGACGCTGCCGATCTGCGCCGGCCATGAGCGCCTCAAGGGCGCCGACGGGACGAAGGCGCATTCGACCCAGAAGCCGGAAGCCCTGCTCCATCGCGTCATCGTCGCCTCCACCAAGCCCGGCGACGTCGTGCTCGATCCCTTCTTCGGCTCGGGCACCACCGGCGCCGTCGCCCGGCGGCTCGGCCGCCGCTTCATCGGGCTGGAGCGCGATCCCGGCTATGCGAAAATCGCGCGCGCGCGCATCGCCGCCGTCACGCCGGCGCCCGACGATGCCATCGAGGTCACCAGGTCCAAACGCGCCGAGCCGCGCATTCCCTTTGGCTGGGTCGTGGAGCGCGGCCTGTTGCCGCCAGGCACCGTTCTGCACGGTTCACAGAAGCGCCACCGCGCCAAGGTGCGCGCCGACGGCACGCTGGTCTGCGCCGACGCCACCGGCTCGATCCACCAGATCGGTGCCCATGTGCAGGGGCTCGACGCCTGCAATGGCTGGACCTTCTGGCAGTACGAAGACAAGGGCTCGCTGATCCCCATCGACGTCCTGCGCCAGCGGTTGCGTGCGGACCTCGCGTGACGCGCGCGGCGGCGATGGTTTGCGCCCTGGCGCTCGCCGCCTGCTCCATTCACCTTCGCGAAGCGATACCGGATGCCGACACCGCGGTCGCCTCGGCGGTGAAGCTCTGCAACTGGCAGGCCTCCGAGCATCTGCATGCCGAATTGCAGGGCCAGCGCTGGCATGTCTGGGACGACCGCGGCAACGCCCAGGCTTTCCTCAATCGCTACGATACCCGCGGCACCTATTTCTGCGTCGGCCTCTGACGCGAGAAGAGCGGCCCGTCATCGGCAAAGGCGTGATGGAGAATTTTCTTCATCACGGTGGGCAACGCGACGGCGAGCATGTCTTCGATCCAGCGGCCCTCGACCTTGGGCGACCTTGCGACGTCCGCCGCATAGACTTCAATCTCCAACTCGAAATGGGTAAAGCCATGGCGGACGATTCCGGTGCGCTTCTTCCAGGTCGCCTTGAACGGTGCCTGCCGCATAGCCTGAGCGGTTGAGGGAAAATCCTCGCCCCACGGCCCCAGCGGCGGCTGCATCATGTTGCCGAGCAGGCCCTTCTCCGGCCGCTTCACGAGAAGCACAGCTCCCGTGGAATCGCGCGCCACGAACGCCGCGCCGCGCTTCAGGGGGCGCACCATCTTTGGCGTTTTTACCGGCAATGTCTCCTGCAAGCCGCGTTTCCGAGCCTCGCAGGCCGCGCTCCAGGGGCAACGCGCGCAGGCCGGCTTCTTCGGCATGCAGATCAGCGAGCCAAGATCCATCAGCGCCTGCGCGAAGTCGCCGGCGCGTTTCGGTGGCACCAGGGCCTGCAAGGCATCGCGCATTGCAAGTTTGGACTTCGGCAGTGGTTCCGTGATGGCAAAGACCCGCGCGATCACACGCTCGGCATTCGCGTCCATCGCGGCATGCGGCAAGTCGAACGCGATCGCGGCGATCGCGCCTGCCGTGTAGTCCCCGACGCCCGGGAGCGCCCGCAGGTCTTCGAACGTCTGCGGAAACCGGCCGCCGAAATCGCGCACGACGACCTTGGCCGCGGCATGCAGGTTGCGCGCCCGGGCGTAGTAGCCGAGCCCTGCCCAGGCGGTCAGCACGTCGTCCTGTGCCGCATTGGCCAGCGCATCGACCGTCGGCCACGCCTTTAGGAACTTCACGTAATAGGCGCCGACCGCCTGCACGGTGGTCTGCTGCAGCATGATCTCAGACAGCCACACATGGTACGGATCGGATTTTTGACCCCGGCGAGCCCGCCACGGCAAAGTGCGCCGGTTGGCGTCGTACCAGTCCAGCAGACCCTGTGAGGAAACCCGGTTCTGCTTTTGCTTCCTCGTGGCGCGCGCTGGCATACTGCCACCATGGCGCAATCGAAGCCGGACGAACAACCTGAACCGCAGCGGCGCGGCCGCGCCGGCGCCGTCGGCGGCGACGCGACACTGGCAGCTCGGAGCGCCTTCGCGCGCGCCGGCTTCAGCGATCCCTCGCTGATTCTGCGCTGGCCGGAAATCGCCGGCGCCGAGACTGCGCGGCTGGCCCGCCCGGTCCGGCTGGCCGAGACCGCCTCAGGAGGCGTGCTCACGCTCAAGGCCGAGCCGGCCGCGGCGCTGTTCCTGCAGCACGAGAGCCGTGCGCTCTGCGCGCGCATCAATTCCTATCTCGGCCGGGTGGCGGTGGTGCGCCTGCGCTTCGTCCGGGGCAGTCTGGTCGAACTGCCGCTCCCGCCGCCCAGGCGCCCGAAAGCGGTCGAACCCGCACCGTCCGATCCGGCGCGCCGCTGGCAGGGACCGCCCCTTCTGGGCGAAGCCCTTCTCAACCTTGCCCGCCAGCGCACGCGCGGCGGCGGTCGGACACCCTGACGAATCGGCCTGTTTTCCGCCCGATTTTGCAAGCATTGAAGCCGCGCCGCCGGTCTGCCAAAAGCAGGCGGCTCGAAAGCTGGAGATCGCCTCGTGAGTCGCAACCAGATAATTCTCGGCATGCTCGTCGCCGCCCTCATCGCGCTTGGCGGCGCGGCTTGGTACGTCCTGGGCGGCCCATCGTCGTCCGACACGGTCTCGGCCTCGAGCGCCGCGGCGCCCAACCTCACGGCCGAAGACCGCACGCTCGGCAACCCCAAGGCGAAGATCGTCGCCATCGAATATGCCGCGCCGATGTGCCCGCACTGTGCCCATTTCAACGAGGAAGGCATTCCCGAGCTCAAGGCGAAATACATCGACACCGGCAAGGTCTTCTACATCTTCCGGGTCTTTCCGATCGGACAGCCCGACATCGCCGCCGAGTCGCTTGCCCGCTGCATGCCTGCGGATAACTATTTCCCCTTCATTGACCAGCTCTACCGGAATCAGGCGAATTGGGACCCGGAGAACGGCGTGCAGGACGTCGAAGGGGGTCTATTGGCCCAGGCCCGCATCGCGGGCATGACCAGCGATCAGGCAACCGCCTGCATGCACGACCCCAACAGGAATGCCCGCGTCTTGGCCGTCATGAAGGACGCCCAGGAGCGGTTCGGGATATCTGGTACGCCGACGTTCGTCATCAACGGCGAGGTGCAAACCGCCGGCGCGCAATGGCCCGAGATAAAGGCGAAGTTGGATTCACTGCTGGCGAAGAAGTAGCGCCGGCTTTCATGCGTAGGACGGCGCACCCTATTTGAAGTTCACCAGGCTCCGGCTGTCGGGTTTCAAGTCCTTCGTCGAGCCGACCGAGCTCTTCGTCGAACCCGGCCTCACCGCCGTGGTCGGCCCCAATGGCTGCGGCAAGTCCAACCTGTTCGACGCGTTGCGCTGGGTGATGGGCGAGACGCGTCCCACCTCGCTGCGCGGCGGCGAAATGGACGACGTGATCTTCGCCGGCTCCGCCGGCCGTCCGGCACGCAACATGGCCGAGGTCACGCTCTTCATCGACAACACCGATCGCTCGGCGTCCGGCGCCTTCAACGAGTACGACGCCATCGAGGTGTCGCGCCGCATCGAACGCGAGGCGGGCTCGGTCTACCGCATCAATGGCCGCGATGTCCGCCAGCGCGACGTGCAGCTGTTCTTCGCCGACGCCTCCTCCGGCGCGGGCTCGACCGCCTTCGTGCGCCAGGGCCAGATCGGCCTGCTTATCAGCCAGAAGCCGCTGGCACGGCGCGCCATCCTCGAAGAGGCCGCGGGCATCTCGGGACTGCACCAGCGCCGCCATGAGGCCGAACTGCGCCTGCGTGCCGCCGAGGTCAATTTGGGCCGGCTCGACGATGTGATCCGTGAGGTCGAGGGCCAGCTCGCAAGCCTCAAGCGACAGGCGCGGCAAGCCTCGCGCTACCGCAACCTCTCCGGCCACATCCGCAAGGCCGAAGCCTTGGCGCATCATTTGCGCTGGACCGCCGCCCAATTGCGCCTGCGTGCCGAGGAAGAGAACCTCGCCATCGCGCTTGCCGCCGTGGAGACCTGCACCGCGCACGCCGCGGAAGCCTCGACGGCGCAGGCCCATGCCGCCGGCGAATTGCCGCCGCTGCGCCAAGCCGAGGCTGAGCGCAATGCCGCCCTGCACCGGCTGACTGTGGAGCGCGAGCAGCTCGACCAGGAAGAAGCCCGTGCCCGCGCCGCCGCTCAGGCGCTGCGCCAGCGCATCGGCCAGACCGAACACGACATCGCACGCGATCGCGTCCTCGACAGCGATGCGCAGGCCGCGCTCGCCACCTTGTCGACCGAAGCGCAAGACCTCGAAGCCGCCATCGCGCGCTCCGCCGACGAACTCGCGGAGGCCGACGCACTGGCCGCCAGTCTGAACGACGCGCTCGCGCAGGCCGAACGCACGCTGGAGCGCCTGACCTCCGAACTTGCGGACTGGAACGCCCGCAAGGCGAGTGCGGAACGCTCGCGCCAGCTTGCCGGCGCGCTGGCCGAAACCAGTGCCGCGCAGCTCGAGGAAGCGCGCGCCCGGCTCGACCATGCCATGGCCCAGGCGGCGCAGTCCCCCGACGTGCAGGCGGCCGAAGCGGCGGGCGATTCTGCCCGCGCCTTGGCCGAAGCGGCGCGCGCCGCGGCCGATGCCGCCCGCGAAGCACTCGCCGCCGCCGAACGCGCGGAGTCCGAGGCCCGCGAACCGCTGGAAGCCGCTGAACGCGAGTGGCAAAGGCTGTCGGCCGAAGCGAAAGCGCTCGGCGATCTGCTGCGCCCCGAGGGCCAGGATCTCTTTCCGCCGCTGGTCGATGCCGTTCACGTCCAGCCCGGCTATGAAGCCGCGCTCGCCGCATGCCTCGGCGACGATCTTCAGGCACCGCTCGACGAAGCTTCGCCTTACCACTGGCGCGACCTTGGCCAATTCGACTCCGTCGTGCCGCTCCCGTCAGGCGCAAGGCCACTGCGCGATTTCGTGACCGGTCCCGAGGCGCTCAGCCGCCGGCTGGCGATGACCGGAGTAGTGTTCCCCGACCAGGGAAAGGCCCTGCAGGCCGTTTTGCAGCCAGGCCAGCGTCTCGTCTCGCCGCGCGGCGATCTGTGGCGCTGGGACGGCTATTCAGCCTCGTCCGACGCCCCGTCGGCCGCGGCCGTCCGCCTGTCGCAGCGCAACCGCCTTGCGGCGCTCGATGGCGAGATCGAACACGCCAGGGAACATCGCGCCACGATATTCGCGGCCTGGTCCGCAGCCCGCGACGCCGTCAACGCCGCCCGCGACACCCAG
>Ga0134126_10009886_pt1 | contig 12022 bp, 9 predicted proteins | sample KB31752_FD_96881 | JGI IMG/M metagenome (GOLD analysis project Ga0134126, IMG submission 96881) | Terrestrial soil microbial communities with excess Nitrogen fertilizer from Kellogg Biological Station, Michigan, USA - KB3-175-2 | ecosystem: Environmental > Terrestrial > Soil > Unclassified ...
ATCCTGATGGCGATGGCACGCGAACTTGTGACCGAGAAAGGAATCGGAGAACGGGCAGATGCAGTTTGGTCCGCGCTGCAAAAGAAACAGGAAGAGGTCTTCGCGGTGAAATCAGCCGAGGGAGCGCCTCCCGCAGAGCCTGTCCAAACTCTCGGGCTCGCCGATGGCGAACCTTCCATCCTGCCGGCGAGCCAGCCCACCCCTGTAGCCACGGCGTTCGAGCCAATTCCTCGCAAGCCTGCACGACGTGAAGGTGTCCCCGAAGTCCAGCTCACGTTGTTCTGAGGCTGGCTGCGATTTGCGATCAACACGTTTGTCAATCCATACACGAAGAGGAGGGGAAAGCCATGGGCATTCTCGGACTAACACACGATGAGAACGGAACGGCCCTCGAGAAACTACCGGTAACAATCAAGGTTGCCATCGGCGAGGGTCCGGAGCCGGGCAACGGAAATAGTCATCCGCGGCGGCTGGACCACTTTGTTTTCAAGCGGAAGGTTCTCCGCGGACAAGATGTGGTTTGGGAACCAGCGCCGGACATATCTAACGCCCATGGGGAGAAACCGACAGCACTGGGAATCATTTTCCTCAACGATGATCCGCGCGAAGTTTTCCGAACGGAATATGCTCTATGGTCCCCGAGTGGCTGCAAATGCCGCGGTGAACTTGTCCAGATCACGAATAGCGGCGATCTGCGCTATGAAATGCGAGCGACGCGACGGACGCAGAAGCACCCCGAGGGAGAGGCATGGCCTGGAAATTACAAATACGTTGACGGGCCGAAGAAGGGCCAGCCCGTTGAGCCCTGCGGTGACGGCTGCCCGGATCTGGAGTGCGGTGATTGTAAGCCTTCTGGCGACCTCTATTTCATCTTGGAGAAGTTCCCAACTTTCGGCGCTATCTGCCGACTGCACACGAGCAGCTATCGTTCGATTCGGAATCTGTCGAACGGGTTGATGCAAATTCGACGATTGAATAGGGGAAGCTTGAACGGGATCAAAGCGATCCTGAAGGCTAGCCCCGAGAAGATCTCATACTGCGACCGAGACGGAACCCGGCACACGTCGGTGGCCTACATTCTCAGTCTGGAGATCGGCGGGACAGACTTGCGGACCTTGGTTGCAAACATGACCGAACCGGCCAGGCTTTTGTCCGAAGGCCGTGTGGCCATCGAACTGTCTCCCGGGACTCAATACGTTGTGCACGAGACAGACGCAGATCGGACCAAAGAGATCAGCGGTGAATTCTACCCGAACAGCGATCCGGCCGCTGACGTATCCGATGAGCAAAGCTCAGGCCAAAGCGAAAAGGACGACCATCTGGCAAGAATCTGTGAACTGGCGCACCGGCTTGGCTATAACCAGGCCAAGACGAAGATGCTGATCGGACAATTAGCTGGGAATCTCGCGGAACTTGAGCGAAGGCTCCAGAGTGAATTGGACGAACATCCTGACAACACGCGGCGATCGAATGGCGATAACAATAGCTCCATGAAACAGCTATGCGAAGAGACAGCTCAAAAGGTGCTCGTGGCTGCCGAATCTCTACAGCCAAGCCGTCACACCGACTCCGAAGCCGTTCGCGGGTTCCTGTTTTAGCTCGCTTCCAAGAGGACCTCAGCTCCAGCGCGACTTTCGAGCCTATGGTCTGTATTCTCGCGAAGCAACTGGAACGAGGAATAGAATAGTGTCTGCTGCCGATGCGGAAAATTGTCCACATCGATATGGATGCGTTTTACGCATCTGTTGAACAACGGGATGATCCGCAACTGCGCGGCAAACCCGTTATTGTCGCTTGGCGCGGAAAACGTTCCGTCGTGTGTGCCGCTTCGTATGAGGCGCGACAGTTTGGAGTGCGCTCAGCCATGCCTGCTGTTCGCGCGGAACGGTTGTGTCCAAAAGGGATCTTTCTGCCACCGGATTTTCCCCGGTACCGAGCCGTTTCACGACAGGTGCGTGAGGTTTTCAAGCGTCACACGGATCTCATTGAGCCACTGTCGTTGGATGAAGCCTATCTCGACGTCTCGGAGAACAAGACCGGACTGCCGACGGCCACGCAGGTGGCACGCGTCATCCGCCAGCAAATTCGGACGGAGTTGAACCTGACTGCTTCGGCGGGCGTGGCCCCAAACAAATTTCTAGCAAAGATTGCCTCGGACTGGAAGAAGCCGGATGGGCTTTTCGTCATCCAGCCGGACGAGGTCGATTCTTTTTTATCGCCGTTGCCGATCGCCCGACTGCCTGGAGTAGGAAGAGTTACGGAAGAGAGGCTGAAAAGCTTAACCATCGAGACGGTTAGGGATCTGCGAAAAATAGATTTGCAAACCCTGGAGAGCCGCTTCGGCCGATATGGTGTGCGCCTGTACGAGCTTGCGCGGGGCATCGACAGCAGTCCCGTAGTTCCTGACCGCTTAACGCAATCGATTTCATCGGAAGACACCTTCGAGGTCGATCTCGTGCTCGCCGATCTCGAGCCGAAGATCCGCAAGCTCGCCGAACTGACGTGGATGGCTGCCCGTAAGGAGTCGCGTATCGCGCGAACAGTGGTGCTCAAGCTCAAGACCAGCGAGTTCAGGATTCTTACTCGCAGTTGCACGCCCGAGACGCCGCCCTCTGGTTGCGAGGAATTGACGAGTATCGCTCTTGCGCTGCGCGGCCGCGTGATGTTGGATCCGAAGCAACGCTTTCGGCTGGTCGGCGTCGGGTTGGGTAATTTCCGTGATCCTGAAGATGTGGTGGCGCAACCCATGCTCTTCGCTTAGATAAGAAATTGCGTCAGCACGGATTAGCGCGACCGCATACCCCCCGCGTTGGGTGCGGTTGCAGGCAAACTCTTCCGGGACTACAATTCCGCGAATCAAAGCTCGCTGAGAAGCGTGCGCGAGAGTGAAGAAGCAGAACGTGGCAACCCTCACACTGGCTGATCCGCTGAGGCCTGTTCATGTGAGGCTTGAAATGGCGCGTCGGGAGCTAGCGAAGGACGCTCACGGGTCGTGCCAACTTGCATTTAAATTTCACACTTTTGATATCAATTCTTTGGCTTGTCTCACCACCCGGTCAGGCTCGAAGCCGAACTTCCGCTGAAGCTCTTTAAGCGGTGCCGAGGCACCAAAGGTTTTCATGCCGATAACTCGGCCGGAGTCGCCAACGTACTGTTTCCATCCAAATGTAGAAGCTTCTTCGACGGCCAAACGCGCTCTCACTTTCGGTGGCAGCACGCTATCCCGATACTCCTGTGTCTGATCTTCGAAAATATCCCAGGACGGCATCGATACAACCCGCGACCGGACGCCTTCGGCGAGCAGCGTCTCGTGCGCATCCACTATGAGACCGACCTCACTTCCCGAAGCAATCAGGATCACGTCGGGATTACCACCGGGAGCATCTGCCAGCACGTATGCGCCATGTGCTAGACCCGAAGCGGGAGCGTATTTGCTCCGGTCGATTGTCGGCAGAGGCTGCCGCGACAGTGCTAAGACCGCAGGCTTATGCCGTAGTTGCAGGATGTAGCGATACGCTTCAACGACTTCGTTAGCGTCAGCGGGCCGCAGAGTAATCAGGCCGGGAATGGCGCGCAAGGATGCGAGTTGCTCTACTGGTTGATGGGTTGGCCCATCTTCTCCGTCACCCATTGCGTCGTGAGTAAAGACGAAAATTGTAGGCAACTCCATCATTGCCGAGAGGCGAATGGCAGGACGCGCGTAGTCGCTAAAAATGAGGAATGTCGCGCCGAATGCCCGAAGTTTGGAAAGCGACAGTCCATTCACGATTGCTTCCATGGCATGTTCGCGGATACCGAAGTGCAAGTTCTTTCCGCCCGGAGTATCACGTTGAAAATCCCCAGCGCCCTCATAAGTCAACAGGGTTCTCGTGGATGGTCCTAAATCAGCGGCTCCTCCAAGAAACCAAGGAATAGTCTGCGCGAGCGCGTTCAACGCCTTGCTTGAAGCATCCCGTCCTGCAATGCCCTTGGGATCGGCAGGAAAAATCGGCAAGTTGCGCTCCCAACCCGCTGGCAGCTCACGCCGATCCATCTGATCGATCTCAGTTGCAAATTTGGGGTACTTACCCTTATACGTATCGAAAAGTTTTATCCACTCGTATCGAGCCTTCGCGCCGCGTTCACCGACTCCCCTAGCAAAATGTTCATAAACACCTTCAGGCACGAAAAATTTTGCATCCTCAGGCCATCCGTAGCTGCGCTTGGCGAGGCGGATTTCCTCCTCCCCAAGCGGCGCCCCGTGTGCCGCAGCCGTGTCGTGCTTATGGGGTGAACCATATCCGATGTGGCTGTCCAGAATGATGAAAGTCGGCCGGCCTTTCGTAGCTTGAAAAACCTGGAGCGCTTGTTGGATTCGACCAATGTCGTTGGCGTCTCCAACTCGTAAGAGATTCCATCCATAACCGAGAAAGCGTGTAGCAATGTCCTCCGTGAAGGTGATCCGCGTGTTGCCTTCAATGGTGATGTGGTTGTTGTCGTAAACCCAGCAGAGATTGTCAAGGCCAAGATGAGCGGCTAGCGACGCTGCTTCAGAACCGATCCCTTCCATCATGTCGCCATCACCGCACACAGCGTAGATTTTGTAATTGAACACTTCGAATCCTGGCTGGTTGTAACGGGCAGCGAGCCATTTCTGAGCAATGGCCATGCCTACACTATTGCCAACACCTTGACCCAGTGGGCCGGTGGTAGTCTCAACGCCAGATACCCAGTGATACTCGGGGTGACCAGTGGCCTTGCTGTCAAGCTGACGAAAGCGGCGGATGTCATCGAGACTTACCGAAGGCCGGCCGACGTTCTCGTAATCGGCATTCACAGCTTGCGTTTTTGTGAGATGAAGCACCGACCAGAGCAGCATCGAAGCATGACCATTCGACAGCACGAAGCGGTCACGGTTAGGCCAGATTGGGTCCTGGGGATCGAAGCGCATCACGCGGTTCCAAAGAGTATAGGCCAGGGGCGCCAGTGCCATAGGGGTACCCGGGTGCCCCGACTTGGCTTGCTGGACCGCATCCATCGACAGGGTGCGGATCGTATTAACACACAGTTGGTCTAATTGCTCTACAGTCTTCGGTTGGGCAAGCTGAGCGGTACTCATAATTCTTCTCCTTCTTTATCACTCCTGTTCTCTGAATGTGAAGGCGCAACCCTGTGGAACGGCCGCCCATCATCGCGGTAAAGAACGCCAGAACCGCTGATCTAACTCTCGAGCAACGAGTCCTGAGCGTGACTGTCCGACTCCAACTCCAGGGCAGCTACCTTGCCAAGCCGGCGTAGATGACGCTCAGCCTGACTGAACTCCGCCGCCAAAAATGTTTCGACGAGATCCCAAGCCAGTAGCGCTCCCATAGTTCGGGCTCCCATGCAGATGACATTCATATGATCATCTTCGACGCCTTGTCGGGCTGAGAAATGATCCTCTATGAGAGCGGCACGAACTCCGCGTATCTTGTTGGCACATACTGACGCGCCCACGCCGCTGCCGCAGACGGCCACCCCGCGTTCGATGGTACCGGCCGCGACAGCGCGGGCGAGCGGCGTAACGAAGTCGGGATAGTCATCGCTTTGGGTTAGTTGATGCGCCCCGAAATCGATTACCTCATGTCCCGCTGCACGGAGACGAGCCGCTAAATCCCGCTTCAAGACAAATCCTCCGTGATCAGTAGCGATGCCTACACGCATGCCGCACCCGCTCGCTCCGCGGCCTCGCCGTTATCCCAGATTTCTAGCTTCATGAGATTCTCCGGGATTTGCGTCACGCAACTTGGGTGGCAACCCGGCACTCTTCTTGGCTTGATGCAAGAGGACTGTGCCAACCTGCCGGATAGGGTGAAATCTTCTCATCGACTTCACGAGGCCCCCACGTACCTTTGTCATATTCGTAGATCGGTGTCGGAGTTTTCAGCACGGGATCGACGATGCGCCACGCTTCTTCTACATAATCTTCACGGGCAAAATGAGTCCTATCTCCGACCATCGCGTCGCCCAGTAAGAGCTCGTATGCTTCCATCTCTTCTGGGCAGGGACAGCGGCTAGCAATCATTTCCACGCTTTTTCCGTTCATCCCCTCGCTCGAGCCCATAACCATCGCGCCGATTGCGATCGTCATCTCAGGGCTGATCCGGAAACGCAAATGGTTTTGAAAAAGGTCAGACTCTTGAATAACTGTGGGGGGCTTTCGAAACCGAGCGAGCACCTCCGTGGAGGTGACGGGCAAGTTCTTTCCGGCACGGATATAGAAAGGCACGCCTTTCCAACGCCAGGAGTCGACCTCCAGTTGCAACACGGCAAATGTCTCCACCTTGGAGTCGGGAGCCACTCCATGCTCCTGGCGATAGCCCTTAAACTGTCCCCGGACCAAATTTTTTGCCTCCAGCGATGGAATTGCTTTCAACACCTTCACTTTTTCATCTCGGATGGTTTCACTATCGGTACGCACCGGAGGTTCCATTGCCAAATTGCACAGAATTTGAAAAAGATGATTCTGTACGACGTCACGAATCGCGCCGGTTTGATCGTAAAATGCACCCCTTCCCTCAACGCCAAACGCTTCTGCCATTGTGATCTGTACGCTTTCAATGTAGTTTCGATTCCAGAATGGCTCTATGAACGTGTTGGCAAATCTGAAAACCACCACATTGTTGACCGGCTGCTTACCGAGATAGTGATCGATGCGGAAGATTGCGGACTCAGGGAAAGCGGCGTGCAACACTCGGTTGAGCTCCCGCGCTGAAGCCAGGTCATGACCGAAAGGCTTTTCAACAATGACGCGTGCCCCGCGGGCTCCCGGGCTGCCGGCACAGCCTAACTGTTTTACAACCGTTTCGAATAGTACGGGCGGAATCGCGAGATAGTAGGTTGGCCGCTGGCTGGGACCCATCGCTTTCCGGATCAATTGAAATGTCGTAGGATCTTTATAATCACCATCGACATACTGAAGTAAGCTGCTTAACCGTTCGAAAGCCGCGCTATCAACTCCGCCGTGTTTTTCGAGGCTCTCATGTGCCCGTGCCCGAAGTTGATCAACCGTCCAGCCCGACTTGGCCACACCGATCACCGGCACATTCAGGTGGCCGCGCTTGATCATCGCCTGCAGTGCTGGGAAAATCTTCTTGTATGCGAGGTCACCAGTAGCTCCGAAGAACACTAATACGTCCGCGCGAAAATCACTCATCACAGATCCGCCTTTCTCGCTCGATCCTTGAATCATGTAGCGGCTGCTTTCTCTAGGTGGCCGCCGAAACCGAAGCGCATCGCGGAAAGTAATCGGTCCTGATAATCCGCGTCACCGCGCGAGGCAAAGCGCTCGTAGAGTGCCGTCGAAAGGACCGGTACTGGCACCGCTTCATCGATCGCGGCCTTGATCGTCCAGCGGCCCTCGCCAGAATCCGAGACGCGACCCACGAATTGTGAGAGAGCGGGATCTTTAACCAGCGCGGTGGCAGTCAGGTCCAGCAACCACGATGCAATCACGCTCCCGCGCCTCCAGACCTCTGCGATATCGCGCAAATTGAGATCGTACTGGTAGTGTTCAGGATCACGTAACGGCGACGTTTCCGCGTCGATCGCACGCTGCACCTTTCCAGCATTGGCTTCGTGTAAGATCGCCAAACCCTCGGCGTAGGCGGCCATCATGCCGTATTCGATCCCGTTGTGAACCATCTTGACGAAGTGTCCGGCTCCGTTCGGACCGCAGTGCAGGTAGCCTTGTTCTGCCGTTCCGTTCAACTTCTCGCGCCCCGGAGTCCGGGAGATGCCACCAGCGCCTGGCGCTAACGCCGAGAAGATTGGATCCAGATGCTTGATAATGTTGTCTTCGCCTCCAATCATCATGCAGTATCCGCGCTCTAAACCCCAGACACCACCGCTCGTTCCGACGTCCACGTAGTGAATGCCCCTGGTCGCGATTCCCTTGGCTCGCCGAATGTCATCCACGTAATAGGAATTGCCACCGTCGATGAGGATATCTTCAGCCTGAAGATCAGGCAGGAGAGCAGCAATCGTTTCATCCACCGCTGCTGCCGGAACCATCAGCCATAACGCTCGAGGTTTCTCGAGCCTCGTTATGAAATCAGTCAGAGAATGACTTCCTGTCGCCTTCTCTTTAACTAAATCCCTCACTGCTTGCGGCGACCTGTCAAAGACCACGCATTGATGACCTCCCTTGAGCAGTCGCCGCACCATATTTGCCCCCATCCTGCCAAGACCGATCATTCCAAGTTGCATAAACCACTCCTTTACCGATGCTGTTAGGTGATTCCCCGAGGCTGCTCCATTAACCGAACACTAGCCTGCAACCGGTCCATCGCCATTGAGTTCCGCTCTCTCATTAGAAACCGTTGCCTGTCACGCTGTGTCCCTGAGCTTGCGGTAGCGGCGGATAACGTTATTCGTTGAACTATCATGGTCAAGCGTAGGCTCGGCTTCACTCTCGAGTTCCGGGATGATGCGTTGGGCCAATACCTTGCCCAGTTCCACACCCCACTGATCGAAAGAGTTAATGCTCCAGATTGTTCCTTGCGTAAACACGCTCTGCTCGTAGAGGGCAACCAATTTGCCGAGCGCCTCTGGAGTGAGCCGGTCAGCGAGAATTGTGTTCGACGGCCGATTGCCCTCACATACACGGTGGGGTACCAGCCAAGTCGGCGTGCCCTCAGCCTTCACTTGTTCCGCCGTCCTGCCAAACGCCAGCGCCTCGCTCTGAGCAAAGACGTTCGCCAACAGCACATCGTGATGGCGCCCAAGCGGGTTGAGCGATTGGCCAAATGCGATGAAGTCGCAGGGGATGAGTCTTGTCCCTTGATGGATCAACTGGTAGAACGAGTGCTGACCATTAGTTCCCGGCTCACCCCAATAAATCGGACCTGTGGGATAAGTCACCTCTGTCCCGTCGAGCGTGACGTGTTTGCCGTTGCTCTCCATCGTCAACTGTTGGAGATAAGCCGGGAATCGTTTCAGATATTGCTCGTATGGCAAAACCGCAACGGTCTGGGCGCCAAAGAAGTCGTTGTACCAAATCGCGAGCAGGCCCATGAGCACTGGCAAGTTGCGCTCGAACGGAGCCGTACGAAAGTGCTCGTCCATTTGATGGAAGCCATTCAACATGGCTCGGAAATTCTCCTGGCCAATCGCCAACATCGTCGAAAGACCGATCGCCGAATCCATAGAGTAGCGGCCGCCAACCCAGTCCCAGAATCCGAACATATTGGCTGGGTCGATACCGAACTTCGACACCTCCGCCGCGTTCGTAGATACCGCGACGAAGTGCTTGGCGATGGACCTCTCGTCACCACCGAATCCGGCCAGCGACCAAGACCGTGCTGTGTGCGCGTTCGTCATCGTCTCCAGTGTCGTGAATGTTTTCGAAGATACAATGAAGAGGGTTTCAGCCGGATCGAGGTCCCGGATGGCTTCGACGAAATTGGTGCCATCCACGTTGGAAACGAATCGGAACGTCAGAGCACGTTCGCTGTAATGTTTCAATGCTTCGTAGGCCATCACCGGTCCGAGGTCGGATCCACCAATCCCAACGTTGATGATGTTGCGAATGCGCTTCCCGGTGTGCCCTTGCCACTCACCGCTCCGGAGGCGATTGGAGAAGTTTGCCATTTTGTCCAGCACAGCGTGGACCTGCGATACAACCTCCTCGCCCTCAACTACGATGGATGTTCCTTGGGGAGCGCGCAGCGCTATGTGGAGCACCGCCCGCTTCTCGGTTACGTTGATCTTCTCCCCTCGAAACATCGCATCGATGCGCGCCCGCAGTCCTGATTCCTCGGCTAGGTTGACGAGAAGTCTTAAGGTTTCACTAGTGATACGGTTCTTCGAGTAATCCAGAAAAATGCCGACAGCCTCAGCTGTCATCCGCTCGCCACGATTTGGGTCATCCGTGAAGAGAGTTCGGAGATGTAACTTTCTGACCTCCTTAAAGTGAGCCTGTAACGCCTTCCATGCGTTACGTTTGGTCAGCCCTTCAACCTCTTGACGCTTTGTGACGGTTCCGGCTCGTGTTGCCATTTGCTCCTCTCATTTCTGTGTTCTTCGGAAACCGACTTTTGCGGGAAACGCGAAGCCCCTGTTTACTCCACAAGCGAAACCCACCAAGGAAGGCGTTCGCGTTGTCCCCTGCTCGACAATTCTTGGGTAACTCTTTCAGCTTCTTGACGTTGCCTCCGCCCAGGACCACGTCATCCGGTTCGAGAGCGACCACCAGATGATCCACGACATCCTCAACATATCGCCGCCATTTTTTTTTCCCATACTTCTCTAATCCACGCACGCCCACGTAGTCTTCGTAGGTTCTCTTCTTGTAAGGAAGGTGGCCCAGTTCCATTGGCTCGACGAGGTCATTCATAACCATGGCGGAACCGAGGCCGGTTCCTAAGCCAAGGAAGAGCATCTTACCGCCCCTGTAACTTCCTAGCGCTTGCATCGCAGCATCATTGATGACCTTAACTGGACGCCTGAACGCTTTTTCAAAGTTGAAACCAACCCACCCAGATCCTAGATTATGGGGTTCCGCTACCGGTCGGTGTCGAAGAACAGGTCCCGGATATCCAATCGAAATCACGTTATACTTCCAATCTGTGGTGAGCTTCTTAACACCAGAGACCATTCTTCTCGCAGTCATCGTAGGCCCCGACGGAAATTCTCGAGCTTCGACTTGTCCGGTGGCCAGAACTTTGACATGCGTACCGCCCACGCCAACCGCCAGCACGTTCATAGCTGCCTCGGGATCTCTAGAGCGGTAGTGACCGCAGGGTGATCGAGCACTTCCGCGGAACTTGAGATGCCCGCGTCAAATTTGAACATTTCTGACTCTTCGGCCAACAACTCCAAACCCTTCCGCGGCTAACTCCGCAGCTAGATCATCCATCATTCATCGAAACCTCGCATTCATCGAAACCTCGAGAACTAATCCGGGCTTAATATCCTGCAAATTCTTCAGTACGGATGTCATCGTCATCAATACCGGTTGAGTTCAACGTGTTATGCAAACCCTTAACCATGCCTGGAGGCCCGGAAATGTAATAGATCGCGTTATCCACGCCTTTCAGATATTTTGAAAGCATGTCGCGGTTGATCATGCCTCTTTCGCCCTGCCATGACCGATGAGATTTTTCCATATCGGTCATCGTAGCGATGAGCCGGAAGTTAGGATTCTTCTTGTGAAGAGCTTCAAGTTCATCAAGGAAAGCCGCGTCCTCTGGCCTATGGTTGGAATAAAACAATGAGATATGGTGCGGTAAGTTCTCAATTGCCGCCCGAACCACGATGCTCCTCATCGGTGTGATTCCAATTCCTCCTGCCAGCAGAACAGCAGGCCGGCTGATATTGTTGTGGAGAATCAGATTCCCAAACGGACCTTCGACTTTGAACTCGGTGCCCAGAGGGACTTTTTGTATCGACCGCTTAAAGGCGGTATTACGCAGCCGGGTCGTCACCATCAAGAAATCCTCCTCTGGCGCACTCGCAATAGAAAAACCCCTAGTGTTGCCTTCTGCATCGGTTTCCGGTGGGGTCGGCAAGGTGATGTCGATAAACTGACCCGCTTTGAATGTCCAGTTAGCAGGTCTCTCAAATTGAAAAGCCATAGTTCGTTCAGCCACTTCTTTTCGGTCCTTCAGCTTCGTCATGAAGATGGGCCAAGTGGCTTCGGTAACAGCTTGCTCAGGCATGATTTCCTCCATCAGCTCGTTCTCAAACGGCAGTTTTGAGCGCACCCTTCGAGCTGATACAGGCGAGCAGCTCGTTCCAGGATTTGACAAATGCCTCGGCGCCTTCGCGCTGAAGATCAGTGGCGAGTTGTTCATACTTTGTCCCGGTTTGTGCAAATCTAGCTAACATTTTGTCTGCATCGCCGCCATCGGCCGGCAGAAGTGCGTCGACGCTTCCGTGGTCCGCGAAATCATGCAAGGTGGCGTCTGGAATCGTATTGATCGTGAACGGCGCGGCAAGCGCTTTGATATAAAGAATGTCCGAAGCAGCGGGATCCTTGGTCCCCGTGCTCGCCCAGAGCAGA
>Ga0134126_10009887_pt1 | contig 12021 bp, 11 predicted proteins | sample KB31752_FD_96881 | JGI IMG/M metagenome (GOLD analysis project Ga0134126, IMG submission 96881) | Terrestrial soil microbial communities with excess Nitrogen fertilizer from Kellogg Biological Station, Michigan, USA - KB3-175-2 | ecosystem: Environmental > Terrestrial > Soil > Unclassified ...
GCCTCTGCCCGCAAGACAGCGGAAGGTCCGGTTCTGGCGACCGTTGCCGGGGATTGCGTGCCGGTGATGCGTGGGGCTGTAGATCTGTAGGCCGGGGCACGCGCCCGTGCCGCGGGTGTGCCCTTCGCAGCGAAGTTCGCGTTGCGGCGCGCGGCCCCCTGCATCAACAACCTGCCAGACTTCACGAACCTGTGACCCGCAGGCCGTCAGGGAACCGCACCGCATTCGCTGCGAAGGCGCATGCGTTGTTGCGATTGAGATAGCTGTGCAATGGGATATTGCTCACGCGCAGATTGCCGGCAATGCGCCTGGCCGGGGTCTTGATGCAGCTTGAATCGGATACCGGGGGGTCTGATACTCTGTTGTACCAGGCGGTAATGTCGGTCGACGAAGGGGAGACGACAGCATGTCCCTAAGGAAGCGGATCCTCGGGTTGGTACTCTGTGCGGCCGCTGTCCCAGGGTTCGCCCAGGCAGCCGTTACCGAGGACAGCTTTCAGCTTCGCACCGTGCGCGATCTGGTCGACCTGTGCAGCGCCTCGCCGACGGAGGCGTTGGGCACGGCGGCCCTCAATTTCTGCCACGGCTTTGGGCTTGGTGTTTACCGCGTGTTGCATGAGGGAGACATGGCGCGCCGATCCGGCCGTCTGTTCTGTACGCCCAATCCGGAACCTACCAGAAATGAAGCAGTTGCGAGCTTCCTTCAGTGGGCCAAGGCCAATCCCGGGCAGCTTTCGCTGTCGCCGCAGGATGGTATCGCGGCCTTCCTGGCGAAACAGTACCCGTGCGCACGCGGCAAATGAGCCGCAAAGGAGCAGTTCAGATGAAAGCGATACTGCCGTGTCTGATGTGCGGGCTCTTGCTGGCAGGCTGCACGGGGATGAGTGATACACAGCAGCGGGCCTTGACCGGCACCGCCGGCGGTGCCGCAGCCGGCGCGGTGCTGGGTGCGATCGGCGGTAACGCCGGGCTTGGCGCGATCGCCGGTGCGGGTGCCGGCCTCGTCGGCGGGTTGATCTACGATCACGTGAAGAAAGATCAGCAATCCGCCTACCAGCAGGGCTATGCTGCCGGCAAAAGCTCAAATTGACGGAGGAGTGGTCTGATCCGAATCCTCAGGCCACTCTGACCCACCTCCTGTGATGAGCGAGTCCGGTCCTGTCGTATGAGTGAAGCCCATCCCCGGGTTCTGGAAAGTGCCTCGGTTCGCCGATCACGACGGATATCCTTGATATGGACCGTGCCGATCCTGGCCATATTGATCGGGGTGTGGCTTGCCTGGGACACGTTGTCGCGGGAAGGGCCGCGGATCACCATTTCATTCCAGGACGCGGAAGGGCTTCAGGCCGGACAGTCGCAGCTTAAATACAAGAACATCACTCTCGGCACGGTGCACAGCTTCGCCTTTACGCCGGATCGCAGGCGGGTCCTCGTCACGATCGAGACGACCAAACAGGCAGAACCGATGCTGACCGAAGGCGCGCTGTTCTGGGTGGTCAAGCCGCGTCTTTTTGCCGGCAATATCTCGGGTTTCAGCACCCTGATCTCGGGCGCCTATATCGGCATGGTTCCCGGCAAGATAAACGCGAAGTCGCAAGACGAATTCGTCGGCCGCGAAGACCCGCCGGTGTTGGAAAGCGATGTGCCGGGCAGGACATTTCTGCTCAAAACCGGCCAGATCGGGGCGGTCAATCTGGGTTCCCCCATATTCTTTCGTGGCCTTGCGGTGGGGCAGGTCCTGGGCTGGGACATCGGTGACATGGCAGAGAACGTGACCATTCACGCCTTCGTCCGTGCGCCTTTCGATACCTATGTGCATCCCGAAACCCGTTTCTGGAATGCGTCCGGTCTGTCGGTGAAGCTCGGCAGCGCGGGTGTCGAGCTCAAAGTCGAGTCCCTGCGGGCTTTGCTGCTGGGCGGTATCGCCTTCGATACACCTGCCGTCGAAAAGGCACGGGCGACCACGCCGGAGAATCATGTATTCCCCCTGTTCGCAAGCAAGGATGTCGCCGACGCCGCCTCCTATAGTCGCAAGATCAATTTGCTGAGCTATTTCTCCGGGTCGGTGCGGGGTCTTGCCCCAGGGGCCGATGTCACGATGCATGGCCTTAAGGTCGGGCAGGTCACCGATGTTCGGCTGACCTATGATGCCGCGACGGACTCGGTGCTGGCGCCGGTACGCTTCGAGATCGAGCCCGAGCGCGTCGTCGGGATCGGTCGTCAGCTTGTGGAGCAACCGGATGAGATAGCGAGGGACATGGTCAAGAAGGGCCTACGGGCCACGCTCCAGAGCACCAACCTTCTGACAGGCGAAATGGCGGTGGCCCTTGAGGTCGTGCCCAATGCGCCACCGGCAGAACTGACCAGCAAGGATGGCGATCTCGTCCTGCCGACCGCGAGCGGTGGTGGACTGGGAGGATTGCAGGCATCGGCGGGAGAGTTGCTGCAAAACGTTAACGCCATTCCGTTTGCCAGCATCGGCCGCAATCTGGACGACATTGCCAAGCGGCTGAACGATATTACCAACGGTCCGCAGTTGGAGAATGCGCTGACGTCGCTTTCCGCAACGATGGCCGCCGCTCAGTCGGCCGTGCAGACGCTGAATACGGATTTGGGGCCTACTCTCAACAGGCTGCCGGAAATCGCCAATTCGCTGCAAAGCACCCTCAAGCAGTCGAGTCAGCTTATGCAATCGGTGCAATCCGGATACGGTGAGAACACGCAGTTCCACCGCGACCTCAATAGGTTGATGGGGCAGGTGACCGATGCCCTGCGGTCGATCCGCGCGCTTGCGGATCTGCTCTCACGCCACCCCGAGGCCCTGGTCCGCGGGCGTGCAGGCGGGTCCACTGAATGACAGAAGTCTATACACGCAGAACCTTGGTGGCCTTATGCACTGCAATCGGCGCCGCATCCTGCTCCTCCCCGAACCCCGTCCTCTATACCGTCGCGCCGGTACCTGGACCTGTGCGAAACGGTGGGCCGAAAGTGGTCGCGTTGCACGAGGTCAACGTCGCGCACTACCTCGACCGCAGCCACATCGTGCGATCGTCCGAGAATTACCGGCTGGATGTTGCCGGAAACGACTGGTGGGGCGAGTCGCCCGGCGCAATGCTGACCAGGGTTCTGGTCGAGGAACTCAGCCAGCGGCTGCCGCACAGCACGGTATACGCATCGGGTGGCGCGGTGAGCGCAACACCTGACGCAACGGTCGAGCTGGATATCCAGCGGATGGACCTGGATGGCGCGGGAATACTCGTGCTGATCGCCCAGGTCGGCGTGTCATTCAGAACCCGTCCATCCGATCGCGTTCGCCGGTTTCGGTTCGACGTCCGACCATCAGGCGCCAGCGTTTCTGCCCAGGTGGCGGCGACTAGTGCCGCCGTAGGCCAGCTTGCCGACGGCATCGCCGGCATGCTCGTTGCGCCTGGTGCGAGATGATATTCGGATTTTCTGCCGCGCGAGCAGAAGACCCGGTTCAGGCCACCATTCGTGAATGTCCGGGCTGCGGGCTTTTTCAGACAGTTCCCCAGCTCCGGCCGGGATTGACGGCCCGCTGCGCTCGGTGCGCCACCATACTGCATCGTGCCCGGCGTCATCCGCTGAACCATAGCCTCGCACTCAGTCTCGCTTCCCTGGTCCTTCTGACCGTGCTCTGCCTGTCCACACTCATGACGGTCCGTACCGCGGGGATTGTGCACAGCGCCGGATTGTTTTCCGGCCCCGAGGAACTTGTACGGCGCGGCATGGCAGCACTCGCCGTCGTCGTCGTGTTCGTCACGGTCGGTGCCCCGATCACCAGACTGCTCGGCACGCTTTACGTTCTTCTGCGCATTCGTGAAGCCCGGCCGCCTGCTCATCTGCGGCGGGTCTTCCGTGTGGTGGAATGGCTCTCACCCTGGTCAATGGTCGAAGTCTTCGTATTCGGTGTCTTTGTCGCCTACGTGAAGCTTCGGGACCTCGTGACGATCGAGCTGAACTCGGGGGTTTATGCCCTGCTCGCGCTGACCTTCGCTCTGGTGTGGTATGACGGCGCCCTGGATCGTGAAGCGGTCTGGCACGCCCTTGATCGGGACAGTGCCCCGGATGCTTCCCGCCTTGCACCGCAGACTCGTCTGGTGCCGAAGCAGGCCATCGGATGTGAGGCCTGTCTTCTCGTCTCCGTGCATGAACAGGAAGGCGCGTCGTGTCCGCGCTGCGGATCTCTGCTTCATGCCCGCAAGGCAGACAGCATCGCCCGGACCTGGGCGTTGATCATAGCAGCAGCCGTGCTTTATGTGCCCGCCAATCTCTATCCTGTCCTGACGGTGGTGCAATTAGGGGCCGGCCAGCCGAGCACGATACTAGGCGGCGTGCGCGAGTTGGTGATGGCAGAGATGTATCCGTTGGCGGCCCTGGTTTTCTTCGCGAGCATCGCCGTGCCCATGCTGAAGCTGATCGGGCTCAGCATAATGCTGATCGCCACGCAGAGAGGCCGTGGCGGATGGCTGAGGGATCGCACGACGCTCTATCACGTGGTTCGCTGGATCGGCCGATGGTCGATGATCGACATCTTCATGGAGGCTTTGCTTGGCGCTCTTGTGCAGTTCGGGACAGTGATCACCATTGAACCGGGTGTCGGCGCACTTGCTTTCTGTGGGGTCGTGATCCTGACAATGCTTGCCGCCGAGACGTTCGATCCGCGCGCCATGTGGGACGCGGCAGCCGACAGACAGTTGGCAGCCGGATAAGGTCCGCTCCGGTGGTTAGAGCGACCGACTCATCTCCGGGATTCGGCGGGGTTGCAGGTCAGGCGGCTGCGGAGCGGGATCCGGTCCCTGCGTCAGACTTCGCACAATCGTCACAAGCTCCTTATGCGGCGCGGACAGGGGATCCTCCAGAGCCGCCACCGGATGCGTTTCGGTCAGCCGTACCAGCCTGGTCAGAAGGCGGATCCGGGCGCGCCTTGTCGATTTCAGCGCTGACGAAGGCCTCGTGAAAAAAATCTTGAACAACTCGCCGCCGCCGAACAGGGAATTCAGCTCATTGCCGGTGACGTAAAGCAGGAACAGAACGAATATCCAAAGCTGCGTGGCGATGAAGGTCGGCCAACTGAACCTGCCCATCAAATGCGCGGCAAATGCACCCTGGCCGATCACGCCGCCTTCCATCAGGTAGTGTACCAGCGCCTCGATAAGGCGGACGACGAAAACCAGCAGCGTGTATACGATGGTCTTGAACAAAATCGGATACGCGAGCGGCGCGTAGTCAAAGCGGCGAAGGAACGGCATCTTGTCCGCGACAAGGACCACCTTGCCGACAAGCAGGGCGCCGATCGTCGCAATCGCGAAGCCGGCATATTGGATGAGATAGTCGGCGAGGATCAGCCGTTTGGTAAACAGGTAGAAATTGAAACCGAAGAAGAAGAAGACCGTAGGCGGAATGACGTCCCGGAATTCTTTCGCGGCGAAGGCGCCTAACTTCTTCAGTGGTCCAGGCCTGGCCTCTTCGAAAGCGTTGGCAGTCATGGCCCCCTCCCGCTGCATTGACTCTGAATGCATCTTCTGGCGCCGTCTGACGGACAGTGTAACCGTCAGCGCTGTTTTCGGCCAGAGGAAGCCGTTGATGATGCGTCGCCCCTTACGGGGATACGGCGAGTCCGCAGCGCTCCAGCCCGCGCATCAGTCTCTCCGCGACGACAGGATCCAGATTGTGAAGTCTGAATTGCTTTCCCGGATCCTCGAACAGCGCGGGAAAGACGTCACGCCCCGAACGGGCACCCGCCCTGGCCTCATCCAACGCGCCGAAATCGGCCAGGATTGCGGTGCCGACGACATACGCGATCGGAAGCTGAAGTGTCATGGCGGTCTTGATATGGCTTAGCGCCTCGGCGCGATCGCTCTGGCGAAAAGCATCGACGGCCAGGATCAAGGAGCACCATTTCTGCGGCTCGGGATCAAGCGCCAGGCCATGGCGGAACAGGTCCATGCCCTCTGTCCATTTGCCGGTGAACGCCAGATGCCACCCGACCTGGGTGTTGATTTCCGGATCGCATGGGTTCAGCGCAAGGGCACGCTGTCCCTCGCGCGCAGCAAGGTCCAGCTCGTGGTGATAGAAATGCACGGCTGACCGGGCGAGGTGCGCAAAAGCGTTGTGTTCGTCAAGCGCCATTGCCCGTTCGGCGACGGCAGCCGCGCGATCGAGCAGCGACGTGCGATCGGCCACCTCGCTGAAGCCGCAGCGGTATGCGTCCAGGTAGACATAGGCCAGTTGTGCCCAGATCTCCGCGTCATCGGGGGTGATCTTGGCTGCATCTTCCAGGTAGTTGCGGATCTCCTCCTGCCGTTCCCGGGTAGGGTTGCGGCGATAGTGATTGGACCGAAGGATGCATTCGAATGCCGTCAGGCCTGGCGCCATGCGCTTCAGCTGGCGCGTCGCGAATCGTGCGATCGCGCCGTTCGGCGCACCGACGGCCGCAGCAATCGCGCCGGCGATCTCAGTCTCCGCCTCAGCCGGCGCCTGGGGGTCGAACTTCCACTCCAGGCTTGTTGCCCATACGGACATGCCGTCTTCGACATCGAGTAACTGAATCGTGATTCGTGCATGGTTGCCCAGGGACCGAACACTGCCCTGCAGGACGAACCCGATCGACTGTGCGTGGCCACTCCTGTCCGCTTCGGCGGAGGGAAACGGCTTCAGGCCCGCGTTGGCAGCGATCACCCGCAGACTGCGAAAGCGCGTCAGGGCGGTAAACAGTTCCTCGGTAATGCCGAGCGCGAAATATTCGAACTTGGGGTCCGCGTCGAGGCTTCTGAACGGAACGATTGCGACGGATGGCATGCTCAGGCCGGCGTATTCGCCATCCACACCCGCAGATACCCCGGGCGGCGCGGTATCCGCCGGACCAGGAACCGTGGAATCGGCCAATTCAAATGTAGGGACGTAACCGCCCTTCGGTAGATCAATCCGAACCGGATCGTCCCGCCCGACCTTCAGGTAGTATCGCTCCAGGCTACGCCGCAGGCGGCTTGCCTCGATACGCACCACAGGGTCAAGTTGCGGATCGAAGTCTGGGCTGCGTTTGAACACGCTTTGGGCGATGCTGTAGCCCTTGATGAGGTGCGCCCTGCCGGCGAGGGTCTCTTCGACGACATAGCGCAGGAACGCGTGATTGCGCTCCGACGCATCGAAATCGTCGCTGGTTAGAATACGTTCCAGTTCTTCACGAATTTGGTCTGGCGCTGATGAGTCAACCGCTGTCACCCGGTCGGCAGGCATATTCGATTTCCCCGCGTATCGATGCCGTTGTGCCAGTCAATCGCGCGTGGTCTGTAGCATACGGTAAGCAACGTATCCAGCTTCACCGTATTGCGATACGTTTAAGTGATTAACTGGCGTATGAGCCGTTGGACGGCCGACGTCTGCCGGTTCCGATAGATTGCGTGAAGCTGGGTCCGGGGGCATGCGATGCCGACGGCTGGTAGGCATATTCTCGCGCGGCTTCAGGAGCTCAGGGTGCAGACCGAATTACGGATGCTTCGGGATCCAAAATTCCGCACTCTTTGCGACGATTACGGCGCCGCCGTGGAGGCACTTGCGCATTGGAAGCGGTCGCCCCGCGCTGAGGCGGCGCAAAGAGCGGGTGAGTATCAGATACTGATATCCGATCTTGAAAAGGAGATATTCCGCGAGATCGGCCTGACGACCAACGACGCCTGATCCCGCCTTCGTGGTCGCCAATGGGCATGACCGCGGACGCGTCCTCGCGTCGCGTTTCTCTGTAACCTACTTGGATCACACAGAAACCTACCTTTGAGGCGATACGATCCCGGTTGATAACATGGATTGCGCACACGCGTACCCACTGGGGCTGTTGAGCGGCCGTCCATCACCAGTGGTCAACGGAACTCGGGAGGGTTGGTCATGAATCTCCGGCACAGGATGGCGACGGTAACGAAACAACCTGTAACATGGATGGCGGCGGGCGTTCTTGCGCTTGGGGTCGGCTTTGCCGTACCCGCAGTCGCCGCGCCACCAATGCCTGGCTACGTGGGTTCGGCGAAGTCCTCGGTCGCGGGATGTCCGTTCATTGCGTGGCGCTTGGCGAGAGGCGAAGGCGGCGCGATCCACGGCATTTCCTACTACTCTGACCTCAGCGGCCTGAGTCAGGTCAGTGGACACGTCGACAACAACGGCCATTTCACGCTGACACTCAAATCTGTCATGGGAAATGGGCCAACGGGAACCGTCACTGGCAGCAGGTCGGCCAAGGGGCTGCTTGAGGCGGAACTGAAGGGCACCGGCTGCGCCAACATGCATGTCGAAATGAACACAGCGCCGGACCTCAACAACTGGAGCGCTTACCAGCCGGGTGGTTCAGGCTAGATTTCGAAGGCTCGCTTCCCTCCCCACAACGGGGCGTGGATATCGGCTGACGAAAGGCTCGGCGGACAATGTCCGTCGAGCCTTTCGCTTGTTTGGCGTGGCCGCGTCCTCGCAGATGCCATCGTCCCTATTCGGCTACCGGGCGAACCCAGCGCCATACCAACAGCGCCACCCCGATCACTGCCGCCAACTCCGCCCACAGGAACACGGCAATATCGGCCCGCACGCCAAGCGGCGGTGCAAGCGGCATCATGTTGCGCAGGGTTGGCACGACGAAGACCAGCGCCGCGAGTGCCCCCACGAGCGTTGCCTCCGGCCGTCGGCGGCCAAGGAATATCAAAGAGGCGATGGCCAGAGAGGCACACGCTAGCACAACCATCGCCGCATAAAGCGCAAACGCAAAGAAGATCTGCGCGGCGGTATGCCTCAGTTCAAAGCGGAGATGCGTCTCGCCAGGCTCGTTGTCGGGCAGCATGGTGGCGTAAAACCGGTATCCGAGCAAACCCTCCCACACCGTGATCCCCTGGGCGATCGGGACCGATGCTCGTGTGTCCTGTTCCGGTTCTTCGATCGCTTTGATCCGAAGATCAACGATATAACGGTCAAGCGGATAATCCACGACGCTGCCCTCGGTCAGGTCGGGGTCAATCGTGAATTGCGGTATCGGTTGGTTGGCGCGAAATTCACGCTGCACAGTCGTATCGTTAGACACGAGGCTGACTGCAAGGTTGCGGCTGGGGTACCCGGGCCTGTTACCGGCAAGGCCAGGGGCAGGCTGGAGATCGACCTTGACCTGCATGGTCTGGTTAAGCGGATCAACCGATACAGGCTGGAGATAGACCATGAGGCGTTCGGCAACCTCGGTTCCCGCGCCGAACCTGCTCTCCGATGGGGTCTCGGTCAGGTCGAAGTTGTACAAGACGGCGGCGTACGCTGCGATCGCGACGACCGCGAGAATCAGGATGCCCCACGCTCGCCGCCGCGATGCCGTCGGTCCGGTTCTGGCCGCGGGCATCGCCGTCCCCCTTATTCAGCCGCCATCGGATAATGGAAGGTGCAGTTTATCGGATCGCCTGTCACCATGAAACCCGACGATGGCCAAGGAACCGGGAACGTCGTGTCATGCCCGACATCAAATCAACGCCGGATCCGCACCCAATGCCTCTTTTATGGAAGCCTGCCTTGGAGTAAAGAGTCACAGTGACACGCGTTCCCTTGCTCAGTCGGTCGAACCCGGCAAAGGAAGCAGATGCACCGTATCGTTCTTGCCGTCGTGGCTGTTATGTCCCTGGCAGTTTCCGCGGCTGCTCAACAGCCCGTCCGTGTGGGCACGATTGTGGCCACCAAACAGCCCGTCACCAAGGCAATCGAGTTCACTGGTCGCGTTGAAGCGATCAACCGCGTCGATGTTCGCGCCCGGGTCAGCGGCTATCTGGATGCGGTTCTGTTCAAGGAAGGCGAGACAGTCAAGGTCGGCGACAAGCTATTCCAGATCGATCCCACACCATTCGAGGCTGCCGTCCAGCAGGCGCGCGGCGCCCTTCTGCAAGCGCAAGGCACCTATACCAATGCCAGTTTACAGCGCCAGCGTGCCGAGGAACTGGTCAAGACGAGCGCGACCTCGGTTGCCGTCCGTGATCAGCGCGTGGCGGATGAGCAGCATGCCCAGGGTGCGGTGGTGCGCGCCGACGCAGACCTCAAGACCGCTCAGATCAACCTTGGCTACGCCACGATAACCGCACCGATCACCGGACGGATCGGCCGAGCGATGGTAACGAAGGGTAATCTCGTTGGCCCGGAGTCCGGCGCTTTGACCCTGATCGTCAGTCAAGATCCGATGGACGTTCTCTTTCCGGTCAGTCAGCGGGAGTTTTTGCAGCTCCAGCGTGAAGGCGCCAAGGTTTCCCGGGAGAACGTGCTCGTCAAACTGCGTTTTGCGGATGGCTCTGTCTACAAGCAGACTGGTCGCATAGACTTCGTCGACGTGGCGGTGGACCGCAGCACGGATACGGTTCTGGTGCGGGCGCGGGTACCCAACCCCGATGGCCTGCTGGTGGCCGATCAGTTCGTGCACGTGGCGGTCGTCGGTGAGACACCGGAAGAAAAGGTGGTGATCCCCCAGGCCGCCCTGATCGCCGACCAGGAAGGCGTGTACGTGTTCGTCGCGCAGGACGGCAAGGCGGTGGTCAAGCGCGTCAAGACCGGTCCAGAGGTTGGCACCGGTGTCGCGATCGATAGCGGCCTGAACCCGGGAGACCTTGTGGTCGTCAACGGCACGCAGAACCTGCGGCCCGGCGCAGCCGTTATCGCGTCACCAATGCCGACCGACATCAAGACGGAAGGCTGAACACGTGCTTTCGTCGGTTTTCGTTGACCGGCCGCGACTGGCGATGGTCATTGCCATCGTCACCGTGGTGGCTGGCCTGCTCGCGCTTCTGTCGATCCCGATCGCGCAGTATCCGGATATTGTTCCGCCGCAGGTCTCCGTGACGGCGACCTATCCCGGCGCCTCCGCGGAGGTCGTGGACGCGACCGTTGCCCAGCCGATCGAGGCGCAGGTCGTCGGCGTCGACAAAGCCATCTACATGAAAAGCGTGTCGGGCAATGACGGCAGCTATAACCTCCTGGTCTCCTTCGGGCTTGGTACCGATCCGGATATCAATACCGTCAACGTCAACAACCGTGTTCAGATCGCGCTGTCGAAGCTGCCTTCGGAAGTACGCCAGCAAGGCGTCACAGTAAAAAAGAAATCCTCCGCCCTGCTCGGCGTTATCAGCCTCTACTCGCCGCAAGGCACGAAAGATCCGCTGTTTCTCAGCAACTATGCCACGATCAATCTTCTCGACGATATCCGCAGCACGCCAGGGGTTGGCGATGCCTCCCTGTTCGGCCCGCAAGACTATGCGATGCGAGTCTGGTTGCGGACCGATCGGCTTACCAGCCTGAACCTGACAAGCGCCGATGTCATCAACGCGATCCAGGCGCAGAACGCACAGGCTGCGGTCGGCCGAATCGGGGCGCGTCCGATCAGCAACGACCAGCAGCTCCAACTCAATATCGAGACCAAGGGGCGCCTCGCCTCGACCAAGGATTTTGAGAACATCGTCATCCGCACCAATCCGGATGGTTCGGTCTTGCGACTCAAGGATATCGCGAGTGTGGAGCTCGGGGCACAGAACCTGGACAGAGACACGAGGCTGAACGGCAAGCCGGCCGCGGTGATTGCGATCTATCAGGCGCCAGGGGCCAACGCGATCAAAAGCCTGCAGGCGGTCAAGGATCTGATGGCCAATGCCCGGAAGGACTTCCCGCCGGATGTTGCCTGGAAGGTCACCTACGATCCGACCACCTTCGTAACCGCAACAATCCATGAGGTGCAGAAGACCCTGGTCGAGGCATTCATTCTGGTTGTGCTGGTGGTCTACCTGTTCCTTGGCAGTTTCCGCGCAACCCTGATCCCGACAATTGCTGTCCCGGTCAGCCTGATCGGTTGCTTCATCGTGCTGAATGCCATCGGCTACTCGGCGAACACCGTCAGCCTGCTGGCCGTCGTGCTGGCAATCGGCATTGTGGTTGACGACGCCATTGTCGTCGTCGAAGGCGTTGAAGCGGTGATGCATGAACACCCGGAGCTGACACCGGCCCAGGCGACGAAGCA
>Ga0134126_10009888_pt1 | contig 12020 bp, 7 predicted proteins | sample KB31752_FD_96881 | JGI IMG/M metagenome (GOLD analysis project Ga0134126, IMG submission 96881) | Terrestrial soil microbial communities with excess Nitrogen fertilizer from Kellogg Biological Station, Michigan, USA - KB3-175-2 | ecosystem: Environmental > Terrestrial > Soil > Unclassified ...
ACCCGATGCGCGCGCAGCGCGTCGAGATTGCGCTCGCCGATCAGCGCACGCAGGCCGTCGCATACGGTGTCGGGCACGACCGTGGTCACCCGCGCCTGCTGCGCCAGCGACTGCGCCGCGTCGTCGGCGCCCTGCGGCTCGGCGCCGAACAGCGGCAGCGCCGGATCGATCGCGTGCGCGGCGATCGCCACGCCGCTGGCCAGGCCGCCACCGCCTACCGGCGTGATCAGCGTGTCCAGGCCGGGGACTTGCCCGAGCAGCTCCAGCGCCACCGTGCCTTGGCCGGCCATCACCCGGGTGTCGGCGTAGGGATGCACCAGCACCGCCCCGGTCTCGCGCTGCAGCTCGGCGCACAGCGCCTCGCGCGCGGCCTGGGTCGGGGCGCAGCGATGCAACACGGCGCCGGCGCGCTGGATCGCACGCACTTTCGCCTGCACCGCACCTTCGGGCACCACGATGTGCGCGGTGATGCCGCGGGTGGCGGCGGCCAGCGCCAGCGCGTTGCCGTGGTTGCCCGAGGAATGCGTGACCACGCCGTGGGCGGCCTGCCCGTCATCCAGCGCCCAGACGGCGTTGCAGGCGCCGCGGAACTTGAACGCGCCACCACGCTGCAGGTTCTCGCACTTGAACGCCAGCCGCGCCCCACACATTGCATCGAGTACGTCGTTGCGCAACACGGGGGTCACCACCGCATGGGGCGCAATGCGCGCCGCCGCCTCCTGGATCTGCGCGAAATCGGGCAACGCGTCGTTTGTCATGTTCATGCCGGCAATACCTCCACACCACAACGGAATTCGCGTTCCACGCCGGGCTCCAGGCGGATCGCATCCGCGCATTCGGGCCGGTTGAAGGCGTCGGCCATGCATTCCATCGGCTCGATGGCCAGCGCCTGGCGCTGGTCGCGCGCCACGGTGTCGGCGGTGAACGCGTGCACCACGCCGCGCTCCTGCCACAGGGCAAGGGCCCAGCCGCTCGCCGGATCGCGCAGGTGGGTACGGATGCGGCCATCGGCATCGGCTTCCACGTCCGTGTAACCCTGGTCGATGATGCTCGGGCCAATGCGGCGCGGCTCGCGAAAGTCCAGGGCCGGGGCGTCGTCCAGTGCCACGTACGCCTGCGCCCCGGCCAGCGCAATCAGGTCCGCGCCGGTGCGGATCAGCGATTGCGCCGGGATCTGCAGTTCCCAGCCGTCGACCGGGCCATCGCCGATCGCGAAATACGGATGCCAGCCGAAGAAGCACGGCGCGGCATCGGCGCCGACGTTGCGCATGCGCGCCTCCAGGGCGAGGCCGTCCGCATCCAGGGTGAACGCCACGCGCAGGTCGATCGCATGGGGATAGCCTGGCCGCGGCCGGATGGCCGAGGTGCCCAGCACGACCTGGGCGCGTTGCCCATCCGCATCCAGCGCGGCGACATCGAACAGCGCGTCACGCACGAAGCCGTGGCGGATACCGCGGTCGGCGCCGACCACGCCAGGCTGGAGATCTTCCCCGCGGCCGGCAAAGTGGTAACGCGCATCGCCGATGCGCCCGGCGAACGGCACCATGATCGCAAAACGGGAGCCAGGATGGCTGGCGATCTCGCCCTCGTCGCGGTAGCCGGCTGCAACGTCGCGCCACCCACCGCCGGCGCCGCGCACCCGGTAGTTCAGCAGGGCAGCGCCGCGGCGCGCGATGCGGATTTCGCGCCCCGCCTGCGCGTCCTGCAAGACCACGACCGGCTGTGCACCGACGTGCCCGTGGGTGGCGCTGTATCGCGACATGCAAGGTCTCCATTGCGATTGGGAGGAAACCCCACCATGTTAGCCTGTGGCTTCTTTGTCCGGCGAAATGCGAAGCAAGGCCCATGAACACAGCAACCCGCGATCCCGTCCCACCGACACGCCTGGCGGATTACCGGGCCCCGGCCTGGACCGTGGAAGAGGTGGCGCTGGAATTCGACCTGGACTTCGAGCACAGCGAAGTCGCCGCACGCCTGCTCCTGCATGGCGCCGACCCCACGCAGCCGCTCGAGCTCGACGGCGAGGACCTGGAGCTGCTGGCGGTCACCCTGGACGGGCAAGCGCTCACGCCCGACGCCTATGAAGTCGATGCGCGACGACTCACGATCCGCGGCGCACGCGACGGCAGCGTGCTGGAAACCCGCGTGCGCATCCACCCGGCGGCAAACACCGCGCTGGAAGGCCTGTACCTTTCGGGCAGCCGCGAGACCGGCTTCCTGCTGACCCAGTGCGAGCCCCAGGGCTTCCGCCACATCACGTATTTCCCCGACCGCCCCGACGTGCAATCGCGCTACACCGTGACCTTGCGCGCGAACCGCGAACGCTTCCCCGTGCTGCTGGCCGGCGGCAACCCCGACGGCGCGGGCGAGCTGCCCGACGGCCGCCACTGGGCGCGCTACGTCGACCCGCACCGCAAACCAAGTTACCTGTTCGCGGTGGTCGCCGGGCAGCTCGAACATCTCGACCGCGCCTACCTCACCGCCGACGGCCGGCAAGTGTTGATCCGCATGTGGGCCCAGGCCGATGCCGTCGACCGCTGCCACTACGCGCTGGATGCGCTCGAGCGCGCCATGCGCTGGGACGAGCAGACGTATGGCCGCAACTACGACCTGGACGTGTTCCACGTCGTCGCCACCCATGACTTCAACATGGGCGCGATGGAGAACAAGGGCCTCAACATCTTCAATTCCAAGTGCCTGCTGGCGGATTTCGACAGCACCACGGACGACGAATACCGGCGCGTCGAATCGGTGATCGCCCACGAGTACTTCCACAACTGGAGTGGCAACCGCGTCACTTGCCGCGACTGGTTCCAGCTCTCGCTCAAGGAAGGGTTGACGGTCTTTCGCGAGCAGAGTTTTGCCGCCGACATGAACTCGGCCCCGCTCAAGCGCATCGAGGACATCTCGCTGCTGCGCCGCGCCCAGTTCCCGGAAGATGCCGGCCCGCTTGCCCACCCGGTGCGTCCGGCGCAGTACAGCGAAATCAACAACTTCTACACCGCCACGATTTACGAGAAGGGCGCCGAGCTGGTGCGCATGCTGGCCGGGCGCCTGGGCCCAGCAGCATTCCGCCGCGGCATGGACCTGTACTTCGCGCGCAACGACGGCAGTGCCGCCACGCTGGAGGATTTCGTGGCCGCCCTGGGCGACGCCAACGGCATCGACCTCAGCCCCAGCCTGGCCTGGTATGACCATGCCGGCACGCCGCGGTTGCGCGCCCGGGGCGACTACGACGCAGTCGCCCGCCGCTACGCCTTGACGCTCAGCCAGCACGCGCCCACGGTCCGCGCCGACCAGCCGCAGGTGAACCTGCCGATCCCGGTGAAGCTGGCCTTGTTCTCGCCGGCCGGCGACATGCTCGCCCTGCACCGGCAGGGACAGGCCACCGCCGGCGCCGAAGAAGAAGTACTGCTGCTCGATTCGGCACAGCAGACCTTCGTCTTCGAACAGGTGGACAGCCCACCCATCCCTTCCCTGCTGCGCGGCTTTTCCGCCCCGGTGATCCTGGAATACACGGCCGCCCCGGCGGAGCTGGCGGTGCTGCTGGAGCACGACCGCGACGGCTTCAACCGCTGGAACGCCAGCCAGCAGCTCGCCGTGCACGCCTATCGCGACCTGCGCGACGGCGGCTCCATGCAGGCATTGGATGCATGGTCCGGGGCACTTGCCCGCCTCTTCGACGCCCACGTCGTGGACGACGCCCTGCTCGCCGAACTGTTGAGCCCGCCAGCCGAAACCGAGCTGGCAGCGCAGGAGGCCACCGTGGATCCCGGACAGATCCACCAACTGCGCCAGGAATTGCGCCGGCAATTGGCCGCCCGCCTGGGCGCAGCGGTGCTCGAACAGCGCTACCAGGCACTGCACGCAGCATCCGGCAACGCACTGGATGCGGCCAGCCAGGGTCGACGGCGGCTGAAACACCGGCTGTTGGCCTTGTTGGCCTTGTTTGACCTGGATCGCGCGTGGCCATTGGCCGCCGCGCAATTTGCCGGCGCCGCCGGCATGACGGACCGCCTGGGCGCGCTGAGCGTGCTGGTGTACAGCAACGTCAAGGCAGCCGCGCCCATGTTGGCGCAGTTCCGCGAACGCCATGCACGCGACCCGCTGGCGCTGGACAAATGGTTCACCGTTCAGGCGCAAGTGCCCGGGCCGATGGCGCTGGAGCACGTGGAATCGCTCGAGCACGACCCGGATTTCACCTGGCACAACCCAAACCGGGTCAACGCCTTGTTTGGTGCGTTTGCGCGCAGCAATCCCAGCGGCTTCCACCGCGCCGATGGCGCAGGCTACCGCCTGCTCACCGCACGGCTGGCCACGCTCGATCGGGCCAATCCACAGATTGCCGCACGCCTGGCGACGGCCTTCAACGACTGGCAGCGGCTGGAACCGGTGCGCCGCGAGGCGGCGCGGGCGGCCATCGAGACGCTCGCCGCGGGCGAGCAACTGTCACCCAACCTGACCGACCTGTTGCAGCGCATGGTGCGGCATTGACGCGGTCCGGACGGGCGGCTGGTGTTGCACGCTTCCAGGCCCGGTCCACGAACGGACCGGGCCCGCCCCGATCAGGCGTGCATGTGACCGAGCTGCTGGCGCAGGCGCGTCAGCCGTGACTCAAGGATGGGCCGCAAGGTACCGCGCTCGCCGGAGGCTGTTTCCTCCAGGCGCTCCATGGCCATCTCCACCTTGCCGACCTCGATGATGAGGTCGTGGTGTTCGTATTGACCTTCCAGATCCAGATTCATCTCGCCCCCCGTTGGCTTTCTTGTTGGTACGGGAGGGAGTGCAACCGGCGTGCCAATCGTGACCAGGGTCACGCTTTACACCACGAAGCCAGCGCGCAACGCATGTGATGACGGTCACAAGCGACATGTGACGGCACCAAGCCGGCTGACGCTGCGGGTCAACTCGTGCCCACTATCGACAGCGGCCATGAGTTCTGTCACGCTTTGCCAGCCGATCAACGAACTTCGGCCGGGATGGCGGCAAACCCCATTCTGGCTGCGTTTTCTGTTTCCGGTTTCTGGCGTCCGGTTATACGGCCATCCTGGATTCCCCCTGTTCTAAGAGGCCGTCGGACGCCAGTTTTCAAAGCGGAAAGCCTCGCAAACCATGGCGAGGCTTTTTTTTGCCTTCGGAAATAAAAGACGGCACCCGAAGGTGCCGCCGTGCTACCTCTCCCGGTACGCAATCGAACCCCTGTGTTTGATTTGGACGCGCCAAAAGACGCGCCTGCCCGGGAAAGTGCAAATCCAACGATGCACGCCCCGTGCCAGGTGGCCGCGTTACCATACACGCCCCGCGCCAGCACACCATTCCAGCCAAAGTCATGCTGCATCCTTCCTCTTACGACGTCATCGTGATCGGCGGTGGCCACGCCGGCACCGAGGCGGCGCTGGCCGCCGCACGCTGTGGCGCACGCACCCTCCTGCTCACGCACAACGTGGAGACAGTCGGGGCCATGAGTTGCAATCCGGCGATTGGCGGCATCGGCAAGGGCCACCTGGTCAAGGAGATCGATGCGCTGGGTGGCATCATGGCGCACGCCGCCGACCAGGCCGGCATCCAGTGGCGCACGCTGAACGCAGCCAAGGGACCGGCCGTGCGCGCCACGCGTTGCCAGGCCGACCGTGGGCTGTACAAGGCCGCGATCCGCCATGCCGTGGAAACCCAAGCCAAGCTGCAACTGTTCCAGCAGCCGGTCACCGACCTGCTGCTCGAGGGCGGTCGGGTCACCGGCGTGGCCACGCAGATGGGCCTGGTGTTCCGCGCGCAGACGGTGGTGCTGACCGCCGGCACCTTCCTGGCCGGCAAGATCCACGTCGGCCAGGCGCAATACGCCGGCGGGCGGGCCGGCGACCCGCCGGCCACCTCGCTGGCGGCGAAACTGCGCGAGCTGCCGTTTGCCACCGGCCGCCTGAAGACCGGCACCCCGCCGCGCATCGACCGGCGCAGCATCGACTTCACGGGGCTCGAGGAGCAGCTTGGCGACACGCCGCAACCGGTGTTTTCCTACCTCGGCAACGCCAGCGAACACCCGCGCCAGGCCAGTTGCTGGATCACCCATACCAACGAGCAGACCCACACCATCATCCGCCAGGGGCTGGACCGCTCACCGCTGTACACCGGACAAATCGAAGGCACCGGCCCGCGCTACTGCCCGTCCATCGAGGACAAGGTGGTGCGTTTCGCCGACAAGTCCAGCCACCAGATCTTCATCGAACCCGAAGGCCTGGACACCTTCGAGATCTATCCCAACGGGATCTCCACCTCGCTGCCGTTCGACCTGCAGCTCGACCTGGTGCATTCGATCACGGGTTTTGCCAACGCCCACATCACGCGGCCCGGCTACGCCATCGAATACGACTATTTCGACCCGCGCGGCTTGAACCCGTGGCTGGAAACCAAGGCCGTGGGCGGCCTGTACTTTGCCGGCCAGATCAACGGCACCACGGGCTACGAGGAAGCCGCCGCCCAGGGCCTGGTTGCCGGGCTCAACGCCGCGCTCGCCGTGCAGGGTCGGGAGCCGTGGTATCCACGCCGCGACGAGGCCTATACCGGCGTGCTCATCGACGACCTGACCGCCAATGGCACGCAGGAGCCGTACCGCATGTTCACCTCGCGCGCCGAATACCGGCTGCACCTGCGCGAGGACAATGCCGACCTGCGCCTGAGCGAAACCGGATACCGCCTCGGCCTTGTGTCGCAATCGCGCTACGACGCCATGCGCCGCAAGCGCGACGCCGTCGAACGCGAGCTCGCGCGCCTGCAGGCGCTGTGGATCACCCCGCACAATGCCCTGGGCATGGCGCTGCAAGCCACGCACGGCTTGCCCATCAGCCACGACGCCAGCGCGGTCGACGTGCTGCGGCGCCCGGAACTGGGCTACGTCGCGCTCACCGCCACGCCCGGGTTCGGGCCGTCGGTCCCTGCCGCGGACGTCGCTGCGCAAGTCGAGGTACAGGTGAAATACGCGGGCTACCTGGAGCGCCAACGCGAGGAAATCGAGCGCCAGCGCCGCCACGAGCAAACCCGCATCCCCACCGATTTCGACTACGACCAGGTGCGTGGCCTGTCCGCCGAGGTGGCGCTGAAGCTCAAGCGTTCGCTGCCGGTGACGCTGGGCCAGGCCGCGCGCATCAGCGGCGTGACACCGGCGGCCATCTCGCTGCTGCTGGTGCACCTGCAACGCCGCGCCGCCTGAGCCGCGCCCATGCCTTGGCGCGGCGCGCCTGCCAAGCTGCCTTTGCGCCCCGGCGTGGCATCATGCAAACGGGCAAGCACGCAGCACCAAGATGAGGGAGCAGGCCATGGAAATCTGGATCGGGCGCGACGGCGAACGCCTTGGGCCATACCCGGAAGCGGACGTGCGGCAATGGCTGCGCGAAGGCAAGATGACGGGCGCCGACCTCGCCTGGCGCGAGGGGCTTGCCGACTGGCAACCGCTGTCGGTGCTGATGCCCGACGCGATGCCAACCCCGGCGGACGCGACCGCGGCTGCCGTCCCGCCGCCGCCCCCGGCAAGCACGCCGGCACCGAGCTACGCCGGGTTCTGGAAACGGGTGGTTGCCTACCTGATCGATGCCATCGTCCTGTACATACCGAACGTGCTGATCGACCGCACGCTTGGCGGCGTGAAGGCGCAGGCTGCGCTGGAACAGACGCTCAGCAGTGCGGTGGGCGACCTGCCGCAGATGCTCGCGGCCTATCAGCACTACTACACCCTCATGTGGCCGGGGATGCTGATCGGCGCGCTGCTGACGTGGCTGTACTTCGCCATCTGCGAAAGTTCGCCCTGGCAGGCGACACTGGGCAAGCTGGCGCTTGGCATCCACGTCACCGACCTGCACGGGCAGCGCATCAGCTTTCCCCGTGCCGTGGGACGCTACGGCGCCAAGATCATCAGCTTCATGATCGTCTTCATCGGTGTGCTGATGGTGGCCTGGATGCCACGCAAGCAGGGCCTGCATGACCTCATGGCCGGTACCCTGGTGCTGAACGGCCGCGCCGGCGGAGCCCATGTCATCCCGCCGCCAGGCGACCCACGCGACCCCCCGCGCGGTTCGCTCAGCGCCTGATCCACGGCAGCGGTGGCGCCGGCCGATGGGCTACCATGGCTACGCCGCCTGCGCGCCGGAAACGGCTGCACGCGAGGGCATCTGGCAAGGCGTTGCCGGCACCCAAGACCCAGCGCCAACCTGATGCCAGGGACGTTGCCCTTGCGTACCGCATGCAACGCCACGCACGCTATCGACACGACCAGACTGTCAGGAGTTCACCATGCCACGCACCCGATACCTTGCCACTGCCATTGCCGCCACTTTGCTCTACAGCGCCACGGTCGCGGCCGGCCAGTTCAGCCAGGTGGTCGTCTTTGGCGACAGCCTGAGCGACGACGGCAACATCTCGCTGGCCAATAATCCCGCTGTGCAACCGCCCCTGCGCTTCACCACCAATCCGGGCACGGTCGGCATCGAGCACCTGGCGAGCAACCTCGGCTTGACTCTCGCTCCGTCGCTGACCGGCGGCACCGACTACGCCTGGGGCGGCGCCGGCGTGCTCATCAACTCGCCCGGCACACCGGCCGGGGTACCCACCATCAGCAGCCAGATCGCGGGTTACCTCGCCGGCGGTGCGGTGGACGGCAAGGCCTTGTATTCGGTCTGGGGCGGGGCCAACGACATCTTCTATCACGCCACCGCCGCCGGCGCGGGCGCCACCGCGCAACAACTGATCGCGCAGACCATCGCCGCGCAAATCGCCGCCAACCACGTTCCTCCCGAGCTGGTCGCGGCGTTCACCGCGCAGATCACGCCGGCCGTCACGGCCGAAGTCAACGCCGCCGTTGCCGCCGGAGCAGGGGTGGGCGCGCTGGAAAGCAGCGAGCAGGCGCAAGCGGCCATTGCCGGCGCCGCCCAGAAGGAAGTGCAGCTGATCGGCCAACTGCAGGCTGCCGGGGCGAAGAACATCATGGTCTTCAACCTGCCCGACATCGGCTCGACGCCATCGGCGCTGGCCCAGGGCCCGGCCGGAGCCGCCGCCTTGAGCGGCCTGAGCCAGATCTTCAACAGCCAGCTCAACGCCGGGCTCGGGCAAATGCACACCGGCATCATCCCGGTCAACATCCAAGGCCTGTTCTCCGAACTCATCGCCAACCCCCAGGCCTATGGTTTGAGCAACGTCACCACGCCGGCCTGCGGGGTCGGCTCCAGCTCGGTCGCCTGCGGGCCGCAGGGTTCCGGCTTGCCCTACACCTATGCGCCCGGCACCGAGCAGAGCTACCTGTTTGCCGATGGCGTGCACCCGACCACCGCCACCCACGCCATCCTCGGCCAATACCTGACGGCCGAGCTGCAGGCGCCAGGGCAAATGTCCCTGCTTGCCGAAGCGCCGCTCGCCGCCATGGGGGCGCAAACCCGCGCCTTGCGCAAGCAGATGCTGCTGGATAGCCAGACCGGCGAAACGCGGATGTTCTTCAACATCGACGGCGCCCGCCAACGCTTCAAGGGTGGCGATTCCTCCCCGCGGGCCACCAGCAACAACGTCAATTTCACGCTGGGCGCGGACGTGCGTGCCACCGACCACCTGTCCGCTGGCGTCGCGCTGGGTGTCGGCCAGAACACCGCCGACATCTCCGGCGCCGGTGGCGGCTACAAGATGCAGGACATCAGCGCCCTCGGCTACCTGACCTGGCACCAGGGCGGCGGCTACGTCGGCGGCTACGCGAACGTCGGGCAGTCGAACTTCAAGGACATCGAGCGCAGCTTCGACATCGGTACGGCACGGCTCACCCAAACCGGCAAGGCCGACGGTTCGCACCTCGGCGCCGGCCTGACCGGCGGCTGGTGGTTCGACTTCGGTGCCTTGAGCACCGGACCGTTTGCCACCGTCGAATGGAACACGGTCAAGGTCGGCGGCTACCGCGAAAATGGCAACGACAGCACGGCCATGTGGTTCGGTCGCCAGCAGCGTGACGCGCTGGTGACGACCCTGGGCTGGCACCTCCAAGGCCACTGGCAGACCGGCAACATGGTGATGTCGCCTTATGCGGCGCTGGCCTGGAACAACGACAGCAAGGCCGATCGGCGCCTGGTCAGTGCCGGCCTGAACAGCATGAACGGCACGTTCGAATTGGCCGGCTTCATGCCGGACAAGAGCTGGGGCACGGCTGAACTCGGCGTATCGGCGCAACTGACGCCCACCATCAACAGTTGGTTCGGCTACAGCGGCCACTTTGGCGACGACAGCCAGAAATACAACAACATCAACATGGGTTTCCGCTTCGTGTTCTGACCGGCCGCGACCGGGGCGCGGCCCAGGGGCAAGACACATGCCGGGCGGACGCGGGTCGTGGCAGAATTTCGTCACCGATTCTTGACTGCCATGTCGCCAACATGATGTCCCGACCTCGGCTCGCCCGGGCTGGACGTAGCAGCAAGTCTTTACCTGCACTGGGTTTGGCGAGCTACACTTGCATTCCGATCCGAGGAGAACGTGCGCATGAAGACGATGCACCAACAATTGATCCTGGCCACCCTGGTGGCCGCGGCGCTGGGCCTGAGCGCCTGCAACAAGAACGAGAATCCACCTGCTGACACTGGTACGCCGCCGCCCGCGATGTCCGCGCAGCCGGCCATGCCGCCGGTGACCGAGCCGCCTCCGATGGCCCCGGCTTCCACCACCATGGCACCGATGGCACCCGCTTCCACGGGATCAGTGCACTAAAAGCTCGCTGCTGCACAGGCACATGAACCGTCGGCGGGGCCCCGCCGACGGTTTTTGTGTGCCCGAAAAATACCCGCCGCCCTTTCGCACCGCGGCGCAAATCGCGACAATGGCCTGTCGCGAGGCGCCTCCGCCTGAAACCCGCAACGCCTGGCGTTGCCCCGGGCCCCACTGCCGTGCGCCCGCGACGCCCCATCCGTCTGGAGGATTGCCGCGACCATGTCGTCCACACCCACGATCATCTACACCCTCACGGACGAAGCTCCGTTCCTTGCCACGCAGTCCCTGCTGCCAATCGTCGCCGCGTTCGCGCGCACGGCAGGCATTGCCATGGAGACACGCGACATCTCGCTGGCCGGGCGCATCATCGCCAAGTTCCCGGAATTGATCGATGCCTCGAAACAGGTTCCCGACGAGCTGGCCGCGCTGGGTGCGCTGGCGCTCACGCCCGAGGCCAACATCATCAAGCTGCCGAACATCAGCGCCTCGATGCCGCAGTTGAAGGCCGCGATCAAGGAATTGCAGGCCCAGGGCTATGCGCTGCCGGATTACCCGGACAACCCGGCCGACGCCGCGCAAAAGGACGCCAAGGCACGCTACGACCAGGTCAAGGGCAGCGCGGTCAACCCGGTGCTGCGCCAGGGCAATTCCGACCGCCGCGCGCCACCCTCGGTGAAGAGCTACGCACGCAAGCATCCGCACAAGATGGGCGCATGGAGTGCGGACTCGAAGACCCACGTGGCGCACATGGACGATGGCGACTTCTACGCCAGCGAGCAGTCCGCCACCGTCGCCGCCCCCACCACGGTGAAGATCGAGTGGTTCGGCAAGGACGGCGCGAACACAGTCCTGCGGGACGGGATCGCGCTGCAGGCCGGCGAGATCATCGATGCCGCGGTGATGTCGCGCCGCGCGCTGGCCGCCTTCATCGATGCACAGATCGCCGACGCCAAGGCCCACGGCGTGCTGTTCTCGCTGCACCTCAAGGCCACCATGATGAAGGTGTCCGACCCGATCATGTTCGGCATCGCGGTGGGCGAGTTCTATCGGGACGTGCTGGCCAAGCACGCCGCCGTGCTCAAGCAGGCGGGCTTCAACCCGAACAACGGCATCGGCGACCTGTATGCGCGCCTGGGCAGCCTGCCTGCCGAAACGCGCGCGGCCATCGAGTCCGACATCGCGGCCGAGTACGCCAGGCGCCCCCAGCTGGCCATGGTGAATTCCGACAAGGGCATCACCAACCTGCACGTGCCCAGCGACGTCATCATCGACGCCTCGATGCCGGCGATGATCCG
>Ga0134126_10009889_pt1 | contig 12019 bp, 15 predicted proteins | sample KB31752_FD_96881 | JGI IMG/M metagenome (GOLD analysis project Ga0134126, IMG submission 96881) | Terrestrial soil microbial communities with excess Nitrogen fertilizer from Kellogg Biological Station, Michigan, USA - KB3-175-2 | ecosystem: Environmental > Terrestrial > Soil > Unclassified ...
CACTTCGCGCACCGCCGACAGGGACGTATTCAGTCCGCCGTCGAAGAGGATGAAGACCAGCGCGGCCGTGCCCAGGCGGAAGGCGAACCCGTAGTTCTCGAACGCGATGCCGCCAATCCCCTCGGATCCGGCGAGCATCCCGATCACCAGAAACAGCAATGCCACCGGGAGCGAGAACCGCTCGGTGGCACGGCTGAACAGGACGCTCACCGCGAGCAGGATGCCAACGGTGGCGAGAAAGACCGCGGTCGCGAGCGGCTCGGTGACAGGCATGGCGACGCTGTCGGAGTGGAAGATGGACGCTGCACGGCGAGAGACGAATCTGTCGCCGTCACTCGATCGCGGGCAAGCTGCCATGCACCGCCAGGCAACCACGTTCCGCTATGATCGTGACTGCATGCCTTCGCTATTGAGAATCCACAGGGCGACGATTCGCCCCCTCTCGACGCGGTATTGGAGCTCTGTTGGCGCGCCAACTGAACTTTAACCAGTTTGCAGGCGTGAATGTACCGTTGCAAGCGCGGACAGGACAGCAAGCGCTTCTCAAGACTCGACGCTACCGTCCCGACATTGCGCGCGCATACAGGTGCGATTGAAATTCCAGTCCCGCACCTGAAGTCCTCTCATCGGGAGCACCACATGGATCATCATGTCTGAGACGTCGCCGCCAATGCTGCGCGTGCACGGCTTCGGCATGTCATTCGACGGCTTCAGTGCCGGCTTCGATCAAGACCTCGAGCATCCGCTCGGCGGCGGCGGCGAGGCGCTGCTCACCGGGCTCAACCTGCCGGGCCTGGGCTGCAAATGCCCCGTGTGCACTATGGGCGCGCGGGCCATGCACGTCACGCTGCTACGGCGTGCGTGAATCTTCCAACTGACTGATGGGGACCACATGGACGAAAAGACACTGTTCACGAACCACTGGACGAGAGAGGCGGAGACGACGCACAAGGTGCTGGACCGGATTCCGGAGAGATCCTCCTACCGTCCCGATCCCAGGTCGCGCACTGCGCAGGAGATCGCCTGGCAGCTCGTGTGCGAGGAGAAGATGATCGTCGAGGCGCTGGAGAACGGGACGGCCGCATGGGCGCCGCCCGCCATGCCGGCGACGATGCAGGAGATACTGGACGCCTATGACCGCCAGAGCGCCGACATTGCCAGGCGCTGGAAGGCGCTGCCGGGAGCACGCTGGGAGGGTGAGATCGAATTCTTCGGCAGCAAGCGCCCCGCGTCGGCGATGGCGTGGAGCTTTCTGTTCGACATCGTACACCACCGCGGGCAGATCTCGACGTATCTGCGGCCGATGGGGTCCACCGTCCCGCAGATCTACGGGCCGAGCGGGGATGAACCGTGAGCCGGATTGGTGGGCAATCCATGGCGCTGCTGATGGCAATGCTGATCGCAAATGCCGGCGCGTTGTCAGCGCAGTCCACCGATCAGCTACACACGGACTGGGCTGACCTGGCCCGCTACCGCGATGCGAACGCGCAACTGGGGGCACCGCATCCGGGCGAGCAGCGCGTCGTGTTCATGGGCAATTCGATCACCGACGCGTGGGCGCAGTACTTCGACAGCATGTTTCCGGGCAAACCCTATGTGGGACGGGGCATCAGCGGGCAGACCACACCCCAGATGCTGGTGCGGTTCCGACAGGATGTGATCGCGCTCAACCCCAGGGTCGTGGTGATTCTGGCAGGGACCAACGACATCGCCGGCAACACTGGTCCCTCGACGCTGCAGATGATCGAGAACAATCTGGCCTCAATGACCGAACTGGCGCAGGCGAACGGCATCAAGGTGGTGCTCAGCTCCGTGCTCCCGGTCTTCGACTACCCTTGGGCGAAGGGACTCGAGCCGGCGCCGAAGATCGTCGCGCTCAACGTGTGGATCAGGGACTATGCCGCAGCACACGGTGCGATCTATCTCGATTACTACAGGGCGGTGTCGGATGAGCGAGGGGGGATGCGCTCGGACCTTTCGACCGACGGCGTCCATCCGAACGAGGCGGGTTATCGCGTGATGGCGCCGCTGGCGGAACAGGCGATCGAGCGGGCGCTGAAGAGGCGGAGGTAGGGCGACGGGCGAACTACAGCTCGAGTTCAGCAGCCAGACGCGACGGAGCTCGGTTTCACCACGCCGCAGTGAGCGACTCGCGTACAGTTGCTCGCTGCGCCACAAGGTCCTGTTGGCCCGGCGTGAGCATGACCACACCCCAGCCACGACTCGGATAACCGAGTGTTGCGAAGATCTTGTTCGCGACTCGAAAATCTGGATGCCCCATGTGCGACGACTCGACAGCCGCGGGCAGGCTCAACGCGAGGCGGCGAAATTCGGCGGCGGTCATGCTCCGTGTCGGAATGGTGTACCGGGTGGGATCGTGCGGCTTCGCATCCAGCGGTTGAACCAAGTTTGCAGGCATTTCGCTCGCGGCGCCAGTTCGTTGCGATCTGGCTGGAGCGGCAAAGCGAAGGCCGAGTGTTCTTCACACGTGTTGCCGATCCTGCCGGATTACAGACTATCACCCATCATCCCGGCAGTTCAGACTCGCGATCTCCGCAAGCGCGGTGTGAGCGAGAAGCGCGAGCCGCACGTGCGTGTGTGGAGGTGATGCCACTCCCGCCACGCCGAATCGTCGGGCGTCGGATCAGCGCAGGGAGCCTGCGACCACGGTGTCCTGAACTCATTCCGCAATGTCCCGAACGACGCGGCAAGGGTTGCCCACCGCAAACACTCCGGCGGGGATGTCGGGCGTGACGACACTGCCTGCACCGATGACGGCGCGCGGGCCGATCGTGACGCCCGGCAGGATGATGGCGCCACCACCAACCCACACATCGGCCCCGATGTCAATCGGTTTCCCGTATTCTTCGCGGCGTCGGGCCGCGGCAGCAAGCGGGTGCAGCGGCGTGTAGATCTGGACGGCGGGACCAAAGAGACTGAAGTCGCCGATGCGCACCGGGCACACGTCAAGCACGACACAGTTGAAGTTGAAGAAGACGCGTTCGCCAAGGTAAATATTCTCGCCGTAGTCACAGTAGAACCGCGGCTGCATCCAGACGGTCTCGCCGCCACTGCCAAACAGGTCGCGGAGGATCGCTCGCCGCTGCTCGGTCTCGGCCTCACGCGTGGTGTTGAGCGCGTGACACAGATCGCGCGCGCGGGCGCGCCGCGCGACGAGCTCGGGATCGAGGGGATCGTACAGGCTGCCGGCCAGCATCTTGTCACGTTCGGAAAGCATGATGGCGGGTGAAGGTTTCCGGGGTCAGGCTGCCGTGCAGACAGCGGCCCCGTCGGTGATGCGAGCTGCAGTGAGGGCGTTCAACTTGATGGCTTGCGTCATCGGTGTGTGCTTCGAAGGTGCTCGCGAACAGGAGGCGACGATTCCGATTGCGAGGATCAGCCGCTTCGCAGTGCAACGCCGCAACACGATCTGAAGTAGCAACGGTTGAGTTGAAAGAATCCTGGTCCGCCCAACGCCCGAAATCACGCGCAAGCGAATCAGATGAGAGCGCGCGGCGAAGCCGCCGCTTCCATAGCTCCCCCGTCGGATTCAACGATCGTCATGCGCCAGCCAAAGAGGTGGTGGACGATCATCGGTCGATCAAACCGGGGAGACGGTTGAGCGTGGCGACATAGGAATCATGATCGTATGGGCGATTGTCGCGGATCATCACGCTCATCTCCTGAAGAAGCGCGGCCGAGATCCAGCGCATCGCTTCACCCTCGGCAATGCCATCGCGCTGGAGGCGAGCCAGGGTCAGCGCGGTCTCGGGCGGGTCATTGTTGGCAATCTGATCGAGAACGGTCTCGCGTAAAACCCGTTCAACTTCCGGACTGGCGCGCTCTGACATGTCGAAATGCGTGTTGGCGTATGACGCTCCGTGTGTTCTCTCCCTGTGACCGGCGCCTGTTCCAGTTTCACGATCTGATTCCTCTTTTAGTCCGGCCCCTTTTACGCTTTTCAGGTCGGCCGATGAATAGCTGACATTCGTCGGGGTCCGGTGTGAATTGGCCCATGCCTCGACGCCTGCTGCGCGATGCTCGCACGTTGGCCCCGGCCGCGCAAGAAGAGAAGCGGCGGACGGCGATCCGCTTGCGCCAGGACGGCGAGACTTTCGTCGCGATTGGTGCGCTGCTCGGGGTGCACTACATGACCGTGAGCGGCTGGTGGCACCGCTTCGAGGCCGGTGGTCTCGAGGCGATCGCCGCGCAACGCCGCGGGCGCCGGATGGGGACGCAGCGCACGTTGACGCCGGCGCAGGAGCGCACCCTTCGGCGGCTCGTGGCCGACCAGACGCCGGATCAGCTGCGGATGCCGTTCGCGCTGTGGACTCGCGCGGCAAGACGCCCGTGCCTGAGGTCGTGGCGCGCCGGAGCCAGAGAAACTACCGTCCGACCAGCCCTCGGCTACACTCGCCGAAGCCATGCCGACGATCAAGGGCATCCCCGGGCCGCATCGTCTGTTCTTCTGGAGTTTCGACTGTGCCGAGCCCACCCATGTCCATGCCCAGCGTGAGCGGGCCACGTGCAAGTTCTGGCTTGATCCTGTGGTGCTGGCGGCCAATCACGGCCTCACGCCGCGGGATCTCACGGCCGTGCGACGCATATTTTGGAACACTGAACCCGCATTCTGGAGGCCTGGCGTGAGCACTGCGGCGCACCCGGGTAGCGACCCGCGCGTGAAGGCGATCGAGGTGACCGCGGATCTCATCATCGCACATCTGGTGGATGGCCGCACGATCAGTGTGCCGCTCGCCTGGTCGTGGCGGCTCTCTGACGCCACGCCCGACCAGCGTGCGCACTACGAGATCATCGGCGACGGCACGGGTGTGCACTGGCCGGCGATCGACGAGGATATCAGCGTGCGCGGCATGCTGGAGCGGACTCTCGCTCCTCGCCCCGCCGGTCGATAGCGTCGGATGCGCGCACGCCCTGCTCGTGTTGGATGTGTGGCAAACCGCGGCGTTATCAGCGAGAACTCTCCGTGCACGAGCAGCGGGCCCTGCTGCCCGGCAACGCCTGTGTTCAGCTGCATGGCGGCCAGGTTGGAGCCTTACTCGCGCGAGGAACGCTGTGCCGCCATGTCAGCTGCGAAGACTCGTTCGGCGGTGTTGCGCTCAGGCGGGGAGGCGGGACGGTAGCGGTGCTCGACGAAGCGCGTCCATCCTGCCTTGGACTTCGACTCGACAACCCAGTGGAACCCGCCGTCGGGCGCCGGCCAGTACGCCATCCGCGCCCGGCCCGCCGGCATCTCAGCCTCGAAGCCAATCGCTTCCGGGTGAAGGTCGCTGACATCCCCGAGCACTCCGGCCGAGTGCTTCCCGTCGGACGTGAAGGACCAGAAGCATACGTCCCCGTCCGCCCCAACCCCGATAAGCGCCCGCTCTTCGTACGACGCGCCGGCACCGGGAGGCCCAAACTCCCACCGCACGTCCAGCTGCAGGTATCGTCCGGCGAGCACCGGCGCAATCGCGCGGTAGCAGCGCACCGGCCCCCGCGGCGATTCCGCTTCTGCGAGCCACGTACCGTGCAGCGGCGCGAAAGGCCCGAGCTTCCCACGTCCCTTCTTCCAGAGCCTTGCCATAGAGGTTCTCCCGTCCGCCGAACGCTGAGTTCACCGGCAAGCGCACATCACAAGATGCGGCGGTGGAGTCGCTGCGTTCAATAGCGCGCTTGTCCGGTGCAACGATTCGTTAGCCCGGCGGCGCAGCGATGGTTGGATCAGCACGACTCGACTCCCGCATGCGCGATGCGCCAGCGGCCAGCCAATCGGACATACACGAGCTGCAGGACATTGGGCTCATCGCGAGCGGGGCACCACCGGGCCTCGGCGTCGTACTCGACGAGGAGTGTATCGGGCCCGCGGTGGCTCCCCCACACAGGACGCAACGTCTGGGCGACCACGCGGGCTGTGCGGGGCTCGGTGCGGCCGAATGTGAGCGCCCATACGACCGGCTGTGGAGCGGTGCTGAGGTGCACGAGCGCGAGGGAGTCGGCGGCGGCTCCGTGGCTGACGAAGGCGCGTGCCAGATCGGTCTGCCGGCCCCAGACGGCGGCGGCGATGAGGTGGGTGCGTCGAACGTCGTAATGCACGGCGAAGCCGAGGACCACGAGGCCCAGCACCGCGATGCCGAGAATGCGGAGCAGCCGATTCATCGATGCCTCCGTGCCAGGCTAACGCCGAGTTCACCCGCAAGCGCTCACTCGCCAGGCGCAAGGATGCTCGCTTGAATGCGATCTCGCCAGGCGCTCACCTGGTTGCCCGGTCGCGCTTGGGATCTGGCTCCACTTTCGTTGACACTCTGTGTTACGCCGCTTGGCGTTCGAAGGCAAGAGGCGAGTGATACTCCAGTGCCGAATGCATGCGCACCAGGTTGTAGTAGCGGATGTATCCGCGGAGCTGACCCCGCAGCTCTCGCGCGCTCCTGAAGTGCACGCCCCGCGTGAGCTCCGCCTTGAGCGAGTGAAAGAACGACTCCATGTGCGCGTTGTACTCCGGCCCCCGTGTGCTGGCGCTCTGCATCAGTCCCAGCCCCTTCACGCACGCCTGGAACGGTGCCGCCATGTATTCCGAGCCGGGGTCGCTGTGGAAAATGACCCCGCACACTCCCGCGCGCGGGTGCCGCGGCCCTGATCGTGGCATCGGTGACACCCCAAGCTGGTTAGGTGGAAGTGTCTACAAAAGTAGTGCAAGTACCGCTGTCAGTTGCAGCGCTCGTTAGCCAGCGGCGTCGAGATGCACATCCTGGCTCACGTCCGCCCATCACTGCGCCGCTCGGGCATTCCGCGGATGTCTCGCCAATACTCCAGCCGAACGTCCGGGTCGATGTCAACGCCAACCCGCTCGCCGTAAAGTCGATCTGCGCCGTCCTTGCGCGGCCCGGAGATCCAGTAGGCTTCACCCGTTGCAACGTCATAGAAGTTCGACTTAAACCCGCCACCCTTCAGGCTCTGAAACGTCCGGCCCTGGTAGTAGATCGTCTTGCCGGTTTTCGAGAACGAAACGCGTCCGATACGCGCCGGGCCGGTCAGGCCGCCGGCCTTGCACTCGATGTACATGATGCGTGCCTTCATAAGCATGTCGGCTGGCTAGCGCTCGAGTTAGCCCGCGAACGAATCAAATAAAAGCGAGCGAAGCGAGCCATCCATAGCTCGTTCGTCGGGCTCAACGATCGTTAGCCGGCAGGCGCATCGATCTCGACAAGCGCCTGTGACTCGCGGACGAACTCGCGCAGGGGTTGCGGCACAACGGTGAAATCCATCGCCCCAATATTGAATCGTCAGGTCTTCATGCGGCCACCGAAGCCAACGGTGCTCGTACCGATGCGAAGGAGAGACTACATCAAACTCGTCGTAGAGCGCCTCGGCGGAAGGGTTAGCGGCGATTCTTCTGACCACACCGATATCGAGTGCCAACGGATCAACCTCAGAACAGACGAGATCGAGGTCGATGTACCCTCGTTGACGATCACCCGCGCGCACGTTCAGTCGAAAGCTCGCGCGCCGATGATCTAAGCAAATTGACCGAACCAGGGCATCGTGAATGTTGACGTTTCGAACGAACTCCTGGACGCGGGACGGCAGTTGTGGAAGAATGCGATCGCGCTCAGCGAGGAACGCGACTTCCGCCGCATTGCAGTCTTCGTCCGAAAGATCGCCTGAGTGCCAGGCCTTGGTTAGAAAGCGCATCGCTGCCACTTGAGAAGACATCAATCGCCAATGAAACGAACATATGTGTGAATTTGGCCGACGGCTTGTTCAACGAATGCGCACAGCTCGGTCAGGACCGCCGCCAACTCCGTATCCAGCGTCACGTGCCGAAGCGTGCGAAGCTCCTCGAGAAGCACCGGGATTTGACCTTGATTGAACACGGAATCTCCGTACGGATCGATGAAGCGCAGGCAGCAGGTGCCCGTGTGTTGACCGACGAGCGCGGCGCTACTGCGAACGTGCCACCATGGTTCGCCCTCTCGCACTGCGTGTTCGTCCTCGATCTGAACGCTGATTGGCATCGGTGCTGGGTTGCGGGCTAACGCAGAGCTAAGCGGCGAGCGACCGCTCGCTAGCAAGACGATGGCGAATACGAGATGCTATCGCCTGGCGCTCAACCACGATGACTTCCATAGTTCTCGCGCTCGTCCGCTTCAGCGTTTGGTGAGGCAGCATGTGCATTGACGCGTCCAGTGCTACGGTGGATCATGAGGTCCGCACCTACGCCGCCCAGAGCCGAAAGACCTGACCAGATAGGAATCTGCGCCCAAAGACCGAAGTCTGGTGAGCTCCTCGCTCGCATAATCACGACACCACACAATGCTGTGAACAGGTATAGCGGTGCAGTTCGACGTACGTGTGAGACCAGCCCCGCTTCGAGCCAGCCACGGCGTCGTAGCCAGAGGCCAGTTAACGCATACACGAGGGCTCCCGCCAGCAAGGCCGGGACAATGTTGATCTCGAGATCGACGACGTTGGGACTCCTAACGGACCGCGGTAAAGCATTCATGGCCTCAATCGTTGCTCCACTTAACACAAACGCTGCGACGATGCCTGCCGGAAGCATGACGCAATAGGCGAGGCCCGCGCGGACGCTTACGGGAGTGCGCATTTGTCGTCCTGATGAGAAGGCGGTTGCTGCCTAACGTCCAGTTAAGCGGCGGGCGAATCATGCAAAAAGCGAGCGAAGCGAGCACTCCTTAGCTCGCCCGACCGCTTCAACGTTCGTTAGAGGGCGGGCGATCGAAGGTTTACGGGCAGTCTGGAACGGTAGAAGGCGGCGCACCAGGCGGTGGATCGACGTGCCCATGTAGCACGACCCGCAGTCGCGCGGTGTTCGGAGGCGGCACCTTCGATTCCAGGACCAGCTCTTCGTGTGCAAAATCGCCGGACATACCGGCCGACTGGTCATTCAGATAGAAGTCTGCGAACGCGAAGCATCGCCGGCTCAGATCCGTCCAGGCGGTATCGGAGTGAGGCACCTTAGCCAGGTGGACGATGAGCCGGTAGGTCGAATCTTTGACTTCTCGGCGAAGGAAGACCCAGCGGTACGCGATATGGGTTGGCCGCTCGACCCATGCATCGGTCACTCGAAGGTCAACGGTACGGCTCGCGGACACGACGGCTGGTGTGACTACGAGCGACGAGACGAAGACACCGCGCCGACTGGCGTCACTCGAGCTCGATGACCTCCAATCAGACGAGTACGTCTCGTCGATCGCCCGAGACACCAAAAACCATCCGGCCACCCAGAGCGCGGCGATCGCGCCCAGCACAGCCAGGAATGTACAGCGACGTCTCCATAGCGTGTCGCGCAGTGTGGTCAAGCCGCCTCCACAATGATGCGTGTCGCCATCTAACTCTCGAATTATGCAGCCATCTTATGCTGCGGAGCTGTGTGGATCACTGCATGTTCGCGCAGCATATTCTGCGTCCTCGAGACTGCGATCGCAAGCCAACTCGCGTCGGCGCCGCACTTTGAGTGACGACACAGCAATTGCTCGCGCACGTTACGCTGCTGACGCTCGCTGCATAACGTGCGCGATCGCTCATCGCGCGGCCGAGCATCGCCAACCACCATACCGGTCGCGGGTCTCCCTGTGCGCGCTCCGCGGCGCTGATCGCCCTTGATCACCACTCACCGCCTTACCACTCCTACCTCGCCTCCGCCACCTCCTGTGGCACGCCGCGATAGGCCGCTTGCAGTGTGTTCCCCAGTGCGCCAAAGAGGTTGGATCCCCAGCAGTACGCCTTGCCATCCGTGCTGACGCCGCACGCATGACGCTGGCCGGCGCTGATGCTCGCGAACGTCGTGCCGCCCTGTACGGCTTGCGGCGTGCTCCGGAGACCGTCACCGCCGCTGTAGGGACCGATGCCGAGTTGCAGATCGCTGTTCTCGCCCCAGCACCACGCCAATCCGCCTGTATCAATGGCACAGGTGAACTGGCTGCCGCTGCTGATGCGCGTGAAGGTGTGGCCACCGCTCACGAGCACGGGCGCGGCGGACGGCGCTCCGATGGTCCCGGCGCCGAGCTGACCGGCGGAATCGGCGCCCCAGCACCATGCCCGCCCGCCGGTATCCAGCGCGCAGGTGTGATCCACGCCGGTTGAAATCGACGACAGTGTGACGCCGGCCGGCAGCGCGACGCGAAGCGGCGCGGAACTGCATGGTGTGACCCCGTCCGGGCAGCGCGCTGTCGTGGGCGCGCCGAGTTGCGCGAGCGTATCCGATCCCCAGCAGTACGCGTCGCCGCTCACCGTGATGCCGCAGGTATGCTCGAACCCCGCGCTGAGCGTCGCGAATTCCGTGGGTGTTCCGGAATTCTGATCCGGAACGACGGGAATGGGCGTCGTGCTGTTCACGAAGCGGCCATCACCCAGTTGGCCGAATTGATCGCTTCCCCAGCACCATGCGGTGCGGTCACTCGCGATGCCGCAGGTATGCGCGCCACCGGCCGAGATGCTCGTGAACGTCAGCGCGCTGGTGACCAGTTTGGGCGGGGCGCCGGTGCCCTGCAATCCGTTCCCCAACTGCCCCAGCGTATTCTTTCCCCAGCACCAGGCCTGGCCATTGGTCGTGATACCGCATGCGGCGCTGTCGCCCGCACTCAGGGATGCGAATGAGAGGTCCGGCGCGAAGCGCTGCGGCGCGAGCGCGCACGGCTTGTTCGTGGCGTGCGTCGTACCAGTCGTGTCGAGCTGGGAGCGCGTGTCGCCAAAGCAGGTGGAATCCGCGCTGGCACCGAGCTGTCCCTCATCGTCGAGCCCCCAGCAGTATGCGCGTCCCTGCGTGATGAGCGCGCAGCTATAGTCGAGCCCCGCATCCATGGCGGGCGTGCCGCTGGCCACGTCCGCGAGAAACACTCTGGGCAGCACCACCACGTTCGCCGATCCGCTCGATCCTTCGGCGCTCGCGGTCACGACGGTGCTCCCGGCCCCGAGCGTGCGGAGCATGGCCGTTGCCGGACCTGACGCCGCTATCGCACCAAGCGCGGTGTTGGAGCTGGTCCAGTCGAATACCGCATTGCCCAGCGTGTCGCCGGTCGCGGCGATCGCCCTCGCGCTGAACAGCAGCGTGTCGCCTGCCACGAGCGTGTCCGGCGTCGGATTCACCACGATCGTCGTCACGGCGGCCACGGCGACGATGGTTGCCGACGCCGATTGATCACACGCCGTTGCCCGAATGACCACGCGCCCCGGTGCCCGCAGTTGCACCAGTCCCGTGCTGGTGACGGTCGCGATGGTCGTGTCCGAAGAACTGAACGCTACCGGCACATCGGAGCGCGCATTACCGGCGCGTCCCGTGACGACAGCGGTCAACTGAACCGCATCCGCCGGCCGCGTGGGAATGCGAATGCGCACCGTGTCCGTGGACGGCGACACGGCAACCTGCACCACCGGATTCGTAACATCGCAGACCGCGCCTGGATCAGTCGGATCATCGCCACTGCATGCCATCATGGCCGCGAGCGCGATGAGCCCGAGCCAGTGCACTGTGCCACGCATTCAGCTATCCCCCGGAGAAGTGACCGGCGGCCAATCTGGGGGGAGGGACTGACAGTGCGGCGCGCTCCGCTGCGCGTCGCTGCGCCGCGGGGAAGCGTCGCGCGAAGCGCGACTGCGGGAAGCGGTCGCCTGCGGCTCCCTGCGGGAAGTGGCCGGCCGCCGCAGACGGCGGCCTGGGTGGGAAGAGGGAATGGGGAATCGGTACGGCGAGCGTAGGGCGTAGTCGCAGCCGCCGGCCTGCGGCCCGGCGGCGCTTCCCACAGGGCGCTCCCGAAGGGAGTCACCCGCTTCCCGCAGTCGCGCTCCGCGCGACGCTTCCCGCAGATCGCCTTTGGCGACCGCTTCCCCGCGGCGCAGCGACGCGAAGCGGAGCGCGCCGCTAAAACTTTCTCCGCGCGCTGAACAACAGGCTCCGCGGCGCGCCCGGGGTCCGCTCGAGCACGTCCACGTATTTCGCCTGGAAGAGATTCGCCACCTTCACCTGCACGATCGTCCCCTTCACGTCGTAGCCCAGGCGCAGGTC
>Ga0134126_10009891_pt1 | contig 12017 bp, 10 predicted proteins | sample KB31752_FD_96881 | JGI IMG/M metagenome (GOLD analysis project Ga0134126, IMG submission 96881) | Terrestrial soil microbial communities with excess Nitrogen fertilizer from Kellogg Biological Station, Michigan, USA - KB3-175-2 | ecosystem: Environmental > Terrestrial > Soil > Unclassified ...
CTGATGCCGGTGGATCCGATCCTGCGCGCGCAGTTCCGGCTGGCGCTCTATCGCATCGAGCGCGACTGGTATGCTCTGGCGCAGGCCATCGACGAGGATCACGACAAGAAGCACGTCGCCAGGAATCGCAAGATCCTGCGCGATGCCATCCTGCAAAGCGCAGACGTATTCAAGGTCAAGCCGTACTTTCTGAGCGATGAGTTCTCGCTGGTGGATGCCAGTATCGCGCCGATCCTCTGGCGCCTGCGTCGCTACGAGATCGATTTGCCGCCGCAGGCGCAAGCGCTGTCGCGCTACGCGGCGGGCATCTTCGCCCGCCCCTCGTTTCGCTCCAGCCTCTCGGATGCCGAGCACGAGATGAGGGCCGATTGATGGCTGGGAGTTCCAGCGGGTCCGGTGGCGGGCCCGGCAGCGGGCCCGGCGGCGCGCGACGCGCGGCCATTCCGCGCCGGCCCTATCTGCTGCGCGCGATGCACGAGTGGATCAGCGACAGCGGTTACACCCCGCACGTGATCGTCGACGCCCTGCAGGAAGGCGTCGAGGTGCCGCAGGCCTATGTCAAGGAAGGCAAGATCGTACTGAATGTGTCGACCTCGGCGACACAGCGGCTGCAGTTGAAGAACGATGGCGTGCAGTTCGATGCGCGCTTTTCCGGCATCGTGCATCACGTGAACGTGCCGATTCAGGCGATTCTCGGCATCTACGCGCGCGAGACCGGCGAGGGCATGGTGTTCTCCGAGTCCGATCCCGAGGGACCCTCGCCACCATCCGATCCGTCCGATCCGGGCCCGGGCCCGGAAACGCCGTCGCCGGAGACCCCCGAGGGCCGGCGCGCGAAGTTCACCGTCGTCAAGTAGCGAGCGCGTGCAGCGCGCCCGCGGCGGCGATGGCGTGCGTTCACATCACGCCCTGCAGCCACTCGAGCGGTCTTCCTGCGCCTGCGGCGAGCAACGCATCGAAACGCACGCTCAGGCGCGCAAGCTCCGGACGGCGGGCGAGCAGGTGCCGCGCTGTGAGGTGGAGGCGCTGCCGCTTGCCGGCACCGATGCTCGCCGCGGCGCCGCCGAAGCGATCGCTCGAGCGCAGTCGCACCTCGGCGATCACCAGCAACTGACCCCGCTGCGCAACGAGGTCGAGCTCTCCGCCCCGCCAGCGGTAGTTGCGCAGCAGGATGCGAAAGCCGGCCTGTTGCAGCAGCTGCGCGGCGCGTTCCTCGGCCTCGGCGCCCACTGCGCGACGATCCGGCGAATGTTCGATCGGCACGCGCTGCAGGTTGCACGCGCGCTGGGCGATGCGCGATCCGTCAAACCCGCGCGTTCGTGCAGAAAACGTCAGGTCAGGGCGCCAGCGGTGCCGAGGGTGCGGCGGGCGGGCCGGCCGCGCCGGTGGTAGCCGGCCCGACGGCACCGCTCGAGGGGGGCAGCGGGCGCGGGTTGCCATTGCGATCCACGCGTACCCAGATCAGCTCGCGCTGGATGCGCCGATCGGCGTCGAAGTGCAGCTGGCCGGTCAACCCGTCGATCTGCACGGCCGACGGGGTGCCATAGGGCGTCGACATGGCGAGCATCAGCTGGCAGGCGTCGTAGCCAAAGGCAAAATACCGGCCGCGCCAGGCGACGCGATTGCCCCAGCTTTGGGACATGCTGTCGCGCAGTTCCGCCAGGCCCGTCTGAGCGCTGATCATCCAGGGCATGTCGGCATACATCAGACCGGCGATGTCGCTGTTGGAGTCGCGTGTGTCGGGCTCGTAGGCCTCGGCAATCGAGTACTTGGGGATATCGCTCGCGTAGGCGTAGCCCAGCTGCGGCATGATGAGCCGCGCGTTCAGCGCACTGGAGGTGACGATGAACACGAACTCGATGTCTCCGCGGTGGCGCGGCTCGAAATTGAACTTCGTGCCGAGCGCGCGCTCCAGACGCTGGTTGCGCTCCTGGCTCTGATCGATGCCGAGCACCGCGCGCAGCTCATCGCCATAATCCTGCTGCTGCGGATCATAGGTGGGAGCTGCGATCAGCGTGCCGCCGCCGAGCGTGAGCGCGCGCGAGAAGGCGTTGGCGACGCGCGTGCCCCAGTCATTGCGCGGCACCAGCATGATGCCGCGGTGATGTCCGTCAGCCAGGATGCGCTGCGCCGCGAGCTGCGCCTCCTGCTCCGGTGAGAGCGCGTCCTGAAACATGCCCGCTGGGGCGCTCTGTCCATCGGGAAGAAAGTTGAGCGCGAGCATCGGCACGTTCCCGGGGCCCTGTGCGGCGACGCTGGCCACCGCGTCGGGCACGAGTGGTCCGACGATGAAGGTGCTGCCGTTGCTGCGTGCCTGCGCGAGCGCCTGGGTGGCCGGCATCGCCGCCGTATCGTAGAGATGCACCTGCGGTCGCGCAGCCGCGGGCAGCTCGTAGAGCGCACTGAGAAAGCCGTCGCGCACCGTCACGCCATCGGCGCCATAGGGGCCGCTCAACGGCAGCAGCAGTGCCACGTGCGCTCCGGGCGCGCTGACCGCCAGCGGCGCCGGAAAGGCCTGATCGAGAATCGTCTGGCCCGGATGATTCGGGTAGCGTGCGCGCCAGCGCGCCGCGAGCGTTGCGCTGTTCAGTGACAGCGAGCGTGATGGCGCCGCGGTGGCGCCCAGCTCGAGCCAGCCGCGGATCAACATATCGGTGCCGGGCCGCGTCGTCAGATCCACGCCGCGCGCGCGTGCCTGCAGCAGCTCATCGAGCAGCGCGCGGCGCCGCTGCACGCGCTGCGCATCGCCGCCGGCATACTGTTCGGAGGCGATTTCCGCGCGAATGCCGTCGACTGGCCGGGCCGCCGCGAACGCGATGCGCATTTTCAGCGAGTAATAGTCGAGCGCCGCTGCGGCGCCGACCGCGGCCGGCAGGGCAGAGATCTGCCGCCACGCGAGCTGCGCCTGATGCAGCTGATAGGACACCTGCGCGTCGAGCAGTTCGCGCTGGTAGTGCTGCGCGGGGGCAAGCGGTTCGACGATCGTGCGCAGGACGCGCCGGGCGTCGGCCGGCCGCTGGGCGGCCAGCCACTCGCGCGCCGCAGAGAGCAGCAGCTGCGCACGGGCCGCGACGTCGTGCACGGCCTCGCCCTCGTAGGCCAGCGCGGCCTGCGCGTGATCGCCGCGGCTGGCCAGCTGCGCGGCGCTCGGCGCGGCGGGCGCTTCGCTGGGCGGCGGCGGCAGGCTCACGCAGGCTGCCAGCGTCACCGCCGCCACGAACAGAATCCACAGTCGCATTTTAGGTGGCATCATGCGCGTCCCGGCACGCCCAGGATGAATTGGGAATGCGATTATAGTGGCTCGTCGCGATCAGGTCCGCGCTGCAGAGCAAGCCGCGAGCGGCGCTCAGCACCACGCACGCGGCCGGCTCGATGTGGTCGCAACGCCGATCGGTAATCTTGCCGATCTGACCCCGCGCGCGCGCGAGGCGCTGGCGGGGGCCGATCTGGTGGCCGCGGAGGACACCCGCCACACCGGTGCGCTGCTGCGCGTGCTGGGCATTCAGGCGCATCTGCAATCGCTGCACGACTACAACGAGAGCGCGCGCGTGCAGGAGTTGATCGAGCGCATGCAGTCGGGCTCGATCGTTGCCCTGGTCAGCGATGCGGGCACGCCGCTGGTGTCGGATCCGGGCTATGCGCTGGTGCGCGCGGCTGCGGCGCAGGGCATTCCGGTGCGCGCGATACCCGGTCCCTCGGCGCTGACCGCGGCCCTGAGCATCGCAGGGCTGCCCACCGATCGCTTCGTGTTCGAGGGCTTTCTACCGGCCCGCGCCGCCGCGCGGCGCGCGCGCCTGCTGGCGCTCGCGGCCGAGCCGCGCACGCTGGTGTTCTTCGAGGCGCCGCATCGCATCGCCGCCACACTGCGCGATCTGGCGGCGCTGTTGGGGAGCGAGCGGCGTGCCGTGATTGCACGCGAGCTCACCAAGGTTCATGAGAGCGCACATCGTGGCGAGCTCGGCGTGCTGCTGAGCTCGCTCGACGCAGAGCCAAACATGGCGCGCGGAGAGATCACGTTGATCGTTGCAGGCGCGAGCGATGAGTTTGCGGCGCAGGAGCGGGCGGACCCACAGGCCGATGCGCAACCCGATGGCGATGTCGGATCGGGGCGCGCAGGGCAGGCGGCGCAGGCGGCGCACGCAGCGGAAAATCCGCGACGGGCGCTGCTCGGCCAGGCGCTGCGACTGCTGCTGGCGGAGCTGCCGCCGGCACGTGCCGCCGCCATCGCCGCGCAGCTGACGGGGATACCGCGGCGCGAGGTCTATGCGTTGGCCCAGCGCCTGCGGGGTGCAAATGAGGTTGAGCCGTCCTCCTGAAGCCAGTATCGTGCCGCCCGCGAGGAGCCGGCCGGGCAGTCGCTGTGGGGATGGAAACTCGTTTTCAGCTCCATGGAGGAAAGTCCGGGCTCGGCGGGCAGGGTGCCAGGTAACGCCTGGGGGGCGCGAGCCCACGGAAAGTGCAACAGAGAGCAGACCGCCAGGCGCCGGAAACGACGCCCGGTAAGGGTGAAACGGTGCGGTAAGAGCGCACCGCGTGCGTGGTAACACGCGACGGCACGGCAAACCCCACCCCGAGCAAGGCCAAATAGGGAAGTCGCAGTCGCCTGTGGGCTGCAGCGTGAGCCCGCGCGTGCTTCCGGGTAGGCCGCTTGAGGCGTGCGGTGACGCACGTCCCAGAGGAATGGCTGCTCTCGACAGAACCCGGCTTACAGGCCGGCTCTTCGCCTCTCACTCACCCGTATTCGAGCTTTAGGGTTCAACTACCTGATCCCTAAAGAGTCATTAATCCGTCTCCCGTCCCACCTGAGCTTTAGGGCTGTAAGTCCCTACAGCTACTGAAAAAATTACTGTCGGAAACCGTTGACATGCCGGCGTTTGCGTTCCTATAGTGGTGCCAAGTGGGAAAAGGTGGGAGGGAATGGGTCGCAATGGCCCTCAATTCCCAGGTCAATGTTCCGCGGCGCAGCAAAAATCACCCTGGATGACAAAGGTCGCGTGGTCGTACCGGCGCGCTACCGCGAGCGGCTGGTGGAGCGCTCGCAGGGCCAACTGGTGGTGACGGTCAACCTGGACGGCGCCTGCCTGCTCATCTACCCGCTGACCGATTGGGAGCAGGTGGAGCGACGCATCATGGAACTGCCGACCTTCAACGAAGACTCGCGTCGGTTGCAGCGCATCATGGTCGGTCATGCCACGGATCTGTCGCTCGACGGGCACGGACGCATGCTGCTGCCCCCGGAACTGCGCGAGCTCGCCAAGCTCAATCGTCATGCGGTGCTGATCGGCCAGGGGGCGCGCTGCGAATTGTGGGACGAGTCGCGGTGGAACGAGCGGCGCGATGCGTGGCTCGCGACCGAAACCTCAGCTGCCAATCTGCCCGCGCAGCTCGATTCGCTGTCGTTGTGAGGCCGCGGCTGCGCATGTCAGAGGGGGGACGCATTGGATGAGCACACGCCGGTGCTTCTCGAGGAGGTGCTCGCAGCGCTGGCGGTCCGCCCCGCGGGGCTGTATGTCGATGCGACCTTCGGTCGTGGCGGTCACAGCGCGCGCATCCTCGCGGCGCTCGGTGCGCAGGGGCGGCTCGTGGCGCTCGACCGCGATCCGGCGGCGATCGCGGCGGGGCAGCTGCGCTTTGGCCAGGAGCCGCGTCTGCGCCTGGTGCAGGCCGACTTTGCGCAGCTGGCCGGTGCGGTGCGCGCCCAAACGACGCGTACGCACGTCGACGGCATCCTGTTCGATCTGGGCGTCTCCTCCCCGCAGCTCGACGACCCGGCGCGCGGCTTCAGCTTCAGCCAGGACGGCCCGCTCGATATGCGCATGGATCCGACGCATGGCCGGCCGGTTTCCGCATGGCTCGCGCAAGCGGCTGCTGCCGAGATCCGTGGCGTGATCGCCAGCCTCGGAGAGGAGCGCTTCGCCGGCCGCATTGCCAACGCCATCGTGCGCGCGCGTGAGCAGGCGCCGCTCGTCACCACGGGGCAGCTCGCCGCGCTGGTGGCCGCGGCCGTGCCGACGCGCGAAGCCGGCCGGCATCCGGCCACGCGCACTTTTCAGGCGTTGCGCATGCACGTGAATGACGAGCTGGGCCAGATCGAGCAGGGCCTCTCCCAGGCGCTGTCGTTGCTCGGGCCGGGTGCGCGGCTCGCCGTCATCAGTTTCCATTCGCTCGAGGATCGCGCGGTCAAGCGGTTCATCCGCCGTCACGCCGAGACCGATGCGGGCCTTGCCGGTGTGCCACTGCGCGCTGCCGAAATACGTGCCGTGCAGCCGCTGGCACTGCGTCGCGTGGGCACGAAGCGGCGGCCGAGCGCCGCCGAGATCGCCGCCAATCCGCGCGCGCGCAGCGCGCTGCTGCGGGTCGCGGAGCGGCTCGCGTGAGCGCTTCGCGTCGTGTGCTACTGCTGGCCCTGCCGGTGCTGTGGTTTGCGGTGCTCGGCTCGGCAGCCGGCGCGATCTATGCGAAGTACCGGGCACGTCAGCTGTTTAGGCAACTCACGCAGCTGCGCACCGCCCGTGAGGGGCTCGATGACGATTGGGGGCGCTTGCAGCTCGAGCAGGGCGCCTGGTCGGCCGACGCACTGGTCGAGCGCGTCGCCAGCAATCGGCTGCACATGAGCTCGCCCGATCCGCGCACGATCGAGATCATCGCACCATGAGAAGGCGCACGAGTCGCGCGCGCGGCAGCCGCAGCACACGTGCGGCGCGACGGGCCGCGCGGCCGCGGCCGTATTCGCACCGCTGGCGGCTGCGCGTGGTGTTTGCGATGTTGACGCTGGTTGCGCTGGGGCTGCTCGGCCGCGCCGTGGAGCTGCAACTGGTCGAGCACGGCTTTCTCACCCAGCAGGGTGAGGCACGCTTCTCGCGCGTGACCACGCTGCTGGCGCACCGCGGCGACATTACCGATCGCAATGGTGAGCCGCTGGCGGTGAGCACCCCGGTCGACTCCGTGTGGGCCAATCCGCAGCAGCTGCACGAGGAACTGGAGGATCTGCCGCGTCTGGCGAGTGTGCTCGGCATGGATCGGGCCGATCTCACGCGCCACGTGACGAGCAACCTGGATCGCCAGTTCCTCTATCTCAAGCGCGATGTCGATCCAGCCGAGGCACAGCGTGTGGCTGCGCTGGAAGTGCCCGGGGTCAACCTGACACGCGAGTATCGTCGCTACTATCCGGCCGGCGAGGTCACCGGTCACGTGCTGGGCTTTACCAGCATCGATGACGCGGGGCAGGAAGGCCTGGAGCTCGCCTTCAATCGCTGGCTGGCCGGCAAGGACGGCGCCGAGCGCGTCATCCAGGACAGCACCGGGGCGAAGGTCGATGACGTCGAGAACATTCGCGAGGTGCGTCCCGGGCGCGATCTGGCGCTGAGCTTGGACCTGCGCATCCAGTATCTGGCCTATCGCGAGCTCAAGCGCGCGATCCTCGCCAATCGCGCACACGCCGGCTCGGTGGTGGTCATCGATGTGGACACTGGCGAGGTGCTCGCCATGGTCAATCAGCCGGCTTACAACCCGAACGACCGCGGGCAGTTCTCACCGGCCGATTATCGCAATCGCGCCGTGACGGACCTGTTCGAGCCTGGCTCGAGCATCAAGCCCTTCATCGTAGCAGCGGGCCTGACTTCCGGCCGATTTAGTCCCCACAGCCTCGTCAACACCAATCCAGGCTACGTTCAGGTTGCCGATCGTACCTTTAGAGACGAACACAATCTCGGCATCGTGGATCTGGCCACGGTGCTCGCCAAGTCCTCGAACGTTGGCATGATCAAGCTCGAGCAGCAGCTGCAGCCGCGACAGATCTGGAGCACGCTCAGCCACTTCGGCTTCGGACAGATCACCGATAGCGGGCTGCCGGGCGAATCCGCCGGCGTGTTCACCAATTACGCGCACTGGCGGCCCATCACCGTCGCCACGCTCTCGCACGGCTACAGCATCTCGGTGACGCCGCTGCAGCTCGCCTCGGCGTACGCCACGATCGGAGCGCTCGGCGTGCACCATCCGGTGTCGATCCTGCGCGTGGACAGTCCCCCGCCCGATGAGCGCGTACTGGATGCGCACGTGGCGCGCGAGCTCATTGGCCTGCTGGAGTCCGTGACCACCCTGGAGGGGGCCACGGGAGTGAAGGCGAGCATCCCCGGCTATCGCGTCGCGGGCAAGACCGGCACGGCCTACAAATTCATCAATGGCGCCTATTCGACCGATCACTACAACTCGATATTCGCCGGCGTTGCGCCAGCCAGCGCGCCGCGGCTGGCGGCCGTGGTGGTGATCGACGACCCGATGGCCGGCAAGCACCTGGGCGGTGATGTGTCCGCGCCCGTGTTCTCCGCGGTGGTGGGCGGCGCACTGCGCCTGCTGGGGGTGGCGCCGGACGCCGTCGCACCGCCCGCCTCGCCACTGCTGCCCGGTCAGCGGGTGGCGCGTCGATGAGCGCCGCGGTGCCGCGTGTCCTGCAGCCGGCGATGCACGGCATCGCCGAGCTGCCGCCCGACCTGGCGGTCACCGATCTGACGCTCGACAGTCGCGAGGTCACCCCTGGTGCGGCGTTCTTCGCCTGTCGCGGTGCGCGCGCTCATGGCCTCGCCTTCGCTGCACGCGCTGCCGCAGCCGGCGCGCGCGTCATCCTCTGGGAGAGCGCCCCGGGCGTGCAGATGCCGGCGCTGCCGGCGCACGTGCGGGTGATCGAGGTGCCGCAGCTGCGCGCGCACCTGGGGCAGATCGCCGATCGCTTCTTCGGCGCTCCCTCGGCGCACCTGGCGATCGCGGGAATCACCGGTACCAGCGGCAAGAGCACTTGTGCGTGGTTGCTGGCCGAAGCGCTCGCACTGCTCGGCCGGCGCAGCGCCTACATCGGTACGCTCGGGGTCGGCAACGCCCGGTGCGACAGCGCCGGTGCCGTTGCCCTGGCCGTGCGACCGCTGGCGCACACCACGCCCGACGTGCTGAGCGTGCATCGACTGCTCGGGCAGTTGGTCGAGAACGGCAGCGACTCGGTGGCCATGGAGATCTCTTCGCACGCGCTGGATCAGGGGCGTTGCGCTGGCGTGCGCCTGCGGGCCGCGGCATTCACCAATCTCACGCGCGACCATCTCGATTATCACGGCAGCATGGATGCCTATGCGGCGGCCAAGGCGCGCCTGTTCGACTGGCCGCAACTGGGCGCGCGCGTCATCAACGTCGACGATGCCTTCGGGCGCGTGCTCGCGCAGCGCCTGCAGGCGCGGCCGGGCGAGGCGCCGCTGTTCCTGACGGGGCGCGATGCGGGCGCGGTGCAGACGATGGCGCGCGCCGTGGCAACAGCCGCGGCTGCCGGCGTGTCGCGCCGCGCTGCCGACTACGTCTGCGCCGAGCGCGTCTCGATCGGCGCGCACGGTCTTACGCTCGCCGTGCTGAGCAGCCGCGGCAACGCCAGTCTCACCAGTGCGCTGCGCGGGGCGTTCAATGCCGACAATCTGCTGACGGTGCTGGCGCTGCTGCTGGCGTGGGAGATTCCGCTGCCACGTGCCTGCGAGGTGCTCGCGGCCTGTGCGGCGCCGCCCGGCCGTATGCAGGCCGAAGGCGGCGGCACGCTGCCGCTGGTGCTGATCGACTATGCCCACAAACCCGATGCGCTCGCCAAGGCGCTCGCGGCGGCGCGGCTGCATTGTGAGGGGCGACTGTGGTGCGTATTCGGCTGCGGTGGGGAGCGCGATCAGGGTAAGCGCGCCGAGATGGGGCGTATCGCCGCGGAGTTGGCCGACCTGCTGATCATCACGGATGACAATCCGCGCGGTGAGGATCCGGCGGCCATCGCCACGGCGATCGCCGAGGGCGCCGCGGCCGCTGGAGCCGGGCGGCGCATGCGCATCGTGCACGATCGCGCGCTCGCGATCCGCCGCGCATTGGCGCAGGCCACGGCGCACGACGTGGTCGTGGTGGCGGGCAAGGGCCACGAGGAGTACCAGCTGATTGCCGGGCAGCGGCGCGCCTTCAGCGACGCGGCGGCGGTGCGTGCGGCGCTCGCCATGCGAGGTGCGGCGTGATCGGCACGCTGGCAGGCTTTGCCGCGGCCTGTGACGGCCGGCTGATCGGCGAGGATCGGCCTTTCGGCGAGCTGGTGATCGACTCGCGCGTCTGCCGCGCCGGCGATCTGTTTGCGGCGCTGGGCGGCGAGCGGGTGGATGGCCATCAGTTCGTCGAGGACGCCGTCGCGCACGGCGCCGCGGGCGCACTCGTGCAGCGCGAGCAGCCGGTGGCGCTGCCGCAGATCATGGTCGACAGCGTCGAGGGCGCAATGGCGCGCGCCGCTGGTCGCGCGCGCGCGGCGTTCGCCGGGCCGGTGATCGGTGTGGCGGGCAGCAACGGCAAGACCACCACCAAGGAGATGCTTGCGGCGATCCTCGCGCAGGGCGGTGAGTGTCTGGCCACGCGCGGCAATCTGAACAATCACCTCGGCGTGCCGATGACGCTGCTGCGCCTGCGACCCAAACACGCCAGCGCGGTCATCGAGATGGGCGCCAACCGCGCCGGTGACGTGGCGCAGTTGGTGCAGATCGCGCGCCCCACCGTCGGGCTGATCACCAATGCCGGTGCCGAGCACCTCGAGGGCTTCGGCACGCTCGAGGCCGTGGCGCGCGCCGAAGGGGAGATGGTCGCGACGCTCCCGCCCGCAGCCAGCGCCATCCTGAACGCGGACGATCCGTTCGTGTCGCTGTGGCGCGCCAGCACGCAGGCTGCGGTCGTGACCTTCGGGCTGACACGCGAGGCGCAGTTTCGCGCCGAGGGGTTGCATCTGTCGGTGGATGCGGCGGGCTTCTGCAGTGTCTTTACGCTGCTGAGCCCGCAGGGGCGCTGCGAGATCCGCCTCGCGCTCGCCGGCGAGCACAATGTGCGCAATGCGCTCGGAGCCGCGGCGGCGGCCGCGAGCGCCGGCGCCTCGCTCGAGCACATTCGCGCAGGGCTGGCCGCGATGCGCGCAGTCAAAGGGCGGCTGCAGCTGCGCCGCCGGCGCGGCGGTGCCTGGCTCATCGACGATTCGTACAACGCCAATCCGAGCTCCGTGCGCGTGGGCCTGGAAGTGCTGCGCGACATGCCGGGGCGGCGCTGGCTGGTGCTCGGCGATATGGCCGAGCTTGGCGAGACATCCGCACAAAGTCACCGCGAGCTCGGCGAGCTGGCGCGCGCCATGGGCGTGGAGCGCCTCTACGCCTTTGGAAGTCTCGCGGCGCTGGCGGCCGAGAGCTTTGGCGCCGGAGCCCAGGCCTATCAGGACATCCAGGCGCTCACGCGGACGCTCGAGAGCGCTCTTGCGCCCGATGTGTGTCTGCTGGTGAAGGGCTCGCGCGTCAATCGGCTCGAGCGCATCGTTGACGCGCTCGCGCCCGAGAGCCAGGCAAATCGGCTCGGCGCGCAATCGGGCACGCCGAGCGCTGGAGTGCACTGAGCATGCTCTACTGGGTTGCCAAGCTCCTAGCCGTGCACCACAGCGTCTTTCACGTCTTCTCCTATCTGACGCTGCGCGCCATTCTCACCGTGGCCTCTGCGCTGGGCCTGTCGCTGCTGGTCGGACCCGCGATGATCTCGCGGTTGTCGCGTTACCAGATCGGTCAGGTGGTGCGCAGCGAGGGACCGGCGAGCCACCTGCCCAAGGCGGGCACGCCCACGATGGGAGGGGCGCTCATCATCGTGGCGATCGTCACCAGTACGCTGCTGTGGGCGGACCTGCGCAATCGCTTCGTGTGGGTGGCGCTGGGCGTGACGGTCGGTTTCGGCGTCATCGGCTTCTACGATGACTACTTAAAGCTCGTGGTGGGCAATTCGCGCGGCCTCACCGCGCGCTGGAAGTATTTCTGGCAGTCGCTGCTCGGCATCGGCGCGGCCATCGTGTTGTTCAAGAGCGCGCATGCGCCGGCCGAAACGAATTTTTTCGTGCCCTTCATCAAGACGGTCAGCGTGCCGCTGGGGGCAACCGGCTTTTTGCTGGTCACCTATTTCATGATCGTCGGCATGAGCAACGCGGTGAATCTCACCGATGGGCTCGA
>Ga0134126_10009892_pt1 | contig 12016 bp, 13 predicted proteins | sample KB31752_FD_96881 | JGI IMG/M metagenome (GOLD analysis project Ga0134126, IMG submission 96881) | Terrestrial soil microbial communities with excess Nitrogen fertilizer from Kellogg Biological Station, Michigan, USA - KB3-175-2 | ecosystem: Environmental > Terrestrial > Soil > Unclassified ...
CCAGCCAAACACCCAGTACGGTAAAAATGATGGCTATGGCGCCTATGAAAAAATCTAAGCGGTAATTAAATATAATAAAGCGGGCTTCTAACCATTTTAGTAAAAATAAAAGCACGGCCATTGAGATGCAGTAAACCAAAATTTCTTTATGCTTGGTGCTTAATGATTTCATGCTTAAAAATAAGCTTTTTTTGTTTGGTTAGAAAAATTTGGGCTGGGGTACGGAGGGCTGTGCGGTTGGGTGCGCCGTTAAGCGGCTTGTGTGTTTTTATAGAACAGGCGTTTTTCGAGTTCAGAAGTTTTTTGTTGGCTTGGTTTTATAAACAACAGCAATATGGTTTCTAGCAGGGCTTTGGTTAGTGCACCAACAATTGTAATGGCTAAGAAGTAATTGATGCGTGGAAAATTTTCTTCATTATAAATATTGTGTGTAGGATATATTTCGTTCATAACATCTACAGTAACGTTGCTAACATAACACGAAAACAAAAATACCGGCAACACCACATACCACTTAAACGGTGCAGACAAAATGTAAAATAAAATAACCAGCAACAAATAAACCAGCGGGGTTAACAAACCAAAAAAAAATGTATCGTTAAACGCAATAAGCCATGTTATTAATAAAACACACAAGCCACCTATAAGGTTAATGCTAAGTTGTTTTATAATTTTTTGAAACATTAAATTAATTAGCTGTTTGTTTTAGGGAATTAAAGATTTTACCATTGAGTAAAAGGGACATGGGTGCTTTTTTTAATTTTTATTACTTTGTATATAAATAATATGGTGCAAATTATATAAGGCAAGGAAGTATAAAATGTAAGTTTAAACATTCTATCCTCAATTAAAAAGTAGAGAATTACTATGGCTGAAGATAAAAAGAGGAGACCTAGTGAACCTACTATAGCCTCCTTATTAAATGACGCTGAGAAAACGGCTACCGCTATCATTACCTGACCTGCTATTAATAAGATGAGACATAACCAAGAAATAAATGAAGAGTTGTTATCTCCGGATAAAGCACTGACAAGCATTACGGGCTCGGCAATTAGTAATGGTAAAACAACATGAACGCTTGGAAACGTACAAAGAAAGCTTGAAAAAAAACAAAGTACTAAAAGTAGTTTAAGTTTATTCATTTAATTACTTGTTTTCTTTATGCTTGGTGCTTAATGATTTCATGCCCCTGCCCTATTTTAAGGCTGACTAAAAATAGTGTTTTTAGTTAAATGGGCAAAGGGGTTTTGTTGCTTAGCTTTTTTTGCTTGAGCGCATTGGTGCTAGGGTTGATTAACCTAATTTTCTATTTTTCTTCTATTCTTTTTCCTTAACGAAAAAGAATCAAAAAGTCAAGCCCACACGATTGCATCCGCACAAGCCAAACGACCTGGCGCGTGGGCAAGCCTGCCCTACTGTGCTAAGGAGAGATTAATTGCATTAGCTAAACGTGGACGCCTGCCGCAAATTTTTGTGAACTGTGTTTGTGTTAGGGATTGTAACGAAAATCCTTTACTGTAATCAGTAAAGATTAGCTCAGTTTTTTAGTTGTTATATTTTGGTATCGCTGAATGTTATTTGTAGTGTAAAGCCCGACGGTGGTACCCCACCGGAACGCCCAAAGGATGAATTAAGATGCTGAGCTGTTTTTTTTGTTTCTTCGTTTTCTAAAATATTTTATACCAACAATAACAATTATTATAACAACAATAAGTGGTATAAGATTTAGCCAATCACCCGATTTAAAAAACAATTTAATTTTCCACCCTAATGATACGTTTGACGTAAACTCTTCTGACTTACAATTGTTGCACATAACACTTTTAAAAAAAGTGGCCATGTGTTCGGCCAAAAATTCGTCCGAAAAATCTTCGCCATGCCCCCCATCTATTTTTGTATTGAGTTGATAACATGCACCCAGGTTACGATACCGTTGTGCAATATAGTACGAGCCGTAAATTACAAAAGGATAATCGTTGGTGTTCCATTTTTTGTAGCTAACCAGTTTATCATCGGTGTCATGAAACATAATGATTGGCGTGGCAAGAGCTTGTGCTTTACTAATCATAGCGGTGTCGTAAATTGGCCCCCACATATTAGCTATGCCACGTATTTTATATTTATTGGTAAAAGTATTTGTTGAAGAATCGAGTGCGCCAAACATTTTGTGGCAATTATTGGGAACAACTGTTTTAAGAACAGAATCGACATTGTGTTGGCTATAAAACGCGCTTGCTATACTTAAATCTCCGCCCGCACTTCGTCCACCAATAAATATATTGTTTGTATCTATCCCAAATAAAGAAGCATTGTGCACAAAGTAACGTAAAGCGGCGCGTGCATCCTGATAGGCTCGGTAAATAGCATATATGCCGCTTGGATTTCTTTTCTCTTCGGCCGTGTACTCGTACCAGCGTTTATGTCTATCATCCCAACCAACACGATAATCAATAGTGGCAACAACAAACCCGCGTTTGGCAAGTAACCTGCATAAAGTAATCCATTGGTTTTTATTGCTGGCATCATCTTCGGGTGCAAATCCGCCACCGTGCATTAACATTATAAAAGGACGCTGCTTTAATTCATCGGCTTTAATATCGGGATATACAATATAAAATCGTTGGGTATCTACTACACCCATCCAATCTACGGCCGAGCCGTACCACCTATTGGTTTCTGTTTTAAGTTTGTCTTCACTAAAAAAATTTGGGTTTGTAAAACGGTTTGACTGACAAGCGTTTTGTGCCCGTATATTAATAACGAATAAATACAGAAATAAAAATAAGGCGATTTTTTTTATCATGATATTAAAAATAACCTTTTTAATTAAACGGGCAAAGGGGTTTTGTTGCTTAGCTTTTTTTGCTTGTGCATATTGGTGCTAGGGGTTGATTAACCTAATTTAATATTTTTCTTCTATTCTTTTTCCTTGACGAAAAAGAATCAAAAAGTCAAGCCCACACGATTGCATCCGCACAAGCCAGACGACCTGGCGCGTGGGCAAGCCTGCCCTACACTGCTAAAAGAAAATTTACTGCATTTGTTTAGCAAGACTAACTACCTAACTGTGCTAATTAAATTTTATTAGTTTTAGGGTGATGAAATGCACTGTTTTACTTTTATTATTTAGTTGTGCTTTGTGGGGTCAGGTTGATGATGTTTACTGGAAAAGAGAAACACAAAAGTCGGATACTTTAACTGGAACATCAGCTTATAATTTTTATGCGCCCTGGCATTTAACAATAAAAGATACGTTAAGAAAAAGTAGAGTATCAAAAGTTGGTGTTTATGCTTCTATGGCTATTGGTTACGGAAATGTTGCATCGTATGAGAATTTAGCGGCACTGTTTAGTTGCTCTGTAGCTTATAAAAGTCATTTGTTTACTATTACGCGCGCCGGTTACGGACAACTTATTTATGGGGGCAGACAAGGAGAAACCACTTATAATGGAAGCTATATAGGTATATTATATGGGCAATCAATTCGTTATAAATATGCAATGATTTCTCTTTCTGCCGGTGTTGCTTATGCAAATATTATAATTACAGAAAATTTATCGTGGGTGCCGCCTATTGTTAATTACCAAGGTGTTTCGTTGCCTATTGAATTAAAAGTTTTTTTTCATGCCCGCAACGGAATAGGTTTGGGTGTGCATGTTGCAAAAAACATAGTTAGTCCTTATAATTATTCTCCGTTTTATTTTGGTGGCGCCATTGTATTTGGTGCATGGAATACTGTAAAAAGATGATACTAGCAGGTTTAGTAGTTGAAACTAATTAGCTGTTTGTTTTAGGAATTTATAAGGCAAAAAGAAAAAGGAGAAATAATTTACTTCACTAAAAAGATAGGTTATTTTGGTTTAGAAAAATCCTGCGTTCTAATAGTACTAATAATAGAAAATATTTTCTTATCCTTATTTAAAAGTAATGTAGTATATTTTTTCACATTTTTGGTAGAAGACAATAATAATATAGAAACCTCTAAAGTGTCTTTTGCAATAGAATCTATTTGTATTCTATCTTCATTTGGCACACAATTTTTGTACTGTAAGTTTCTATACTCAAAAACAGACCAATAATGCACTGTTTTTTTATCTGCATTTTTTTTCGCAAAGAACCAATCCATTGGATAAACATAAAAAGAATCTAATGCCGGTAAGTCATTAATGCAATATGCTCTATAATAATTTTGAATGCGTTTGATTAACTCCAAATGTCTTTTTGTTTCTTGCAGTATTTTATCCTGTTGTTGCTTTATATTATAAATTTTAGCCTTATTTTTAATAATTTCGGTTTCTTGGTCATGTAATCTTTTATCATTTGATTTTTTTATATAGCTAAATAAAAAATATACAGCTATTATTATCACAACCCCCAAAATTAGTCTGGCTAAATTATAATACTTTTTTAGTAATCCCTTGTAACCATCTAATAACAGATAACTGCAAAAATACGCAAATAAGAAAACAGCAATACTTAATAAATATGTCGAAGTTTGATTAGGCATCTAAATTTTTTTCATGGAAAAGTGTTTTATAACAAAAAATTGGAGTTAAAACACCAAATAGAATTGATGTTAAGAATAAATATAATTTTAGGTCTTCTGTTGATTGTTTAAGTGTTTCGAAATGAACCGAATCTTTACACTCTCTTAGAGCTTTTTCGTATTCGTCCCTATATACATTTATACTATGTTCAAAATCTAATGATGTATAAATAAACACGAATAACAATACAATATAAAGAACTAAGAAAACTTGAAAAACACTCTTTTCTAAATCCTTTGGTATTTTATTTAGACGATGAACCTCTGAATGTAGATGAACTATTACAGCTATACAGAACGCAAACAAATCCATCTCGCTTATGAAAAAGCCTGGAACTTCTGAATGCCATATTATATACAAATAAAGCCTAATTAAATATGGGGCTACACAAAAAGCTAAGACATAAATAGCCCAACTAAATTTTTTAGACCTGTTTACATTTACAATAGAAGCCATAAATAAGTCAAATACACCTTTATAATATAGCGATTGAGTAAAAAAACTAGTAGCAAGCATTATAACGTTATTATTTGATGTATATTTTGTACATCAAAAATTTGTGCCTGAGCAATAAAAAATTCTTCTACGCCAATAGATGAATTATTTTGAGGTGCGAATATAGTATAATTACTTAGTAAAGACTGCGTAAATTTACAACTAAAAAAAATTATATTTTTTGAATAAATCTTACATCTAAGGTTTATTTTTTTATTCACTCAAGTTCACTACAAATTTACGTATAGCATAATTTTAACACGTACTTTGCGGTATGTTTTTAAATACATTATTAATACAGTCGGACACGTATATAATTACCTGATAACAACAACAAAGGCAGCAGCATAAAATTAATTTAAAAATTAATAGCTGTTTGTTTTAGGGGCTTGGGCATTTTACTTCCTTATTCTTTTACCGCCTAAAGTACATGTGCCTGATTTAATGTTTGCTGTGTAGGCAAACACTAAACTATCTGCATTATAAAATTTACCTGAGTGATGGCCTTTAGAAGAAAATGGATACATCACATTGTTTTTTAATTTTATCTTATATACATTATTATGTAATTTAATATTTAGTATAGAGTCTTCTACATCTTTAGTAATAACTAAAGTAACGGTATCTTTAATAACATCAAACCCTGACCTTGCATAGTTAACCTCTCTACATGTTTGGTTACATAAAAAACGACCAACATATACATCTCTATAATCAATTGTGTTGCTAAAAGATAAACAAAGTACAACTGTTGTTAAACCTATAATTATTTTTTTCATATTTATTATTGGGGGCATGGCATTATAATTATTGCAAAGTAACCGCTTCCATTATCAGCTATAGTTGTACCAGCATCTAAAGTTACATTATCGGTTGCGCGAAGTGTATATTCATCGCTGGTGTTAAATGTTGGCGTACAACTTCCTCCTGCTTCAATTGTTTTTTCAACAGCTCTTGATGAATAATCTGTGCTTGGCGTGCATATAGTGAGATTTGTATTACAATCTGTATTTAATTTGTAATATCTCATATAGTCAATTTCTAAATATTGAGGCCAAAGTGTTGGAGATGCATTGCCGTGTACAGGATTGGTTGCGCTGTGATATATTGTATCATTATTCCAATCGGAAGGCAAGTAGGCGTACCAGGGGTCTATAGCAAAATTAATAATTGCGGCCATTGGATTTTGCGGTATTGTAGCTCCGCTTGGGTCGCTTACACTCCTTACAAGTACATCATCAAAATAATAATTCACTCTATCGGGTGCCCACTCGGTAGCATATTTGTGAAAAGCACTAGATAGTAATGGCAAGCCCGTAATATCCTGACCGCTACCTGAAGCGTTATTACAGGTTGATGTATTTATCCATTTGTTTGTGCCCATTTTATGCCCATCGTAAGAGTTAGCTGCTCCGTTTTCAGCATAGTCAATTTCGTTATACGGTCCGCCGTCGCATCCCCAAACCCATGATGCAGGCCATAATGGATAGTAACTTGTTGGATATTTGGCATAAACTTCTAAGTAACCAAATTTATAAACATCGCTGCCGCTTACCTGCCTGGTTTGGATGGCACCACTTTGATAAACATAGGTTACACCATTAGCCCAAACATCGGCATAGCGAGATGGAGCTACGTGTATACCCGGTACTAAAGTATCGGCTACTATTTTTAAAGTTGTACCTGTTGATTGATCTAAATTTGCAGGTTTGTTATATTCGGCCCCATTATTAAGTGGCCCCCACGGGTATTGATTATACCATTTGGTAGTAAAATCTAAAGGTGCATTAAACTCTTCAGACGCACCTGTTTGAATTTGCCATGCCGGGTCGTTAACCGGTATTTGAGCTTTTGCCTGATACAAACAGGTAAGCATCAGCAAGGCAATTAATTTTAAATATGGTTTACACATAAAATTTTTTATTAAAAAATTACTCGGTTAAAATCATTTTTTTGGTATCAATTTCTTGCCCATCAATTAACAGTGTATAATAATACATGCCCGATACTAACTGATTGCCATTAATAGTTGTATTTGTTTCGCCGGTGCCATTAACAGGAATAGTTTTTTTAAGTGAGCCATTCATATCAAAAATAAGCAGGCTTGCATTTTGAGTGTTTTGTGGTATAAGGCACTTTACAACTGTTGTTTGATTAAAAGGGTTTGGATTGTTTTGATACAACATAGCGCTTGTTGTGCTATTGCCTGATGGTGATGTATTATTTAAAGTAACATTTTTTGGTTGCACAGCACCCAAGCTACCACTATTAATGTTGTGCGGTAAAGTACCATTATTGCAACAATTAGTTATAATTTGATTTATTTGGTTTTGCAAAGCACGGTTTATAGAATCTTGTTGGTGGGTAAGTGTAGTTAAACTATCTACTTTACTTGATTGCTCTTGCACAGCTTTAACCAAAGGCACTACAAAATCTGAATAAGTAAGGCCATGAAGATCGTTTGGGTTTTGAGGGATATAATTACCACTAAAATTATAATTTAATTGTTGCGCTGCCCGTTCTACTTCCTGAGCTATAAAACCACTATATACTACTTGGGCTTTTATTGCTTCTGCCTTTGGTACACGTACACTATCAGCCGTTTGAGAAATTGCCGCTATTTGATTTAAATCAAGATTATAAGTAACAGGACGTAATTTTTTAATAAAAGCCAAACCCGGAACGTTAGTTTGTACATTTTTTTTGCATCTGGCATCAGATACATAGGTTGTCCAACCAACGTAACCACCAATTGATGTGGATGAAGAGTTACCAATAACAGCATAATTGCTTGCCTTAATTGTTGCAGCATAACCAACTGCAATAGAATTATTATAATTATTTGCATTTGCATCGGATTTACTTCCTAAATAAGTGTTCTCATCGCCGGTTGTGTTTGTTTTACCTGCCTGACAACCCATGGCTGTATTATCTCCAGTTGCAGCGCCTGTTGAGTTAATAAGAGCTTCGTAACCAAATGCAGAACTATTATTATTACTTGTGTTAGCACTAAGTGATGCAAATCCGAAGGCAACATTTGCCGAACCAGTAGTATTTGCAAATAATGCCTTAGCTCCAACAGCTGAGTTATTATTGCCGCTTGTGTTGGCTGTAAGCGCAAAAGCTCCCATGCCTAAATTGCTGGTTCCGGTATTTGCATATAAAGCACTATCGCCAAAAGCATCATTATATGTACCTGTTGTATTTGTATATAAGGCTTTATGACCAACAGCAGTATTATTAATGCCTGTAGTACTATTGCCTGCTAAACTTCCAACAAAAATACACGAGTTTATATTTTTTTGTTGTAATACATAATTGCCATTTATTCTATATCCACCACTACTGTTAACATTAATATCTCCTGTAATTACATCAATATTATAATTAGGAGTTGTGCTTGTGCTACCAAAAGCTGCTTTGCCACCTGTGTATACTTTAATTTGTGCCCTACCAGAGAAACCCAAATAAATAAGTGCTGCTGTTAGAATAATTTTTTTCATAGAGTATGTTTTAAAAATTTATGAGCCAAACATATGTCATAATTTTAAAGAACAAAATGAAGTAATTGTTAAATCTTAAAATGAAAATAAAATAAAACACTTATGCATACACTTATTAAAAAAACCTTACATAAAATGATGTAAGATTTTTTAAAAAGCAATTTGCAAGCTTAAATTAATTAGCTGTTTGGTTTAAGGAATTTGGCGTTTTACTTAATCGCCCTTGTAGGTAGACTCTAGTACTTTAAATGTATTATCTATTAAATATTTTACAGTAATTATTTGCAGTGCACCGTATTTATTTTTTGTTCGGTTTTTATCAATTACTAAATAGTAAGTTACTTGGGGAGTTTGTTTAAGGCTTGCTAATTTATTTACCAGTTTTATGTGGTCGGTAATGGCATCTGATTTTTGTTTTTCTTTTTTGGCCTTTGAAATTGTTGGGTCTTCGGCATATACAGCGGTTATAATGCTATCTGCTTGATGTTCTACATCAATGTGTTCTTGCACGTCGGCTATTTCCTGTGCTACTGTGTAGGGGTAATCTTGTGCGCTATCTAATTGGCTATACTCAATGTTTTGATAACTGGTAGGGTCGTTATAGTTGTTTTTTACATACTCTTGTATGGCTTGTATAACTTTATAGCGGGTGGCAGATTGCCCAAAACTTGTTAAAGCAAAAATTGAAAATAGTAAAGTAAGTTTTTTCATGCTGTTGCGTTTTACGCCAACCAAAGTAATAAAAATATTTGCATGTGTGTTACCGCTGGCTGCTTATGCGCTGGCAAACATCACAAATTGTGAGCTTACATTAATTAATAATTTGGCCTTTGCTGTTGGCTAATTTTGCACGCCATTGTTGTATTTGCTCGGGGCTTTGTTTTACCCAATCTGTTGCTTCGCCAATAATTTTTAAGGATGTTGTGGTGCGGTACGAACGTGTTGGGTTACCGGGAAATTTTTTATCGGTAACGTTTGGGTCGTTTTCAAAACTACCCAAGGGCTCAACAATATAAACATGTTCATCGCCATCGCCTTTGGCAAGTGCTGCTGCAAGCCCTGCACCATTTACCAGTGCTGTAAAGTAAATATGATTCATTACCAGGTTGGTTTGGTAATTAGATTTACCACCTGCGGTTAGTAAATCGCCAACTTGCAATGCTGCTTTGGTGCCATGATAAAAAGGACCTTTATCGCTTAGTGCAGCGGCGGGCGATGTTGCTAATTGGTAATATTTTTTTGCGTCTTGGTGTTTACCTAAATCATCATAACATTTAGCCAAGTTTGTGTATAGGGCAGGCAAAGCACTGTGAACAGAATTATCATTTATTTTTAATGCAAACAGTAAAGTTGTTTCTATCCATTTTATTTTATCGGGCAAATTGCTTTGATGACGGGTTACATAATAAGCGGCAATAAATTTTTCGAAATCGGCGCTGGCTTCATTCCATGCTTGCATAAATAGTTTACTTGCTTCTTGAGGTTTGTTGTTTAACTCCATATCCATTGCCGCAAGACATAGTTTTACAATAGGGTTACTTGGGTCGAATGCCATTTTTAAATTTTATTTTTTGGATTATAAAAATAATGTTTTTAGTTAAATGGGCAAAGGGGTTTTTAACGCAAACGCCTGCCCCTGATTTATTTGTATGTGTTTGTTTACCTATTGGTGATAACACCAACAAGGACAGTAGAAACGATTTGCTGCTTTGCGTTAGGGATTGTAACTAAAATCCTTTACTGTAATCGACAAAAAAAACTAGCTCAGTTTTATTTAGTATATAAACAAAACTATTTTGGAATTATTAATACATGACTTACATCAATTAAATCGTCGTGTTTGGCAATTAATTGCACAAAATGAAAACCGTATTGGGTTTCGAACACTTGGGATATTTCGCCGGGCTTTAATGCAAAGGCTACTTTTTCAAACTCGGGTACAAATTGTCCACGGACAATGTTGTTATAACGTCCGCCATTTTTATTTGAGGCGGGGTCGTCGCTATATTGTTGGGCGGCTTCGCCAATGGTCATTTCTTTACTTATTACTTTTGCACGAATGCCTTCTAGTTTTGCTTTTGCATCGTCTTTAGTTTTTTGACTAACAACCGCGCTTACTGCGGTGGTAACATCTTTAGTTTCAGTAGTTGTTGTTGCGGGTGCAGCATCGGTTTCTTTTGCTTTGTTAGCACATGATGATGCAAGTACTACTGTGAAAAGAGATAGGTAAATTATTTTTTTCATTTTTTGTTTGTTTTGTAAATATAAACCATTAACGGTACACGCTTATTTATTTTATTGCAACTTGTAGGGCACAACAATTTTTTGGCTGCCAAAGGCTGTATATTGCATATTGCCTGTAGTATCTTTAGGTGCTAGGTAATCAATTGACTTGGGATTTTCTGGTGATGTGTAAACAGCAAAATAAACTGAATCTCCGGATTGCAAAAATGGGACTGCATTTGTAATATCAGACTGAAACAAAATACCTGAAAAACTTGGATTGGCATAAGACACTATGTAGTTACTATTTATTAAAGGCGCATAGTTATAGAGGTTATTGCCTGATACATGATTGTTTTTGTAAATATAAAATATGAGCCCACCAGATGTACTGGTGCCACTTGTATTGATTTTAACATATAAACCCGGCATCCAATTAGAGACTGTATCTTTAGCGTAACAACCTATCAAACTATAGGTAGGTTTTGCCTGGATATAACCCAGCAAAGCGGTACCGGAACTCCATGTGGTTATGTTATTGCGACTGCGTCCAAAATAATAAGAGCCGTTTTTGCTTACTATAGAATCTTGTATGTAACCATATTTGTTATGCATATCGATTACTTTATAAGTGTAGGCTCCATCCTTAAAATTATTAAGAGTAAAATAATTAGAAGCTGTAGTGACTGTATTAACTACTGCACCATTTTGCGAAAAAGTAATTACGTACGGGCCACCCACACTGGGTGTGTTACTAATGTTACCATAAACATCGGTAACAACAAAAATAAAATTTGAAGCAGGCGTTGGTGTAGTGCTTGTTGAATTATTTTTTCTGCAAGCCAAAACCCCAAATAACAAAACCAAAAGACTTATTTTATTTTTCATATAGCTAAGCTTTAGTAATTAATTACCTGCTCTTCAATATTAGCGGGTAAGTCGCGAAAGTTATATTGTTGGCCACGGAGTTGTGGTTTGTAACCTGCTTCTTCGATAGCTTTTTGTATGGTTTTATAAGTAAAGCGATGTGGCGCACCTGCGGCAGAAACTACGTTTTCTTCAATCATGATAGAACCAAAATCATTAGCGCCAGCCTCAAGGCAAAGTTGTGCAGTCTCTTTACCAACCGTTAACCACGATGCTTGTATGTTTTCGATATTAGGCAACATTATGCGACTAAGTGCCAGCATACGGATATACTCCTCAGAACTTACGTGGTTGCGAATATTTTTTAAGCGCTGTAACAAA
>Ga0134126_10009893_pt1 | contig 12016 bp, 10 predicted proteins | sample KB31752_FD_96881 | JGI IMG/M metagenome (GOLD analysis project Ga0134126, IMG submission 96881) | Terrestrial soil microbial communities with excess Nitrogen fertilizer from Kellogg Biological Station, Michigan, USA - KB3-175-2 | ecosystem: Environmental > Terrestrial > Soil > Unclassified ...
GGCCATGTGGCTGGCGCCGCGCTCGATGTGTTCGAGACCGAGCCGGCCAAGGAGAATGTGCTGTTCGGCAACGAGAAAGTGGTCGCGACGCCGCATCTGGGCGCCTCCACCACCGAGGCGCAGGAGAATGTGGCGTTGCAGGTGGCGGAACAGATTTCCGATTATCTCCTGACCGGCGCCATCACCAACGCCCTCAACATGCCCTCGATCTCGGCCAGCGAAGCGCAGAAAGTGGGCCCCTGGATTCAGCTCGCCTCCAAGCTGGGCGCTTTCGCCGGCCAGCTCACCGATTCCAGTCTCGCGTCGGTGGAGATTCTCTATGAAGGGGTCGCCAGCCAGCTCAACACCCGCGCTTTGTCCCAGGCGGCCTTGGCCGGATTGTTGAAGCCAATCCTCTCGGACGTGAACATGGTCAATGCCCCCACCGTCGCCAAGGAACGCGGCATCAAGGTGAGCGAGACGCGCCGCGACCGGCAGGGCATCTATGAGGGCTATATCAAGATCACCGTGACCTTGGGTTCGGGCTCGACACGGCGGGTGGCCGGCACCGTCTTCTCCGACGGCCGTCCCCGCCTGATCCAGGTCAAGGACATCAATCTCGAGGCCGAGTTCGCGCCCCATATGCTCTATGTGGTGAATGAGGACAAGCCGGGCTTCATCGGCAAGTTCGGCACGCTGTTGGGCGACGCCAAGGTCAATATCGCGAACTTCACCCTGGGCCGCAGTGGTCCGGGCCAAGACGCCATCGCCCTGATCGAAGTGGATGGCGCGGTGTCGGACGCGGTGGTGGCACAGGTGCAGAAACTGCCGCTGGTGAAATCGGCGAAAGCGCTAGCTTTTTAATAAACCCCTCCGGCCTTCGCATCGCAAGCGCTGCTACGGCCACCTCCCCTTCTTGGCGCTTCGCGCCGAAGGGGAGGCAGGCCTGGGCCGAGACGAGCTGCCCTGGAGTGTGCTCGCTTTCGGCAGGGTGCTGACCTAAAAAGGAGCGCATGGCGGAGCTGGCGGCATACGCATTGTGGTTTTTTTGGCTGGTGACGTGGGGCATTGCCGCGCTCTGGTCCGCGCCCACCGCCAAGCAACCCGCGTGGGGAATGCGACTGGCGCACCGCATCGTGCTGATAGTCGGCGTATTCCTCCTGTTCGGCATCCTGTCGCCGCGCCATATGGCAATGACGACTTTGTGGCACATGCCGGAGCGCTGGAAATGGCTCATGGATGGGGTGATCGCGGCCGGCATCGCCATTGCTTGGTGGGCCCGCATCACGCTCGGCAAATTGTGGTCGGCCGACGTCGCCCGCAAACAGGACCACAAGGTGATCGAATCCGGGCCTTATGCGTTGGTGCGCCACCCTATTTATACCGGCCTTCTTATCTCGGCTTTTGCGACCGCCGCCATTGAAGGCACCTTGCTGGCATGGGTGGGGGCGGCCCTGATGACGGCATCCTGGTACTGGAAGGCGCGCCAGGAAGAGGATTTCCTGCGCGCCGAATTGGGACCGGCCTATGACGATTATGCGGGCCGGGTGGGGATGTTGATCCCGTTCCTGACTTTTTGATCGCCCCCTCTGGGCACGACCTAGCTTATAGATCAAGAAGCTGCCATGCGGCGTAAATGGTGGTCACGCGAGCCATACAGCATTTCCAGCAACGTCAGCCGCTTGAAATAATGCCCGACATTGAGCTCGTCGGTCATGCCGATGCCGCCATGAACCTGCACCGCGCTTTCACCCACCTGTTTGGCATATTTTCCGACCGCCGCCTTGGCCGCCGACACGGCGCGCGCGCCATCCGCGTCATCCAGCTTGAGATTGGCCATCAGGCTGGCCGAGCGCACCTGCTGTTCCGCGATGAACATGTCCACCATGCGGTGCTGCAGCACCTGAAATTTCCCGATCGGCTGGCCGAATTGTTTCCTGGTCTTGGCGTATTCCACCGTGGCGCTCATCAACACCCCGATGGCGCCCAAGGCTTCCGCCAGATGCGCGGCGATGGCGCGGTCCACCACCGCGCTCAATGATGCGAAGGCATTGCCCTCTTCGCCGATCAGCCTTGCTTGCGTGTTCTCGAAAACAATGTCGCTGGCGCGCAGCCCGCTCATCGCCGCATAATCCTGGGCCGAGAGGCCCTTCGCGGATTTTTCCACCAGAAAGGCGCTTACGCCTTTTTCCTCGCGTCGGCTGCCGCCGGTTCGCGCCGTGACGATCAATTGATCCGCCCAGGGCGCGCCCAGAACCACGCTTTTCAAGCCATTGAGAACGTAACCATCGCCATCCCTTTTCGCAGCGGTGGTGACGTCGGTCAGATTGTAACGGCCTTGCGGTTCGGCAAAGGCGAAAGCGATGATGGTGTCACCGGTGGCGATCCTGGGCAGCATTTCCTCCGCCAGCGCGCCGCCGCTTTTGGCTAGAAGTCCGCCCGCGATCACCACAGTGGGCACGAACGGCTCGACCACCAAGGCGCGGCCGAATTCCTCCATCACCACCATGCTTTCGAGGGGCCCGCCGCCAAGGCCGCCGAATTGCTCCGGCAGAGGCGCGGCGAACAGGCCCAGTTCGGCGAATTGGCGCCAATGGCCGGGATCGCGTCCCTCCGGCGAGGCGGTGAATTTGCGCCAATCCTCGAAGGTGTAATTCTCGGCCAGATAGCGCGAGAGCGAATTGCGCAGCAGCGTCTGTTCTTCCGAGTAGGAAAAATCCATCAGAGTCCCAGCACCGCTTTGGCGATGATGTTGCGCTGGATCTCGTTGGAGCCGCCATAGATCGAGGCCTTGCGCAGGTTGAAATAGCGTCCTGCCAGGCCACGGGCATAATCGGGCCCCACATGCGCATTGTCGCCCAGGCTGAGATCCTCGGGCAGCGCGTAATAGCCCACCGCTTCCATCGCCAGATCGGCCGCGCGCTGCTGGATCTCGCTGCCCGCCACTTTCAGGATCGAGCTTTCCGGTCCGACTTTCTCACCCTTGGCCTCCTGGCTCAGGATGCGCAACTCGGTGAATTCCAGCGCCATCAGGTCGGCTTCCAACTCGGCCAGCTTCTTCGCGAAATCGGGATCCTGGATCAGCGGTGCGCCGTCCTTCTGTTCGGTCTCGCCGATTTTCTTCAGCCGGGTGAGCGCGGCGCGCGAGCGCGAAGCGCTGGCGAGACCCGAACGCTCATGCTCGAGCAGGAATTTGGCATAGGTCCAGCCCTTGTTCTCCTCGCCCACCAGATTTTCGGCGGGCACCTTCACATCGTCGAAAAACACTTCGTTCACTTCCCGCGCGCCATCCAGCACGATGATGGGCTTCACCGTGATGCCGGGCGTTTCCATGTCGATGAGAAGGAACGAGATGCCTTCCTGCGGTTTGACGTTCACATCAGTCCGCACCAAGCAGAAGATCCAATCGGCATACTGCGCCAAGGTGGTCCAAGTCTTCTGGCCGTTGATCACATAATGACCGCCGTCGCGCACCGCGCGGCAACGCAAGGACGCCAGGTCCGATCCCGCGCCGGGTTCGGAATAGCCCTGGCACCACCAATCCTCGCCGGAGAGAATCCGGGGCAGGAATTTCTTTTGCTGCGCCTCGTTGCCGAAGGTGTAGATCACCGGCCCCACCATGCCGAGACCGAATGGCAAGGTGGTGGGCATGCCGGCCTTGGCCGCTTCGGTGGAGAAGATGTAGCGCTGGGTCACGCTCCACCCCGCGCCGCCATACTGCCGGGGCCAGGCCGGCGCCACCCAGCCTTTGCGGTAAAGCAGCTTGTGCCAGACCATGTAATCGTCTTTGGAAAGCCGCGCCTGCTCCGGCGCCCCCAGATTTTTCGGCAATTTTGGTTTGGCCTCGGCGATGAATTCCTTCACCTCCTGGCGGAAAGCTTCTTCTTCACGGGAAAAGGAAAGGTCCATCGTCTTCTCGACAATCTATCGCTGCGCCCGGATCGCTTCATGATGACGGATCACTTCCTTGACGATGAAGGCCAGGAATTGCTCAGCGAAGTCGGGGTCGAGCTTGGCCTCCTGCGCCAGCTTGCGCAGCCGGGCGATCTGCACCTGTTCGCGCGCCGGATCGGCGGGCGGCAGCCCATGCGTGGCCTTGTATTCGCCCACCGCCTGGGTGCACTTGAAGCGTTCGGCCAGAAGGTACACCAGCGCCGCGTCGATATTGTCGATGCTGTCCCTCAACCTCAAAAGCTCGGGGTGTTTCTCGGCCATATCGCCCTCTTCACCGCACTGCGGCGGCCCAAATCGTCGCCCGCGCTTAGTTTTAGGGGAACGCCGCCCCAGCGCCAAGGCACGCCCTCCGCCATTAACCGGTACGTATTTTTGCCGGAGACAGGTCGCCCCGCCCCGTGCTTATAATCGCCATACTGTATTGGGGGACTTGTGCTGGTGTAGCCGGGGGGCCGCGGCGCAAGTTTGGGGCGAACAATGAGGACAAGGCGGTTCCTGGCGGTGCTGGCGCTCAGCCTGATAACGGCTGGATGCGCCACGAACGACAATCAGGAAGCGGCGATGGCGAACGATCCGCTGGAGCCCATGAACCGCGTCTTCTTCGACTTCAATCAGAGGCTTGATCGTCACGCCGCGCTGCCCGCGGCCACTTTCTATGCCGACAATGTGCCTCGCGGCGTGCGCGGCAACATCCATAATTTCCTGGCCAATCTGGGCGGACCGGTCAATGTCGCCAACGATATCCTGATCGGGGAATTCAGCAACGCGGGCGACGCGGGTGTGCGCTTCGTCATCAACACCACGGTGGGCGTGGCGGGCTTTTTCGACGTGGCCAGCGACTGGGGCTTTCGTGAAAAGAGCCGCGATTTCGGCGAGACGCTGGGTGTCTATGGCGTGGGTCAGGGCCCCTATCTGGTCCTGCCCTTCCGCGGACCCAGTTCGGTCCGAGATTTCTCCGGCAGCTATGTGGACGGCTATTTCTCGCCCCTTCATTTTCTGCATTACAGCGGCAGCACCTATGTGGGCCTGGTCCACTCGACCCTTGGCTCGGTGGACAACCGTTCCGCCAACATCGTGACCTTCCGGGATATCGAGCGGGCTTCGGTGGATTACTACGCCACCATGCGGGATTATTACCGCCAGCGGCGCGAGCGCCAGGTCGAGGACAAGGCGGTTCAGACCACGGAACTTCCCGACTTTTAGAACCGCTTCGAACCGGTTAAGCATCGGGGGCCATGGCCAGGCCCCTTTCCATCCCCATGATCGAACGTATTGTCACTTTCAGCTGCCGCTGGAAGGAATGGGTGGTGCTGGTGAGTTTGCTCCTGGCCGTTGGCGCCGGCTTCTACACCGCCACCCATTTCGCCATGAACAGCAACAGCGCGGACCTGATCTCGCCGGATGTGGGCTGGCGCAAACGTGAGCGGCAATTCGACCGGCTGTTCCCCCAGCAATCCGACCTGATCCTGGTGGTGGTGGACGGGACCACGCCTGAACTGGCCGAAGCGGGCGCCAGTGCGCTCACGGCTCGCCTCGAGCAGAACAAGAGCCTGTTTCTCGACGTCAACCGTCCTGATGGGGGCGCCTTTTTCGATCACAACGGCATGCTGTTCCTGCCGCTCCAGGATGTTCAGGCGACCACGACACAATTGATCAAAGCGCAACCGTTCCTGGGCGCGCTGGCCGGCGACCCCTCCTTGCGCGGCGTGATGGACAGTCTTTCGACGGTTCTGCTGGGCGTCGCCCACGGGCAGGCCAAGCTTTCGGACATGGATGTGCCGATGACGCGGTTCGGTGAGGTGCTGGGCGCAGCCGCCAAAGGCCAGACCGATTATCTTTCCTGGCGCTCGCTGATCACCGGCGCCAAACCCCGGCCGGAAGAGCTTCGCCGCTTCATCGAAGTGAAGCCCAAACTGTTTTACGACCAGCTCGAGCCCGGCCACTTTGCCAGCAGAGCCATCCGCGCCGCGGCCGCAGGCCTGGGCCTGACAGAGGCACACGGAGTCAAAGTGCGTCTCACCGGCGACGTGCCGCTCAGGGACGAGGAATTCGGCACCCTGACCGACCGCGTCTGGCTGATGACCACGGCGATGATGGCGGGCGTGCTGGCCACGCTGTGGCTGGCGTTGCGCTCGTTCAAGATCATCTTCGCCATCCTGGTGACCTTGTTCGCGGGCCTCGCCATCACCACGGGGCTGGGCCTGGTTTTCGTGGGTGTGTTCAACATCATCTCCATCGCCTTTGTCGCCCTGTTCGTGGGATTGGGGGTGGATTTCGGCATCCAGTTCTCGGTGCGTTATCGCGCCCAGCGTTTCCACTATCCGGCATTGCAAGACGCTCTCTGTCATACCGGCCGAAGTGTAGGTTTGCCGCTGGCGCTGGCGGCGGCGGCAACGGCGGTGGGCTTCTTCTCATTCCTCCCCACCAATTACACCGGCGTGGCCGAACTGGGCTTTGTTGCGGGCTTGGGGATGGTGGTGGCGTTCGTCGCCTCCATCACGCTTTTGCCGGCGCTCTTGATGTGGCTTTCCCCCGAAGGCGAAAGTGAAGATGTCGGCTTCACCGCGCTTGCGCCGCTGGATGCTTTCCTGTCGCGCAACCGCGTGGCGATCCTGAGGATCGCGGCCATCAGCGGCGTGATCTCTCTGGCGCTCACCCTGTTCCTGCGTTTCGATTCCAATCCCCTCGACCTGCGCAGCCGGCAGGTGGAATCGGTCTCGACCCTGTTCGACCTGATGGGCAATTCGGCAACCTCGCCCAACACCATCAATGTGCTCGCGCCGTCGCAGACCCAGGCCGATCCGTTGGCGGCGCGTCTGGCCAAGCTTCCCAGCGTGGCCCAGGCGCTCACCATTTCCAGTTTCGTGCCGGACGACCAGGACCGGAAACTGGCCTTGATTTCCGACGCCAACGGGCTTCTGGACGCCACCCTCAATCCCTTCGAGGTCAAGCCGCCGCCCACCGACGCCGACCTGGTGGCAAGCTTCAAGGCGACGGCGGAGAAGCTCCGCGAGGCTGCGGCTGACGCCAACGATCCGGCGTCCACCCACGCTCGGACCTTGGCCGCGGCGCTGGAAGCGCTGGCGAACGGCCCCAAGGCCAACCGCGACCGCGCCGCCGAAGCCGTGGTGCCGGGGCTCAAGACCATGCTCAAGCAATTGTCGGACTCGCTCACTCCAAGCCACGTCTCGTTGGAGACGCTGCCGACCGCGATGAAGCGGGAATGGATCGCCCCTGGCGGCACGGCCCGCATCCAGGTCTTTCCCAAAAACAGCAGCAACGATCCGCAGGTTCTGTCCGACTTCAGTGACGCGGTCTTGAAAGTCGCGCCCGGGGCCACCGGCGCGCCTATTTCGATCCGGGAATCCGGACGCACCATCGTGCGCGCCTTTGTCGAGGCCGGCATCCTTTCCTTCCTCGCCATCCTGGTGCTGCTGGCGGTGGTGCTGCGGCGCGCCGCCGACGTGGCCACGACGCTCGCGCCCCTGATCCTGGCCGGTCTTCTCACGGTGGGAAGCTGTGTTGCCCTGGGGCTTGAGCTCAATTTCGCCAATATCATCGCCCTGCCGCTGCTTCTGGGCATTGGCGTGGCTTTCAATATCTATTTCGTGATCGCGTGGCGGGCGGGAGCGAAGAATTTCCTGCAATCCAGCTTGACCCGGGCGGTGATTTTCAGCGCCGCCACCACCGCCTCCGGCTTCGGCATGTTGTGGCTGTCCAGCCACCCCGGCACCGCCAGCATGGGCGAACTGTTGATGATTTCGCTATTCTGGACCCTGGTGACGACGCTTTTCGTGAGCCCGGCATTGCTGGGGCCACCGCCGCCGCGTCAGGAGCGGGCTCACGAAAAGCTGATTTAGCTTTGAACCCCTCCGCCCCTACTCGCGCGCCTTGGTCGGGACCCGCCTCCCCCGCGCATGCGAAGCATGCTGGTGGGGGAGGTGGCCGTAGCACCGCCTAGGTGCGAAGGCCGAAGGGGGAATCAACCAAGCGTCTGGTCCGCGAGAGCGTTAATTTTCTTAGCAAGGCCTTGAGGACCAGACGCTTGGAGAGTCGCTCCAAAATCCGAGCGTTTCTGGGCAAGCTGGCTGATAGTGCCGTTCAGATAAATGTCCTCGATCTTCCAGTTGCCGTCCGCCTGATGCATGCGATAGTTGAACGGAACGGCGTCGCCGCTGGCGGGCTGGAGCACGCTCTTAACGAATTTGTCGGAGCCGCGCGTGGCGACATTGGGATCCACGGTGAATTTCTCACCGCCATAGCTGTCGAAATTGCGCGCGTAATTGGCGATCGTCATGCGGTCGAACGCTTCGATCAGCGCTTTCTGATCGGCGGGCGAGATCGACGACCAGCCGGGTCCCACCGACAGCGCCGTCATCCCGGAAATATCGAAGGCTTGCTCGATAGCGGGTTTGAGCTTGTCGTACCGGCTTTTGGCGGTGCCGCCCGATTTCATGCTGGCGGTGAGCGCGTCATAGAAATTCTGGACGGTGGCGGCCGCGGGATCGGATTGTTGCGCGCGCGCGGGCACCAAGGCCAGTGAAAGCCCAAACAAACAAAGGGCCCAAATACGTACGATACGATGAACCATGTAATGCCTCGTCAATATAAAATCCCTGTCCCGCGGGAACGTGTGAACGGGCGATTATGCCCCATATATTCCGGCAAAAATTCGGCGCGGTCAGGCCTCGCGGTCGAGCAGGAACAGCGGCAACCCGGACAATTCGGGCGAGCGGGCCGCATAGGGACCCAACGCCGCGATGGCGGCCTTGGCCCGCTTCTCGGCTTCGGCGCGCGCACCCTCGACCCCCAGCAAAGTCACCAATGTGGCCTTGCCCTTCCCGGCATCCTTGCCCACGGCCTTGCCGGTTTTTTCCGCGGTGGATGTCATATCCAGAAGATCGTCGGTGATCTGGAACACCAGCCCCATCTCGCCGGCATAATCGCGCAGGCGCTGGCGGTCTTCCACCGATGCCTGGCCCAGAATAGCTCCCGCCTCGCAGGAGAATTCGAACAACTGCCCGGTCTTGAGCCGCTGCAGATTGCGCACATCATCCAGCCCGAAACACTCCGCCGCCAGCATGTCGATGATCTGGCCGCCGATCATGCCGTCATGGCCGGCCGCTTCCGCCAGCCGCGCGATCAAATTCACCCGCACTTGGCTGTCGGGATGGGTGGCGGCATCCGCCAGGATTTCGAACGCGATGGTGAGCAGCGCATCGCCCGCCAACACCGCTGTCATCTCGTCAAAGGCGATGTGGGTGGTGGGACGGCCGCGCCGGAGGTCGTCATCGTCCATGCAGGGCAGATCGTCATGCACCAGCGAATAGGTGTGCAGCGCTTCGATCGCCGCACCCACGCGCAACGCATGGACGTCGTTCACGCCGAACAGCCGCGCCGAATGAAGCACCAGGAACGGCCTGATCCGCTTGCCGCCGGCGAAGGTGGCATAGCGCATTGCCTCTTGGACCCGCCCTTGGGGGCCATGCGGCTTGGGCAGCACCCGCTCCAGAACCGAATCAACGGCGGTAGCGGATGCCGCGATGGCGCGCGGCAGCCCGGTCTTGTCTGCATCTTTGGTGATGTGCATATCCCCCATGCGTGGCGGCCCCGGTCCTTATTCGCACCCCCCAAAGCCCGCGATGCGACATCTGGTCCTTGGAGGCACAAAAGGCAACGGAATTATCCCTTTCTTCGTCTGCTTGGGACGACCTGACATATCCGTAACCGGTTCCGGCCCTGAAACCCGCAGGGTTGTTTTCAGGGGTTCGATGCGGGAAACTGGCTTGGCTTGGCGGGGGTTAGGCCTTATCCCCTGGAGCCCCAAAGGCCCGCGAAGGACGACAGATGCGAGTTATTCTTGCCCAGCCGCGCGGCTTCTGCGCCGGGGTGGTGCGCGCCATCGATATCGTGGAAAAGGCGCTCGATAAGTTCGGCCAGCCCGTCTATGTGCGCCATGAGATCGTCCATAACCGCCATGTGGTGGACACCCTCAAAAGCAAAGGCGCGCGCTTTGTCGAGGAATTGGATGAAGTGCCCGAAGGCGCGGTGACGGTGTTCTCTGCCCATGGTGTGCCGCAATCGGTGGTCAAGACCGCGCAATCGCGGGGCCTGCCGGTGCTGGACGCGACCTGCCCCCTCGTCTCCAAAGTCCACAACCAAGGCAAGCGCTATGTCGCCCACGGCCGCACCCTGATCCTGATCGGCCATGCCGGCCATCCCGAAGTGGAAGGCACCATGGGCCAGGTGGGCGCGCCGGTGCATCTGGTGCAGTCGGAAGCCGATGTGGAGCTGCTGCCCATCCCGTCCGACCGCCCCGTCGCCTATATCACCCAGACCACGCTTTCCATTGACGACACCAAAGGCATCATCGTCGCGCTCAAGAAACGTTTTAGTGACATTGTGGGGCCGGAGACCAGCGACATCTGTTACGCCACCCAGAACCGCCAGACCTCGGTGCGCGAGCTGGCCAAGGTGGCCGATGTGATCCTGGTGGTGGGCGCGAAGAATTCCTCCAACTCCAACCGGCTGCGCGAGATCGGGATCGAGGAAGGCGTGCCTTCCTATCTCATCGCCGACGGCAGCGAATTGAAACCCGACTGGGTGCGCGGCAAGAGCGTGGTGGGGCTCACCGCAGGCGCCAGCGCGCCGGAGGAATTGGTGCGCCACGTGATCGCCGCACTTTCCGAAATCGAAGACGTCGACGTCGAACAGATGGACGGCAAGAAGGAACATATCGAGTTCCGCCTGCCGGCCGAATTGAGGGCTTAGATCATGGGTTTGCCGCTGCGCCAGGCCGCCAAGATCGGCGCCTATGTGATGAAGAAGCATCTCTCCGGCGGGAAATATCCGCTGGTACTGATGTTGGAGCCCTTGTTCCGCTGCAACCTGGAATGCGCGGGCTGCGGCAAAATCGACTATCCCGACGAGATTCTGAACCAACGTCTCTCGATCAAGCAGTGCATGGATGCGATCGACGAATGCGGCGCGCCCGCTGTCTCGATCGCCGGCGGCGAGCCCTTGCTTCATCGCGATATGCCCAAGATCGTTGAGGGCTTCCTGGAGCGCGACAAGTTCGTGATCCTCTGCACCAATGCCTTGCTGCTGTCGAAGAAGATCGACCAGTACAAGCCCGACCCCAACTTCACCTGGTCGATCCATCTCGATGGCGACCGGGAAATGCACGACAAGTCGGTCTGCCTGGACGGCGTCTATGACAAGGCCGTAGCCGCCATCAAACTGGCCAAGCAGCGCGGTTTCCGCACCCAGATCAACTGCACCCTGTTCGACGGCGCCGATCCCGAACGCACCGCCAAATTCTTCGACGAGATGATGGCGATGGGCCTGGACGGCATCACGGTCTCGCCCGGCTATGCCTATGAGCGCGCGCCCGACCAGCAGCATTTCCTCAACCGCGAGCGCACCAAGAAGATGTTCCGTGAGATCCTCTCGCGTGGACGTGGCGGCAAGAATTGGGACTTCACCAATTCGCCCCTGTTCATGGATTTCCTGGCGGGCAACCAGACCTATGAGTGCACCCCCTGGTCCATGCCGCTCTACACCGTCTTCGGCTGGCAGAAGCCCTGTTACCTCTTGGGCGAAGGCTATGTGAAGACCTTCAAAGAGCTGATGGAAGGCACCGAGTGGGAGAAATACGGCGTCGGCAAATATGAAAAGTGCGCCAATTGCATGGTCCATTGCGGCTTCGAAGGCACCGCCGCCACCGACGCGATCAAACATCCCCTGAAGTCACTGCCGCTCATGTTCAAGGGTGTAAAGACAAAAGGTCCGATGGCGCCCGACATCGATCTCTCGCGCCAGCGGCCGGCCGAATTCGTCTTCTCTGCCCACGTCGAGAAGAAGATGTCAGAGATCCGGTCCGGAAAATCCGACACCGCAGAGGTCCGCGCAGCGGAGTAGTTGCTTGAACGCCTTGTTCGAGGCGCGCGCCGTGCGGATCAGGCCGCCCACCTGCAAGGGATGACGCAACAGCGAGCCCAGCACCCGGCCAAGCGCGATCCCGCCATCGGGCTTCATCGCCACCAAAGCCGCCGGCGGCAGCGCATGGCGGGCGTCATCGGAA